>Ga0247835_1000017_pt1 | contig 170801 bp, 161 predicted proteins | sample LaCtaG_3_FD_189912 | JGI IMG/M metagenome (GOLD analysis project Ga0247835, IMG submission 189912) | Freshwater microbial communities from meromictic Lake La Cruz, Castile-La Mancha, Spain - LaCruzMarch2015_13.5m | ecosystem: Environmental > Aquatic > Freshwater > Lake | place: Spain...
CAAATCAAATAAAAAAATAGGCTGAAATAAAAACTCTGCTAGGTGGTAGCGTGAAATAAGTTAGAGTTTTTCAACGGAATACATCACATACAGTGCATTCGGCAACACACTCAACCAAACAGGGGCAAGCCCGAACAGATTAAAATACACAGGGCGTGAAGATGACCAAACGGGGCTTTACTATTACAGAGCTAGGTATTACGATACCAACATTGGCAGGTTTGTGAGTGAAGACCCGTTAGGGTTTGAGGCGGGAATGAACTTCTATGCATATGTCGATAATAATCCGATTAATGCGAATGATCCGAGTGGATTATGTCCGATTTGCATCCCGTTAATTGAAGGCGCTATACAGCTTGGTAGTCTAGCGCGCAATGCATTTACTGTAGTCAATGCTGCTCGCACAGCAACTGCTGTATCTCAAGCTGCAGCGGTAGGTGCAGGAACAAGTGTTGCAGTCGGGGGTGCGATTCGAGGTGCAACAGGAGGCTCTGTTTTTGATAGCAATGCGATGACATTTGATGCGCTTGTCGGAGGCGCTTTTGGTGTGGCTGGACATGGCGTGAATGCGTTACGCGTGGCTGGATCTTCCTCCGTCTTTAAAGGCGAATTCGCATCAAATCTGGCAAGCCAGCAATTGGGTAAAAGTGTTATTGGTTCAGAAGTTAGTGTCATGGCTGGCGGTGCAAGACCCCGACTAGACTTCTTGACGCAACAGGGCAGTAGTCTTATTGGTGTAGAAGCCAAATTTGGTATGACACCATTAACCAGACCACAAACTATTGGCTATGGGGCAATTAACTCGGGTGAGGCTAGTAGTTTGTTTGGTAAAAATGCAGCTAACAGTTTTTTTCAAGGGACTTCTGACTCAGTTCTTGGCAGTTCCGTTTCTGGGGTCAATACTTTAAGGTTTGGTGCTTTGGACGCCAACCCAAGTGTATACAGTTTTTTTGGTGGAGGGCTTGGTGGCGCTTCAGCCAATGGTGGATTCTTACTCTACCCGAACAAGACCAATAATAATCAAATGCAGTCGGTTTACAGTAAATGAGTTTGAGGCTATTTCTACTAAAAAGATGGGATGACTTTACCTATTGGTATGATAATTACAGTACTAGAACGTTAAAAAGAGCACCTAAGCAGAAACATACAGTGTTCTCCACAAATCAATTGAAAAGTAATCTTAGAGAATCAATCAGCGATTTTCTTAAAAATGAGGGATTTGTTTATAGAGATGAATGGGATGGAGAGTTGCGCTGGATAAGGTCGCAACCAGATATAGGCTTTGCAGTAGTTAAAATCGGAATCACTTCAAAATATGCAGCCGAATTTTTTAAAGTGAATATTGGAGTTGGGTTTAGTGTGCCGGTTCTAGAGTGTGCGCTTGAATCTATTTGTGGGCCTTTAGTTATTGGAGGGCAAAAACAAAAACCAGTATTTGCTGGTGAACCGCTAACTAGACGTTATGCAATTCAAGATAGACCTAAAAAACGCTTACCATTTCCGTCTGAGTTTGCTTTTTATAATATGGAGTTTGGTCAAACGACGCTCCAAAACATACAAGATACGATTAAAGATTATGCATTGCCAGTTTTTGATACATTTAAGTCTCTAGATGACTTAAAGTCAATAGGGATGATTTTAGAGGACAGAGTAGTCTTGCTTATGCATTTAAACGATGAGAAATCAGCAATAAAGCTGTTAGATGAAAATCTAAGGGATCAAAAACGATATGCCCCAGAAATGAAAACCCGCCTTGAACGCTTGCGCACAAGTATTGAGTCTGGAGAGCTTCAAAAAGCTATCGAGGAGTGTTCCCAAACCACTCCACTAGTTTTGCCTGCAACGCCATGAAGCGATATCGCTTTGACTAAGAATCACCTGCAAGCCGATTACCAGCTAGACCCCGCAGGCCGTGTCCTCTCCCTTGTCAGTAATAGTGGCGCACGTACCCAAATGCAATACGATGCCAATGGCTGGGTAACTAAGCTTACGCAGTACGATGCAGCCAATAACTTAGTGAGCGATACCAGCTACACACGTGACCGTGTCGGTAATATCCTCACCCAAAGCAACACCGCTGGTGCAAACACTGGCACGACGACCTACACTTACGATGCGCTGTATCGTCTTAGAACTGCGGATTACCCTGCAATAGGCGCTGGCAGTGCTACCGCCAATGACGAAGCATTCACCTACGACAAAGTAGGCAACCGTAAAACCCATACCAAAGGCAGCATTACCTTAGGCGCAGCAGGCAGCACCACCCGTTACTATGGTCACTTGGTCAACACCAACCGCTTGGCAGAGGTGCGTATTGGCAGCACCACAGGCACAATAGACAGCAGCTTTAGTTATGACTTTGAGGGCAGACTCACCGCACAAACGGGTACAGGTGCTAAAACCCTGACATGGGATGCCAAAAACAGACTTAAAACCCTCACCCAAGCCAGCACCACCCAAACTTACGGCTACGACCCCATGGATTACCGCATCCGTCATAGCAACACCACCAATGGGCAAATGGATTATTATTTAGAAGGCGAACATCTGGAATCAGTCGAACAAAACGGCCAACTTACCGAGAAATACTTTAGAGGCACTAGCACCGATGAACTCATCGCCGCTTACCTGAAAGACACGGACGGTAAAAGCAAACCTTACCAATTCCACCATGACAACGTGACCAGCACTACGCAAGTCACGGGGCATAATGGCGGCACACTGCAATCCGTCACATACAGTGCATTCGGCAACACACTCAACCAAACAGGGGCAAGCCCGAACAGATTAAAATACACAGGGCGTGAAGATGACCAAACGGGGCTTTACTATTACAGAGCTAGGTATTACGATACCAACATTGGCAGGTTTGTGAGTGAAGACCCGTTAGGGTTTGAGGCAGGGATTAACTTTTATGCCTATGTGGATAATAATCCTGTGAATGCGAATGATCCGACAGGGATGGTGGCTGAAACACCATGGGATCTTTTTAACGTGGGATTAGGCGCAGCCTCATTAGGCTACAATATTTCACAGAAAAACTGGGGATGGGCAGCAGTTGACGCTGTTGGACTGGCTTACGACTCCGTCGCTACTGCAATTCCGTTCCTTCCTGGCGGAGCAAGTGCAGGGTTAAAAGCGCTTCAGGCAGGAAACTCTGTTAAAAATTCGATAAATATTGGTATAGATTTTGCTCAAGCAGCAAAGGTTTCAAATATGGTTGCTAAAGATGCGAATTTAGTAGGCAGTGCTGCAAGAACAGGCACTTCGATTCATCGTGAAGTGGGCACAATACTTAGTCAAAATAATATGCTAAGTAGCTCTGCTACTAATGCATTTAAAGGTTCAAATGGAGCTAAAGGCATACAGGCCGATTTAAGTTGGTCAGGGTCGGGATTATGGTCAGACTTAACAACGGCAGGTCAATGGGGTAGCCACGTCAATAAGTATACTTCTACGTTTGGCGAAGGTATTCCATTGATATATCAAGTTGGCGGAGGTATAACAAATCTAGATAAGCTAACTTCTGGAGCTAGCTTTGGAGCTTCAGCTTTACAATTTGGGTCTATGAACTTTTTGGGTAGTGCTAATGGTGGGTTTTTGCTGTATCCAAACAAATCCAACAATAACCAAATGCAATCAGTTTATTCGAAGTAAGGATTAGCATGGGTTATCACGTACAAATATTGCGTAAAAATAATGGTAATCATAGGCCAATTCTACGTTCTGAGATTGAAGCATTAGCTTCTAAAATGCCTAATTTGAGTATTAAGTCTCCAGATCTTAAATCAGCCGAACTTACTTTAGTGGTATCGAATGATACAGAAGAAATAGCGCGGCTTACTTTACAACATGGGGAACTTTGGACAAAAAATCCTGATGAGAAAGAATTGCAAGTGATGCTTGAGATTGCTGATAAATTAGGGGGCGGAGCTCGGGTTCGAGGTGATAATTTTGAAACATATAAGTCCTTAACTGAGTATTATATAGACCAAAATGATGTAAAAGAAAAAGAAGATGCCGAGCGACTTGGCTTAGAATTAATTAAAAATACTCACCGTACAAGTTTTTATTTTAAATACGGAATAATTCTATTTTTTATTCTGTTGGCTTTTCTAGGATTTTACATAGGTAAAATGTTTGAGAAGTAGCACGGTAGGGCCGATAAACGATAGCGTAATCCGCCACATAAAACTATGACAACTCCAATCGCCAACACCCGCTACTACGACTATCTTGCAAACAGCAACAGCAACCGCTTAAACCAATTCCACATCGGCAGCCCCAGCGGCACGGTAGAGTTTGCCTTCACCTATGGCTTTGAGGGAAGACTCACCGCACAAACAGGTACATAAGAACGATCTTGGACTTGGGCAAGATCTTGTGATGTCATTTATTGAACAAGAGCTACCAGACGAGTTCAACACTGTGGCTAGTTACTTTAGGAAAAATGGGGCGTATCGGCGTTTTAAAGATTTGCTTGAAGAACGTGACCAGCTTGAAGCTTGGTATGCTTTTGAAAATAATGCCATATATAATGCCTTATCAGACTGGTGCAAAGAAAATGATATTCAGATTGAAAATTCAAAAATATTGTAAATCAACGCCTGCAACAATAAATTTTAATGACGCTTTTGTGGAGTGTTTGCTGTCTTATTTCCTGGGTAAAAGATTCAAGTTCGAAGGTCAGCTAAGGGGATTCTGCGGAATATTAAGTAATATTTACTAGATAACACGGCGTCTCTATATTAATATTTCAATATAGAGACAGAGAAGTAATAAAACTAAGAAAAGACAAGTGGTTGCCTCCATGAAATTCAACAGGGAAGAATTATGTTTGAAGTAAAGACTTTTACAACTGCAGATATTCAGCGCCACATCTTCGAGACGTATTATTAAACTAATTGCAACTTTAAGCCAACAAAATTGCCGTATTAAAGTCATGTCGTTTGTTTGTTGATAAGCAACAAAACGATTTCAGCCCCTGCCAACTTTGCTAACATGCCAATCAGATACATTATAAATTAACAACATCTGCCTAAAATGAGCATTTTGCCTATCTATTATAAAAGCAATATTTGTTTAAAAAATTCAACGATAGTGCCGAAATAATCACATATCTGTTTATTTTATTTACACAAAAATTAAATATCAACGGCTTGAAACCCATACCAGGTAAAGATTACAGCAATTTTTACTATTTAAAAATCTATCTGGCACATATATTGCGTAATTGAGAGTTGATGATGAAACTAACTAAATTAAAAGAACATAAAGACTTGAAGTTGATGAATGGGTATACGCTCGTTGAACTTATTATAGTAGTCCTTATTATTGGTGTTTTAGCTTCTATTGCCTTACCTGCATATCAACGCTATCAAGAAAGGGCTCGTGTCTATGGTTCGATCAATGATATAGCTGGAATGTCAGCCAGAATAGAAGCTCATTGGCAAGAAGTCAGAGAATATCCTGATACGCTTGCAGAAATTGGCTTAGGTGCGACTTTAGACCCTTGGGGACGACCATACCGATATTTAAATCTAGATAAAAACGGCAATGGTGGTGCTAGACGAGACAAAAACTTAAATCCACTCAATACAGATTTTGATCTTTATAGTACAGGTAAAGATGGCACAACAAAATTGCCAATCTCACAAAAAGATAGCTTAGACGATATTATCCGTATTAATGACGGTAAATTTATAGATTTAGCCTCAAAATTTTAGCCGATAAATAATGCATCTCTCTGGAACATTTCTGAATAGTAAAATTGCCCAACGCATCGCATTAATTCTGTTTCTTGCCGCTTTCATTCCGACCGCACTCATCACATTCCTTACACATAATAAAGTAGAAAAACTATCTACTAATCATTCACACGAAAAGCTCGTGGATACAAGTAAAAATTATGCATTAACAACCTTTTCAAATTTAGTATTTGCGCGCAATCGACTACGAATTATTTCGGAAATGAAAGATGCAACCGAGCTTAATAATTCGCAACGATTTAAAGAACTGAACAAATCCATGTTTAACTCGTTGCATCTACTTTCAGCAGAGGGTTATCAACTCAACCATGAAGATGATATGCATCATTTCTCTCATGATGATTATAAAAAAATAATCAGTGCATCTGCTTATGATATCCAACAAGATAAAACAAAACTTCTTGTATTGCCAGCCAACACAGCACATAAAGACCCAATGGTGATGCTACTTTTGTTACAAGTAAAAGGCACCAGAAAAACAATACTCGCTGCAGAAATTAACCCAAAATATCTATGGGGCAATATCGAAGACTACCCTTCAGATATTAGCGTTTGTGCATATCGTATCGTTGATAATATAAATCATCGGCTATTTTGCTCAGGTGAAGAACACCCGACATTTAAAGATCAGTCACAACCTCAAAATATTGGCAATTATGAGCTTTTTATCCGTGGCGAATTTCAAGACAATCCGTGGTTATTTGTGACTAAGAGAGCCTATCCGTTTTCGTCAAGTACTTTAGATGGATTTTTAATTAACTACGGTTATATCAGCGCTTCAGTATTTAGTTTGTTGCTGGTCGCTTTATTAAGCCTTATGCAAATACGCAGAACCATGGTGCCATTAGAGCAACTAATTGATGGCACGAGAAAAATATCGCAAGGTGAATTTGCCCAAGTAAGCGTTGAAGGAAAGTCAGAGTTTGCTGATTTGGCCACATCATTTAATCAAATGTCTGCTAACATTAAACGCCAACTAGACACCTTGCAAACCCTTTCATATATTGATAGGCAAATGGCGTCTAATCTTGATGTAGAGCTCGTCATCAAAGATATTATTGCGAGAACACAATTTCTGATTCCTTCTGCAACTGTTCACGTCACGCGTATTGATGAAGTATCTGATAATAAAACCCAATGTAGCATCACCACTTCAGAAAAAATTTCCTTAGTATCACCCAGAATTGCTATCCCAAATGAAGAGTTAGGGCTCATTAGAACTTACGTGTCCGGCCATTTTGGGCAATGCAAAAAAGATCATATATTTATCTACACAAATTTGCTTGCTGAACTAAGTGCAAATCATTATTGGATTTTGCCGATTTTTTGGCAAGGTGAAATGAGTGCATTTATTTGCGTAGCAGATGAAAGTGAACTACCAAATGAAAGTACATGTTGGGATGAAATCTCAGATCTTGCAGGTCGAATTGGGGTAGCAATTTCTGCGCAGGAACGCGAAGACAAGTTGCTCGTGCAAGCGCAATATGACACGCTAACAGGATTGCCAAATCGCATTTTGTTACAAGACCGCCTACGCCTAGCGATAGAGCACACTGATCGAAGCGGTGAGCCATTTTGGTTGGTATTTGTTGACTTAGATCGGTTCAAATTCGTTAATGATACGCTTGGGCACAATGCTGGAGACCAACTGCTGGTTGAGATTTCAAAACGTCTAGAATGGACGATTCGAGATACAGACACCGTGGCAAGGTTTGGTGGCGATGAGTTTATTATTATTTTGCAGGGCAACATGGAAGATAACCTGCGCATGGGCATACTAAATCGTCTAATCGAAGCGCTTGAAGCACCATTTACAATTGATGGCAACGAGGTAAACACCACCTGTAGTGCTGGCGTTGCGGTGTATCCAACAGATGCCAAGAATGCAGATAAGCTATTGAGCAACGCAGATATTGCCATGTATCGTGCTAAAGAACTTGGTAAAAATAACTATCAATTTTTTACACAAACCATGAACGAAAAAGTGGCTAACCGCTTGCGATTAGAGACGCACTTACGTAAGGCGCTGCAACTTAATGAGCTAGAAGTTTACTACCAACCTAAAGTGAGCTTACAAACCAAAAAAATTGTCGGGATGGAAGCCTTAGTGCGTTGGAACAGCCAAGCACTTGGTTTTATTCCGCCATCAAATTTTATCCCGTTAGCTGAGGAGACTGGACTTATCATACCAATAGGCGAATGGGTGCTCAAAACAGCCTGTATGCAAGCTGTCTCTTGGCAAAAAGCGGGGTATGGCAAGCTGCTAATGGCAGTAAATCTTTCTGTTCGTCAATTTGGTCAAAAGAACTTAGTCAAATCTATTGTCAACATTTTGAAGTTAACAGGTCTAGATGCGAAGCAACTTGAGTTGGAGCTCACTGAAAGCATGCTGATGAGCGATACAACAGAAACGCTAAAAATTCTGAATAGCCTTAAATCGATTGGGGTAAATCTTTCTATTGATGATTTCGGCACTGGCTATAGCAGCCTTGCTTACCTAAAAAATCTCCCAGTTCATACGCTTAAAATAGATAAATCATTTACTGATGAAATTATCTTACATGGCAATGAAGCCCCTATTGTAAACTCAATTATTTCTCTCGCTAAAAACTTAAAGCTTAATGTGGTGGCCGAAGGTGTAGAAAACTATGAGCAAGTAAGATATCTACTTGCACACGGCTGCGATGAAATTCAAGGCTATTATTTCAGCAAACCTGCCACTGCTGATAATATAGAAATATTACTTCAAACAGAAAAAACCTTAGAGCCACCGCTAAAATTAGTAGAAAAACATTAATGTCATTTACATATTGGGCACACCGCTTAATTTGCATTGCCCAATATGTCGTTATCCATGAGCTTTCGGAGTATCAGTTTTGATGTTGCGTGCGAATTAAACTGATTGATTACTTAACTGCCATTTATTATGTTTAACCATCGGCCGTATTCAACGATACGTGCTAAATTCAAAAGTAACTCTGGAAACTTCAGTGCAGATTTTAGCGAAGAAGCTGAAGATTGCTATGCGAGAATTATTGCTTCTGGAGAGTCCATTGCTTGGGATGATATGAAAAACTATTTGAAAGCAAAAGCTTCCAACAAGGAGATCTCTCTACCAAAAAGTCGTAAGCTCGTTCGCTAGCAATGGCAATTATTGAACTTGCGCCAGAAGATGGTGAAGATTTTCAACGCATAACGGATCATTTAAATGATTTTAAGGTTGAAAATCCAGTGCAACGAATTGAAGTAATTATTAATGCTATCGATATCCTCATTAACAGCCCACTGATAGGTCGTCCCACAGATTCTAGACTTCGTGAATTGGTCTTAGGACGGCGATTACATTGATACATCGCACTTTATCGATATATTTGGGAGATTGATACGGTTTTTATTTTAGCAATCAGGAGCCAAAGTGAGGCTGGTTATGATAAGCGTTGTTGAGAATATGCCTAAACAAAAAATCTAGATGAATGTCAACTTTGGGGTGTGAGTCTAAGGTAGATTTTATGATCAATGATTACTGTCTCAAAATGGCCGATTTTTACCCCATGACTACAAAACCAGATAGCCTCAAAGCAGTCCTTTAGCGTTTAATAGATTGCATAAACCCAACTTTATTTAGTAAAAAAGCATGAGGAAACGTTAACGCAGCTAGTGTCACGAATGTTAACTTGATTAAACTAGCATCCCATTGATTTGTGGGCATGTTGGAAAATATCACGATACAAAAAAATAGCACTGCGATAGTTGGGACAATCAACATGAGTAAAAAACGTTGATTTGATTGCTCCAAAAAATAGAATTTTGCTCTAATTACATGGCGTAAACTATGCATAAAGCAAAAGTAAACTGTGAACGAAATCAATGGGTGAACAAGCAGCAATAACAAACTCACAGACAAAATATCAATTTTATGGTGCATTTCAATTTGGTTTTTTTTGATGATGCAAATGATAAGCGTGCATACTGAAATGATGATTGCTAATGGTTGCATAACTTTTAATAATAATAAGACAGCGGTATGTTCGATAATGTATCCGTATAAAGTAATTAATTGATTTTTTTGTAAAATAGTCGGTAATAAGATGATATTTAAGCCGTATAGAATGGACAGGGGTTTTGTCTTAATATGACCGATGTCATCGGCAAAATGTAATGCCGAAAAAGCCAAAAAGATGATAAAAAATAGCGTAGGAAAAAGCAGCCAAAAAGTAAAAACTAACAAAGATAACACCAAATAAATAAGCACGAATTTCACCCAGCGTAAATGGGTGCTTAACTCAAACGCTTTTTGGGCAAACAAGGTATCTAATGCGCCATGCGGCACTCCAAATAAAGCAATCATTAATATGAGTAATAAAAAATTGTGAGTATTTGAGTTGCTAGTAAACAAGAAAGCGATGCCTATTGTAATTAGCGATAACCATAAAAATAATTTACTTTGTAGATTTAAGTAATGATTCATTTAGGCTCTTTGATATGCGTTTTTTTAGGTAACTAGGCAGTGATTTTAAAAATAGCAATGTTGGCATCGATAAAACGATTGCGACTAAATCCGATAATGTTGCGTGATCACTTAAAAATCGAATGGTTGAAATGACCTTTGATTTTGAAAAAAACTCGAAAAAAAGTGTTGCTGCGGCGACTGGCGTTGATTTAAGCACATGTAAAAAAACATCATCCATTGATGCTGTTAAAGTAGCATCTTTTGGCATTGGGGTGAATGATTTATTTTTTACCCACGCTTGCTCACATAGGCAAGCCCAGTTCTGAATGCGTTGAAAAGCATAGCCAGAACTAGGTCTAGCCGCTCCTGCGTAGAGCCCTGCAAAGAGGTAACTAGGGTCATCCGATTTTTTGATGTGTTGATTACCCATTGGTAATTGACCAAACTCTTTTCTGAGAATCTTATAATCATGATGATGGGTCTGCTTTGCTAATGCTAAATCTAAATAAGGTTGCAAACTATTCGATGACATAGCTTGCTCGCAAAAAACCGTGTATTCAATCAGTGCACGACTCTCCGATAATGGCAATATATAGGTAAAGCCCAGTCCACTTTGAAAGTTTTTATCAATATCCATTAATGTAAATTTTTTGGTATCAAACAAAGCCATATTTACTTCAATCTCAAACCCAATAAATGATTGCCATAAAAGTGACATTTCATTTTGAACGTCACTAACTGGTCTGGTATCCACAATTTGCTTGGTCGTATAAACATCTATGTTTGTTGTAATACGCCAACTTTGGTTAGGTAACTTGATTACATCTAGCACCGATTCGTGATTGTTTAACCTAAACCGTAGCTGATTAGCCAAGATTTTTTGGATGGCTCGTGTATAAAAGGTGTGTGCAGAAATCATGAGATAAGGATTATGACTGCAGTTTTTGATGAGTTGTTTATCATCATACTGAATCTCAAAACTTTGCCAAGCATGGTCAGCCCAATCTTTTAAAGCTGGATTTCCCTCATCCCAAAAGCACCAAGTTCTATCATTGAAGTAACCTGATCTTTTTTCAATAATCAGCGTCACTGGTGATTGCTTTCCGAGATCAGCAAGGCGCATGGCCAAGCTCAATCCAGCGCAACCACCACCTAAAATAACTAAATCGTAGTGCTTATCCATCACAAAAAGGGAGTTTTGTAATTAATTGATGCAAACTAGTCTGGTGTGTCGATTGATAAGACCAAAAACGAAGATCAAAAAGCGCCCTGAAACAAACCTTTATACTGAGCAATAGCTTTAATCTTTTTGGAACAAACACTTTCATGGTTAGCGCTTGAAAGGGCTTTTGTTGAATCTGATTGCCAATGGCTTGATACAACTTTGCTGCAACCAAGATGCTAACGCGTGACCGAAACGGTAAATGCACTAGGCCTAAGTAAGCACTATGATAATAGGCATCCGCTTTGTTTAACAACTCAGCAATCGCTCGAACGAGTACTTCTTGTTTAATACGTTCTTTTTTTATGATGGTTTCAGCTGTCATGGGACCAGTAATTGACGCTGGAAGATACACTCTACCAATCAATGCGTCTTCATACACATCTCTGCAAATATTGGTAATTTGCATGGCAATACCCAAGTCTATCGCATGAAATAGGGTCACATGATTGCTCACATTTAACACTTTACACATCATGATTCCAACCGTGCCAGCAACGCGATAGCAGTAGGCTAACAACTCACCTTCCGTCTTAACGCTAACAGAGGATAAATCCGACATAACGCCGTTTATTAATTCGCAAGGAATGTTAATCGGAATATCACATTCTTTAAATAATTGAATCGCATCAATGATGACAGCATGGTCAGAATGGCTTGCTTTTAACTCTGATTTAATAAGACTTAATGATGCTTTTACAGCAGTTTTGTCAGTTGCTTCATCTGCTAAATCATCTATAAAACGACAAAATCGATAAAGTCTTGTTGCTCTTTGCGCGCTTAATTGCGATAAGAAAAATCTCGCCCAGTAAAATGTTTTGCCTTTATTTAAAAGAATTGCATCGGATTCTTTTAAATACGTATTTGACAAAGCTGACTGTGCATTTGTATTCAATTAGTAGGCCTTTTCTAGCATGCTATCCACAACCTTCGCAGAACATAACACCCCTGGCAAACCTGCTCCTGGGTGCGTCCCAGCTCCCACAATATATAAATTTTTTATTTTTTCTGATTGATTATGAAACCGAAACCAAGCCGACTGCCGAAATATGGGGGCAATTGAAAAACCTGCGCCATGTGTACTGAGATAATTTTCTTTGAAGTCAACAGGACTCATATAAAAATCTTCGACGATATGCTGTTTGAGATTGGGCAAAATTGTCTGGTCGAGCGCATCAATGATTTTATTTTTAAGTCTCTCACCTTCAACTGCCCAATTCACATTACCTTGTAAATTAGGAACAGGGCACAAGACATAAAAGCTATCGCAGTCAACTGGAGCAAAGCTGGCATCGGTTGCGGTTGGACGGTGAAGGTAAAGTGAAAAATCATTTGACAGTACTTTTTTATCAAAAATATTATGCAAAAGGGTTTTGTACGTTTTACCCAGCCAAATTGTATGGTGCGCAACATCTTCATATTTTTTTGTGCTACCAAAATACACTACAAATAGTCCCATAGAATAATGGGCTACTTTGAGCTTAAATTTAGTGGTTGTTGCGGTTTGATGCGGTTCAAGCATGTTTTGATACAGATAGGTTGGATCTGCGTTCGACACAATTAAGTCCATATCCTGAGTTGTCCCATCACCAAATACCACTCGCTTCGCTTCATTGTTTTCAATGATGATTTTAGTAACCGTTGTGTTGAGCAAAATACGAATACCATGTCTTTTCATTAAGTCAGACAACGCATTGACGATTGCACCCGTTCCACCCATGGCAAAAAATACCCCATATGCTCTTTCTAAGTAATGAATCAATCCATAAATGCTGGTAGTCGAAAAAGGATTGCCGCCCACTAAAAGTGGTTGTATTGAAAATGCTTGACGAAGCTTTTCGTTTTTAAGAAACCTGCAAACCATTTGCCAAACAGTTTCATAACTTCTCAATAAAACCAAATTTGGAATGAGTGAAATCATCTTAAAAAAATGATTGAATGGGACGCTAGATAATTGCACGAACGCCACATCAAAAATGCTTTGTGAATGCTTTAGCAAACGGCGATAACCAGAAACATCAGCAGGTGAGATTTTCGCAATTTCAGCCAGCGTTTCTTCAAGCGTGCCACCGTAGTCAAAAGTCGATTTATCCGCAAAATAAAAGCGATACCATGGTTTTAGTGGGACAAGGGTTAAATAATCGGAAAGCTTTTCATTAAAAAGGGCAAATAACTCTTCCAATAAAAATGGCGCAGTAATCACCGTCGGACCAGCATCATGTTTGTAACCATTTCTTAAAAAAACTTGACCACGTCCGCCTAGCATCGGGCTTCTGTCTACAATGGTTACTTCATAGTTTTTAGCTCTCAGTCGAATGGCAGCAGCCATTCCGCCAAAGCCACCACCGATTACAAGTGCTCGCTTCATGATTCACTAATACTTTATTTTGGTTTTTAATTTTTCTGCTAAATCAACCAACAATTCCCCAGAATCTGCGGGTAATTGTTGTGCATGATAAATGGCATCATTTAAGTATTTTTGACATATTGCTTTAGATTGCTCTTCCTCGTTTTCATAGCCTAATGCACTCAATACAACTGTAATATTGATATTTGGTTTTTTTGTAGAGCTGCCTGCATCTTTAGAAATGTCCTCTAGGTCATCCGCAATTTGATAGCCAACGGCAAAAGTTTCTGTCGCTTTTTGGGCAGTATCAATATATTCGTTCTTTTCTGCAGCAATAAGTGCTAACTCGAGTGGTAAGCTGAGCAATGCGCCGGATTTTTTTACCGCAATATGCACATATTCTTCAATCGTTATTTTTTTTGTGCTTTTTTGATTATCTTTGTAGGTTAAGTCATCAGACTGACCTTCTATCGCTAAGCGTGTCTTTTTATGAAGCGTTGATAATATTTTAGGTAATGTTTTTGTATTATGATAATTTTCTAACACACCGTAAGCCGCTGACAAGATTAAGTCGCCGGCACAAATCGCAATATTTTGACCATATTGTTTCCAAACGGCGGCCTTACCACGACGTATTTCATCAAGGTCTTGTAAATCATCATGAATAAGCGATGCATTGTGTAGCAATTCCGTAGCGGCTGCCAAAATAAACATGTCATTTGGTTTAACGCACAATTTGGTGCAGGCATCTAAGCACAAACGTGCTCTAACTTGATGACCTGTGGATGAAAAGTGATGCTGAATTGCTGAGAGAGTTAAATTTTGGCTTTTGGTAAGATGCGTAGATTTAAAAAAAGTACCATTAATCAACTGCTTTAATTCTCTATCATAATCAGGGTTAATCTCATCAATTAAAAAAGATGACGACTTTCTTGATACCATGGCTTGGTAAGCATCAGTTTGAATATGCATTTTAGTCACAATCATCGTTATTGTTATGAAACACTTTGCGGTGGTTATTATTAAACCAACTGAAGGTTAATAATACGACCACCCGCAAAGCAAACTCATATTTTAAAAATTGATTATGTTACTTTTTTTCACTTTCAGTTACTGCAACATTCCAGATAATTAAACCGAAACCAATTTTGTTTACAACGTCTGCAAGGTTGTAAACAATATTCAACATGCCAGCACTTTCTTTTGGGTCTGAGCCTGTTAAATAACCTAAGAAATAACCCAATGGGTAAATTGCCCAACCAACTGTTACTATCCAACGCATGGTATTAAATGCAGATTGCACACCTGGTGATGCTTGTGTTGCACTAATTTTGCTAGCTTGGCCAGCAAAAACTTCGTAAAGAATAAAGAACCAACCCAACATACTAAATATAAATGCTGGCCATAGTCCGATGTAACCTGCTTCACCTGCATAGCCCAATCCCAACATAACGACAGTACCAATAAGCAAGCGCCAAAATACGCCAGCCGGTACTTTTGTAATGGCTGATAAAATCAGGTAAAACTCAATCATCAGTAATGGCACTGTAATTAGCCAATCGATATAGCGATAAACGGTTGGCGTATCGCCAGTGTCAACCCAAACATCGCGCATATAAAAGTAATGCACTGCAGCAACTAATGTTACCAAACCTGAAACAGTTAAAGACGTTTTCCATTTACCTGCAACGCGATCGCGCTCTAAAAAGAAAAAGGCCGTGGATGCAACCAAGGCCATTGAAATTAACCAAAACGAAATACCGACAAAATCAGTCGACTTTAATACCATTGCGCCTTCTGCTAAAACATTAGTACTTGCAGTAAGAGCTGTTAACAGAATCAAGCATTTGTTGTACTTGGATAAAACTAAATTTTTAATCATTTATTTCCCCAATCGTCTATAAATTCAATTTTTTAAATTATCGTAAATAATAAACTTATTATTCAATTTTAAAAAAATTGTAAATATTGTTAATGAATTGTTTCACATTTGTAAAACAACTCTATAGTACATTAATAATCAGATTTGTTCCTTGCAAGACTTATTAATGTAACTTATTAATTTATATATATATTTTTCATAAATTTGCATTTAACCATTAAATGTATATAACCAAAATCATGATTTTATAGTACGGTTTTTATGTAAAATTAATTGTATTTGACTCTTGGTGTTGAATTGCTTTAAATATTGACAAAACTAGAATAAAAAATGAATGTAAATTTGACACACTTTACGATACCAGCCCGCGTGAGAAGAAAAAAGTGACGGGCGATCCATAGCATTAATATATAAATATTTTATTTAATCTCACTAAACCTTTATGCGGCAGAATACATCTTTTCAGCTGCACAACCAAACTAAGCTCGAATACTTCTTATACACAGAATAGAATAACCTATCTAAAATTAATTTCGCAACCGTTAAGGAACAAATATTAGATGTCGATGCTGGTACGAAGCGCGTAGTGCGTGAAATTGTTGTGAAGAATTGATACGAAGCGCTTGAGATAACTTTAATTTTTTGAGTTATACAATAGCAATTTATGACCAAGTATGATGAGTTTCAGAGGTTTTTCATATAATTTTTTCTCTTTCTGATTATCTTTGCACGTTTGAGCTGCATAAAACTTTATAAAGAATGTCAACTTTGGGGATTCTGCAGATGTTAGTTTTAGTAAATATGCTACTACTTCCCAATTAGAGTTACATAGACAATATCTTCATATGAAGCTCTCCATATAAAAGTATGGCTATTTATATGGAGATAAATTATGATTAGCAAATGGCAAAAACAAAATTTGAGTGGGATACAGATAAGGATGCACTTAATCAACAAAAGCATGGGGTTTCATTTGCCATCGCCCAATATGCTTTTGCAGACCAACACCGTGTAATTGCCAAGGATGAAACTCATATCGAATCTTTAGAACGATTTTATTGCTTTGGTAAAGTTGATGGAGGTGTTTTGACGGTGCGATTTACTTATAGCGCTTCAACTATTAGGATTATCGACGCTGGTTACTGGCGCAAAGGAAAGGCAATTGATGAGCACGAAGATAAAATACACAAATGAACCATTAGGTGAGATTAGAGTTGTAAAAGACTTTTTACCATCACCTGCCGAATTATCATTCAATGAAGAGGCTGTCAAAGTGACATTGTCATTGAGTAAAAAAAGTATAGATTTCTTCAAGTCCGAGGCCGTTAAAAATCATACGCAATATCAACGCATGATTCGCCGTTTAGTAGATGCTTATGTTGATTTACATAGTTCATCCTAATCCATCTCAATTAAAAGTAGATTTGCCAAAGAAAGTTTAAACATCAATCTTAATTTAACTAAATTAAAGTAATACTTTTTGATTGCCGAAGGTAAGGTAAGGTAAGGTGATTATTGAGTCTGATGGTGCAAAGCTACCGCAGACTTTTCATCAACATTTACGATCTTTTGCCGACCAAGAGTAGTGCTCAATTGACTATGAAATGACGGTGTCTTTATAACTTGGAATAGTCTTAGTAAAATAACCATTTTAAATGGTATCATTTAATGATACCATATTTTATTATGAACGCTACTCACAAAAAGACGTTAGAAATCATCTTCACAAATCCAGTATCAAAGTCTCTTGAATGGCGTCGAATTGAAGCCTTACTGGTTGCTATAGGTTGTCAAGTGATTGAAGGTAACGGCTCAAGAGTAAGACTTGAGAAAGATGGATTGATTGCGACATTTCATAGGCCTCACCCAGCAAAGGAAACGAAGCCTTATCAGGTGCGTGATGCTAGACAATTTATTGAAAGTTTAGGAGTAAAACCATGAATACAATGACTTATAAAGGTTATGCGGCACGCGTTGAATATAGTGATGACGATGAGTGCTTTGTAGGACACATTGCTGGTGTTCGAGATGTAATCGGTTTCCATGGCAATAGTGTTGCTGAGTTAAGAGCGGCTTTTGAAGAAGCGGTCGAAGATTATCTAGCTACATGTATAAAGCTAAATCGAGAACCAAATAATTCTTACTCAGGTCAATTTAGATTGCGCTTAAAACCTGAGTTGCATGCAAGGGCGGCAATCGCAGCGGAGACTAACGGAAAAAGTCTTAACGCGTGGGTTTCTGAAGTTATCGAACGAAACGTATCAGCATAACACTTAAATATTTGCCGCTTTAAAGAAACAATAAGGGACAGGCCACGAATTATCAATATTCCGAGTTCTCAAAGCCAGGTTTGGGGATAAAGTAAGCATTTATTGCAAAGTTGTAAGCTCAATATTCAAAATAAATAGAGGCTACATTTTTAATTGTCTTGATTGTGCGTAATACAGTTTTTAAAGAACACGTTTTATAGAAAGAGTCCATATGATCATACTAGCTGGTGACGTTGGTGGGACAAAAACTGAGTTGGCCATTTTTGATTCAGCCCAACCACATTTGGCGAAGTTTGAAATGCGCTTTATAAATAAAGAGCAACTAAGCTTCGAGGCGATATTAAAGCATTTTGTTCAGCTTTCAAATCAAACTATAGATCATGTTTGTCTTGCTGTGGCTGGCACCATCATCAACGGGCGCTGTGCGATGCCCAACATAGATTGGGTATTAGACGAACAACAGATTAAAACGTTGTTGGATATAAATAAAGTAAATTTAATCAATGATTTAGAATCAACAGCATATGGTGTGTTGGTGTTGCCTATAGATAAATTCATGGTGATAAATGAAGGCATTGCAAATCCATCAGGTAACTTAGCCTTAATTGCCGCAGGAACAGGTTTGGGCGAAGCGATATTATTTAAAACCACGCGGGGTGAATTTCAAGTTTCTGCATCAGAAGGTGGACATGTGGATTATGCGCCACATAATGAACTTGAGTTTGAATTGCTACAATATTTATGGAAAAAGTTTGGGCATGCGAGTTGGGAACGTGTAGTTTCAGGCATGGGCATTGTAACAATTTATGAATTTTTGACCTCGATTAAAACTAATGCCGAGCCTACACAGATACAATCGAAGATTATGTCGGCTACAGATATTGGAGCGGAGATATTTAAAGCAGCGCAATCTGGTGAATCGCCTTGTAGCAAACAAGCAATTCAAATTTTTATAGAAAACTATGGGGCAGCTGCAGGCAACTTGGCATTAAAGGCGCTCTCAACTGGTGGTATATACATAGGTGGCGGCATTGCGCCAAAATTGATATCGCTTTTTACAGATCGGACATTTATGCAGGCGATGATAGACAAGGGTAGGTTTACTGAGGTGATGAAAAATATACCAGTGAAGTTGATTCTAGAGCCGAAAACAGCACTCTTGGGCGCTGCGTATTATGCGATGCAAGAATAGCATTCATAAGTAACTTAATAAGTTGCTATTAATATCGCCAGTTTTTAGAACAACTCTATTTCGCCACTATTTTCACTATGTTGTAGGGCACCAGAACTAATTAATTGTTCATGATGACAGACTTGGTTTCTTCCATTCTTCTTGGCATGGTAAAGCGCGGCATCGGCACGGCCAATAATGTTTGAAGATGTGTCATAAGCATCTATTTTCGTAAATCCAGCACTCACTGTGACTTTGCCTACTTGTGGAAAACTATGCATTTCAATGTTTTCCCTATATCGGTTAAGTACTGCGTCCATTGTTTCATCAGAAGGACACTCAAAAATACCAATGAATTCTTCACCACCAAATCTAAACAATAAATCTTGATCTCTAAAGCTTTTTTCTAATACTCTAGAAAATAGCAATAAAACCTCATCACCCATTAAGTGGCCGAATGTATCATTAACACGTTTAAAATGATCAATATCAAATATTGCCAGATAGTTATGGACAGATTTATTTGCGCGTCGGTTGAGAGTGTCTTCGCCATCTAGATTATTTAGACCATTAAGATTCCCAGAAATAATATTATTAATTTTTAGGTCAAAAGTTTTTCTGTTCAGTAAACCAGTTAAGGTGTCGCGCTCATTTTCATTCATCAGTGCCACAAAATTATGGTAGATTTTTAAAATCATAAGTGTTAAGGCATGATCTTGCGAGTCTTGCATTGCTTCAATCAAAATCACCGCGATAGGTTGATTTTTAGCGCTCAGCAATGGAAACAGCGTAAGTTTTTTTTCTTGCCTTTGGGTGTAAGTGGTTTTGCAAGTTTCTAGGCACTCTTTGAGCGCATCTAAAATATCTTTTGGAATATCTTCGTTTTCTTGTTGTTTTCCAATCAGAGTATTGGCATATTTAATGTTATCAATGCTGCTTGCGCGATAAAGTGTCATGCTCTCAGGCGCGGCTAGTTTAAAAAGGGTTTGTGCTAACGCTAACTCGATAGCGTTAGTATCCCGCTCACTTGTGAGCGAGATAATATTTTCCAATACACTTTTTAGGTTATTTTCTTGCATTAATCTTTTGGTTTAGTTTTATGCTATCAATTATCCAAATTGTTGAGATTTTTAAACAGGTGATAAGCACGACTAATCTGGCTTTATTTTAATTTTACATTGTTTGTAAAAATGCAGATGTTAGACTCAGATGCCTCATGCTAAAATCGCGCATGTTGCAATTTCACGTCATTATACCTGCTGCAGGCACAGGCTCACGTATGGCCAATGTGCTACCAAAACAATATATGCCTTTGGTGGGCAAGCCTATTATTTCGCACACCATAGAGGTATTCTTTAATAATCCGCGCATTTCAAGTATCCATGTGGCCTTAAGTGCCGATGATGCATTTTGGCGTAGCTTATATCTGGACCCTGACAGTAAACTAAAACTGCATTACACAGGTGGCAATAGTCGCTCTGAAACGGTACTTAATACGCTTCAAGCTTTGGTAAAGGACAATAAAATTGCCGGTGATGATTGGGTGCTGGTGCACGATGCGGCGCGCCCTGGTTTAACAAACAATTTGCTTAATCATTTACTTAATACACTAGAACATGATGCGGTTGGAGGCTTGTTAGCGTTGCCTGTAGCCGATACTTTAAAGAAAGCAGATGCTGAGCATCGCATAGAAAAGACGGTTCCACGCGATTACTTATGGCAAGCGCAAACACCACAAATGTTTCGTGCAAAAACTTTGCAAAAAGCGCTAGGAAGCTTTGCAGGCGCGCCCACCGACGAAGCGCAAGCGATTGAAGCATTGGGTTTGAATCCGAAATTAGTGCAAGGAGAATTACGCAATATGAAAGTGACATTTCCGCAAGATTTAGCACTTTTAGAGCTATTATTTTCTGCAAAGACGAATGGGGTAAAAGCATGACAAGAATAGGACATGGATTAGATGTGCATGCGCTGGTTCGAGGGCGTAAATGCATTATTGGCGGCGTAGATATTCCTTTTGAATTGGGTTTAGATGGACATTCTGATGCCGATGTGTTGCTCCATGCTATTTGTGATGCACTATTAGGTGCTGCAGCATTGGGTGATATTGGAAAACATTTTCCGCCATCTGATATGCGTTATAAAGGCATTAATTCGCGCGAGTTATTGCGCCATGTGGTGGCGCTATTGGCTGCAAAACATTATGTGGTGAATAATATTGATGCAACAGTGATTTGCGAAGCGCCAAAACTTTCCTCACACACCGCACAAATGTGCCAAAACATTGCAGATGATTGCCAAGTTGATATTTCTCAAATTAATGTAAAAGCCACTACTACAGAAAAACTGGGGTTTACTGGGCGTAATGAAGGAATTGCGGCTGAAGCGGTGTGCACAATTATCATTGCTTAAATGCTGCAAACCTAATATTGCAACTTATGGCAATATTGTTACTCACAAATCTGTATCAAATTTCTTTTATTAAACGAAAGCCCGTCTCTAAACTCAATGTTTAAGTGGTTTCAAAACCTAGCTTCGCCATTTCCAGATGCGCTCATCGAGACGCCATCCAAAAACTTTTGGGCGTTTGCATGGGCATGCACACAAGGCTTGCGCCCCTATTTATTAGGCATGACCATTTGTACAGGGATTATTGCTGCTTTTGAGGCAGCGCTTTTTGCCATGATGGGCAAAGTGGTAGATTGGTTAAGCACAGTACCTAAAGAGGCGTTATGGCAAAACTACACCAGTGATTTAGTGATTTTGGCAGCTATTTTGTTGTTAAGTACATTGTTTATTTTATTGCAAACCATGTTTAAGCACCAAACATTGGCGGCCAATTTTCCTATGCGTATGCGATGGAACTTTCACCGTTTAATGCTCAATCAAAGCATGAGTTTTTACCAGGATGAATTTGCAGGCCGTGTTGCTACAAAAGTCATGCAAACGGCGCTTGCCGTGCGCGATGTTTGGTTTATTGTGGCCGATATTATGGTGTACGTGTTGGTATATTTTATCAGCATGGTTGGCATAGTGGCTTATTTTAACTATCTGATTGCAATACCTTTTTTGATTTGGTTGGTAACTTATGTGCTCAGTTTAAGTTATTTTGTACCGCGTTTAAGCAAAACCTCTCAACGCCAAGCCGATGCGCGTAGCTTAATGACTGGCCGCATCACCGATGCTTACACCAACATAAGCACGGTAAAATTGTTCTCACATGCGGGGCGCGAGGGTACTTATGCAAAAGATGCCATGCAAGAATTTTTAGGCACTGTGCATGCACAAATGCGCTTGGTAAGCATGGTAGAAATTGTGAATCATGTGCTGAATATGTTGTTGATTATTGCAACGGGTTTAACCGCTTTGTATTTGTGGAGCAAAGGTGAAGTTTCAGTGGGCGGAGTTGCTGCCGCAACTGCCATGTCGCTGCGTCTAAATGGCGTTTCACATTGGGTGATGTGGGAGATGACATCTCTTTATGAGCAAGTGGGCACCGTGCAAGATGGCATGAGTACGCTCACCACACCAAATAAAGTGCTAGATGGTGCAGACGCAAAACCATTGCAAGTCTTGCGAGGCGAAATTAAGTTTGAAGCTGTTAATTTCAACTATGGCCGTGAACTAAGTGACGATTACAAAGCGCTATTAAAAGGGCTTAATTTGCATATTATGGCGGGTGAAAAAGTGGGGTTGGTCGGCCGTTCTGGCGCGGGTAAATCGACTATCGTCAATTTGCTGCTACGCTTTTATGAGGTTGAGGCTGGCAACATTTTAATAGATGACCAAAATATTAATCATGTCACGCAAGTGACTTTGCGCGAGCATATCGGCATGGTCACGCAAGACACAAGCCTTTTACACAGAAGTGTGCGCGATAATATTTTATATGGTCGCCCAAATGCCACTGAGGCCGAAATGATTGCTGCTGCTAAAAGGGCAGAGGCGCACGATTTTATTCTAGGCTTAGCCGATGCCAAAGGCCGCACGGGTTACGATGCGCATGTGGGCGAGCGTGGGGTTAAGTTAAGTGGTGGACAACGACAGCGTATTGCCATTGCGCGAGTGATGTTAAAAGATGCACCGATTTTGTTGCTGGATGAAGCCACCAGCGCGCTAGATTCTGAGGTGGAAGCAGTGATTCAAGAGAGCTTGTATAAACTCATGGAAGGCAAAACCGTAATTGCTATTGCGCATCGCCTATCAACAATCGCTGCGATGGATAGGCTGATTGTGCTAGATGAGGGCAAGATAATTGAAGAGGGCGCGCACAAGAGATTGCTGGCTAAAAAGGGCTTGTATGCGAGTTTATGGCAACGCCAAAGTGGCGGATTTTTGGGCGAGTAAACCTTACTTTTTTGGTTAAATTATGCTCGAGAGAAAATAACTGCCCTATATGGAAGTATCTATGCGGTTATCAGAGCATCGTAATAATGGTGTGCAATTTTGAATAGCTGAAAAGGAAAAAATCATGACCCAAGAAGTGATGAGTAAGGTCGAACAAAAACCACCGCTTCCACCTTTCACAGGTGAAACCGCAGCGCAAAAAGTGCGCATGGCAGAAGATGGCTGGAAAAATCGCGATCCACAGCGCGTTTCAATGGTGTACACGGTTGACTCACAATGGCGTAACCGCGCGGCCTTTTCCCAAAGGCCGCGCACAAATTGTTGAATTTTTAACCCGCAAATGGGCGAAAGAGCTGGATTACCGTTTAGTTAAAGAACTATGGGCGTTTGATGCCAACCGCATTGCGGTGCGCTTTGCGTATGGGTGGCATGACGATTCTGGACAATGGTTTAGAAGTTACGGCAACGAGAATTGGCAGTTTGATTCCAATGGCTTGATGGTGCTACGCTACGCCAGCATTAACGATTTGCCTATTAAAGAGAGTGAACGAAAATTCTTTTGGCCATTAGGTCGCAGGCCACATGACCATGCGAGTTTGAGTGATTTAGGATTGTAAATTTGTAGAGTGGTAACATGTTGCCCTCATTGATGTAACTGCCGCGATGGCAGTATCTGCCCACATTAATTAGCTAATCAGCTCTAGAAGTTAATTACTCGCTGAATCATTTTCGACGGGTCGGTCTCTTGTTTCGTCCAATCAGCAATGCTCGAGTGTGTTTAAGTACAGGTTCACGGTTGCGCGAACCTAAGCCGTAAACCATAAACTTGGGCAAAATATATCCATTATAATGAGGTGTTAAAAAGCAGAAAGCGTTTTAAGTTAATAAATTTACTTATCTTCTTTGTCGTCTTTATCTTCCTTTGTTTTCTTAACACCAGCTTTTTCAAGTAGGGCCTGACCTTGTTCGGTTTGCGCTAAGCCTTCCAACATTGCACCAACTTGCGTGCCGCCGTTGGAAGAAAAGATATCCATGATACTTTTCATGCCATTTTCAACGTTACCAGAGTTAGCAATCACTTTTACATTTGCTTGCGCTAACGCTTTGGCTTGCTCAATACCAACTGCTTGAGTTGCTTTTACCTGCTCAATTGTGACTAAATACTTTTGATAGCCAGCGTTCTCACCAATTTCTTTAGCAAGTACAATTTGCGCTTGCACGGGTGCTAATTGCATCGCTTTTTCTGCTTCGGCTTTAGCTGTGCCTTCTACCGCAATACCTTCAGATTCACGCTTTTTACTTTCTAAATTACCTTCAGCTACTAAGATTGTGGTTGATTTCGTACCTTCAGCCACTAAGATTGTTGTTTCTTTTTCTTGCGCGGCTTTAATAATCGCCATTTCTTTGTTAATGGCTGCCGTTTCTTTGTCTTGATTAGCTTTAACAATTTGAACATCTTTATTAATGTTAGCTTGCATCACTTCTGAAACCTTTGTAATTTCTAGCTCTTTTTCTTTGGTGATTTTTGCTTGCTCTTTAATAGATTGTTGTGATAACTCGTTTGCAATGCCTACAGCTTGCTCTTTTTCAGCAGTACGTGCGCCCACTTTTTGCAAGGCTTCTTGCTCTTGAATGTCGGTTTCACGCTTAGCTTCAATTTCAGCAATATTTGCTTTCTTGTTATTTTCTGCTACTTCAATGCGACTTTGCATTTCTATTAAAGACTTCTTTTTCTCCATGATGTTTTTAATCACTTCAGAATTTTCAGAATCTCTAATATCCATTAACTCGATATTTTTAACAGTTGAAACGCCCCAATTTTTGAGCTGCGCTTCAACTTCACGTGTAAATGACTCTCCAAATTGGCTGCGACCTTGCATAATCTCTTCTATGTCAGCTGAAGCTAAAATGGTCCGGACAGCACCTTGCAAAATTGCCCGTAACTGGTTACGTAATTCATCAAAAGAGCTTACGCGTTGAGCAGCAACATTTGAGTCGGTAATTCTAAAAAAAGCTTTAATATCAACAACAAAAGGTAAGCGGCCTTTGTCGTATGCTTCATATGATTGTAAATCCTCTGCAAAAACAGATACAGGCAAGATAATTTTAACAATACCAATTTTAGGTATCCAAGCTGGCCATTCATAATAAGTGTTTCCATCTGAATGATCTTTTCCGTATGAAACTGTGGATTTACCCGATTGAATGATATGGACTTCGTTGGTTGGTACGACACGTCTTAGTAATAGGGCGACTATTAGTATGACAAAAACTACAATGCCAACAATCATTAGAATCAAAAAAGTATCAGTTATTAGCACAGAGTTTTCCTTATTATATTATTGAAAATTTGATTTTTATAGCGAAAATAATAGCACATTTTGAAGTTATACTTGAGTGAATCAAGCCTTCAACAATACAATCACTGCACCACTTCCGCCATCTTCTGGCTTCGCTTGGGCATAAGCAATGACTTCATCGCGCTGCATGAGCCAACTGCGCAATTTATGTTTTAGCACGGGTTCGCGGTTGTGCGAGCCCAAGCCTTTGCCATGAACAATGCGTACACAGCGAATGCTACGTTTTTTGCAGCTATTTAAAAAATCTGCCACGTAAAGCCGCGCTTCATCCGAGACCAAACCGTGTAAATCAATCTGCGCTTGTACCACCCAAAAGCCGCGGCGCAGTTTACTTAAAATATTGGGGGTTTGGCCTTCTCGCAGGTAAAGTAGCTCTTCGCCATTTTCTACCTCAAACGCAGGAATATAGTCATCGCTTAGTGAGTCGCGCAGCGCTTGTTTTTCGTCACGCAAAAACTGTCTGGGGACAGGTTTGGGTTTTTTAACTTTTGGTTGAACGCGCGATTTGGGTTCTAGTGGGCGCGCCCCTTTGACTGCCTCGTGGAAGAGGTGCAAGTCATCCGCTGTTTTATCGTCCACACTCATGATGTGAGATATTAACCCAGCCTGCCCTAATGATAAAGTGCTGCCCTGCAAGCCGCATGGGTATTGGCTTACAGTGCAGCTATTTTAATAATGTGCTTGTTTAATTATTCTAAATTTGTCAAATAGCGTTCTGCATCGAGTGCAGCCATACAACCCGTACCTGCGCTCGTCACTGCTTGGCGATAAATATGGTCTTGCACATCGCCCGCCGCAAATACACCTGGCACACTTGTTGCAGTGGCATTGCCCGCACGACCTGCTTGGGTGACGATATAGCCGCCTTCCATCTCAAGCTGACCTGCAAAAATATCAGTGTTCGGTTTATGGCCAATGGCAATAAACACACCTTTTAGCGTAATATCCTTTGTGCTTCCATCTTGCGTGTTTTTAATACGCATGCCAGTGACGCCAGAGTCGTCGCCCAACACTTCATCTAACGTGTTGAAAAGTTGTAATTCGATTTTTCCTTCTGCTACGCGTGCCATGAGCTTATCGACCAAAATCGCCTCGGCTTTAAATTTATCACGACGGTGCACTAGTGTGACTTTGCTGGCAATATTCGCCAAATAAAGCGCTTCTTCCACCGCAGTATTGCCACCGCCAATGACTGCAACTTCTTGATTGCGATAGAAAAATCCATCGCAAGTGGCACAGGCTGAAACACCTTTTCCGCTAAATTTCTCTTCACTTGGTAAGCCTAAATATTGCGCAGAAGCACCAGTAGCAATAATTAGCGCATCGCACGTATATTCGCTGCTATCACCAATGAGGCGAATCGGTTTTTCTGCCAAATGCGTGGTGTGAATATGGTCAAAAATCATCTCGGTATTAAAACGCTCGGCATGTTTTTGAAAGCGTTCCATGAGTTCTGGACCTTGTACGCCGTCCACATCTGCAGGCCAGTTATCCACCTCTGTTGTAGTCATCAATTGACCACCTTGCGCGATGCCCGTGATAAGCACAGGTTTAAGGTTCGCGCGTGCCGCGTAAACCGCAGCAGAATAACCTGCAGGGCCAGAACCTAAAATGAGTAAATGAACGTGACGTGAAGACATGAGGTGCTACTTTCTTTGCATATTGAGAATAGTTGAGAGATGGTGTTAACTCGCTGGAATTTCAAGTAGCGTGCTGCAACTAAATTGCCACCACTGACAACGTTTTTAACGACATTTCTAAATAGATTAAATTAATTGTAATTTTAAATTTTTGCCGCCCTTTATGCAATTTGATTTTGCTATAATCACATTAATAATTATATTTTATAAAAATTTCGAACAAGGTTGTTAACACATTGTTTTTTAATAAAAAATCACCACCAGCCAATGCGCGCGTGCAAGCGCCAAAAAGTGAATCACAACTGCATGGCGCTAAACTAATCCGTGAGGCATGGTGGCTTGTTCTTATTCTGCTTGGTTTTTACCTTGCAGTTATATTATTTACCTATCACCAAACAGATCCCTCTTTTAACTTTACAAAAAGTGAAGGAACCCCTATTCAAAACTTTGGGGGAATAGTAGGCGCTTATTTTTCAGATTTGTTGTTGAATGTGTTTGGTTTTTCAGCTTGGTGGTGGGTGGTTTTCATCTTTTACAGCGTTTGGCTGATGTATAAGCGTTTAGATCTCACCATTTCAGAGCGACCTTTTTTTGTATTTAATCTAGTTGGTTTTGGTTTGTTGCTGGTTACCTCTTCAGCACTTGAATATGGACATTTAATTAATCTGCCTTCGTCGTTACCAAATGGTTATGGGGTACTAGGAAATGCTGTTGATAGTGTATTAAGAAGTATTTTTAACTATTCAGGTTCTAGCATGATCTTGCTATTGCTGTTTGCCATTGGATTTAGCTTATTTACGGGTTGGTCGTGGCTCATGATTACCGAAAAATTGGGCGCCAGTCTGATTGCAAGCTACCAATGGGTGGTGAATAAATATTACGATTGGCAAGATAGAAAAGCTGGAAAAGTTGTTGAGCAAAAACGCGAAGAGTTTGTAGAAAATGAACGTAAACGTTCTGAAGACCGTGCGCCGTTAGAGATTAAAGCGCCACAAACGGAAATTGTCAAAAGCGAACGGGTGCAAAAAGAAAAGCAAACAACGCTGTTTGCCACAGATCCAGATTCCAGCTTGCCGCCATTGCATTTGTTAGATGAGCCTAAAAACACAGTTGAGTTGCCATCATCAGAAACCTTAGATTTCACCTCGCGCTTAATTGAACGCAAATTGGTTGATTTTGGCATTGAAGTCAAAGTGATTTCGGCGCAACCTGGCCCTGTGATTACGCGCTTTGAATTTGAGCCTGCTGCAGGTGTTAAGGGAAGCCAAATCACCAATTTAGCGAAAGATTTAGCGCGCGCACTTTCAGTTGTGAGCATACGCGTTGTAGAAACGATTCCTGGCAAAAGCTGCATGGGCTTAGAGATACCAAACCCAAAACGCCAAATTGTGTTTTTATCTGAAATCATGAGTAGCCAAGCCTACGCTGACGTGCATTCGCCCTTGGCGATATCGTTAGGTAAAGATATTGCGGGCAAGCCTGTGGTGGCAGATTTGGCCAAAATGCCACATGTGTTGGTGGCGGGTACCACGGGTTCAGGTAAATCGGTGGCAATAACGCACTGATTTTAAGTTGGCTTTACAAGGCCGAAGCGTCACAAGTGCGTATGATTTTAATTGACCCAAAGATGCTCGAGCTTTCGGTGTATGAAGGCATTCCACATTTGTTGGCACCAGTTGTCACTGATATGCGCCAAGCCGCTAATGCGCTTAATTGGTGTGTGGCCGAGATGGAGCGCCGTTATAAACTAATGTCTAGCCTAGGTGTACGTAACTTGGCAGGCTACAACCAAAAAATTAAAGATGCTGAAAAAGCGGGTGAAAAGATTCCGCACCCATTTACTTTAACACCAGATTCGCCAGAGCCATTAGAAGAAATGCCACTCATTGTGGTGGTGATAGATGAATTAGCCGACTTAATGATGGTGGTGGGCAAAAAAGTAGAAGAGCTGATTGCACGTTTGGCACAAAAAGCGCGTGCTTCAGGAATACATTTAGTGCTTGCAACACAGCGCCCATCGGTGGATGTGATTACTGGCCTGATTAAAGCTAACGTGCCCACACGCGTGTCGTTTCAAGTGTCATCAAAAATTGATTCACGCACAATATTAGACCAAATGGGCGCTGAAGCGTTACTAGGGCAGGGCGATATGTTGTATATGCCCTCAGGCACAGGCTACCCACAGCGGATTCATGGCGCGTTTGTATCTGACCAAGAGGTGCACAAAGTGGTGAATCATATCAAAGCCAATAGCGAGCCGAACTATATCGAAGGTATTTTGACTAACGAGACAGAAGGCGGCAGTGAACTTGGCGACTTTGGTGACGATGGCGCAGAAAAAGATCCACTTTACGATGAAGCTGTATCTATTGTGCTCAAAAGCCGTCGCGCGTCTATTTCATCGGTACAGCGCCAGTTGCGCATCGGTTATAACCGCGCAGCACGCTTGATTGAGGATATGGAGCGAGCAGGTTTAGTTTCTGCCATGCAAAGTAATGGGAATAGGGAAGTGCTAGCAAAAGGCGGTATGAGTGACGAATAAAATAGTTTTTGTTGTATATATGTTATTTGCCAATTTGGCAGTTGCTGACGGCATATCTAGCTTGCGAGATTTTTTTAACAACACCAACAGCATGCGTGCGCAATTTAGCCAAGTGGTGAATGATAAACAAGGCCGTAAAGAGCAAGAAGTCGAAGGCACCATGCAATTGCAACGCCCTAATAAATTCCGCTGGGATTATAAAAAGCCATACGAGCAACAAATTGTGAGTGATGGTAAACAAGTATTTTTGTTTGATGCCGATTTGCAACAAGTCACCATCCGTGAGTTAAGTAAAGCTTTGGGTTCTAGCCCCGCTGCTTTGTTGGCTGGGGGCGAGGCGGTAGAGAAAAGTTTTACCCTTAAAAACGCAACTCGCAAAGATGGCCTTACTTGGGTTTTGGCGCTACCAAAAGATAAAGACAGTGGTTTCGAGCGTGTTTTGCTTGGTTTTAAGGTCGAAGAACTTCGTAAGATGGAAATGTACGATAGCTTTAACCATGTCACACATATTACTTTTACTGAAGTAGAACGTAACCCAGTCTTGCAAGAAGCCACTTTTTTATTCATCACGCCTAAAGGTGCTGATGTGGTTGGTGAGTAGTTAGCTTAAGTATTTTGCTAGCAACTCTATGAATAAACCAATAAAATAAGCTTTTAATTATTCCTGTGAAATATCTAGTCAAAATAAGTGAATAGCTTATTTCAAACCAATACTCCTCAAGCTCCACTGGCGGAGCTATTGCGCCCAAAAACTTTGGATGAAGTTGTTGGGCAAAACCATCTATTGGGTGAAAATAAACCGCTTCGCCTAGCGTTTCAGTCCGGGCATTTACCTTCGATGATTTTATGGGGCCCACCTGGTGTGGGTAAAACCACCTTGGCCCGCTTAATTGCTAATACGGCAGATGCCGAATTTATTGCGGTGTCAGCGGTGTTAAGTGGTATTAAAGATATCCGCGATGCGGTAGAGCGCGCCGAACTAACGCTGCAACAGCATGGCCGTAGAACTATTTTATTTGTGGATGAAGTACATCGGTTTAATAAAGGTCAGCAAGATGCGTTTTTGCCATTTGTTGAAAGCGGGCTGATTACGTTTATAGGCGCTACGACTGAAAACCCATCTTTTGAAGTCAATAGTGCGCTACTAAGCCGCGCGCAGGTGTTTATACTTAACGTACTTTCAGAGGCGGAGTTAGCTTTATTATTAGAGCGTGCGCGTTTGTTGGTGGCAGATAATATTAGCCTAACCGATGAAGTCAAAGAACAAGTGCTAGCGTATGCAGATGGTGATGCAAGGCGCTTATTAAATTTTGCTGAAGGGTTATTTAGCGCGGCTGCTGGTGCAAATTTAGCCAATATTGACGAAGCTTTTTTACAAATGACGATGGCGAGTAAGTTACGCCGCTTTGATAAGGGTGGCGAGGCATTTTACGACCAAATTTCGGCATTGCATAAATCGGTACGCGGATCTAACCCAGATGCCGCACTTTATTGGTTTTTACGCATGATAGATGGAGGTGCAGATCCGCTCTATATGGGGCGCCGTATTGTGCGTATGGCGATTGAAGATATAGGCTTGGCCGACCCCAAAGCGCAAACCATGGCGCTAGAAGCATGCCAAATTTATGAGCGTTTAGGCTCGCCAGAAGGTGAATTGGCGCTAAGCAATGCAGTGATTTATTTGGCCGTTGCGGCAAAAAGCAATGCGGCTTACAACGCGTACAACCAAGCCAAAGCCTTTGTGGCAAGCGATAAATCGCGATCTGTACCACTACATTTAAGAAACGCACCAACCAAGCTGATGAAAGCGCTCGATTACGGCAAAGAGTACCGTTACGCGCACAATGAGCCAGAGGCATATGCGGCGGGCGTGGATTATTTTCCTGATGAATTAGCGCCAATTCAATTTTATCTGCCCACGCCACGCGGTTTGGAAGGTAAAATAGGCGAAAAATTAGCGCACCTTAAAGATTTAGACCAAAAAGAATTAGATAAGAAAGCAAAAAAATAGCATGCTAGATATTCAGCAATTAAGAAACGATTTAGATGGTGTTGTGAGCCAACTCGCTAAGCGAGGATTTTCTTTTGATGCAGCAAGTTTTACAAAGCTTGAAGCAGAACGCAAAACCATACAAACCAATACAGAGGCTCTGCAAGCCAAGCGGAATGCGGCTTCCAAGAGCATTGGTTTTGCTAAGGCAAAAGGTGAAGATGTTTCTACCATTATGGCAGAAGTCGCTGGCTTAGGTGATCAGCTAAAAGCGGGTGAGGTGCACTTGGCAGTGGTTCAAGACCAACTTAAAGATTTAATGCTGAATGTGCCTAATTTACCTCATGACAGTGTGCCAAATGGTAAAGATGAAACGCAAAACGTAGTAGTGCGTAAAGTCGGTACTCCGCGTAGCTTTGAATTCTTGATTAAAGACCATACCGATGTTGGCACGCCATTAGGCTTGGATTTTGATACCGGTGCCAAGTTGTCTGGTGCGCGTTTTACCGTGATGCGCGGCCAAATCGCCAAACTGCACCGTGCCTTGGCGCAGTTTATGTTAGATACACAAACTGAACAGCATGGCTATTCCGAGTGCTATACACCGTATTTGGTGAATGCGGAAACTTTAACTGGCACAGGCCAATTGCCTAAGTTTGAAGAAGATTTATTTAGCTTAAAACATAACGACAGCAAGTTGTATTTAATCCCCACGTCTGAAGTGACGCTCACCAACACGGTGCGCGATGAAATCGTACCACTGGACGTTTTGCCTATTAAGCTCACTGCGCATACGCCGTGCTTTAGAAGCGAGGCAGGTAGCTACGGTAAAGATACCAAAGGCATGATACGTCAGCACCAGTTTGATAAAGTTGAGATGGTGCAAATTGTGCTTCCAAGCAAAAGTTATGACGCGTTAGAAGAAATGGTCGGGCATGCAGAAAATATCTTAAAAGCGCTAGAGTTGCCTTACCGCGTAGTTTCGCTCTGTACAGGCGATATGGGTTTTGGTGCAGCAAAAACTTACGATTTAGAAGTTTGGTTGCCTGCGCAAAATACATATCGTGAAATATCAAGTGTAAGTAATTGCGAGGCTTTTCAAGCACGTCGCCTACAAGCGCGCTTTAGAAACGAAGCAGGCAAAACCGAGTTTGTGCATACGCTCAATGGCAGCGGTTTAGCTGTAGGCCGCACACTGGTTGCGGTGTTGGAGAACTATCAACAAGCGGATGGCACAGTCAATATCCCTGCGGTGCTCAAACCTTATATGAATGGCATAGACTACATCGGAAAACGTTAATCGATGAGTTCTAACTGCTCGGCCTTAGCAACTTTAAAGTTGTAGTTGTTTGGTGTGTAGCTTGGTTGGCTACTTAACAAAATGTTGTAGTAACTGCGAATAGATTCAACAAAAATCACGGGTTGCCCACAGCCGCAGTAACCATATTTTGCATTAACATAGTATTTTGGATTATTTAGCATCACTAATGTCTTTTTCACATCGGCCCAACTATCGGGGTTGAGTTTTAAGCGCTGGGCAAGTACTCGAGCATCTTCCACATGCGCATAACCAATGTTATACGACGCCAAAGACATATAAGTGCGGTCAGGCTCGGGGATTCTACTAGGAATGCTTTCTAGCATTAAATTAATATATTTTGCCCCAGCAGGAATGCTTTGTTTAGGGTCTAATCTATCGTTCACCCCCATGCGGTCGGCCGTATCTTCAGTCAGCATCATCAAACCACGCACTCCTGTGGGTGATGTGTTGAATGTATCCCAGTGAGACTCTTGATAACTAATCGCGGCTAGTAAACGCCAGTCGATGCCAGTAATTTCTTGGGCTTGCTTAAATAAGTGTGAATATTTAGGTAGTAATGTATTAATTCTAAAAAGAAACGTTTTAATATCCAATGGTTTAAGACGTTTTGAGTTGCCGTGGTAACGATCAATGAGATTCCGTAAAGTCCCATCGTTTTTAATTTTATTGAAGAATTTATTTGCTTTTTCTAACAGTTTAGGGTCACCTTGTTTTGAAAAAGCCCAGCCAATTTTTTCAGGCTCCCCAATTGCAAAAGCCACGCCTATATTAGGATGGTGGTTTTGTAAATTAGCGATTAAATGACTATCGGCAATACTAAATTCAATTTCTCCATTTGCAACGGCTAAGATTAATTGTTCAGAATCAAGATGATTAATTTCATTCCAATACAATTTAGGATCATTTTGTTTTAATTGAGTTAACCTCTCAGCGAAGCTTGTGCCTGCAGGGATTGTAATTTGATGATTAATTAGATCTTGAATACTTTTTGGTGGCTTCGAGGTGATTTCTTTATTAAAGATGACTTCTTGTTGTATGTCTTGATATGGAATTGTAAAGTTAAATCTTTTTTTACGTGACTCAGTGATTGTAATATCCGCGGCTGCGATATCCGCTTTGCCGCTATAAACTGAAGGTAGTATTTGATCAATATGTTTTTCTACAATGAGTTTTAATTGCGCTCCTTGATACTCAGGATATTGATTTAAGTCTTTTACAAATAGTTTGGCTAAGTCATACTCAAGCCCAGCAAAATCATTATCACCATTCACATAGTAAGTATTAGGGCTATTGATTGTGACAAACGTAATAATTTTTTCTTTAGGTGTTTCAGTCTTAGGCATTGCTTCAATAGAGTTTTTATTAGGTTTGTCACAACCCAATAAAACGAGCGCGCAAGCAAACAAAATGTAATGTGATTTAAACAAACGCATATTAAAAAAGGCGTGAATCTATTTCCAGCGTTCTTCAACTTTACCATCGCCTGCAATCAGCACAGCGCTGGTCAGTTGATGAAAAATACCGTGTTCCACTACGCCAGGAATATTGTTAATTAACTGGTTAAGTGCAGATTCTGAAATGGATTTATCAAACGACATATCTAATACTAAACTCCCGTGAGAGGTAATAGACAAGCCATCTTTGGCAGAGTTCTGGCGTAAGTCACCTACGCCACCTGCCGCTTCTAAGCTATGTTTAGCAGCTTTCCATGCAAAAGGCATGACCTCAATTGGTATGGCAAAGTTAGTTCCGATACGCTCGACTAATTTGCTTTTATCTGCCACGACTAAAAATTGCTTTGCGGCTTTTGCCAGTAACTTTTCCAGAACCAAATCATAGCCTCGACCTTTAAGCAAAGTCATATCTGGCGTGATTTCATCTGCACCATCTACGTATAAATCAATCTCTGAGACTTGGGTGAGCGCGATGACATTTAAGCCTAGGCTTTGCGCTTTCATCATGCTCATGTGAGAGCTGGCGATGGTGGTGATTTTAAGATTGCTCTCTTTTTGTAATCGGGCGAGCTCTTCAATAAAGAAATTGGCAGTTGATCCCGTGCCTAACCCAACTAACATGCCGTTTTTTACGTGTTTTGTGGCATGAATTGCTACAAGCTGCTTATCATTCATGATATCAACCCCTCTTATTATTTATTATTCTTAATTAATTGAAATTGGCTTAATTGCACGCGCTTCAAAAGGCTATAATAGGCAAAATTCATCCTTAAACCAAGTTATTTTCAAGTATATATATGCAGTTAACCCCGCCTGCACAGGGCAAAAAAAGTCGTTTTTCTTATTCAGCCAATGGCTTAGATAGCTTATCTCTAGCAACACTTTCATGTCGCTTAAAAACAACACAAGAGGATGTAAAAACACCGCTTATCATTATCACTGCGAGTGCGTTTGAAGCGCAGCGTTTGTTAGATGAAATTCCTTATTTTGCGCCTGACTTAACCGTTAATTTGCTGCCAGATTGGGAAACCCTTCCTTACGATGTGTTCTCGCCACATCCTGATTTAATATCAGAGCGCTTGGCGACTTTATATCAAATCTCACAAAACCAATGTGATGTTGTGATTGTGCCTATTGCCACGGCGTTGTTGCGTTTGCCAGCAGTTTCATTTTTAGCTGGGCATAGTTTTATGCTAAAGAAAGGCCAGCGCTTAAATTTAGAAGCGCTACGTCATCAATGTGCGCAGGCGGGCTACCATCATGTGACGCAAGTAATCTCGCCAGGGGAGTTTAGCGTCAGGGGCGGCTTGCTCGATTTATTCCCAATGGGGAGTGTGTTGCCGTACCGTATTGACTTGTTTGATGAGGAAATCGAAACGATACGAACCTTTGATATTGATACCCAGCGAAGTCTTTACCCTGTGCCAGAGATTCGTTTGTTACCCGCACGCGAATTTCCTTTAGACGAAGCGGGTATAAGTAAATTTAGAAGCAACTTTCGCGAACAATTTGAAGGTGACCCTCAACGCGCTACAATTTATAAAAATGTGAGTAAGGGTGTTGCAAGTGGCGGCATAGAATGGTATTTGCCGCTATTTTTTGATGAAACTTCTAGCATTTTAGAATACTTGCCAGAAAATGCAAATATCATCATGCATGGCAATTGCGATAAAGCCGCGCAACAGTTTTGGACCGATGCCGCTTCACGCTATCGATTGCTGGCGCACGACTCTGAGCGTCCAATTTTAAAACCAGAAATACTTTTATTTAAAACAGATGATTTTTTCGCATGCACACATCAGTTTCCTTTGCTTAGTCTCACCCTAGAAGCAGAGAAAACCTTACCTGCTTTAGAGATAGATCGCCGTGCAGAGCAACCTTTGCATAAGCTGCAAGCCTTTATCCATGAGTCTTCTGGAGCAACACATAAGAAGAGGGTGTTAATTACGGCTGAAAGTCTTGGTCGTCGTGAGACGATGCTACAACTTTTTGCCGAGCATGGTTTGCATATGCCAACATGTGAAACCTGGGCAGAGTTTAATGAAAATGATGCGCCATTGATGCTGGGCGTTTCGCCGCTACATAGTGGATTTTCAGATAGTAGATTTGAAGCTACGGCAGGTAAAAATAGCATTGTGCTGATTACCGAGTCAGAACTTTACTCAGGCACGGTGCGCCAACAGCGTCGCCGCGAAAAAGAAAAAGCGCGAAATACTGAGGGCATGCTTAAAGATTTATCTGAGCTACATCTCGAAGACCCAATTGTGCATGAGCAACATGGGGTAGGGCGTTATAAAGGTTTGATTAATTTAGATTTTGGCGAAGGTGAAACGGAGTTTTTGCTGCTGGAATATTTTGGTGATGACAAACTTTATGTGCCCGTTTCACAGTTATTTCTCATCTCACGTTACTCTGGTGGCCCGCCAGAAAGCGCGCCACTCCATCGTTTAGGCTCTGGACAGTGGGAAAAAGCCAAGAAAAAAGCGCTCAAGCAAATCCGTGATACCGCAGCAGAGTTGCTAAACCTATACGCACAGCGCGCAGCACGTAAAGGCCACGCATTTACCTTGAGCTTAAAAGATTACGAAGCGTTTTGTGATGGCTTTCCATTTGAAGAAACGCCCGACCAATTAGACGCGATTGAAAATGTGATTAAAGATATGCAATCAGGTCGCCCCATGGATAGACTGGTGTGCGGTGATGTGGGCTTTGGCAAAACAGAAGTTGCGCTACGTGCCGCATTCGTAGCGGTGTTGGGCGGCAGGCAAGTGTCTGTTCTCGTACCAACCACTTTGCTGGCAGAGCAGCATTATCAAAACTTTTGTGACCGTTTTGCAGATTGGCCTATTAAAGTAGCTGAAATCTCACGCTTTAGATCCGCAAAAGAAATCACTGAAGCTTTGCGTGGCTTAGCATCGGGCGAGATTGATATTATTATAGGGACGCACCGCCTGATTCAAAAAGATGTGAAATTTAAAAATCTAGGCTTAGTGATTTTAGACGAAGAACATCGCTTTGGCGTGCGCCAAAAAGAGCAACTCAAAGCCATGCGTGCTGAAGTGGATGTGTTAACACTTACGGCAACGCCAATACCGCGCACCCTAAGCATGGCGATGGAAGGCTTGCGTGAGTTTAGCGTGATTGCCACGCCGCCGCAAAAACGCCTGAGCATTAAAACATTTGCCACCTTTTATGGCGAAGGCATTATTTACGAGGCGATGATGCGTGAATTTAAGCGCGGTGGCCAAGTGTACTTTTTGCATAATGAAGTAGACACCATTTTTGTACAGCGCGAAAAGCTAGAAAAAATTATCCCAGAAGCGCGCATCGGTATTGCGCATGGGCAGTTGCGCGAGCGTGAGTTGGAATCGGTGATGCGAGACTTTCATCAGCAACGTTTTAACGTTTTGCTATGCACCACCATTATTGAAACGGGAATTGATATCCCCACCGCGAATACCATTATTATCAATAAAGCAGATATGTTTGGCTTAGCGCAATTACACCAATTGCGTGGCCGTGTTGGTCGTAGCCATCACCAAGCCTATGCTTATTTGCTTACAGATGAGCACCGTAAAATCACCCCGCAAGCACAAAAACGTTTAGACGCGATTCAGTTATTAGAGGATTTAGGTGCAGGCTTTCACTTAGCGATGCACGATTTAGAGATTCGTGGTGCGGGTGAATTGCTGGGTGATAACCAAAGTGGTGAGATGCAAGAGATCGGCTTTAGCCTTTATTCTGATATGTTAAACCATGCGGTTAAACAACTTAAAGCGGGTAAAGAGCCAGATTTAAACGCACCGCTAGTTGTGACAACAGAAATTAATCTACATGTACCAGCATTGCTCACCAATACTTATTGCCCAGATGTGCATGAACGCTTAGTGATTTATAAGCGCCTTGCCAACGCCAACGACGATGATGCGCTAGATACCTTGCAAGAAGAGCTGATTGATCGCTTTGGCTTTCTACCAGAGCAGGGTGAGGCGCTGATGGCTTGTCATAGGCTACGAATTGCGGCCAAACCACTCGGAATTATTAAAATTGATGCCTCTGATTCATCGATACAATTACAGTTTGATTTAAAAGCAGATTTAGACCCAATGAAATTGGTGAATCTTTTACAGCGCGATAGACGTTGCCGGATGAATGGCCCAGACAAGTTACGCGTCACGGTGCAGTTGGGCAATGTGGCGCATCGGGCTGAATTTGTGAAGACGATACTTAAAGAGTTTGCTTAAAGCGTGTTTAGATTTCGATAAGCTGTGCTAAATTTAAGAAAAATACCGCAGTTTTAATCGTTAAGTTTTCATGCATAAATAGCCTTGCATAGCCAGCCAGTTGCGGTTTGTGGGTGAGTGCTACTATGTTTGCATTTGCCTGTGTGACATCTAGCCCCAGTTTAAAATCAATAATCCAGCGCACTTTTGTATGCGTAAATTCGTGATTTTCGATAAACGTTAAATCAATACGTTGCATTTGTGCTTGCTGTTTGTCATCCATTGTGGTGATGCTGAGTTCTGTTTGCGTAGATGCTCTAGGAGCCAATATCCATGAGCCTTGCGGACTGGAGATAGTGCGCTTTAAGGCGGCAATAATGTGCGGTACTTGTTTTGTTACTTCATTTTTTGGATGACCGCGTTGTATTAGCCAAAAACACATGCTCTGCAACCCACTATCTATGCGGTCTTCAGGCCATTGTTTCAAACCTTCTTTTGCAATCATTTCCATATATAAATGTGCTAAGCTGCCACAGTCTGCGGCTAAATTGGGCGTGTCGTCAGCGCTATTTTTTGTTTGATTCTGATAGTAATTTTGTGCATTATTAAACGCATCTTCGGCTTGCAAAACAGCAGGAATATGCAAGTGCTGTAAACGAATCAGTTGTGGCGTAAAGTTGGCAATATCGGTACGCATATCATTTGAAATTGTAGGTAACTCGCAAGCCTCAAAACTTCCCTGCATCACAGGCCAAAGCGCATCTAAATATGTGTTTTTGATAGGCTTAATTTCGCCTTTGGCATTTTGATTGGCAACCCCAACCAAATGCAGGGTTCGTTCTGCGCGCGTGGCCGCCACGTAGAGCACGCGTAACGCTTCATTTGCTTCGCGCTCAGCTTCTAGCGTTTCTAGGTAATCGTAAGCGCTGACTTGTGCTTTATCACGTAAGCCTTTAGGTACGTAAGGCGCGGCGAGCAGTTCTGTTGTGCCATCTAGCGGCACTTCTTCCCACAGCAGCAATGGTTTATCGCTATTATTGCCACCTGTTGTTGCGCCCAAACCTGGCAGAATCACCGTATCAAATTCTAAGCCTTTTGATTTATGAATGGTCATCATTTGAATCTGCTCACCTTGTGCATCGGGCGTAGCAAATAGTTTGGTAATTTCAGTAGCCATACGTTCTGGCGTAAATTCATTATTGCGGTCTAGCGCGTCTAAACAGCTAAAAAATGCCTGTACATCGCTAATATCGGCTTGTTCCCACAAGCACGCCGTGCCGTTTAGTAGCAGCCAAATACCACGCACCCAACGGCTGGTGGGCATGAGGCCTTGCGTGGCAAATGCTTCTTCCAAAATACTCCGCACATGACGCAACCGCACTTGGCCGTCTGCCGATAAAGCATTCACCAAGTTTTCATTTTGCATCAGAGACCAAATGGTGCTGTATTTATCTTGGTGGGTAAGTTGGTATAAATCCGCTAAGCTTAAGCCGCACCAAGGTGCGCGCAAGATGGCCAGCCAATGCACACGGTCGGCTCGGTGGTGCAAGGCGTACGTTAGGCTTAGTAAATCTTGCACCACTTGTCGGCCTTCTAGCGCTTCAATCTCCACAGCTTGAAACGCGATATGTTTATAATCGCGCCTTAGCTTGCTCACCAGTGCGCTTAAGTGTTTTTTAGAGCGCACTAAAATCGCGATTTTTTGATCTTTTTTAGTGGATTCAATAATGCGAATAATCGCTTCTGCCTCAAGTTCTTTAGCGCGCTCTGAAGGTTCATCGACGGTGCTCACAATCGGGTGAATAAAAATACCTGCGTCGCTTACGTCTGCTTTTGTCGCATTAAATTGCCTGTAACTAATCGCGCCTTGTGGCATGCTATCTGCACTTGGGAATATTTTTTGAAACGTGTTGTTAATCCAACTCACCACCGCGGGATGCGAGCGATTATTGCGATACAGCGTCAAGCGTGTTAGTTGAATATCACCAATACCGCGCTCGGCCGCTTGCAAAAATAAACTCACATTGGCTTTACGAAAGCGGTAAATCGATTGCATGGGGTCGCCCACACAAAAGAGTGTCCTTCCATCATCAGTCTGCCAGCCTATAGTGAGCTGCTCAATCAGCGCAATTTGGCTGGGGCTGGTGTCTTGAAACTCGTCAACTAATAAGTGCTGAATTTGATAATCGAGCTTAAGCGCCAAATCAGTCGGCTCGCCAAAATGGTCGGTCAGTGCAAGCGTTGCGCGGCTCGCAATTTCTGCAAAGTCGACTTCGTTATTGCGTTGAAAAACCAACCATAATTTAGCGACTGCTAAGTTAAGTAGTTTAGATAGCGCGCTTACCATCTGCCAATTTTCTTGCTGATTTACATTGGGTAAAAATCGCATTTGATGCAAGGCCGATAAATCACCAATCGCTGCAATCACTTGGCACAAGGTTTGTTTATGTGCCTTGCCTTCATCGGTGGGCGGGAAGCCAAATTTGACGTTAAGGCCATTTTCTTTGCGCGCTTCACCTTTGTCGGTCAACAATAGGCTTGCCAGTGCGCACCATCGGTACAAATCTTCTGGCGAATCGTTTAAAAGCGTTTCCCAATTGTGCAACGCGACAATGTTGCTATTTGCAGGCAAGTTTGCCGCTGCAAAGCGCGCCACGGGCATCAGCAAGTATTGCAAAGATGGCTGGATTTGATTGCTAGCAACATTAAGCGCTTGCTTAACTACATGATGGATGATGTAGTGCGCATGTTCTGAATCAAACGTGGCTTGCGCGTGATGCAACCATTGATCGCGCTTGGCGAGCATGCTGGCGAGCAAGCCAATCAACTGTGCCGCATTATTATCCACATAGCGCAGTGCAGTTTTTACCAACTCGCCATTTTGTGGTGACTCCAGTTCTGCCAAGGTTTGTTGCGCCGCTTGCTGATACAGTGCGCTGGCGTCTTCTGCCACGCTGGGTTGCGTGCCAAAGCGGCTCATCAGTGGCATTTGGCGGGTTAAGTGCGCGCATAAACTATCGATAGTAAAAATGCGCAATCGCGCAGGGTTCTCAAGCAGTTGCCAATCTTGTTTTGCTGCATGCGCAAGCGCTTGTTGGCTAAGTTCATAAGTGATATGTTTGTGCGTAGCAGAGGGTTTTTCTTGATGAAACGCCATCAGCAAGCTATCCATAATACGCAGGCGCATTTCCGCCGCGGCCTTGTTGGTAAAGGTAATAGCGATAATTTCTTCGGGTGATTTTACGGTGGTAAGTAAGCGCAAATAGCGCTGGGTGAGCAGCTCGGTTTTGCCTGCACCTGCGGGCGCTTCAACAATAAACGATGCGAGTTCTAAAGCGCGTTCACGGTTTTGTGCATCGATTGCTAAATGGTCGATTTGTGTCTGGCTACTCATACTTTTGATTCGACAGCATCTAAATAGCGTTCAAATTGTAATTGTCGCTCTGCCAGTCGCAATAAAGGCAATATTTCGCAATAAGTTAAGGCATTCGTATCACTAAATTTAACAGATGCTTCACCCGCTTTAATTTCGGCGGCAATGGCTTCAATACTGGTTTTAAAATGCGCGAGCAGACTTGGCCAATCGTTAAATGTTTGGGTAAATTTTGGTTTGCGTTTATTAGGCTCGGCATCAAACGTATCTTTAGTCACGCCTTCAAAGCTATGTTCAGCCGTTTTCACCATGCCAAATTGCAAACCTGCAATTATTTGGGTGGCATCGTCAAAATAAAAACTCGCATAAATCGGTAATTGTGGCTCGGCAATACGGTCTTCGCTCCAGGTGCTGGTTTTGGGTGCTTGGCCAGTTTTGTAGTCCACAAAAACCATGCCGCCATCTTCAAGCTGGTGAATTCTATCGATTTTAAGCGTGACTTCAATGCCGCTAATATCCACTTGCTTTTCAAGCTCGCAACCCACGATATGAAATGCAATACTTTGTTCAATTTCAAACGACAGCCAAGCACTGATGAGCTTGTATAAACGCTCATGCTCTAGCGCTAGCAAAGTTTTAGTGGCAATGTTGGTGGTTTCGGCAAAATCATGCAAGGCTTTGTTAATGGCTTTATTTATATTTGTTTCAAGCGCTGCGTTTGACATATCGCGCAAATCTGCAAAATGCCGCTTTTTTTCATCAGGCTGCCAAAACGCGGCCAGCACCGCATGCACCAATTGACCACGCACAAGGTTATCCAAGCCCTCGCTTGGTGTTTTAAGGCATTTTGCGCCCAGACGATATTGGTAAAACGCCCAAGCGGGGCAGATGGCTTGCGCCCGAAATAAACCTGTACCGCCAGAAACATGGTCGCCTGCTTGCACCGCAGGTGCCATGTGGTCATCAATGTGCCTTAAATCGGCATTGCCTGTTTCACTTAACTTTTCTGCCAATGTGAGTGCAAGTGGCAAATTGGCGATGGCTGCAACATTTTTAATGAGTGGCGAAGAACGTAATTGCGTGGTATTTTCTCGCTGGCTACTCGAAAAAATCACCTTATTAGCAGAATGTAACACGCGTTGATGAATGCCTGTTGCGAAGCTTGCTTGCACGCTATTATCGGCATTGGGTAAGCGCGCGGAACGTTGAATGTATGATGGAAGCAAAGCATTGGGGCGCGCTGGCGGAGGCCAAATATGGTCGTTCATCTGTAACACCCAAATTGCATCTACAGGCGCGCTTAAGGCCTCCATCATGCCTAGCACTTGTATGGGTGTATTATGCACTGTTTCGGGTTGAAACACTTGCGCTGTGCAAATCTGTTGTATCAAACTGGTTGCGTTTTGCATAGAAACCTGCGAATCAAGTGCATCTAGCGTATTTAATTGTTGCAAGGCTTTTTGCCATGCTTTTTGCGTTTGAAATTCTAGGCTATTGATATTGCGCGCTCGTGGCCATTGTAGCGCCGTGAGTATTTGCGTAAAACATTGCGCCCAAGCAGATGGTGCTGCCTTTTTGTTTGAAATATAGGCGCTTGCAGCTATTAAGTCTTGCACCAATTGATTAATACTTAACCCATTTTCGAGTACAATTTTTGCAAAATTTATAAAACTATTTAATGATAAATTTGCGGCTGCATTTTCGCGCATGTAGGCATCTAGCTGCGCGCGCGCATCGGCTTCTTTCGCATAGTTTGACCAAAATGGTGAAAGCAATATTTTAGAGATATCGGCCTGTGATGTTTGGTAACTAGTGAATAAGCGCAATAAGTTTAAAGCGGCTTGTATCATGGGCTGCTCAATCAGCGGGGTGCCGAGCGAAAAATTATACGGCCGCGTGCTACTAAACAAGGCAGGGCGAGCGCTGGCGGGGCACAAGGTGTCATCTAGTAAATCAGCCAATTGGTTACGCACAGCACTTAACTTTGGCGCGATAATGGCGATGTTGCATTGCGGGTTGGTGTCTAATTGTTGCTTAGCCCACGCCACTGCCGCGCGGCATTCTGCCTCACTATTTTCTAGGCTAATATGTTGTGCGTCTGCAGGTGTGGCTAGTTTGTTTGGGTATTCTGTCACCGCAATTCCACGTGTTTTTAGCAAATCACGCAAACGCGCTTCTTGTGGTGCGGTTTGGTCAAACCCTGCAAATGAAATGCCGCCAGAAGGCTCATGGATACTGGGCTTCAGGGCATTGGTTTTGATGCCTTCAAGCTGCCAATCTGTGTAGCGCACATTTTCAAGCACGCCAAGCGCCACACAGCGCTTTTGAAACGCTTGTTGCCATTGCACAAATTGACGCGTTTCTTCTGCCAAACCATCGCGCGGAATATGCAACTGCCACGCAATACAATATTGGTTGGCTTCTATCGCCGCACTCGCCAAGCCAGATATATTAAACAGCACCCCAAACGCATTTTTTTTGAGGCTTTGTTGAATGACTTCTTCCCACAGTAATTGCTCATTAAACGCACTTAAGCGCATTGGTGGATTTTGGACTTTGCCAGCTAATAGACTGGTTTCAGTAAGTGCGTCTAACCATTGCGTAAGCGTTAACACCTGTGGGCTTTGCCATTGCGTGTTGCCTGCTTGTACTTGTGCTTTGGCGATATCGGCTGCTATCGCGCGTACCAAGCGGGCCGTAGGACAAATAATTAGTTTGTTTTGCATACGTTCAATTCTATTGGATATTGTTGCGCAACAGTAGTGTTAAAATAGTAATGTACAATAATTTTAAGGAAGCCCCATGTTTGCCAAACTCGCTAAGCTTTTAAAATATTCTCTATGGGTGTTGATTATTCCTATCAGCTTATTTGCGCTATACACTTGGGCTGCACTCACGTGGGTGTATTCTAGTGGTGAACGCGCAGGTTACGTGCAAAAGCTCTCACAAAAAGGTTTTGTTTGTAAAACTTACGAGGGCGAGTTGGTGCTGGTTTCTATGCCGGGTACGCAAGCCGAAAAGTTCTTTTTTACGGTTAAAAATGCTGGCGTGGCTAAGCGCATAAACGAAACCGTGGGCAAACGAGTGCGTTTAATTTACGAAGAACATATTGGCATACCAACCACCTGCTTTGGTGAAAGTAGCTACTTTGTGCAAGATGTACAATTGCTCGATAATCCCACCATTGAAATGATTCAAAAAGAGAAATTGTAATTAATATGGCGGGCGCTTTAGCAATCAACGATGAAAAAAACTACATCACGCCTGAAGGCTTTGCTGCCTTACAGGACGAGTTTCATCAACTGTATAAAGTAGAGCGGCCAGAAGTGGTACGCACGGTTTCTTGGGCGGCTAGCAACGGCGATAGAAGTGAAAATGGCGATTATATTTATGGTAAGCGCCGCCTGCGCCAAATCGATAGCCGTTGCAGGCATTTAATGAAACGCATGGATTTAGCCGAAATTGTCGATGCCAGCCTACAACAACATTTAGAAAAAGTGTTTTTTGGTGCGTATGTCACTTTATTTAATTTGCATGATGATTCAGAAACTACTTACCGCATTGTGGGTAAAGATGAGTTAGCGCCTAGTAAAGGTTATATTTCATGGGTATCGCCACTTGCAAAAGCCATGCTAGGTAAAGCAGTGGGGGATGTAATTAAAGTCATTACACCAACTGGCGAGGCTGAGTTTGAAGTTATTGTGATTCAATACCAAGCAGCAAAAAATACAACTTGAACTAATAACCTATAAGTTCTATCCTAATGATTATGAAGAAATTAATTTGCATATTTATCATGAGTTGGTTGCCCTGTTTTATGATGGCGGCAAACGCGATGGGCATGCAAATGGCGTTGGAAAACGCACTTCCACATACCACTCAAACGGCTGACCATGCGCAAATGTCTTGTCATGAACAAGTTAATCACGACAAAACGAGTGAGAGCAAAACAAATCATCCCGATTCGCATCATTGTTCTTTTTGTGCGTTTTGTGTGGTTGGTAGTGCCGTGACATCAACACCTTCATTAAAAATGTCGCATCTTAAAACTGATAATATTCAGCATACATCACTTGATGTGGCTTTTTCATCCCAAGACTATCCACCTGCCATCAAACCACCCATATTAAATTAAATCGCCAAGACAATTCCGTCCGCCAACTGCTAGGTGAATTCGTCCAGCAGTTTTAGATTTAAATTAATTAGGAGGTTTCATGTTTAAAAACACAAGGTTGCAAGCATTGCTTGCGGCTGTCTGCGTAATGTTTGGCGCACAATCACAAGCAGCAGCGCTAATGGGTTTTGAAGATAGCGCCATGATGATGACCGAAATTGGTCGTTATAACCAAGAGTGGATGTTGAATTACTCACCCAAAATTGGTCATGCGTTTGGGGTTGAAGTGATGCGCATGTCTGCCAAGCGCGAGCAAGCCACGACAATTGTTGGGCTCAATTACAATGGTTTAATCAAGCGCTGGAACATGCCGCATGCGCAAGCCAATGTATGGTTTCAGGGAAGCATAGGCGAGGCAAGTGGTTTGTATGATGGGTTTGCCTATACGCCAAGCTTGCAGTTTGATGCGGAAACCACACGGCTTTATTTTCTCGCCAAGGCGCGCCTCATTAGAGCTAATGATATGAACTACGACACTGCGGTGGTGCAAGCTGGATTCTCGTTTTATGAAACCAGTTTTGATGAAACGCAACCTTGGTTTGTGTTAGAGGCTAAAACCATGCGCAATACCGAGCCTTCGTTACAAATTACCCCAGCCATTCGGCTGATTAACAAAAACTACTTTTTTGAACTTGGCGTGACCAACCCGTTTCAGGGCGATAGTTTCGCGCCGCGTGTCAACGCAATGTTTGTATTTTAATGATTACTTAAAGGAATTGATGATGAAAAAACTATTTGTTTTATTTGTATTCGCATTCACCTCTCAAATCGCAATCGCGGAAACCAGCATCAAGGCTGAAGTTAACGGCATGGTGTGCGCCTTTTGCGCTAAGGGCATTGAGAAAAAGCTCAATGCCATGCCAGAAGGTAAGGGCGCTTTTGTCGATTTAAAAAATCGTGTGGTGGTGATGGAGCTTAAAGATGGCCAAGAAGTTACGTTAGAAAAATTTACCCAAGTGATTAAAGACGCTGGTTACACAGTCAGCAAGATAGAAAAAGTACCACAATCTGCTGAGGCGATTAAGTTGGAGTTGCTTAAGACGAATGGTGCAAAATAATGACAACGCAGACTAATGAAAAGATGGATTTATCTGCTGTAGATACCGCGCGAAAAGTGAATATTTTTTCACTATTTACGAGCGGCTCAACTTTGATCTGTTGCGCTATACCAGCCACTTTGGTGGCGATTGGCTCGGCAGCAACACTCGCCAGTTTAGTCGGCAGCTTTCCTCAACTTATCTGGATTAGTGAGCATAAAGCATTAGTATTTGGTTTGGCGGGAGCCATGTTGGCGATTGCAGGTTTTTTTCAATGGCAAGCACGCAATGCGCCTTGCCCAGCAGATCCTGCTTTAGCTAAGGTGTGTAGCAAAGCCCGCAAAAATGCGTTGATGATTTATTTGATATCAGTGCTGATTTTTGCGGTTGGGATCTTTTTTGCTTTTATTGCGCCGTTTTTCATATGAGTTAAGCATACTATGTAGGCTTAATCCTTAGTTTTTCTAAATCAGAAATTACAGTTGAGCCCTTTTTAAGGAGTTTTAATATGAAATACTTGATAAGTAAATACCTCATCACAGCTGTTATTGTAGTTTTGGTATCCGAATTGGCAAAAATAAACGATAAATTGGGCGCTTTTGTTGCTGCATTGCCGCTTATTACGGTACTTTCGCTAATTTGGTTATTTATTGAAAAACAACCTATAAGCAAAATTTCAAATCAAGCTTATTACACATTTTGGTATGTTATACCAACCTTGCCAATGTTTTTGTTGTTCCCATACTTGCTACCTAAATTTGGTTTCTGGTTTTCATTATTATTTTGTATTGCATTTACACTGATTGTTTTTTACTTCTATACAATGCTCTTAAAACCATTTGGATTTAACTTGCTTTAACCATGCTAAAACGTTGGGATATTTTCTGCAAAATTGTCGATAATTTTGGCGATATTGGCGTGTGCTGGCGGCTCTGTAGGCTCTTGCATGCTGAGCATGGCTTGCAAGTGCGCTTATGGGTGGACGATTGGGCAGTCGCACAGCAATTTATTCCAATCTTAACAAATAGCACGTTGGTAGATGGCGTCACCATTTTGCATTGGCGTGACTCAGCCGATTTTACAGAAGCCGCCGAGGTGGTGATTGAAGCTTTTGCCTGTGGCTTGCCAGTACAATACTTAACGGCCATGCAAGTTCAAAAATCTACGTGGGTTAATTTAGATTACTTATCTGCAGAAACTTGGGTGGATGATTTTCATGCTAAGCCATCACCACAGGCTAACGGCTTAACGCGTCACTTTTACTTTCCTGGATTTACTGAAAAAACAGGCGGATTGTTGCGCGAATTTAATACGCTAACTACAAATCAGCTAGAACACAAAATATCTAGCAATTTGAAAATCTCTTTATTTTGTTATCCGCACGCACCTATTCATAAGTTGCTCACTGCATTAAAAAACAATCAAAAAGCGGTACATGTTTGTGTGCCAACGTGTAGTATTTTGCCAAATGTGGCGCGTTTTTTTGGGTTAGCAACAATAAAAGCTGGCGATGTGTTTACTAAAAATAATCTTACCATAGAGGTTTTGCCTTTTTTAAGTCTGCAGAATTATGATGCTCTGTTGCGTGATTGTGACCTTAACTTTGTGCGTGGAGAAGATAGTTGGATTAGGGCGATTTGGGCGGGAAAACCATTTATCTGGCAACCATATTTGCAAACAGAAAATACACACATGCAAAAGTTAAAAGCATTTATTGATTTATTTTATGATAATTTCGAGCAAAAAGAAGTGCTCTGGAAGGCTCATGAATACTGGGCTGCAGAGCATGCATCTCTATATAATGCTAAATCAATCTGGAGAAACTATTTAGACGTTTTGCCTGCGATACAAAGTTATACGAATGCTCGCGCAAAACAACAGGCCAAGCAAACAGATTTAGCGACTCAATTGGTGAATTTTTGCAATAAAGCTGTTTTTACAAAGTGATAAGTCTCGCGTATAATGCGCACTTCACAAATTTTTAAAGATTTTAGCGATGAAAACAGCACAAGAACTCCGCGCCGGTAACGTGATTATGGTTGATGGCGTGCCTTTGGTCGTGGTTAAAGCCGAATACAATAAATCAGGCCGCAGCACAGCGGTAGTTAAAATGAAGTTTAAAAACTTATTAACCGAAGCCCCATCTGAGACTATTTATGGCGCTGGCGATAAGTTTGACGTGATTGTATTAGAGAAAAAAGAAGCGACTTATAGCTATTTTTCTGACCCAACTTATGTGTTTATGGATGCAGAATATAACCAATATGACGTAGATGCTGAGTTTATGGAGGACGCATTACCTTTTATTGAAGACGGCATGCCAGTGGATATTCGTTTCTACGAAGGTAAAGCCATTTCTGTTGAGTTACCAACCACAGTAGTGCGTGAAGTGACTTACACTGAGCCAGCAGTTAAGGGCGATACATCAGGCAAAGTGATGAAACCAGCTAAATTGGCTTCAGGCTTTGAGATTCCGGTGCCTTTGTTTGTAAGCCAAGGCGATAAAATTGAGATCGATACACGGACAGGTGAATATCGTAACCGCGTGTTGAAGTAACTGATTGAATTGAAATAAAAAAAGCGCAACCTTTAACTGATGAGCCAATATTTTGGGTCAGTTCATTTGGCGCTTTTTTTATTTTCTACATCAATTATTTCTTAGCTAGTTTTTTGTCGATTTCTTTTTCTGCTGCAATCCAATAATCTGCGGCATGGCCTTCAAATCCATTTTTTTCAGCAATGTAATAAGCAGCCACTTCTATCATTTTATAACGCTCAAAACCACTAATACCGTTATTTTTTTTAATACTTTTTTTAACCGCTGCTTTTTTTGTGGTTTCTTTCTTAGGCGCTACTTTTTTTTCGGCAGTTTTTGGATCAGGTTTATTTTTGGTAGTTGCTTTAGCAGTTGCCATGACTTTTCCTTTTTAAAGTAAAAATGAGAAATAGTTAACATATGAGAAATTAAAAGGCGTTTAGCCAGATAACTTACATCATATTAAACTGTGCCACCTACCGTCAAGCCATTAATCTTTAAGGTTGGTTGACCAACACCCACTGGTACGCTTTGGCCTTCTTTGCCACAAGTACCCACACCAGAATCCAGCTCCATGTCGTTACCTATCATACTTACGCGAGTAAGCACATCTGGGCCATTGCCGATGAGCGTAGCACCTTTGACAGGATAAGTGATTTTGCCATCCTCTATCATATACGCTTCAGCGGCACTAAATACAAATTTCCCACTGGTGATATCGACTTGTCCGCCACCAAAATTAGCTGCGTATAAGCCTTTTTTAACAGATTTAATAATTTCTGCTGGGTCGTGCGCACCGTTCATCATATAAGTATTGGTCATGCGTGGCATGGGGATGTGCGCATAGCTTTCGCGTCTGGCATTGCCTGTGACTGGCATATTCATGAGTCTTGCGTTTAGCGTATCTTGGATATAGCCACGCAAAATTCCGTCTTCAATCAATACCGTTTTATTAGTTGGGTTGCCTTCATCATCAATGCTGAGTGAGCCGCGGCGGTCTGCAATGGTTCCGTCATCGACCACTGTAATTCCTTTGGCTGCCACACGCTTACCTAACATATTGGCAAATGCAGAACTGCCTTTACGATTAAAATCACCTTCTAGCCCGTGCCCAATAGCCTCATGCAATAAAATTCCAGGCCAACCAGCGCCTAAGACCACTGTCATGCTACCAGCAGGGGCAGGGCGCGCATCTAGGTTTATCAAAGCTTGATGCACGGCTTTTTTCGCATAGCTGTGTAAGACTTCATCAGTAAAGTAGCTGTAATCAAAACGCCCGCCACCACCACTCGAGCCTTGCTCACGTCTGCCATCTTGTTCTACATGCACTTGCACAGAAATGCGTACCAAAGGGCGTACGTCTGAAGACATTAATCCATCGCTACGTGCCACCATGATGACTTCATATTCACCAGCGATGCTTGCCATCACTTGGGTAACACGCGGGTCAAGCTGCTTGGTAAATTGCTCTAATCGTTCTAATAGTTTTACTTTTGCATCTGCACTTAAACTTGCTATTGGATCTTGCGGTAAATAGAGTTGTTTGGAAGGCCTTGTTACGATGCTTTTGCCTGTTTGTTCTAGCCCAAGTGCCGCAATCGATTTTGTCGCATTAGCAGCTTGCTGTAAGGCCGATAGATTAATATCGTCTGAGTAGGCAAAAGCTGTTTTCTCGCCACTTACAGCACGCACACCCACGCCTTGATCAATACTAAAGTTACCAGATTTTACTTGGCCTTCTTCTAAGCCCCAAGATTCAGCTCGGCTATATTGAAAATATAAATCAGCGTAATCAACCTGATGGGACATGATGTTGCCAAGCACCGCTTGCAAAGCCCCCGCATCTAAACCAGCAGGTTTAAGTAAAACTTCATTTGCTGTTTCGAAATGAGTAAGATTTGTTAAATTTGGTTGTTCTATTTTCATTCTATCACTATAACAGGGTGGTGCATCTTGGCGCTAAGGATATTCCTGAGTTGTCTATGTTAATAATATTGAATTGTAATTATTTTGTCGTGATAACTGAGTTAGTAAAGCAAATTAAACCGCTTTAATGGTTTTGTGTTTTAGCGCGGGTAAGCTTTTGCGTAAGCTTGCTTGATAATCACGATTAATGGACGCAATCACAACGCCAGAGCCACGTGGTAGTCTATCTAACACCACACCCCAAGGATCAACAATCATGCTATTGCCATGCGTTTCACGGCCAGATAAATGATAACCACCTTGTGCTGATGCAATGACGTAACATAAGTTTTCAATCGCACGCGCACGGATTAAACTCTCCCAATGCGCTTTACCTGTCGTCTCAGTAAAGGCAGAAGGTAAAACGATGATATCGACCTCGCCCATCGCACGATACAGCTCAGGAAATCGTAAGTCATAACAAATCGATAAACCAACTTTGCCAAAAGGCGTATCAACTACCACAATGCTATCGCCAGACTCAATCGTATTTTCTTCGTGATAGTGCTCGGTGCCTAAGTCTAGGCCGAATAAGTGAATTTTGTCATAGCGTGCAACTTGCTCACCTTTGTCGTTATATACCAAGCAGCTATTACGCACTTTATTTGGGTAATTACTTGTTAGAGGAACCGTGCCACCAATAATCCATACTTCAAATTCGCGCGCCATTTTAGATAAGAAGCGCTGTATTGGCCCATCACCAAGGGTTTCTCGAATCGATACTTTTTCGATATCTTTTGCGCCCATCATGCAGAAGTATTCTGGCAGAACTACTAGTTTAGCGCCTTGCTCAACTGCAATTGCGATTAATCGTTCTGCTTCAGTGAGGTTAGAGCTTACATTTGGACCAGAAGCCATTTGTATGCCTGCAACCTTAACAACACCCGCTGAGCTAAGCTTATGGAGCACTTTACTGCTTGACGCAACGTTATCAGATGCTCTGCTATATGGTTTTGATATTTTGTTTCTTCTAGTAATTGGCATAGTTTATTGTACTTAATTTTAATTGAGCACGATATTAGTTGTGCTTAATATTTATTGCGTTAATGGTGAACTAGTATTAGGTAATTGTTTTTTTTCTTTCTCAGATTCTATCTCTTGCGGGTTAGCCCATGTACCCGTAATAATATACTCGCTAGAGACAATTTTGTTAAATGGGTCTTTTAGTATTTTTTGCGCCACAAATGCTGCAGCACCCGCGATTGGCCCACCTGCAAGCGCTGCTAAAGATAAGCTATCACTGACATGAGGCGTCACCTTGACCTTTAGCTTTTGGGTTTCTGTTTTTAAATTAGTTTCACCTTTTATTTTAGCCTCAGCAGCAGGACCAGTCATAAAAAAGTCGTTACTGCGCATGATTCCGTTATCTATTTTTGCAGTTGCTGTTATTTTATCAAATGCAAAGCCATCACTAAATAAATCTCTAAAGTCTAAACTCAAACGGCGCGGGAGGCTTTGCAAGCTGAGTAAGCCAAACAAGCGCCCAAAGCCAGGCTGTGCTTTTAAAAACTGACCTTTTTTTGCTTCAAGCTCAAAATTACCATTTAGGCTGCTTGTGTCAAACTCATGAGGACTACCCGCCCATTTAAATTGCCCTGAAATATCTGCTTCTCCACCTTTCACTGCATCAGGCTGACCAAAGCGCTTAAGGGTGTTACCAATATTACCAACTGCTAATCTAAATTTTAGGTTGGTGTTGGGGTTGCGCGTCCAATTATGCCAACTACCTTCTGCGGTTAAAGTGCTATCCGGGTTAGTAATGACGAGTTTTTGAATATCCCAATTATCCCCATTTTCAAATGCATTAAGTTCTAAACTACCAAGTTTTTTATTGCCAAGTTGAAAGTTTTCAACCAAAACATCTAGCGCAGGGTATCCATTTCCCAGCTTTTTGATTTCTTTTTTAAGCACTGGTTTTGCTGATGGATTTTCATCATTTGGAATGATTAAGCTTTTCAATCGCGCAACAATTTTGCCATTACCTTCTTTTTGCCATTCAGCGTCACCATTGATTTCATTGCTATCAATTGCCATTTTTAAGCCAGAACTCGCGGGCTCCGCAATCAATTTTAGGTTATTTAACGTGCGGCCAAAAATTTCCATTTTTTGAACTTTAAGGTCAGCTTTGTTAATCGATATTGCATCGGTATCAGTTTTGTTTTTTTGCGTATTGGCAGGGTTAGTTAAAAGTGCAATCCAGTCATCTGCATTTAAATTATCTAGCCTACCATGCAGTGATAATCCCGTTTGGTTAGGTAAGACTGCAGGCGTATTGATTGCAATATCACCACGCTCAAACAATAATTCACCAGCTTGTTCAGTACGCAATAGTTTAGCGGTCACTAAATTGCCATAAGCAATATTCATATTATCACTCACGCTGTTGATTTGTGTTTTAACTAAACTGAACGCAATTTCTTGATTACTTGGCTTGTTAAATGGGGGTGGCAACAGTATCGCCATACCAATTAAATTTGAGCGCAAACTTACATCTACCATTGGTTTTCTAATACTCATTTCGCCTGACCATTCAGCGCTTCCTTGTGTGTTATCGATCAAAAGATTTGAAGCTATTTTTTTAATGCCTAAATCAGTGACTTGGCCATGTGCGCTAATACGAATAATTTTATCTGCTCCTGAACGAAAAGAGAATTGTGCGGGTCCACCTAGAATCTCAGTATTAATATTCTGAGCGCTGAGACTGTTTTCTGTAAAGTTGAGTACGCCGTTGATTTTTGGAATTTCAGGCATACCAATGTCTGGATTGGCAAAAATAGTACCATTGGCAATTTTATATGCTCCCTTGAATTTAGATGCTTCTAAATCTTCAAGTGGTATTTTAAGATCTAGGGCGAGCTTGCCTTGCCCTGTTGCTTTTAAATCATCAGTAAAGCCTTGTGTCACTAATTTGACTGGGCTTTCATTTACAAACTTTAAGCCTTCTGCAACGGGGCCTTCAATGTCACTCGTAATCGATAATATTGGTGAATCTGCATCTAGCTTAGGAATTTCGACTTTACTTTTAATGATTTTATTGCCAAAAATAGTGCCTTTGTTGGCGTTAAGTTCCATGCGCTTGCCTTCAAATAGCATTTGCAATCCAAGACCCTTTATGTGCGGCCAGCCTGTTCCATATTCTAGTTGGGCATCACTTATTTTGGCACTTATTCTAAATAACCCAAGATTGTTATCTAGCTGATTTTTATTATTGACGTAAGGAAAATCATCTAATTTGCCTTTCACTACAAGTTTTACATCTTCTGCGCGTCCTTCCAAAATTGAGGTGTCTAGCCAATGTAGCGTGGTTTCACCTAGAATTAGAGGGTAGTAAAAAGAGGCATATTTAGCATTGCCTTTAACAAAGTTACCAGTTAAATCCAGTAAGCCATTTTTAAAGTCCTCACCTTTCAAGCGATAATTGGCGCTTAATGTGCCCGTAAAATGTGGGCTGGTAATGTAAATTTCTTTGGCTTTAACTTCTGTTTCGTCATCTTCAATTTGCCAGTGAACTTGTCCGTTTAATTGATCTACAGGTATTGGCCAACGTAAAATATCTTTGAAATCTAACATGGCATTTTTAGATTGCATCACTAGTTCGCCACCGTTTTCATTCGCTTTAATATTGCCAGTCAGGTTTGTAAAGCCTGGGATTTTTTCGTAAGCAGTTAACCCTAAGCCATTAAAAGCGGTATTGATTTTGTAGCCAACTGGCTTGCCAGCAAGACTCTCATAACCAAATTTAACTCCTTGTAGTTTGCCTACTGGAGAAAGCCCGTTTAATCGTGTGCTTAAATCGATGGGCAATTTAAGGTAATCAGAAATTTGCTTGATGGTCGCTAAATCTAGCTGATCTAAATGGGTATCTATTTTTAGCCAAGGCTTGCCTTCTTTGATGCTCGTAGCGTAATAACCACCACCATTTGCAATATTTAAGCCAGTATTGGTTGTTAATTTAATATTTTGAGCGTTAATTGTTTGCACGTTATTTAAGTTAGTCCAACTCACAATGCCAGAAAACTGTTTTGCAATGAATGCATCATTTTGCGTGTTTGATGCATCTTTAAGCACAACAGCAAGATTCGTTAAGCTAGATTCAGTTTTAATTTTTTCGATTGTTGCATCTGCAAAATCTAACCACACTTGTGTATTGCCTGTGCCAGATAAAATATTGACAGGAAAATCTAGCCATGGCTTCCAAACGGTTAAATCAGCTTGATTTACTTTGGCATACAGGTTGCCATGCCAATCTTTTATTTTGCTCACATCTGAGCCTACAAATCGACCATTCGCTTCAATTGGTAATCGAGTCCCTATTGAGGGAACAGTCGAAAACTCGAAAGTATGCTGCCCAAACAAGCTATTAAATACAGGATTTTTAATTCCTAAATTAAGATCTTTAAGCGATAAAGGTGGCGATTTTCGTAAATCATCTTGCCAAAGTAGTTCTGCATTTTTAATCTTAATTTCACTCTGACTCAGTAGCCAATTGGCAAATTCAGGCTTGCTAGGACCTGATAAATCAATACCTGCTAAGAATATTTTACCATTTGCTTCGCGACGAATTGTAAGTGCGGGTTTATCGACTTTAATTTTAGATAAATGTGGATGTAGTAGCGGTATGCTGAGCCATGAAATATTGGCTTCTGCATCGTTAAGATGAAATGCAGATCGATTTTCAGCATCGAATAAATCAATATTTTTAAGCGCAAAGTGTGGAGAAATGCCATCCCAGCCAGTTTTAATCTCACCAATTGTAATTTTTTGACCTAGTCTTTTTGTAGCATAAGCGGCAAAGTCGTCTTTATATACATCAATATTAGGAAACAAAATAAAACGTACGGCAAGTGCGGCAAGCACAAATATTGCAAAGATTGCGATGAGCGCATATAACAGCAAACGGTATAATTTTTTGATAACAATCATTTTTATAGCATGCTTAACTTAAGCATTATTAGTTTTAGCATGATTTGTATTAACGTGCCTTAAATAGTCAATTTGATAGAATCAAATCGAAAGACTCAGTATTTGAGTTATATCCATTATTTTACTTGAGTTATTGGTAATCACTTATTAATTTTCTTAACTTTTAATTTTGCTTAACTTTTAATTTTGCTTATCTTTTTATGGTTATTATTAATGCGTCAATAAGAAATCTTGCTAGATTGCATTAAAATAACGACTCACAGCCAATATGGCTGACATGACGCTTTAAAAGTTCCAGTTTGTAAGGTTAATATTGATTCAATTTAAAAACTTAACGCTCACGCGTGGTGTAAAGGTGCTGTTAGAAGCAGCTTCGTTCCAACTGCATCTTGGGCATAAAGTCGGGCTCATCGGTGCTAATGGTGCAGGTAAATCCAGTTTCTTTGCAATGTTACGTCGCGAATTACTTCCTGAAAAAGGCGATTTAGAAATCCCACCCAATTGGGTAATTGCGCATGTAGCGCAAGAAACACCTGCTTTGAATCAACCTGCGCTTGAGTTTACGCTCGATGGCGATGCTGAACTGAATGAGATAGAAACTGCCTTAATTGATGCAGAAGCTCATCATCAAGGTGAAAAAATAGCTGAGCTGCACCACCGTTTAAGTGATATTGATGGCTACAGCGCAAAAGCGCGTGCCTCTACCTTGCTCGATGGTTTAGGCTTTAGCCAAGCAGACTTAACCCGCCCCGTGAGTGATTTTTCTGGCGGCTGGCGTGTGCGCTTAAACTTGGCGCGCGCATTGATGTGTAGGTCAGATTTATTGCTGCTAGATGAACCCACCAACCATCTAGATTTAGACGCCGTGATTTGGCTAGAAAGCTGGCTACGCGAGTATAGTGGAACGCTCTTATTGATTTCGCATGACAGAGATTTTTTGGATAATGTGATTGATAATGTGCTAAATATCGAGCAGCAACGCATTACCTTGTACCGCGGTGGTTATAGCGATTTTGAGCGGCAGCGCGCCGAAAAACTAGCCCTGCAACAAGCGATGTATGAAAAACAGCAACGTAAGGTTGCCCATTTGCACAGTTATATTGATCGCTTTCGCGTGCAGGCCACCAAAGCGCGCCAAGCGCAAAGCCGTATTAAAGCCCTTGAACGCATGGAAATGATCTCTGCCGCCCACGTGGACTCGCAATTTAGTTTTGAGTTTCGACCTCCTTTAAGCGCGCCAGATCCATTACTGGTGTTAGATGAAATTAACGCGGGCTATCACGATAAAGTGATCCTCAATCAAGTGGTGTTAACAATTCGCCCAGGCGAACGCATTGGCTTACTTGGTAAGAACGGTGCGGGCAAATCGACATTAATTAAGCTTTTGGCCTCAGAGCTTAAACCGCTAAGTGGTAAGCGCGTAGAAGGCAAAGATTTGCGCATTGGCTATTTTGCACAACACCAATTAGAACAGCTTCGCCCAAACGAATCGCCATTGCAACACATGTTAAGGCTAGACCCAAGCACGCGCGAACAAGAACACTTGAATTTCCTTGGTGGTTTTGACTTTAAAGGCGATATGGCGCGCTCATCTTGCGAACATTTTTCTGGCGGGGAAAAATCGCGCCTAGCTTTGGCGCTCTTAATCTGGACTCGGCCGAATTTGCTTTTACTAGACGAACCTACCAACCATCTAGATTTAGAAATGCGTCATGCACTGACTTTGGCTTTGCAAGATTATGTGGGCGGTGTGATTTTGGTATCGCACGATCGGGCATTGTTACGTGCCACTTGCGATAAATTTGTGTTGGTTGCGCACGTTAAAGCAGAAGCGTTTGATGGCGATTTAGACGATTATAAAGATTGGCTAGAATTACAAAAAAACTTGCAAAAAACCACCATCATCAATAACGATACTCTGGAAGCCAATCATGAACAGCCTTACAGAGCATCTAATTTAAAAACGTACGCACAAAACAAAGCAGAAAGACAAGCGCGTATTGTTGCACGTCGGCCACTTTTAAAAGAAACCGAGCAAATTGAAAAAGAGCTTGATAAATTGAACCATGAAAAATCTGGCTTAGATGTGCGCGCTGCAGAAAGTAGTTTGTATGAAATTCAACACAAAAACGAGTTACAAACCTTGTTAAAACGCCAAGCGGAACTTGCAAGTTTGATTGACACTACCGAAATGCGTTGGCTAGAACTGCACGAGCAATTAGAATGCTTGCCACTCATTGATTAAAATAGATTAATTAAATTACTTAAAAAGAGAAACTATGGATTACTCAAAACGACTTAACTTATTGCACGCCTTATGTTTGGCAGAAACGCTGAATGATGGCGATGGTGAAAAAACAAATCTCAATTTAGATGGCTATGATGTTGAAGATTCTGCACATTATTTAGCCAGTTATATTACGTTTAATGCAATCCGTGCCGCGGATAGGCAGCCTGCCTTAGAGCATAAAAGTAATTTCGATATGTTAAGCGTGTACCAAGCCTATGCTTTACTAGCATTTGCATTTTTGACGGCCGCTTTAGCACAAGAAAAAATCAAACCAGATTTGACCAAAGCGCAAATTATTATCGCCAAAACCTTATTTGCAGGCTTGCCAGAGGCGGAGTTAATGGAAATCATCGAAAGCGGATTTAACAAATTTAAACTCATTGGCGAAGCTGAGGCTGAGCATTGGATGGAGTTCCGCGAGAATTTAGATAAGCTGACCGTGAGTTTTGTAGTGGCAGGTACGGACGATGAAAGCCCATACAAAAAAGAAGAAGTATTGCCAATTTTTGGGCAAATGCTCAGCCAATTGTGCGAGGCGTTTCAGATTTAACGCTTAATACAGGTAATAAGTAAGGTCTATCAATTAAGCCAAGAAATATAAATTTTTTAAGAAATCTCTCTCGTTTCTGCAAACTCAATATCAGGATAGCGCTCTTGCGCCATTTGCAAATTCACGCGATTAGGTGCAAGGTAAACATAACCATCCGCGCCATCTAAACCCACATTAAAGCCATATTTGTCAGCAATTGCTTTTAAATCGGCATCCGAGCCTTTGAGCCAACGCGCGGTGTAGCAATCGTAAGGTTCAAACACCATATCGACTGAGTATTCGTGCTCTAAACGGTGCGCGACCACTTCAAATTGCAACATGCCGACTGCGCCTAAAATCAGGTCATTTGATAATAGTGGGCGGAATAGCTGTGCTGCACCTTCTTCTGAAAGTTGCTTGAGTCCAATTTGTAACTGCTTCATTTTCATTGGGTTTTTAATTCGAGCACGGCGGAAGAACTCTGGCGCGAATGAAGGAATGCCAGTAAATTTAAGCATTTCATTTTCGGTAAACGTATCGCCCACTTTAATTGTGCCGTGGTTGGGGATACCGATAATATCGCCAGAATACGCTTCATCCATGGTGGTGCGGTCTTGCGCCATAAAGGTAATGGCGTTATTGACTGAAATCTGTTTGCCAGTAGAAACTTGTTTAATCTTCATGCCACGCTCAAAACGGCCAGAGCACACGCGCAAAAACGCAATGCGGTCACGATGTTTTGGGTCCATATTGGCCTGAATTTTAAATACAAAGCCGCTAAATTTTGCTTCGTCTGGCGCAACTAATCGGCTCGCCGTGTTGCGCGCAAGCGGGGCGGGGGATAAATCAACGACTGCGTCTAATAAGCTTTGCACGCCAAAGTTATTAATGGCAGAGCCAAAATAAACTGGCGTTTGTTTGCCACTTAAATAACGCGCTGCATCAAATTCGTGCGATGCGCCGCGCACTAGTTCAATATCCACACGTAAATCGCTGGCGACTTTGCCTAATAACTCATCTAAACGTGGATTATCTAGTCCTTTAATGACTTCAGATGTGCCTTTTTCCGCGCGTGGGTCGAAAAATGAAATAGTATCGGTATATAAATTATAAACACCACGAAACGATTTACCCATACCAATCGGCCAAGTCATGGGCGCGCACTCCATGCCTAATGTGGTTTCAATTTCATCCAAGAGCTCTATCGGTTCGCGACTTTCACGGTCTAGCTTATTAATAAAGGTGATAATCGGTGTATCGCGCATACGACACACGTTTAACAATTTAATGGTTTGCGCCTCAACTCCATTCACAGAGTCAATCACCATCACTGCCGAATCTACTGCGGTGAGCGTTCTGTAAGTATCTTCAGAGAAGTCATCATGCCCAGGGGTGTCGAGCAAATTAATCATATGCTCGCGGTACGGAAACTGCATGACCGATGACGTCACCGAAATGCCGCGTTGCTTTTCAAGCTCCATCCAGTCGGAAGTCGCATGGCGCGAGGCTTTGCGACCACGTACTTCACCTGCCACTTGAATCGCGCCACCAAACCAAAGCAGTTTTTCGGTGAGTGTTGTTTTACCAGCATCTGGGTGCGATATAATGGCAAATGTGCGGCGGCGTTTAATTTCGTCTTGTAATGACATGGGTTTGGAATATGCTTAAAAATACAAAACGAGCATTTTACCTGAAAACGCTATAAACCCTTAAAACTTGGCACCAAGCATTCGTTTATTTTAGGCGTTTATACATTAGGATATTTTATGCCTCTGTAAGCCTTACCCAAAGCGGCTTAGCGTGTAGGTGAAATGATTAGGTGTGTAAGGGTTGGGGTAAGTGGCGTTTTTAGGTATTTAGTTTTAATAATGGTTTAGGTTGCGGTAGTACCTGTTCAAATTCGGTTACGCCTGAAAACTTCAATGAGTAATAAATCGGGTTTTGAAGTTGAACATCCCAACCACGAAACTCCATTTGTATGGTTTTTTGCAAGAAAGATGAAGTGATTTTTTTGACCTCTACATACGTGAAGCGTATGCTCCAGATAAAACTCCAATAACTCTTATGGTAATTTGTCAGTTATTGCTTCAAGATAACTATCATAGCGCTTAAACACCGACATATATTCAGTGTCTCCTAAGCTCACCCACCACTCGTGCGTAAAATACTTCATTTAAGCCTACCGAAAAAAATTACTGGTTAAATACCAGCATAACGTATTTAGCGCACAACTTCCTTCAACTGTTCCAAAATTGCAGGGTTATCCAGCGTAGAAATATCTGACGTAATTTCTTCGCCTTTGGCTAAGCTTCTTAATAATCTACGCATAATCTTACCACTGCGGGTTTTGGGTAAATTATCGCCGAATCGAATTTCATCTGGTTTTGCGATAGGGCCGATTTCTTTGCCTACCCAATTACGCAATTCATCGACTATTTTTTTAGCGTATTCACCTTGTGGGCGGGTGCCTTTAAGTACCACATAGGCAACAATAGATTCGCCTTTAATTTCGTGTGGTTTGCCCACCACGGCGGCTTCTGCCACCAAGTGATTTGCAACCAATGCTGATTCAATCTCCATTGTGCCCAAACGGTGACCAGACACATTGAGTACATCGTCAATACGCCCCATAATGGTAAAGTTACCAGTTTTTGCATCACGAATTGCGCCATCGCCCGCTAGATAAGTCTTGCCACCTAATTCTGCTGGGTAGTAGCTCGACACATACCGCTCAGGGTCATTGTAAATAGTGCGTATCATCGAAGGCCATGGTTTTTTAATCACCAATAAGCCGCCTTCACCCCAAGGAATATCTTTTCCAGTTTCATCCACCACGTTAATATCAATTCCTGGGAAAGGCAGCGTGCAAGAGCCTGGCACTAAGGCTGTAGCGCCAGGCAGCGGAGTAATCACATGACCGCCCGTTTCTGTTTGCCAAAAGGTATCAACGATAGGGCAACGATTGCCGCCCACATGTTCAAAATACCACATCCAAGCTTCTGGGTTAATTGGCTCGCCTACAGAACCTAAAATACGCAAGCTTGCGAGATTAAAGTGGTTAGGATGCGTGGTGAAATCAACTTCACCTGCTTTAATCAACGAGCGTATCGCCGTAGGCGCGGTGTAAAAAATACTGACTTTATGTTTTTCAATCATGCTCCAAAAGCGACCAGCATTCGGGTAAGTGGGGATGCCCTCAAACACAATTTGTGTGGCACCCATCGCCAGAGGGCCATAGGCAACATAGCTGTGACCAGTAATCCAACCCACATCTGCAGTACACCAAAACACATCATCAGGTTTGATATCGAATGTCCAACGCATGGTGTTCATCGCGTGCAGCAAATAACCTGCCGAGCTATGCTGAACGCCTTTTGGTTTGCCAGTAGAGCCGCTCGTATAAAGTAAAAATAATGGATGCTCGGCATTGACCATTACTGGCGGGCAATCTTGTGATTGACCAGCAATTAAATCACTCCACCAGATATTTTCTTCGTTCCAACTAATCTCCTGCCCTGTTTTTTTAAGCACAATGACTTTTTGTATGGATTCGCAACCGCCCATATTCATACCTTCATCAACAGCCAATTTAAGTGGTAAGGTTTTGCCACCGCGATATTGCCCATCTGCTGTAATGACTGCCATTGCGCCCGCGTCGATAATGCGCTCATTTAAACTTTTTGCAGAAAATCCACCAAATACAACGCTATGGATTAACCCGATGCGCGCGCAAGCTTGCATGGCGATAATTGCCTCTATGCCCATCGGCAAGTAAATAATAACGCGACTACCAAAAGGTAAATTTAAGCTTTTTAAACCATTCGCAAATTGGCAAACTTGTGCGTGTAGCTCTTTGTAGGTGACATTTTTGCTCGTTCCGTCGTCTGCCTCAAAAATGATTGCAATTTTGTTGGGTATTGTGCTTAAGTGTTTATCTAAGCAATTAGCCGAAACATTAAGTTCGCCATCTTCAAACCATTTGTAAAATGGTGCATTGGATTCATTGAGTGTTTTTGTAAATGGCTTGTCCCAAACCAATAGTTCGCGGGCAAGATTTGCCCAAAAGCCTTCGTAATCTTCTTCTGCTTGTTTGCATAGCTTATTGTAAGCTGCCATGCCAGATACATTGGCTGATTTAACAAAATCACAATGTGGTTCAAAAACGCGGTTTTCATGTAAAACTGACTCAATAGACATCCAAAACACTCCCTCAATGCTGGTTGCTTAATTACTTAAAATTCATTTTCTAAATTATTTAAGTGCTTTTACGCGTGTGGTTTTTTATTTTTATTGTAATGATTAATGTAAGATATAAGACTTACTTAACACCTATATTACATTAAAAAACGTATGCATACACTCGAAAATTTATTGTCGGGAACTCAAGCACCATCTAGCTTTGTGGCTGGTTTAGCGCATATGGAGAATTGCAGTCCGTTTTCTGCAAGGTTATTAGCAAAAGATGCACAATTGTTGAATGATTTGCTAGAAAATCATGACAAAGTCTATGAGATTGCTGAAATGCAACATTTTTTAAATGTTGCCCAAATTGTTGATGAGATTAGTTTAAAAAAATCGTTACGGCAGCTTAGACAACGTGTGCTACAACGAATTATTTATCGTGATTTAAATGGATTAGCAGATTTAAGTGAAGTGTTGGCAAGCACCTCAAACCTAGCGGAAATTACGTTAAACACAGCGGTGGAATTTTTACATTTATGGCTAGCGCAAAAATTTGGTACGCCACTTTCAGAAGTTGGTGAGCCGCAAAGTTTAATTGTGGTCGGCATGGGTAAGTTGGGTGGGCGGGAGTTAAATGTCTCATCCGATATTGATCTTATTTTTGCCTACGAAAGTGAAGGTGAGACAAATGGAACGGAGATTATCAGTAACCAAGATTATTTTACACAACTCGCAAAAAAATTGATTTCAGCCTTAGATGAAGTAACAGAAGATGGATTTGTGTTTCGGGTAGATATGCGTTTACGGCCTTTTGGTGCAGAAGGAGTGCTGGTTTCAAACCTAGATGCATTAGAGGAATATTATCAAAACAATGGTCGCGAATGGGAGCGTTATGCTTGGATTAAAGGCCGCGTGGTGGTTGGCCCTAAGGGTAGTGTAGAGAAGTTACTAAGACCTTTTGTGTTTAGAAAATATCTAGATTACAACGCCTTGGCTAATATGCGGGATTTAAAGCTACAGATTCATCGTGATGTCATGGTGAAAGGGCAAGAAGATAATATTAAGCTTGGGCGAGGAGGTATTCGTGAGATAGAGTTTATTGCGCAAGTCTTTCAATTGATGCGGGGTGGTCAAGATGCAAGCTTACAGATTAAACCAACGTTAGAAACACTTCACTTATTAAAAAATAAAGGCTCGCTCTCAGATAAAAATGCGTCTGAACTGATAGAAGCATATGTGTTTTTGCGCAATTTAGAACACAGGCTCATGTATGTGGAAGATAGACAAACGCAAGATTTACCAAAAACTGATGAGGCAAAAGCGCGTATTGCTAACGCGATGTCATTTACACATTGGGATGCGTTTTTAAATCAACTTAATCAATATCGAACGCTGGTTGAAACAAGTTTTGATGCAACTTTTAATGATAAAAAATCAGCCGAAAAGTCAACTAAACAATCGAATGATAGCGATACTCAAAATGCGATTTGGCAAGGCTTGTTGTCTAGTGAGTTATGTTTAAAAGCATTGTCAGAACTGGGTTTTAAAGAGCCAGACCAAACTTTGTCTAGATTGCAAATGTTACGAAGCAGTAATCGTTATCAGCAATTGCCTGAATTAAGTCGCCAACGTTTAGACCGTTTAATGCCTATCGTGATTCGGCAATCTGCACAAGAAAAAAATGCAGACACAGCTTTGTTAAGAACGATTTTATTATTAGAAAGTATTTGTCGGCGTGCCAGCTATTTAGCACTATTTTCTGAATATACAGAAGCATTAAGTCTGGTTATCAAGCTATGTGCGGCAAGCCCTTGGTTATCGCAATATCTTGCGAGCCAGCCGATTATGTTAGATGAATTGCTTGATACACAAACACTTTACTCTGCCCCTAATTTTAAAAAATTACAGTTAGAACTCGAAAAGAAAATGGCGCTATTAGATGGCGATGCAGAGGCGCAAATGGATGCAATGCGCCACTTTAAAAATGCAGCAGTATTACGCTTTGCAGCACAAGATGTCGCAGGATTATTGCCGTTAGAAACATTATCAGATTATTTGAGTGATTTGGCGCAATTGATTTTACAAGTAAGCTTGCCAACGATTTGGAAATCATTAAAAGTGAAGCATTGTGAAACACCTAAATTCGCTGTAATCGCTTACGGTAAGCTTGGTGGTCGCGAACTAGGCTATCTATCTGATTTAGATATTATATTTCTCTATGATGACGATAACCCATCTGCGTCAGAAAACTATGGGCGTTTTGCACAGCGTATTAATAATTGGTTTAATAGCATTACTAATGCAGGCATATTGTATGAAACCGATTTGCAATTGCGCCCAGATGGCAATAGTGGCTTATTGGTAAGTAGCGTAGACGCTTTCCATGAGTATCAACTTCATAAAGCTTGGGTGTGGGAGCATCAAGCAATTACACGTGCGCGTTTTGTAGCCGGAGATGCTGCCATTGGTAAGGCGTTTGAACAAATTCGCATAGAGGTGATTACACAAAAACGCGATATAGAAAAACTCAAAACAGAAATAACCAGTATGCGCGAAAAAATGCGCCTCGCAAAGCGTTTAAATGCAGATGCTTTTGACATAAAACACAGTACTGGTGGCATTATTGATGTTGAATTTATAGTGCAATATTTAGTTTTGGCCTATGCTAATAAACATCCTAACCTTTCAGACAATAATGGCAATATTGCTTTGTTAGCGGAGCTTGGAACATACAATATTATTGACGAAATAATTGGTTTACAAGTTGCAGATGCTTATAGGGAATATAGAAAGCTAATTCACGCAGCAAAACTACAAGAGCATGCGGCTGATGTTAAGCTGGTGGAGATTAATAATCAGCGCTCAAGCGTTGTTAATTTATGGAATATGGTGTTTGAGCTTTCATCAAATACCCCATCTTAATGCGGGGGTATGAACCGCGCTATCCCAATGTTGCTTGATTTCATCGTCGAGTAGGCAAGCGGTAATAGAAGCGCCCGCCATATCAATTGCAGTGGTATAGTTACCTACCAAACTTCTTGCCACAGTTAAGCCTGTAGCTGCAAATAATTTAGCAGCAGTATTGTAGATAAGATAAAGCTCCATCAAAGGTGTTGCACCCAAGCCATTCACAAGCAGTAAAATTTCATGGTGCTTATGTGCTGTTAATTTTGGTGTTAAGTCGGCAAGAATTGCATCCACCATATCTTTTACAATGGCATCAGCTTCACGCATAGGCTCACGTCTTCTGCCAGGTTCGCCATGTATGCCCACACCCATTTCAAGCTCGGTGTCGATAATATCAAATGTCGGCCGGCCAGCGGCTGGCACGGTACAACTAGTCAGGGCAACACCAATGCTGGCAGTAAGGCCATTGACTTTATCGCCAAGCGCTTTGCATGTGGCTAAATCAGCACCTGTTTCGGCCAAGCTTCCAACACATTTTTCTACTATGACGGTGCCTGCAACACCGCGACACCCCGTTGTGTAAGTGCTATTAACCACCGCACAATCATCAGAAGTGAGTACGGTGGCGTTTTCAAACGGCAGCATTTCGGCTGCCATTTCAAAATTCATCACATCACCCGCATAATTTTTAACGATAAATAAAATACCTTTATTAGCGTGAACAGCCTCTGCCGCTGCCAGCATTTGGTCTGGTGTGGGTGAGCTAAACACATGGCCGGGGCAGGCGGCATCTAACATGCCGAACCCAATATAACCTGCATGCAATGGCTCGTGTCCAGAACCGCCGCCTGAGATAATCGCAACCTTACTGTTGGCTTTTTTCTTGCGTGTTAAATAGTTGGGTGCTAAATGCAAACTTACTAAATCGTGATGCGCGACCGCAAAGCCAGAGAGGCTTTCAATTAAAATATCTTCAATTTTATTGATGAATTTTTTCATTATTACATCTTTCTTATCTCGTCATTCCCACTAAAGCAGGGATCCATGCAGACTTTAAAGTATTAAAATGGATTCCTGCTTTAGTGGGAATGACGGGGTTAATAATTTTAAATTATTTCTTTGAACTTTACTTTTTTAAAACCAAATCGCATACGGTATTAATCATGACTTGGCAGCTTTTAGCTCCTGGGTCTAAATGCCCTTTAGAGCGTTCACCCAAGCCAGCCGCGCGACCTTTAGTTGCGATTAAATCACGTGTATATTCAAGGCCTTTTTCTGCGGCGTTTTGCAGGGCTGTGCAAATTTCTTTAGCAGGTTTGCCTTGCGCTGCAGCGGTAGTAAACGTGGTTGAAACAGGCACTAAAACATCCAACATAGTCTTTTCGCCCACGTTGGCTTTGCCTCTCATCATCATGGTTTGTACGCCATAGGCAAAAGCGGCTGCTGCTTCTAAATTTGCATTTGTATCATTTATTTTACTAAAGTTTTCTTTAAGATATTTTGCCATGCCCATGAAAAAGCTTGCAAACAACACACCAGAAGCCCCGCCCATAGTGATAAGTAGCTTAGACCCAATTTTGTGTAGCACTTCATCAGGGGGCAAATCATTTAGCTCGTTATACATACCTGCAACGACTTCGCTTGCTCTTTTAACATTTATATAATGATCACCATCGCCAATTGCGCGGTCTAGTGACTCAATATCTGCCTCATTCGTCACTATGGCGGCGTGAATAGCAAGTGCAGAAGATAAAATAAATGGTGTTTTCATAATTGATATTTAGTTGTTTTTATTTTTGTAAGTGTAATGCCAATATAATTTTTTTGCGATAGCGTTTTGAGTGTGTTAATTTAGCACATCTATTAAGAGCGAATATCTCACAGGAAAATTATGGCAAATTTAGATCAATATCGTGTTAATTCTAAAAAGTTTGCGTTAAGCAATTACAAAGCTAGTGATAAATCTGAACGCACGGGCGATAAGGCGCAAGACGCGCTGATGCTCGAGCAGCTCGCGACTGAGATTAATGCCTTGCAAGATATTTTACATGCACAAGCAAAGTATAAGGTGCTGCTGATATTGCAGGGCATGGACGCTAGTGGCAAGGACGGTACGATTAAGCATGTGTTTAGCGAGTGCGACCCATTGGGGATTCGCTTAGCCAGTTTTAAAGGCCCGACGCCAGAAGAGCTTGCGCACGATTACCTTTGGCGCATACACCAAGAAGTGCCTAAAAAAGGGGAGATTGTGATTTTTAACCGCAGCCATTACGAGGATGTGCTGATTGTAAAAGTGCATGATTGGATAGACGAAGCTGAATGTAAGCGCCGCTATGCGCAGATTAATGATTTTGAGCGCATGTTAACTGAAACAGGCACGGTGATTGTTAAGTGCTATTTACATATTTCAAAAGAGGAGCAGAAAGTACGCATGCAAGAGCGCTTAACTGACCCGACAAAAACGTGGAAATTTAACCCAAATGATTTAAAAGAGCGTGATTCTTGGGATAAATACATGCTTGCTTATGAAAACGCAATCAAGGCAACTTCGACTAGTTATGCGCCTTGGTATGTGATACCAGCTGATTCTAAAACTAATCGTAACATATTAATTTCTAGTATTTTATTAAATACTTTAAAAAGTCTTAAATTAGCTTACCCGCCAGTTTCTATAGAATATAAAACCATCAAAATTGCAGATTAATTTTGACTAAGTGCTAATTTAATGCGTCTAGCTTTAAGTCTAATTTTGTGCCTAACCATATGGCTGAGTTGGTGTGTGCGTCCAGCTCATCATGCTGTACTGGATGAATTAAAACCGATAAGCCTTCTTGCAATTCATCGATGCTGGCTTTGGCATAATTAATCATATTTGCTGGAATGTGAAGCTCAAACATGGGCATGGTATGCGGTCCAATAGAAATTGGAATTAACTGACCTGCGTAAGTAATTTGTGGAATATCTTTTAAAATATTCTCGCGTACTTTATTAGCAAGCGTTGTTTGGCTAATCGCATAATAAACATGTGCGTGGTAGGTATGCATTTTTTTATTTTTGCAGTGATTTTAGTGTTAAATCTAGTTTATTAAGTTGATTTGGCGACCAGCATAATAATAGATACGCCGATAAGACAAACGACAACTCCCACCAAATCAGTCAAGCCAGGCTTAATTGATTGCACTAGCCACAGCCAAGTAATTGCCACACCAATATAAACGCCACCATATGTTGCATTAATTCGCCCAGCCGCATTGGGGTATAAAGTGATTAACCATACAAATATCTCAAGGCTCAATATAGCAGGAATCAGCAACCACATTGAACTGCCTTGCTTAAGCCATAAGTAGGGCAACTAGCAACCCACAATTTCTGCAATTGCAGTTAATATAAATAGGTCAATTATTATTGCTAATTCCATTTAATTCCTTGTTTATAAAAAGATTGCTTAATTAAGCTAAAAACCTTTTAAAACAGCCACTCGTGTAATAAACGCCCTGGCATAAGCGTAAATGCGCCCGCAATTAAAATGCCACCCACATACACACCTATCATATTGTATTTGTGTTTGGCTATATCGCCTTTTCTTGCTGCAAAATAAGCAGCGGGTACAGAGTACAACACTAACACGCAAAATAAATGGATAAAACCATAATGCCCTAAAAATGCTGGGCCAACTTTTGCCGGCATCAATAATGCAACGACAGCAGTTGTGAGCATGAGCAACATATAATACTTACCAATGCGTCGATGAGATGTGGTGCCCTTTTTTTTAAATAGCAATAGAGCACCCAAAACAGAAGCTAATAATACGGTGGCAAGATGAATATACGCCAATTGCAAATAGGACATTTCTTGACCCCATAATGTTATAAGGTTGTGTGTTACTGCACGGTAAGTTTTGCTGAAAGCTTAAACTGAATATATTGAAAAAACAATATTAAAACGCCCGAGCGAAAAACAATCCTGTATACGATTGCTTAACAACTCCAATCTCGCTAAGTGCAAAAGCACTAAGTCGATAGCGAAAGGCGCTTTGGTATTGGCTTTTAGAGCAGGTTATTTGATGTTGTGCTGGTTGCGTTGATTTTGTAGCGCGGATAAGCAAGACTTTATAGGTTCACACCGCAGAAGTATGTGCTCAAAAGCAAATACTTCTGAGTGAAAGTAATATAAATCATAGTAGGTTTTGCGAGATTCCACTCGTAAGATTAGGTGGTTTAATCCGCATATTCTGATTTATTATTATTAAATCAACAGGTTAAATTAAAATAAAACACGGACTCAGGAACTCGGATTATCCAACAAAAGAACGTTTAGCAAACGAGTTGATTCGTAAATGTTTGGTATTGCGGGTGTTTTGAGTTATAACACTCTCATCTGCTGGTCTGTAAGTTGCACCTTCAAACTCTGCATCCGCTTTAGTTGAATTGTTATTTTCTACTGGTGCTTGATATGCACGTTTAGACATAAAGTTGTGGTTGAGTCTTTCTGTGTTATCTGCTTGTGCCAAGCCAGATACTGATAACATTACTGCACTTACAATTACTGCTAATTTTAAACTTTTCATGATTTTCTCCAATTTCTTTCGTTAACTAATGTATTACTATTTGTTTAATTTGCTAATCCATTTAAGGACATCTGCTAATTAAGTTAATTACGTCTGCCAAGTGAATTAATTTTCAATTGTTTCAGGTTACGTGCATTTTTATTCTCAAAACTATTTTCATCTTCTGGCACTAATGTAGCACCTTCAAACTGTGCATCCGCTTTGGTTGCTTTGTTATTTTCTACTGGTGCTTGATATGCACGTTTCGACATAAAGTTATGGTTAAGTCTGTCTGTTGCATCTGCTTGAGCTAAGCCAGATACTGATAACATTACTGCACTTACGATCACTGCTAATTTTAAATTTTTCATCATATTCTCCAATTTAGTTTGTTAGTTAATTTCGAGTTTCAAATACGCTTTCTCGATGGATTGCATTATGAATGGGTTTTAGACGAGAAAAATCCGCCAATAGGTGGATATCGGTATATACTAAACGGCATATACCAAAGATATTTTAAGATGTCATTATTTATGTAAAAGTAAAGTGTGAACGCTAAGCAAGCAGTGGTAGATGCGGGTATTGCCAAACAAGCCACACCGAATATCTTACGCCACAGTTTTGCCTCGCATTTTCTTGAGGGTGGCCACGATATTCGCAACTTAAAAGAGCTATTAGGCCATAGTGATGTTTCTACCACCATGATTTATACCCTTTTGCATAATGAGTGTGGTCGTGGCGTAAGTAGCCCGCTAGATTCACTTTAAATATATGCTGTAGTTTCATGGTATTCACTAGAACAAGCTAGCGATTAATTCGCTATAATCAAAAGCATGAGCTTACGTCTGCGCCTAAATTTAATGATTACCGCTTTATTGCTGTTATTTATGACGGCAGTTGGTTTTATTGTATTTCAAGGCACTAAAGATTCTATTCAAGAAGGGGTAGAGGCGGCTACCAGAGTCACCGTGCAGTTGCTCGATACGGTAATTGCGAGTTCTGTACAAAACCCAGAATGGGGCTATACACACGAGGTGATGTATCGCTTTTTAAATCACTTGGGGCATGTGCGTGGCAATGAAATCAAACTTTATAATCTAGGTGGTACTGAGATTTTTAAATCTCCACCTTCTAAGTATCGTGCCGATGTGAATCCGCCAGATTGGTTTTATAAGTTGTTAGACCCGCATGAGAAGTCAATCTCGCGGGAAATTTATTACGGCAAACTTATTATTGAACCCAACCCATCAGGCGCCATACGTGAAGCTTGGTCCAAAATGCGTTATTTGTTTTTTGTTGGGCTGGCTTTTTTTGTGCTGTTAAACATCATGGTATATTGGATGCTAGGACACTGGCTACAGCCATTACAGCCTTTGATCAAGGCAATTAACACAATGGAACAAGGCGATTTATCACCACGTTTACCAAGTTTTGATCTGCCAGAGTTTGACCGCATTGGGCATAGTCTAAATCGCATGGCAGAATCGCTCGCGGCAGAGCGCGAGCTAGAAGAAAACCGTCAATTAACTGCATTAATTCAAACGCATATCGAAGAAGAACGCCGAAGTTTATCGCGCGAGTTGCATGATGAACTTGGACAATATGTCACCGCAGTGAAAACTTTTGCGGTGGCGATTGCAAATAAAACCAAAGAATCCGCACCAGAGGTTTCGGGTCATGCACAAACCATTGTGGCCGCCGCAAACCATATTTATGATGGTATGCACAATATTATTCGGCAATTAAGGCCAGGCTCGTTAGATAACTTAGGCTTAAGCGAAACCTTGCGTGATATTGTGAACCAATTACACAATGAACACCCCAACATCAATATTAAGCTTAATTTAGAGGGCAACTTAGATAAACTTGGCGAAAATTTAAACATTAATATTTACCGTATTGTGCAAGAGGCAATTAATAATGCAATTAAACATGCTGAAGCCAGTAATATAGAAATTAAGTTAGAAACCGCTCATAATGGGGCCTTGCAACTGATGATTAAAGATGACGGACGAGGCATGAATATTCATGAAGTAGACCAAACGAATCATTTTGGTTTGTTAGGCATGCGTGAGCGTGTACAAGGCTTTAAGGGCAACTTTAGCGTGGATTCTGAAGTGAAAACAGACGAAAACCAAGTTAACAAAGGTACGACAATACACATTAATATTCCACAAGCAATTGATATAAGAGAGTAAATATACATGAGCCAAATCAGCATTATGTTAGTCGATGACCACGCTGTTGTACGCATGGGTTTTAAGATGTTGCTAGAGTCTGACACTGACTTGAAAGTCATTGCCGAAGCGGAAAATGGTGAGACAGCAATTAAATATTACGTCGAACATAAACCTAATGTGGTGGTCATGGATATCACCATGCCGGGCATGGGCGGAATAGAGGCAATTGAACGCATTTTAGCTAAAGACAGTAGTGCAAAAATTTTGGTATTAAGCGCACACGAAGATTCTGTGCACCCAAAGCGGGTATTAAACGCTGGTGCGATGGGTTATTTAACCAAGCGCAGTGCAGCAGAAGAGTTGATTAAAGCGATACGCACCATTTCAACTGGTAAAAAATATATTGAGGCGAGCGTGGCGCAGCAGATGGCGATTCAGCAGCTATCTGGTGATCAAAGCCCTGTCGATGTGCTGAGTGAACGCGAGTTTGAAGTGTTTATGTCGTTAGCGCGGGGTAAAACCACTAATGAAATTGCAGAGAGCTTATTTTTAAGCCCACGCACGGTAGGCACACATTTGTATAACATCAAGCAAAAACTTAATGCAAATAATTCGGCTGAAATTGCACTTATCGCCATGCGTAGCGGCTTGTTAGAGCCTTAAATATTTTTATTGACGCGCTAACTACTCTAAAAGCCTTGTGCTTGTTTAATAATTAGAGGGAACTTGTGCCTTGAATTTTCGGACTCATATCGGGCGATATTAAGCTCGCCATCCCCAGCAATTTCTACAGTAGTAATTGAGCCACTTGGTAATTTTCCAAATTCAGGCGGAATTAAAAAGGTAATTATTTTTTTGCTGTGTTCAATCGCCCCGACACCCACTTGCCAATGTTTCCAGGCATTTTTTTGTGGTAATTTGGTGGCACCTACCAAACGCGCTTCTTCATACACTGCATTTTTTTCTGCATCAATCAGCAAATTATAAAGCTCAACGCGCACCAATTGATTTGATTGAATCACTTCCACTTTGGCTTCCTGTTCGATTGCTTTTATGGGAAGTGGCTCCGCGATTTGTTTTACTGGTAAAAAACTGGCGGTTGCGAGCATGTAAGAAAATTCATCAAGCTCGGTTTCTTTTAATTGCGCAGTTCGTTGGCGATTGTCTGGGCTAATGACTGGTAAACTATTGTTTTGTGTAAAGCCACGTTGCACCGCAGCATTTTCACTGCTTAGCTTATCTGCGGCAGCGTACTGTGCATCCGTGTAGTATTGCTCTTCTTCTACCCCCATGCTGCGCGCAACAGCTTTATCAGCAACGCTAGTTGCGATAGAGCGCACAAGTTGCTGTGCAACCGTACCGCCAAGGCAGCCACTTAGCATAGTAAAAGCCAATAATAGGCTGATTAACTTTGTTAAACGACTAGTTATATATTTAAATGTTATAACAATCATTGTCATTAAAACTAATATTGCTTTTTTAACGCGGAAAGTACAGATTACTGCTAACTTATTGAAATGTCTAGTGCTTTGTGTGAGGTGGTATTAATAACCAAATGATTATGTGGTTTAAATATACTTGCCTTAATTGACAAACAAATTAGTTGCTAGCTTGCTTATTCGTAGTGTGAATGCTGATGATGCCACTTAAGATAATGATGCCGATTGCCAACCACTCTGAAAATGACAAATGCTCGCTCCAAATCAATATGCCAATGAGGCTTGCTAGTACAACCGTCAGGTAGGCTAAACTTGCGACTGTGAGCGTGTTGCCGGTGCGATAGGCGCGTGTCATGGCAAGTTGTGCAATGGTTGCAGAAAGGCCAAGTCCAAACAGCAATGGTAAGTCTTTCCAAGCCAATAGTGTAAAATTTTGCATCAGCATCCAAACGCCTGCGCCTATGGTTGAAATCAGTGTGAAATAATAAACCGTGCGCCAATCAGGCTCGTTTAAATTTCCTAATTGTTTCACATGAATATAGGCAATCGCAGCACCTACGCCAGAAGCCAACCCCAGAGCGCCTGCCAGGGCATCTTGATTTGTTAGCGTAGGTTTTAGTAAAAGAACAACGCCAACAAACCCTAATACCACGGCCGTATAAAGAGTTGGTTTAGGTTTTTCATGCAACAAAAATGGCATAAATAATGCAAGAAACAAAGGGGAAGTGTAGTTGAGTGTAATTGCAGTAGCCAATGGCAGATGTGCAATTGCGTAAAAAAACAATACCAATGAAGCAAACCCAACCAGCGCGCGAGACATTTGTTTGCCCATAACAGGTGTTCTTAATGGGAGTTTGTTGACAAAAATATAGCCATAAATTGCAATTAAACCAAATACCGAACGATAAAAAACCATCTCAGCACTCGTAAATTTTTGAGATCCAATTTTTACCAACGTGCCCATAATCGCAAAGCCTACCGCGGCGACCAGCATCCATAAGCTTCTTAGCTGTGGCCATTTAAATGGTATGGGGAAAAATCTGGGTAGTTTCATGTTTGAATTATTGGCTTATTGAACAGTTAAGTAATGCTTTAATTTGGATGAACCCAGTGTGAGACATCAAATATACCAATTAGTCTAAATCAGTTACACTTTAAATATTGCTAAATTAAGAAGTTATTTTAATTTTTTGTATTAAGAAATAATTAAGAAAAATAGGAAAACAATAATGAGCCAAACAAATGCAAATCAAAGTATAAACCAAAGCGTAAGTCAAAAAACAACACCAATCATTTTTACAGGTAAAGCATCTGAATATTTTGGTATTTGGATAGTGAATTTGCTATTAAGTATAGTCACATTAGGTATTTATTCTGCTTGGGCGAAAGTGCGGCGCAAAAAGTATTTTTACAATAATACATTAATTGAGAATGTCGGCTTTGATTACCATGCAAAACCAATTTCAATCTTAAAAGGGCGCATCATTGCATTTGTTTTATTTGCCTTATACGCGTATGGCAAAAGCAGCAGTCCAATATTGGCGGGTATTTTAGTCATTTTATTTTTGCTTGCATTGCCTTGGCTCATTGTTCGTGGCTCATTATTTAATGCACGCAATACAAGTCACCGAGGTTTGCGTTTTGATTTCAAAGGCACAGTTAGTCAAGCCATTAGAGTTTACTTAGGCTTGCCAATGCTTACGTTTTTTACTTTGGGTTTAATTTGGCCATATATTTCGCATGAGAAAAGCCAATTTATCATGAATAGCCACCGTTTTGGCCTCAGTCAATTTAACATGAGCCGCGTCGTTAAGCAGTTTTATAAAGTATATCTTATTGTTTTTATTGTACCTTTTATTGGTATTTTAGCTGCAATTGCGATTCCGGCTTACCAAGCTTATGGCAACAAAACAAAAGCTGCAGCAGAGCAACCACAGGCGGAGTTGAGCATGCCTTATGTGCAAGCTTTTGCACCTATTCATACGCCATCAAACATGGTGTTAGCACTTAATGAAACTACAACCGAGATGCAAAATGCTGCTGAAACGCAAGCACCAATAGAGCCGGATTACTCAGACAATAATTCAGTAGATGATGAACCAGCACTAATGGACCCCTTACCAGCAGAGTTAGCAACTGAAACACCTAGCGAATTAGCAAGCGAAGATTATGCAGTGCAAGTATTGACGCCCGAAGAAGAGTTGCAAATGATAGAGGAAGAAAAAATAGCAGCGGAGATGGAGGAAAAAATGGCAACAGAAAATAAGATTAAAGAATGGTTAAGTAGCCCGATTGGCGTGTTAGCAGCGTTAGGCGGGGTGATTCTTTATGGCTTATTTATTTTTGGCTTTTTAGCCTACTTTCAATCGCGAATTGGTAATCTGGTTTGGAATAACACGACTTTAGATAAATTATCGTTCAAAAGCACTTTAAGGGCGCGCGATTTTACTTGGTTATATCTCAGTAATTTGGTCGTGATTATGCTCACCTTTGGCTTGGCAACGCCATGGGCGCAAATCCGCATGGCGCGATACCGCTCGTCTAAGTTAGAGATTATTGGTGATGTAGATTTTGATCAGTTTGTAGGGAATAAAAAAGAGGAAATTAAAGCGACAGGCGAAGAAATTGCAGATATGTTTGATGTCGATTTATCGTTTGGCTAGATACTTAAATAGTGATGAGATGAAGTTTCAAGCTGATTATTACGATGGTTTAAGTGCAAACGCCAAGCCAGTATTGGTGAGGGTGAGAGAGCATGCTAAAAATATCAGTTTTGAATTGGCGGATGAAGCTCTAATTTACAAATTTGCTGATTTAGATGTGCAAGCTAAATTAGGTTCAACGAAACGCATAATCGATTTGCCCAATGGCGGCAGGTTAGAAGCATCTGACATTACTGAATTAGAGCTTGCCATGCCAAGCAAGCAAAATGCATTTTGGCGCGGCTTGCATTATTTAGAAAATCATCTTGGCTGGGTATTTGTAGCCCTGTTGATGACCGTGTTTGCAGGGTGGCTTTTTTTACAATTTGGTGTACCAACATTAGCGGAGTATGTTGCAAAGGCCACGCCACCAGAAATGGAGGCAAAACTAGGCGAGCAAGCATTAGAAGGGCTAGATAGCCAATTTGGTTATTTCTCTAAAAGTAAATTAGAGGCTAAAAATAAAGCCAGTATCTCAGTTGCACTTGCGAAGCTTTGTGTTGCAACGAAAGATTGCCCAAAATATCGACTAGAATTTAGAGTAGGCGGCATGATAGGCGCAAACGCTTTTGCCTTGCCTGGCGGCATCATGGTGATAACAGATGAGTTGGTCAAAATTGCGAAAAATGACACAGAGATTATTGCTGTACTAGCCCACGAATTGGGTCATGTTAAGCAGCGACATGCTTTTAGGCAAAGTATTCAAGGGGTTTTGTCTGGCTTGATTTTGGCAGCAGTGACGGGCGATGTAAGTGCGGTTGCTTCTGGACTGCCTGCTGCGCTCATGCAAATGCGCTATTCGCGTCTGCATGAATTAGAAGCGGATGACTTTGCGCTAAAAGCATTGCACAAAGCTTGTTTACCTCCACGTGCTTTTGCGGATATTTTAATGCGTTTAGATACACAAATGCATGAAACACGTGGTCAGAATAAACCCAATAACAATAAGCAAACTCAGCAAGTTGAAACTAAAAAAGAAAAAAACCTAGAGAGTCAAAAAACTCACACAGATGTGGTGTCTGAAATGCTCGCAACGCATCCTGACACGCAGGTGCGTGTAAAGCCGTTTTTATCAGCAAAGCAAAATTGCAAGTAAGTCGTGTTAAACGCTTGAAACGCATATGTAATTTCTTGCTAAATTAAGCTTTTTAGGCTAATCTCACGCATTATTACAATCATAAATAAATCAGGGGAATGGCTACTATGAAAAATCCATTAGAATCAGTGTTAGGCACGATTATTTCAGGGCTGATACTGACCGTAGTATTAGTTGTTTTTTTAAAAAATTTCTTAGTAGCTGGAGTTTGATATGGAAACTTTAATGCCTGGTATTGCGCGTTGGTTACATGTGATTTTTGGTATAACTTGGATTGGTTTACTCTATTATTTTAATTTAGTGCAAATGGCTGCTTTAAAAGATGCTGGTGCTGATGGCACGGCGACAGGCATCACCAAGCACGTCGCTCCACGTGCCCTATTTTATTTTAGATGGGCAGCAGTAGGAACATGGATTGCAGGTGCATGGCTTTTAGGCGCTGGTTTTATGGATGCTTTTATGCTCCGAAATGGTTATGAGGGCATAGGTATAGGCGCATGGTTAGGCACCATTATGTTATTTAATGTTTGGCATTTTATCTGGCCTAATCAGAAAAAGATTTTAGGTATGGTGCCAGCGACAGATGAAATTAAAGCGAAAGCCCGCAGAGTTGCAATGCTCGCTTCACGCACCAATATGATGTTATCTATCCCGATGTTATTTTTTATGGCAAATGGATTAACTCATCGCAGTGTATTAGGCTTCTAATGACGCTTTAGGCTTTAACGGCGGCCTTAGCCGCCGTTTTGCTTTTTTAGATTTGGCTAATTGTTTAATTATTTTTGTTGTTTGAATTCTTGTTATTTGATTATTCTTGATGTTTGACTTTTGCACGGAAAAAATATGACGCAGCACTTAATGAATAACTATAACCGCTTACCTGTTACTTTTACAAAAGGTCAGGGCGTTTGGTTATGGGACACCAATGGTGTGAAATATCTAGATGCCCTTTCTGGTGTGGCTGTGAATGGACTTGGGCACGCACATCCTAAATTAACTAAAACTATTGCTGAGCAGGCCGCTAATCTTATTCATGTGTCAAATTACTATCATATTGCTGAGCAAGATGCATTAGCAGATAAATTGGCCGAAATATCTGGAATGGACAAAGTGTTTTTTTGCAATTCTGGTTGTGAGGCGAATGAGGCCAGCATCAAGTTGGCGCGATTGTATGGGCATAATAAGGGTATAGAAAATCCAGAAATTATTGTGATGGAACGCAGTTTTCACGGCCGCACCATGGCTACCCTCTCTGCAACGGGTAATCGCAAAGCGCAAGCTGGTTTTGAGCCGTTGGTATCTGGTTTTATTCGCGTGCCTTATGATGATTTAGGCGCCGTCATGCAAATTGCAGCCCGTAAAAACAATGTAGTCGCCATTTTGGTCGAGCCTGTGCAAGGTGAGGGTGGTGTAAACATACCTGCTGATATGAGCGCTTATTTGCAAGGCTTACGTAAAGTATGTGATGAAAATGGTTGGCTACTCATGGTGGATGAAGTCCAAACGGGCATCGGGCGCACTGGCACTTGGTTTGCGTTTCAGCACACAGGCATTGTGCCAGATGTAATGAGTCTGGCTAAAGGTTTAGGCTCTGGTGTGCCAATTGGCGCGTGTGTCGCAAAGGGCGCGGCGGCAGATGTGTTTGTGTATGGTAAACATGGCTCTACGTTTGGTGGCAATCCATTAGCTACAGCGGCTGGATTAACCACCTTAAATGCAATTCAAGATGAAAAGCTTCGTGAAAACGCACAAGCAATGGGGGACTTTATTTGTGATGGTTTTAAAAGAGAGCTTGCCAATACCAAAGGAGTCGTGGTGATTCGTCACGCAGGCTTGATGATAGGTATTGAGCTTGATAGGCCTTGCGCTGAGCTGATAAAAATAGCCCTAGAAGCAAAGTTACTGATTAATGTCACCGCGGATAGCGTGATTCGTTTATTGCCACCATTGGTGATTAATGCTGATGAATCTCAAATCTTAGTTACGCAATTATCAGCCATCATTAAAACATTTTTGCAAAAATAAATAGTCAAATACCAATCATGGCAATCAAACATTTTTTGCAGTTCAACGATTTAAGTACGGAAGAGCTTAATCATATATTTGCGCGCGCTAGCTGGATTAAAAGTCAATTTAAAAGCTATCAACAATATTGGCCGTTGCAAGACCGCACACTAGTGATGATATTTGAAAAGGCCAGCACACGTACACGCTTGAGTTTTGAGGCGGGCATGCATCAGCTAGGCGGCAGTGCAATTTACTTGAATACACGCGACTCGCAACTCGGTCGTGGCGAACCAGTAGAAGATGCAGCGCAAGTGATATCGCGAATGAGTGACTTAGTGATGATACGTACTTTTGAACAAGATATTATTGAGCGTTTTGCTGCTAATTCGCGTGTACCTGTTATTAACGGACTAACTAACGAGTACCACCCTTGTCAAATTTTGGCAGATATTTTCACTTTTATTGAACACCGCGGCCCGATTAAAGGTAAAACCGTGGCGTGGATTGGTGACAGTAATAATGTCTGCAACACTTGGCTGCAAGCCGCAGAAATGCTGGACTTTAACGTACATGTGAGCACGCCACCCGGTTACGAAGTTGAGCCGGAACGTGCGAACTTGTATGGTCATGATCACTTTGAAACCTTTGCCGATCCAATGGATGCTGCCAAAGGTGCTGATTTGGTGACGACTGATGTGTGGACAAGTATGGGCTTTGAAGCTGAAAACGCAGAGCGCATGCGTGATTTTGCCGATTGGCAGGTGGATGCAGATATGATGCGTGCCGCAAATAAAGATGCACTCTTTATGCATTGCCTGCCTGCGCACCGTGGTGAAGAAGTTGCGGCTGAGGTAATTGATGGCACGCAATCAGTTGTTTGGGACGAGGCAGAGAATCGTTTACATGTGCAAAAAGCACTCATGGAATATTTATTGTTAGGTAAAATTTAGTTTAGGTAAAGTTTAAGTTTAGGTTATTAAAAATGAGCAAAGTAGATAAAAAAGTAAATAAAGTGGTATTGGCCTATTCTGGTGGATTAGATACATCTGTTATTTTGAAATGGTTGCAGGATGAATACCAATGTGAAGTGGTGACTTTTACCGCTGATTTAGGCCAAGGTGAAGAGTTAGAGCCAGCGCGCGCTAAAGCCAAAGCGGCAGGCGTAAAAGAGATTTTTATTGATGATGTGCGTGAAGAATTTGTGCGCGACTTCGTGTTTCCCATGTTTCGCGCCAATACGGTTTATGAAGGCGAATATTTGTTAGGCACATCAATTGCACGTCCTTTAATTGCCAAACGCTTGATTGAAATCGCTGCACTGACTAATGCCGATGCCATTTCACATGGCGCCACAGGTAAAGGCAACGACCAAGTGCGTTTTGAGCTAGGCGCTTATGCCTTAAACCCTAATATTCAAATAATCGCCCCATGGCGTGAGTGGGATTTATTGAGCCGTGAAAAACTCATGGCCTACGCAGAAAAACATAGTATTCCTGTGGATATGAAGCACAAGCAAGGTGGCAGTCCATATTCCATGGATGCGAACTTATTGCATATTTCATACGAAGGCCGTCATTTAGAAGACCCATCAGCGGAAGCGGAAGAAAGCATGTGGCGTTGGACCGTGAGCCCAGAAACAGCACCTGATACCGCAGAATATTTAGATATTGAATACGTCAATGGTGACCCAGTATCGTTAAATGGTGAAAAAATGAAGCCACACGAAATATTGGCGCATTTAAATAAATTGGGTGGCAAACACGGTATTGGACGTTTGGATTTAGTTGAAAACCGTTACGTGGGTATGAAGTCCCGTGGTTGTTATGAAACGCCAGGCGGCACAATTATGCTTAGAGCGCATCGTGCGATTGAAAGCATTACGCTAGACCGCGAAGTCGCGCATTTGAAAGATGATTTAATGCCACGCTATGCCAGTATGATATACAACGGCTATTGGTGGAGCCCAGAGCGTATTGCCTTGCAAACGCTGATTGACCATACCCAAAAGTCGGTGAATGGTTGGGTGCGTGTCAAGCTTTATAAAGGCAATGTGATTGTAGCCGGACGTGACAGTAAAACTGATTCGCTTTTTGACTCATCTATTGCGACGTTTGAAGATGACAAAGGTGCTTATGACCAAAAAGACGCAGGTGGTTTTATTAAGCTTAATGCGCTGAGAATGCGTATTGCGGCCAATTTAAAAAATCGTCAAAAATAACCTATTCGTTATCCTCACGAAAGCGGAGATTCAGTTGGCTTTAAATTAAAATGGATTCCCGCTAGTGTGGGAATGATAAGATAGAAGTTGAAAGAAAATATCACTTAAAAATGCAGCAAAAAAAAGTCATCGCTTACGACTCTACATTAAGGGACGGCGCCCAAGCACAGGGCGTTTCATTTACCGTTGAAGATAAACTCAAAATCGTTCAAAAACTGGACGATTTAGGTATCGGCTATATCGAAGCAGGCAACCCTGGTTCTAACCCCAAAGATTTAGAGTTTTTTGAGCGTGTGGCTTCATTACATTTAAAACACACCAAAATCATTGCTTTTGGTAGTACGCGCAAACCCAATATTAGCGCGGCAGTCGATGGCAACTTACAATCACTCCTATTTGCAAATACCCCTGCAGTCGCCATCTTTGGTAAGAGCTGGGATTATCAAGTGACAGATATATTGCGTACAAGCTTGGACGAAAATTTAAAGATGATTGCTGATAGCATCGCATTTTTAAAAGCACAGGCCAAAGAGGTTGTGTTTGATGCTGAACACTTTTTTGACGGCTACAAAGCCAATGCGGATTATGCTTTTGCTAGCTTGGAAGCGGCAGCAGATGCCGGCGCGGATGTGCTTTGCCTTTGTGATACCAATGGTGGTACTTTCCCCAACGAGATTTTTGAAATCACTCAACAAACAGTTGCGCGATTCCCAAAAGTACAAATCGGCATTCATTGCCATAACGATTGCGAAATGGCAGTGGCTAACTCGGTTGCCGCTGTGCAAGCAGGCGCAACGCAAGTGCAAGGCACCATCAACGGCATCGGTGAGCGATGTGGCAACGCCAATTTAGTTTCGATTATCCCTAACGTGCAACTCAAGTTGGGTTTTGCGTGTATCCCCGTACAAAATATGCAGGACTTGTCCGAAACCGCGCGCTACGTGAACGAAGTCGCAAATATGCCGTTTAACGAAAAAGCGCCTTATGTTGGCAATGATGCGTTTGCGCATAAAGGCGGTATGCACATTGATGCCGTCAACAAAAACCCCATTTCATACGAGCACATCAACCCTACTCAAGTAGGTAACGAGCGCCATATTTTGGTGTCCGAGGTCGCAGGGCGCGGCGCGCTACTCAAAAAGCTACAACAAATTGAACCTAGCCTCACCAAAGATTCATCAGACACCATTCGTGTGTTAGAACAACTTAAAACTTTGGAACATGAAGGTTACCAGTTTGAGGGCGCAGAAAGCTCGTTTGATTTGCTTATGCATAAGCTGCTAGGCAAATTTGAGCCATTTTTCAGCCTCAAACAGTACAACGTCAGCATTTTTGAACCCTCAGCCGATGGTCTCAATTCCTCTGCCAGCATCCACATTAATGTTAATGGCAAAGATGCAAACGCCACAGCACAAGGCGATGGCCCTGTAAACGCGCTAGACAAAGCCATGCGCAAAGCGCTTGAACAGTTTTACCCTGCTATTAATGAGATTAAATTGGTGGATTACAAAGTGCGCGTGCTAGACAGTAGCCAAGCTACTGCTGCTAAAGTGCGCGTGATTATCGAATCAACGGATCAACAACAAAGCTGGACGACAATAGGCGTTTCAACAGATATTATTGAAGCTTCTTGGTTGGCATTGAAGGACGCGCTGGAATATAAGTTACTTCACGCCAGATAGTTGATTTTATTGAGTAGGTTGTAATAACACGAGTTTTAACTGCTCTTGCTCAACTGGCCTCAGTGTCACTTGGCTATAGCTAATCAAACCTTCAGTTGCGTGGTTAAATTGACGTTGGCCGCCTTGTCTTTCTAAAACGTCGTGGTGTTTCCAAAAACGTTCAAAATCGGCGCTGGCTTGTGATAGTTCAATTACCAAGCGTTTGAGTTCGGGTTCTTCTAAGCGGCTACGGCAATCGGCTCTAAACTCCGCCACTAAACGCCTAGCTCGCATTTCCCATTCCACCACAAATTGTTTTGCGTTGCTGTTTAAAAACACAAAGCGCAGTAGGTTGGGGCGCGTGTCGCTTGATTCTGCAATATCTAGCCAGCCTGTAAATAATTGGCTGGCTGGTGTGTTCCATGCCAGTAAATCCCAAGTGCGGCCCATAATGTATGCGGGGATTTGAATGTTGTTGAGCATGTTGATTAAGGTTTCTGGCGCGGTATCGGCTTCTAGTATGTGTGCATGCGGGTCGCGTCTGTCTGCCATTTCAAATAAATAGGTGCGCTCGGATTTGCTGAGTTTGAGTGCAGTTGCTAAGCGTTCTAGTGCTTCGGCTGATACTTTAACTTCTCTCCCTTGTTCTATCCATGTGTACCAAGTGGCGCTAATGCTGGCAAGTTGTGCGACTTCTTCACGGCGCAGTCCTTTTGTACGCCTGCGTACCCCTGCAGGAAAGCCATATTCTTCTGGCGTGCCACGTTGGCGCATGGCAGTCAAAAATTCACCGAGTTCTTTGCGTTTGCTATCCATGCAATCTTTCAGACTCCATCATTCTCGCAAAAGTGGGAATCCAGTTGGCTTTTAGGTTTTGTATTTTGCATGTGTAATAGTGTTTAATCCGTTAAAATAGACTCTCACTTTCGTGGGAATGACACTTTTTAATCTAAACATATAAGCAATCATCTGTCGGTAACTAATCATTTCCTATTACTGTTAATACTAGTATAAATCATATTCTTGTTCAGGTATCAGCAATGCTATAAAATGCGTCAAGTTTAAATTAATCTCTTTTAGGAGTACAACATGGCGGGAAAAACGCTTTACGATAAATTATGGGATTCGCACGTGGTGCATGAAGATGCAGACGGCACGTGTTTAATTTATATTGACAGACATTTGGTGCATGAAGTGACTAGCCCGCAAGCGTTTGAAGGATTGCGCTTGGCTAACCGCAAGCCTTGGCGCGCGGATACGATTGTCGCTAACCCAGACCACAACACGCCGACCAAAGATTGGGCCAAAGGCATCGAAGACCCGATTTCACGTTTACAAGTAGAAACGCTAGACAGCAATATTAAAGAAACGGGTGCGTTGGTATACTTTCCGTTTAAACATGCTAATCAAGGTATTATCCATGTGATTGGGCCTGAGAACGGCACCACCTTGCCAGGCATGACCGTGGTGTGTGGTGATAGCCATACTTCTACCCATGGAGCATTTGGTGCGTTGGCACACGGCATTGGCACTTCAGAAGTAGAACACGTATTAGCCACACAAACTTTAATTGCCAAAAAATCAAAGCGCATGTTGGTACGCGTAGATGGTGAATTAGGCGTGGGCGTCACTGCAAAAGACGTTGCTTTAGCGGTGATTGGTAAGATTGGTACGGCAGGTGGTAACGGCTTTGCAATTGAGTTTGGTGGTGAAGTAATTCGTGCATTAACCATGGAAGGTCGCATGACGATTTGCAATATGGCGATTGAAGCAGGCGCACGCGCTGGCATTATTGCGCCAGATGCAAAAACGGCTGAGTACTTAAAAGGCCGTCAATATGCACCAAAACCAGCGGATTGGGATATGGCGGTGGCCTATTGGAACACATTAGTATCAGACACGGATGCAACATTTGATAGTGTGGTTGAGTTAAAAGGTTCTGATATTGCTCCGCAAGTGACTTGGGGTACTTCACCAGAGCAAGTGTTGCCGATTAACGGACGCGTACCAGACCCAGCGCAAGAAAAAGACGCAACTAAGCGCACAAGTATTGAAAATGCATTGAAATACATGGGCTTAACGGCTAACACGCCGATTAAAGAGATTAAATTAGATAAAATCTTTATCGGCTCTTGCACCAATAGCCGCATTGAAGACTTACGTGCCGCAGCCGTTGTGGCTAAAGGTAAAAAAGTGGCTAGCTCAATACAATTGGCGATGGTGGTGCCAGGTTCTGGCCAAGTAAAACGAATGGCTGAAGAAGAGGGCTTAGACAAAGTTTTTATCGAAGCAGGTTTTGAATGGCGCGAGCCGGGTTGCAGTATGTGTTTAGCGATGAACGCAGATAGACTTAGTCCAGGTGAGCGTTGTGCTTCAACTTCAAATCGTAACTTTGAAGGTCGCCAAGGTCAAGGTGGACGTACGCACTTGGTTAGCCCAGCCATGGCAGTTGCCGCAGCAGTTGCAGGCCATTTTGTTGACGTACGCAGTTTGTAAAAGGAATAGATAATGAAAGCATTTACCCAATTAAAAGGCTTAGCGTGCCCGATAGACCGTGCCAATATTGATACTGACGCGATTATTCCAAAGCAGTTTTTAAAGAGTATTAAACGTTCTGGTTTTGGCCCTTATTTGTTTGATGAGTGGCGCTATAAAGACCATGGCGAACCCGGGATGGACTGTACAAATCGTCCATTGAATACAGACTTTGTGCTGAATCAACCACGTTACAAAGGCGCGCAAATTATGTTAGCGCGTGAGAACTTTGGTTGCGGCTCAAGCCGTGAGCATGCGCCTTGGGCAATAGAGGATTACGGCTTCCGCGTGATTATTGCGCCCAGCTATGCGGATATTTTCTTTAACAATTGCTACAAAAATGGCATGTTGCCGATTGTGGCCAGTCATGCCATGGTGGATAAGTTGTTTAATGAATGCCAAGCCAAAGAAGGCTATACCTTAAACGTCGATTTGCCTTCGCAAACGGTGACTTTACCTTCTGGCGAAACATTTACTTTTGAAATACACCCAACCTCAAAACATAACTTGTTAAATGGCTTGGATGAAATTGGGTTGACGCTGTTGCATGCGGAAAAAATTAAGGCATTCGAAGGAAAGCATAAAACTGAGCAACCTTGGTTGTTCGCATAGAAACCGCATAAACCTAATGTGCAATTGATTGACTTTGTTACGCAGCACTCGAAACTCTCATGTACTCCGTATACATTCCAGTTGCTGTGTCCCGTGCGCCTAGTCACTCAAATGTGCGTTACGGTTTCTACTGGTTTCTACAGAGATTTAATTAAATATTTAGGAAAAATATGAAAATGAATATTGCAGTTTTACCCGGTGATGGCATCGGCCCGGAGATTATCAAACAAGCATTGCGTGTGTTGGATGTCTTGAAAAACGAAGGTATGGACATGACATTTACTGAAGCACCTCTGGGCGGACAGGCTTATGACCAATTCGGTCATCCATACCCAGAGTTCACTCAAAAAATTTGCCGTGCGGCGGATGCGGTATTGTTGGGTGCTGTAGGCGGCCCACAATATGACAACTTAGACCGTCCATTGCGCCCAGAGCGCGGTTTGTTGGGCATTCGCAAAGACTTAGGCTTGTTTGCAAACTTGCGTCCAGCGGTGTTGTACCCAGAGTTAGCCAATGCGTCTACGCTAAAACCAGAAGTGGTTGCAGGCTTAGATATCATGATTGTGCGTGAATTGACGGGCGACGTGTACTTTGGTCAACCACGTGGTATGCGCGTGAACGACGAAGGTGAGCGCGAAGGTTTTAACACCATGATTTATAAAGAATCTGAAGTGCGCCGTATTGCGCATGTGGCGTTTGATATTGCCATGAAGCGTCGAAAAAATGGTCAGAGAGCAAAATTATGTTCAGTGGATAAAGCCAACGTGCTAGAAACCACAGAATTCTGGAAAGAAATCGTAATTGATGTTGCCAAAGAATACCCAGATGTTGAGTTAAGCCATATGTACGTAGATAACGCGGCCATGCAACTCATCCGTAACCCAAAACAATTTGACGTAATGGTGACAGGCAATATTTTTGGTGACATCTTATCTGATGAAGCATCCATGTTGACAGGTTCTATCGGCATGTTGGCATCAGCATCACTTAACGAAACCAAAAAAGGCTTGTACGAGCCATCACACGGCTCTGCGCCTGATATTGCAGGTAAAAACTTAGCTAACCCAATCGCCACTATTCTTTCTGTGGCCATGATGTTGCGCTTTACCTTTGAGAACGAAGTTGCGGCGGTGCGTATTGAAAACGCGATTAAGAAAGTATTAGCGGCAGGCTATCGCACGGGCGATATCTATGAAGCGGGCATGAAGCGTGTATCATGCTCAGAAATGGGCGACCAAATCGTTGCAGCGATGTAAGCTTCATAATCAACAAACTTTTGATAAGGATTTAATATGGCTCAGTTTGATAATGTTAGTGTAAAGAAAAAAGCGAATGTTTATTTTGATGGAAAATGCGTAAGCCACACTGTGCTTTTGCCAAATGGCACTCGTTCAACAATTGGCGTGATTTTCCCAAGCTGTTTAACCTTTAACACCGAAGCGCCAGAGTTGATGGAAATTAATTTAGGTAGCTGTAAAGTGCGTTTAAAAGGCGAAGATATCTGGAAAGCCTATGGCTCAGGCGATAAATTTACCGTGCCAGGCAACTCTAGCTTTGATATTGAAGTGACAGAAATGTTAGATTACGTTTGCCATTTTGAATAACATCAAACACCATGCTCTGGAAGGGTTATGGATTTTGCCTTACAGGGCATAGAAATTCTCTCGACGTTTAATGGGCAAGATAAAAAGGAATCAATATGCCAAGTTTTGATATTAGTTCTGAGGTAGACAAAGTTGCGCTTAAAAACGCGATTGATACCACTGATAAGCAAATTACTAATCGTTATGATTTTAAAGGCACGGCCGCCAAAGTGGAGTTTAATGAGAAAGACAATATCATTACTATTCATGGCGACAATGACTTTCAGTTAGATCAAGTCAAAGATATTTTAATGCCCGCGATGGAGAAAAAAGAACCAGATTCTACCAAACGACTCGAACACAAAGACGTGCAAAAAGTGGGCGGTAATAAAGTGAAGCAAGAACTCATTGTGCGCGCTGGGATTGATTCAGATTTAGCTAAACGCATTGTGAAATTGATTAAAGATTCAGGCCTAAAAGTGCAGGCCAGTATTCAGGGTGATGAGGTGAGGGTGAATGGCGCGAAGCGCGATTTATTACAAGATGCGATTGCACTATGCAAAAAAAGTATCACTGATTTTCCACTGAAATTTGGTAACTTTAGGGATTGATTTTTTTATATCGAAAAGATTGTTAAGTATGTAATTGAAAGGTGAAATATGAAGTTGTTTGGTATCCTACTGATTTTATTTAGCTTATCTGCTTGTAACACCATCGATGGCATGGGTAAAGATTTAGAAAAAGCAGGTGAAGCGGTACAAAAATCGACAAAATAGTCGTTCAATTGAATAATTTAAGAAAGCGGAAGAAAAATGCTTAAAGTAGGGTTTGTAGGCTGGCGCGGTATGGTGGGCAGCGTGCTCATGCAGCGTATGGTAGAAGAGAACGATTTTGCCGAGATTGAGCCACAGTTTTTTACCACCTCGCAAGTGGGTGGCGCTGCGCCAAATGTTGGTAAGACCTCTCCTGCTTTACAAGATGCTAATGATATCAATGCCTTAAGTCAGATGGATGCGATTGTCACTTGCCAAGGTGGTGACTACACCAGCGACATTTTTCCGCGGTTGAGAGCAGCAGGTTGGCAAGGTCATTGGATAGACGCGGCTTCAACCCTGCGCATGGAAAAAGACGCGGTGATTATTCTCGACCCAGTCAATATGCATGTGATTAAAGATGCGTTACAAGCGGGTGGAAAAAACTGGGTAGGCGGCAACTGCACGGTTTCGCTCATGTTGATGGCCTTAAACGGATTATTCAAAGCGAATTTGGTCGATTGGGCAACCTCCATGACTTACCAAGCGGCATCTGGCGCTGGCGCGCAAAATATGCGTGAGCTGATTAAGCAAATGGGCGCCGTTAATCATTCTGTAAATGGTTTATTGGCTGACCCTGCTTCTGCTATTTTAGAGATTGATAAAACCGTCGCTGATACCATTCGTTCTAACAGCTTTCCAACTCCGCATTTCGGCGTGCCTCTGGCAGGCAGCTTAATCCCTTGGATAGACAAAGATTTAGGCAATGGGCAAAGCAAAGAAGAGTGGAAAGGTGGCGTTGAAACCAATAAAATCCTCGGTCGTGAAGCAAACCCAATAGTGATTGATGGCTTGTGCATCCGCATAGGCGCAATGCGTTGTCATAGTCAAGCTTTAACTATCAAGTTAACTATAAATGTGCCGTTAAATGAAATTGAGCACATGCTTGCAGAAGCAAATCTATGGGCAAAAGTCATTCCAAATGAACGCGAAATTAGCATGCGTGAACTCACACCTGCCGCCGTAACTGGTCAACTTAATGTGCCAGTGGGGCGATTACGTAAACTTGCGATGGGCGGGAAATATCTGTCTGCATTTACAGTGGGCGACCAATTGTTGTGGGGTGCAGCGGAGCCTTTAAGAAGAATGTTGCGCATTTTGATAGAGGATTAATCAGACCCTGACAAATAGAAACCGTTGAAAAAAACCAACAGTACTCACAGTCAACCACATAGCAACTGAATATAATGTGCATTATGAGCTTGCATCTCTAACTAATTGATGTTATTTTTGTTATTGCAATATTATTGGTAAATAAGGGCGGTATAGTGCATAACTTAACATTTAAAAAAATCACAGTTGCATTATGTATGGCATTAATGCCAGTTTCAGTGTTTGCGGCTGGTTTAGGTAAGCTTAATGTAATGTCAGGCTTAGGTGAACCTCTGAAAGCAGATATTGAGCTCATTTCAGTAACACCGGCAGACCTTAGCAGCATCACTGCATCAATAGCATCAGAAGAAGCCTACACAACACAAGGCATCGAAAAGCCAGCTTCACATAGCACCATAAAAGTTGAGGTGGGAAAAAATGCGTCAGGCGCACCCATACTAAAACTTAAATCTAATCAACCAATCACTGAGCCGTTTTTAGATATGCTGATTCAAGTAGATTGGGCTTCGGGTCGCTTATTACGTGAATATACTGTACTGCTTGACCCACCAGGTTATACCGGTGAGGCGGAGCCGGCCATTAAAGATACTTTTACAGCCGCTGTGCCAGAAGTCAATAGAATGAGCGCAGATAGTGGTGTAGCGAATAATGCTAGCGCCACTAATGAAGCAAGTATGTCTAGCGCGACATCAAATAATGTAACTGCAGGCTCAAAAAAGAAAAGTAAACGCATTAAAAAACCTGAACCTGCGACAGAAGTTGACCCAGTTATTGCAAATGCACCAATTCCTGACGCTTCATCATCAGGTGGTACGGGGCAAGAGTATTTTACTCAAAAGGGTGATACGCTCGCTAAAATAGCCCGAGAAATGAAGCCAGAAGGTGTGAGCTTAGAGCAAATGTTAGTAGGTCTTTATCAAGCAAATCCAGATGCTTTTCAAGGCAATAACATGAATAGGCTTAAGGTAGGGCAGATCGTTCGCCAACCTTCAGAAGAGTCTTTAAATGCTATTTCGCGTAATGAAGCGTCACGTGAAATTAAAGTGCAAACTGCAAATTGGAATGCATATCGAAATAAATTAGCAGGCATTGTCGAGGAAAGTGCACCTGCAGAATCAGAGTTAGCGGGTACTCAATCCGCTGGCGGCAAAATAAAGAGTGCAGCTGAAGATAAATCAGTACCTGATAAAGGTCCGCAGGATGTCGTTAAGTTATCCGCAGGCGATGCTTCAAAAGCTACGGGTGAAAATGTAAAATCATTAAAAGATAAAATTACCGCTTTACAAGAAGAAAGTACGGCGCGTGAGAAGGGCTTAAAAGAAGCTCAAGACAGGACATCTGATCTTGAAAAACAAATTGCTGATATGCAAAAATTGCTTGCACTTAAAAATGGTGCAATGTCTGAGATGCAAAAGCAAGCGGAAGCAGCGCAAACATCGCCTACAGAAATACCTCCAGCTGAGGTTCAACCAGCAAAACCAGTAGAATCTACCGAGCCTGAGATTGCTACTGAAAAGCCAGCAGAGCCTGCCCCGCAAGTTCAACCTGCGCCTGAAAACAAACCTGCACCGGTTATTCCGGCTGACCCTGTACCAGAGCCTAGCTATTTAGATGGTATTTTAGGGATTTTAGATGTCGAAACACTATTGCCAGTTGGCGGTGGCCTGCTTGCATTGCTAGGCGGTGGATGGTTTTATTTACGGAAAAAACGTGAAAAGAACCTAGCAGATTTCGAGCAGGGTATCATGACTTCTGGCGGTTTAAAAGCTAATACAGTCTTTGGAAACACTGGCACTGCGTCTGTTGATACTGGCGATACTTCTTTCTTAACAGATTTCTCTCAAAGCGCCTCGGGTGGCATGATCGATACCAATGATGTGGATCCAATTGCTGAAGCAGAAGTCTATATGGCCTATGGTCGTGATGCGCAAGCTGAAGAGATTCTTAAAGACGCAATTTCTAAAGAGCCAAAACGCTACGAATTACATTTGAAACTATTAGAAATGTACGCGGCAAGTAAAAATATGTCTGCTTTTGAGACAATATCTGGCGAGCTTTATACAACATTGGGTGCCTCAGATCCTACATGGGCTAAAGTCGCAGCAATTGGTATAAAGTTAGAACCCAATAACCCTTTATATCAAGCTGGTAGCGTACCTCAAGGCTCATCTGATACAAGCGCAAGTAGTAGTAAAGAAGATGCAAAATCTAAATTAGACGCGAGTGACTTTTCAGACTCGCCATTGGCAGCAGAAAAAGATTTAGATTTTTCTTTAGGTGCTGATACACAAGGCTTTGCACCAACAGGTACATATAAAAGTGGCGATTTAGCTATAAAAGCTCAAACACAAAGTACAAATTCTGATGCCATTAACGATAAGCAGATGATGGAATTTGAGATCGATTCGCCATCAGAATCTAGTGATCAAGAAACAGAAAAAAGTGATGCAGGAATGGATTTTGATTTTGGTACGCTTGGCGCATCAGAAATTACTGAAGATTTAAGTGATAGTTTAGAAGAGCCAGCTAAAAAAGTGGCTGAATTTGTGCAAACCATGCCAAGTCTAGACATAGATACTTATCAAGAACCAAAGTTTATGCCTGAGATTGCTTCGGAGATTACAGAAGCAGCAACAGACAAAATTAGTAATCTGAAAGATGCAATTACTATAGGCGGTTTTGAGTTGCCGCTACCAACTGAAAGCTCAGAAGAAGCAGGTGTACTTGATATTAGTGGAATAGAATCAGATTCAAAAGTAAGTGCAGAAGATTTTAATTTTAATCTAGACACTTTACAGCCCGATTTGCAAGAAGTTAAAGATGAAGCAATTCCAACGTTTAATATGGATTCTAACAGCCAAGATGAGGCAGCAACAGTTGATCTTTCAGGAATTGATTTAGATTTAAATGGATCTGACTCAACTGCAGAGACGATTGCTTTTGTAAGTGAGCCAATAGAAGTTGAAACTAAGTTAGAATTAGTTGCAGCATATATTGAAATGGATGATAAAGAAGGCGCTAAAGAGCTATTAGAAGAAGTGATGAAAGAAGGTGGTTTAAATCAGCGCAAACGTGCTGAAGAGATACTTTCTAAAATGGCCTAAATCTTTTTGGTTTAAAAAAGCCGAGCATATTGAATTGCTCGGTTTTTTTATTCTAAACGTTATTTTTTGATGTAATAGCGCATAGAATACTGCATGTTAAAAATCAACGTTATAACGCAATTAATCGTTTTTATGTGTTTGGCAGTCGTAATTAACCAACTGCATATAAAAGTCTTATTAGCGCTTTTAGTTTTTTTCATTATTTTTTTAATATTCAAAAGAAATCATCAGGTTATAAATGCATTAAAGCGCTTTAGGTGGCTTTTTGTAGTGTTGATGATTATTTATACATTCAACACACCTGGGGAGCATATTCAAGGCTGGCCTTTTTATATAAATCCAACTTATGAAGGTATTGTTGCTGGGTTGACACAGGCAGTTAGAATTTCAGTAATACTAGCCATGATTTCCTTAATCATGGCGGCTAATAGCAAGCAGCAGCTAGTTTCAGGTTTTTATTTTATACTGTTACCATTCAAGAATATTGGGCTACAAGCAGATAGATTTGCTGCACGATTATGGCTCACTTTGCACTATGTTGAATTGCAGCATGCGTCTAAAGATAAAGAGTCATTGATGGATAAATTAAAGCATATGACAAAATTTGAAACTGAGCATACCTTAGCGCACGCTGCACAGCAAGATAATGCTGACTTAAGTGCTGATATTGATGAGATAGTATTTATGGCGCCAACGTTTAATCTGGTAGATTGTTTTGCCATTATTGGATTCATTTTAATTACTATTAGAGTCATGTTATAGATGCGCATTGTACTGGGTGTGGAGTATGACGGAGCTGGCTTTTGCGGCTTTCAAAGTCAAACTGGCGGTTGTGGTGTGCAAGATGCGCTTGAAAGCGCGATTCAAGCCGTCGCCAAGCACACAGTGCGCATCCATGCCGCAGGCCGTACCGATACAGGCGTACATGCTATGTGCCAAATCGTGCATTTTGATACCAAAGCTGTGCGACCAGAAAGCGCATGGGCGCGTGGTGTTAATGCGTTTTTGTCGCCAATGGTGCGCGTCATTTGGGCAAAAGCGGTCGAAATAACGAATGGGCCAGACGACTTTCATGCGCGATTTTCTGCCATAAGTCGTAGTTACCAATATTTACTTGTGAATGCACCAGTTGCACCCGCCATTTTGGCGACTAAGGCGGGTTGGTATCATTTGCCATTAGATATAGAAGGCATGCAAAAAGCAGCGCAATATTTGCTAGGCGAGCATGATTTTAGTGCCTTTCGTGCTAGCGAATGCCAAGCAAAATCACCCGTTAAAACATTGCTACAAGCTAATATATATAAGGCTTCTGAGCATATTGTGTTTGAGTTTTCTGCAAATGCGTTTTTGCAACACCAAGTGCGCAATATGGTGGGTGCGCTTATATATATTGGTAATGGAAAGCACCCCCCAGAATTCATGCAGACTTTGTTACAAAAACAAAACCGAACTGAAGCACCACCTACATTTTCTGCCAGTGGTTTATACTTAATAGGGGTGGAGTACGATAAAAAATGGGGCTTGCCTGTGACGCAGCGACCGATTTGCATGGCTTAAATGTTAAATTTAGGAATTTGTGACTTCCTTAAATTGGGGTAATCACTTTTCCAAATGCCATCAATTCGAATACTCTAAAAGTTACGCAAATTAACAGGCTCGCCACACTTAACAACTAACCAATAAAACGCTAATATAAGCCCGAGAGAATTTCGATGCTCTGCAGCCCGCTTGAATAAAGGTTTTAAGGGCAAGCTAATTGATTTTGATGCTTTTTTTCAATAAATCAACACATTTACATAACAATGCCTAGCGCTTTATGGCGTCATATATAACACTTAAACCCACGAACAATTAAAGTCAGTCTGCGCTTTTCTGCTAAAATCCAACTTTAATTATGAAAACCCGTGTAAAAATTTGCGGCATCACCTGCGTGGAAGATGCCTTAGAAGCCGCCGAACAAGGCGCGGATGCGATTGGCTTGGTGTTTTATGCCCCCAGTCCACGTAATGTGAGCATTGAAGTAGCGCGCGCCATTGTAGCGGCTTTGCCACCTTTTGTTAGCGTGGTTGGTTTATTTGTAAATGCTCCCAAAGCCAATATTGATGCGGTATTAGCAGAAGTTCGCTTAAATGTACTGCAGTTTCATGGCGACGAAACACCAGTCGATTGCATGCAATTTAATTTGCCATTTTTAAAGGCAATTCGCGTTAATGCGGATACAAATTTGTTACAATATGAAATTGAATTTAAGCACGCGCAAGCCTTATTGCTAGATGCGTACTCTGACGCTACTTATGGAGGCACCGGACTAACCTTTGATTGGAATTTAATACCTGCAGAATTGTCGAAACCAATCATTTTGGCTGGTGGGTTAAATGCAGATAATGTTGGACAAGCAATTAAGCAAGTTAAGCCTTATGCGGTAGATGTTAGCGGCGGCGTAGAGCTTAGCAAGGGAATTAAAGATGCAGACAAAATCGCTGCATTTATGCAAGGAGTAAGTAATGCAAGTATATGATATGCCTGATGAACGTGGGCACTTTGGTCAGTTTGGTGGTATTTTTGTTGCTGAGACGCTCGTAGAGGCGCTTGAAGAATTGCGCGTGATGTATGAGAAATACCGCCATGACCCTGAATTTTTAGCAGAGTTTGCCTATGATTTAAAACATTTTGTTGGGCGTCCAAGCCCAATATATCATGCTGAGCGCTGGTCAAATAAAGTGGGCGGGGCACAAATTTACTTAAAGCGCGAAGATTTAAATCATACAGGTGCGCACAAGGTCAATAACACAATCGGTCAGGCCCTATTGGCAAAGCGTATGGGTAAACCACGCGTAATTGCTGAAACTGGGGCGGGCCAACATGGTGTTGCAACGGCTACCATTGCCGCGCGCTTAGGTTTAGAGTGTGTGGTTTACATGGGTAGTGAAGATGTAAAGCGTCAAGCACCTAATGTGTTTAGGATGAAGTTGTTAGGTGCTACTGTGGTGCCTGTTGAGAGTGGTTCTAAAACCCTTAAAGACGCACTGAATGAAGCAATGCGTGATTGGGTAACCAATATTGAAAACACCTTTTATATTATTGGTACAGTTGCAGGACCGCACCCATACCCTATGATGGTAAGAGATTTTCAGTCAGTGATTGGTATTGAAGCGAAACAGCAAATGCAAGAAATGATTGGGCGTCAGCCAGATGCAGTCGTTGCTTGCGTAGGTGGCGGTTCTAATGCGATGGGCATTTTTTATCCGTATATTGATGTGCCAAATGTGCGTTTGGTAGGTGTTGAGGCTGCTGGTCATGGCATGGAGACAGGCATGCATGCGGCACCATTAACTGCAAATAGCCCGATTGGCGTTTTACATGGTAATCGAACTTACTTAATGCAAGATGCAGATGGCAATATCATTGAAACACATTCGGTTTCTGCAGGCTTAGATTATCCTGGTGTTGGCCCAGAGCATGCATGGTTAAAAGACATCAAACGTGCAGAATATGTCGCGATTACTGATGATGAAGCGATGACCGCGTTTCATAGTTTATGTAGGACTGAAGGCATTATTCCCGCGTTAGAGTCTAGTCATGCGCTTGCTTATGCGGAAAAAATGGCGAAGACCATGCGAAAAGATGAAGTTATTTTGGTTAACTTATCTGGACGTGGTGATAAAGATATCAATACAGTCGCTAAATTGGCAAATATCACTTTGTAAACTGAAAATTACACCTTATGTCACGTATTCAATCTGTTTTTGCTAGCTTAAAAGCAAACAATAAAAAAGCTTTAATTCCTTACATTACCGCTGGTGATCCACATCCAAAACATACGGTTGATTTGCTACATGCTTTAGTAGCCAGTGGTGCAGATATGATAGAGCTAGGTATTCCTTTTTCTGACCCGATGGCGGATGGTCCAGTGATACAGCGTGCGAGTGAGCGTGCATTGGTGCATAAAGTAGGGTTAAGTAAAGTGTTGCAGATGGTTAATGAATTTCGTCAAAAAGACGAAGAAACTCCTATTATTTTAATGGGTTACGCGAATCCGATAGAGGCGATGGGCTCTGCAAAGTTTACGCAAGCAGCTAAAAGTGCAGGCGTAGATGGTGTGCTTACGGTCGATTATCCACCTGAAGAATGTAAAGCATTTATCGCAGATTTAATTGCAAATGGAATGGACAGTATTTTTTTACTTTCGCCAACCACGGATGCAGCTCGTGTTGATGTGATTGTTAATCAAGCAAGTGGTTTCTTATACTATGTTTCTCTTAAAGGCGTCACTGGTGCTGCCAATATGGATGTAGAGGAAGTAAAATCTAGGGTTGCAGAAATACGCACGAAGACAAACTTGCCTGTTGGTGTTGGCTTTGGTGTGAAAGACGCGGCTACCGCAAAAAAAGTTGCAGTATTTGCTGATGCCGTTGTTGTCGGCAGTCGAATGGTGGTCACGATAGAAGAATCGAATGAAGAAAATTTATTTGCTAATGTCACTAAGTTAATGCAAGAGTTACGCGTTGCCATTGATTCGTAGAATTTTAAATGGCATTTTGCGATAAGGAGTAAGTATGAGTTGGTTAGATAAAATCCCACAAAAAATTAAGCGTGCGGTAGAAGGTGCACAAAGAAAAAACGTTCCAGAAGGGCTTTGGAGTAAATGTGAATCTTGTATGACGGTATTGTACAAGACTGATCTAGAGGCCAATGCAGAGGTTTGCCCTAAATGTTCGCACCATAATAGAATTGGTGCGCGTGCAAGATTAAACCAGTTGCTAGACCCAGAAAATCGTATAGAAATAGGTGCGAATGTTGAACCTGTTGATGCTTTGAAATTTAAAGACATTAAAAGCTATGCCGACCGCATGAAAGCAGCGCAAAAAGAAGGCGGCGAGAAAGATGCTTTAATTGTTATAAAAGGCAGTATTCACGGAGTTGGCGCAGTAGTAGCTGCTTTTGAGTTTAAGTTCATGGGTGGCTCAATGGGCTCAGTAGTTGGTGAGCGATTTGTAAGAGGTGTCGATGAAGCAATCAAACACAAGGCCGCTTTCATTTGTATCTCTGCCAGCGGTGGAGCGCGTATGCAAGAAGGTTTGTTGTCACTGATGCAAATGGCTAAAACAAGCGCAGCATTAACTAAACTTTCTGAAGCAGGTTTGCCCTATATTTCAATATTGACTGATCCAACGATGGGTGGAGTGTCTGCAAGTTTCGCGATGTTAGGCGATGTCATAATTGCAGAACCCAATGCGCTGATTGGTTTTGCAGGACCACGTGTGATTGAGCAAACTGTGCGTGAAACTTTGCCTGAAGGCTTTCAACGTGCTGAGTTTTTATTAGAGCACGGTGCAATTGATTTAATTGTAGATCGTCGTGAGTTACGCCAAAAATTAGCCAACATTCTTTCTAATTTGATGCGAACGCCAAAAGCAGCTTAAGCTAACTTATTTTTTAATTTTCGTGACAACTCAAAAAAGTAAACCAACCACAGTAGATGAATGGTTGTTGTATATTGAAGCTTTGCATCCAAAGTCAATCGCGATGGGTTTGGATCGGGTCAGAGTTGTTGCTGAAAAGCTTAAATTAAAGACAAATTTTCCAATTATTACTGTTGCAGGGACAAACGGCAAAGGTTCTGTTTGTGCAATGCTTAGTCATATTTACCACCAAGCTGGCTACAAGGTTGGGACTTATACTTCACCACATTTAAATCGATACAATGAGCGCGTTAGCATCAACTTAGAAATGATTGATGATGATGCTTTGTGCAAGGCTTTTGAGGAGGTTGAAGTAGCGCGGGGTGAAGTTGCACTCACCTATTTTGAGATGGGCACTTTGGCTGCAATGAGTCATTTTTGCCACCAACACTTAGATGTGCTTGTGCTTGAGGTGGGACTAGGTGGCAGGCTAGATGCGGTGAACGTGTTTGAGCCAAGTTGTGCAATTGTAACAACCGTTGATTTAGATCATATGGAGTTTTTGGGCGAAACCCGTGAACTGATTGGTTTGGAGAAAGCGGGTGTTTTTAGAAGTAATTTACCTGCGATTTGCGGCGATGATAATCCTCCAACAAGCTTGATTGAGTATGCTAAGAATATTGGTGCAGAATTGGCCTTAATTGGACGTGATTTTTTTGTAAATAACACCCAGCAAGGCTGGCAATATCGATCGGAAAATATCACTTTAGAGCTTCCATTGCTTGGTTTGTTTGGTGATTTTCAACATAATAATGCTGCATGTGCGATATTGGCGGTGCAATACTTAAACAATCGTTTGCCAACGACTGAAGCCAACATTTATGCGGCATTAGCACAGGTTAAGTTAATCGGCCGCTTTCAAGTATTACGAAACTCACCGTCCGTAATTTTAGATGTCGCGCATAATCCGCATGCAGCAAAGTCGCTAGCAGAGAATTTGCGAAACTCCCCATGCAAAGGCAAGACATTGGCTGTATTTGCTATGCTCGCAGATAAAGATATTGATGGCGTGGTGAGCGTTGTCGAAAAAGAAATTGACGCGTGGTATTTGGCGGACATTCATATTGCGAGAGGCGCGAAAGCGCATGAGTTATTAGAGGTGTTAAAGCAATATCATCATAAAAAAGCAGTTTATTTGTTTGAAGATGTAGCGGAAGCCCTTAAGGCTGCCTGTAAAGATGCCGATATAAATGATAGAATTATCGTGTTCGGCTCGTTTTACACAGTCGCAGATGCGATTGCAAACGCTTAAGTTTAATTGGGCTATATTTAGCTATCATCAATATATTTGATATGTGAATTGGAAAGCATTTGACATGCAAAGAGAAATAGCTGGCGAGCAAGAATTAAATTTTAAAAAACGGGCACGTCGTCGTTTGGTTGGTGCAATTGCATTGGTTTTATTGATGATTATTGTGCTGCCGATAATTCTTAAAGACCGTGATTCGTCAAATACACAAGAAAAAATCACGATTACACTTCCAAGTGAGCAGTTTCAGCCAGACCCAGCCGATTTCGACTCTAGTATCGCGCCTGATGAGACTATAGTGTCGCTTCCGCAAGTTGAAGATGTAGCTAAAGAAATTGCTGCAGCCCCACAATCCAATACTAACTCATCAACACCAGAGTCTACAAAAGCTAAAGTTGACACAAAAGCGGAAACTGCGATTACAAAAGACAAAGAAACGCCAAAAGAAGTAATAAAAGAAAATAATACTGAAAAGAACAAATTTTATGTTCAAGTAGGTGTTTTTTCAGATGCAGCTAATGTTAAGCAGTTACAAACCAAATTGACTGGTTTGGGTTATAAATCGCAAACAGAAAAAATCAATACAGATAAAGGCCAAAAGATACGCTTACGCACACAAGTTTTTGGCGATAGAAATGATGCAGCGATTGCACTACAAAATATTAAAGATGCCGGTTTAACAGGTATGGTAGTCAGTCAGTGAAGCAAGGTAATCTTGATCTGAATGACTAGTTTTGATTACATTGTATTGCTCATTATTGGCATTTCAATTGTTGTAAGTATGATGCGCGGTGCGATCCGTGAATTGCTGGCAATAGCTGGCTGGGTAGCGGCTATTTATGTTGCTAAAACATATGCGATACAGCTTATGCCATTATTGCCTAAAGATATACCTACAGAACCACTTAGAGTTTTGGCATCGCATATTATTCTTTTTTTTGGTGTATTGCTGATATCAAGCTTATTAACGATTGCGCTTTCTAGCTTGATAAAAAAAATAGGATTAAATTGGCTTAATAGAGGTATTGGTGCTTTTTTTGGCCTTATAAGAGGTTTATTAATTGTGTGCGTATTGATATTTTTGGCAGGACTAACTAGTTTGCCCAAAGACACGCGCTGGACTAACGCCATGTTTAGCTCACCGCTAGAAGCGCTGGTAAAAATGGGTTTGCCTTTTTTGCCAGAAACGATTGCAAAACATGTGAAGTATAATTAGTTAGTATGATTAACTTAAGTAAGAACTACTCAAAATGATTTACTTAGATTTTTTCTTAAAGTTGTTTTATTGATTTGGGGATTTTGAATTATGTGTGGAATTATAGGTATTGTTGGTAAAAACCCAGTCAATCAACTTTTGTATGATGGTTTGCTAGTGTTGCAGCACCGCGGTCAAGATGCAGCAGGTATTGTTACTTGTGATGGGAATACCTTTTTTATGCATAAAAACAATGGCTTAGTAAAAGACGTCTTTCACACTCGCCATATGCGAAGTTTAATTGGTAATGCTGGGATTGGACATGTGCGTTATCCCACAGCAGGTTCTTCCAGCGCCGCAGAAGCGCAGCCTTTTTACGTTAATTCACCGTTTGGTATTGTGCTTGGTCACAATGGTAACTTAACCAATTCAGAACAACTCAAATCTGAAATGTTTCGTCAAGATTTGCGACACATTAATACCAACTCTGATTCAGAAGTATTGCTAAATGTATTGGCGCATGAAATTGAAAAAACTTCAAAGAATGCTGTGCTTAATACTGACATGGCGTTTGATGCAGTAGCTGGTGTACATAGGCGCTGTAAAGGTGCATATGCAGTAGTCGCCATGATTGCTAATTTTGGTTTGTTAGCATTTCGTGATCCAAATGGCATTCGCCCATTGGTGATTGGTAAATTAGAGACTGATAAAGGTACTGAATATATTGTGGCCTCTGAAAGTGTGGCGCTTGATGTGCTTGGCTTTCAATTAATTCGCGATGTAGCCCCAGGTGAGGGCATCTTTATTGATATGGAAGGTAACTTTTTTAGCCGTCAATGCAGTGACAATGCTAAGTTGAACCCATGTATCTTTGAGTATGTTTATTTGGCGAGGCCAGATTCTGTGATTGATGGCATTTCTGTGTATCAAACGCGTTTAGATATGGGCGTTACCCTTGCCGAAAAGATTAAACGTGAGTGGCCAGATAAGCAGATTGATGTTGTCATTCCTATTCCAGATACAAGCCGCCCAAGTGCGTTGCAGCTAGGGATTTCGCTTGGCTTAGATTATCGAGAAGGATTTATTAAAAACCGCTATATCGGTCGCACATTCATTATGCCAGGGCAAGCGCTGCGTAAAAAATCTGTTCGACAAAAACTTAACCCGATTGGCATCGAATTTAAGGGAAAAAATGTACTCTTGGTCGATGATTCTATAGTAAGGGGTACTACCTCCCAGCAAATCGTACAAATGGCAAGAGATGCTGGCGCCAATAAAGTCTATTTTGCTTCGGCTGCACCGCCAGTTCGCTTTCCAAATGTATATGGTATTGATATGCCAAGCCGCGATGAATTACTTGCTACAAACCGTACAGATGAGGAAATTTGTAAAGAAATTGGGGCAGATGCATTGATTTATCAGGATTTAGATGCTTTGATGAACGATGTTAAATTAAGTAACCCTGAAATTAAAAATTTTGATTGCTCTTGTTTTGATGGAAAATATGTGACTGGTGATGTGGATGCGGCATATCTCAACCGTATTGAGTCTGCGCGCGGCGATGCAAACAAAAAACAAAAACCTGCTAACTCAAGTACGCAGATGGATTTGAATTTGGTTGATAGTGAAATGGCAACTTTAGACTAACATCCCCCAAACAGGCCATTTCGCTTTAAATAAGTATGATTTACTATAGACGAATGTTACTACAACACTCGCACAAATTACTTATAAATTCTGAAAATTAGTATGATACCTTTCAATAAAATTTACTTAACAGGCCAAGAGTTAAAATACATTCAACACTCGCATGAAGAAGGTAATCTTTCTGGCGATGGCACCTTCACAAAGAAATGTAGTACTTGGCTAGAAGATCATACTTATACCAAAAAAGCATTACTTACACATTCATGCACAGCGGCGCTAGAAATGGCAGCAATATTGGCCGAAATACAGCCAGGGGATGAAGTGATTATGCCATCATATACTTTTGTATCTACTGCAAATGCGTTTGTTTTGCGTGGTGGCGTACCTGTTTTTGTGGACATACGCCCAGACACGCTTAATATTGATGAAAAGCTGATAGAGAATGCAATCACGCCGCGCACCAAGGCAATTGTGCCAGTACATTATGCTGGTGTTGCTTGCGAGATGGACACCATCATGGCAATCGCAAAAAAACACAATTTGCTAGTAATTGAAGATGCTGCGCAAGGTGTAATGTCAACTTACAAAGGCAAATCCCTTGGTGCGATTGGACATATGGGTGCTTATTCTTTTCATGAAACTAAAAATATTATTTCTGGAGAAGGTGGCGCAATATTAGTGAATGATGAAAAATTCATACACAGGGCAGAAATCATTCGTGAAAAAGGCACCAACAGGAGCCAGTTTTATCGTGGTCAGGTAGATAAATACACTTGGCAAGATGAGGGCTCTTCATATTTACCTAGTGAAGATATTGCTGCTTTTTTATATGCGCAATTAGAAAAAGCTGAGTACATTACTTTAAGACGATTAAAAAAGTGGAATATTTATCATGCCGCATTAGAGTCCCTAGAGAAACAGGGTGTACTAAGGAGGCCAATTATTCCTGCAGAATGTCAACATAATGCGCACATGTATTACATTTTGCTAGAATCTCTTGCGCATAGAACAGAGTTAATTAAGAAGTTTAAAAAGCAAGATATACATCCAGTATTTCACTATATCCCTTTACATAGCTCTCCAGGCGGCAAAAAATTTGCGCGTGCACATGGTGATTTTAAATATACCAATGAGTTATCTGATCGGTTGTTGAGACTTCCGCTTTGGGTAGGCTTGGCCCAAGACCAACAAAAAGTGCTTGATGTTTTAAAAGTTTAATTCTGTTCTGGTACGTAGGTGTCAGAATGACCCTTTTAGCTCATTGATTAAAGGGCTTTTTTATTTCTGAGGTATTAAATTGGATATTAATGTAAATGCATATAAAAACAGGCAAGTACTTATTACAGGTGGATTGGGATTTATAGGCTCGAACCTAGCACGTAGATTGGTTGGGCTTGGTGCAAAAGTTACGCTAGTTGATAGCTTAATACCTTGTTACGGGGGAAATTTATTTAACATTGCTGATATCAAAGAAGAAGTGTGTGTCAATATTAGTGATGTGAGAGATCCATACTCAATGGAGTATTTAATAAAAGGTAAAGACTTTTTATTTAACTTAGCTGGACAATCTGGTCACTTGTCCTCTATGAGTGATCCGCAAAATGACTTGGATATTAACGCTGCTGCACAATTAAGTATTCTTGAATCATGTCGCAAGTATGATTCTAAAGTTAAACTGGTTTTTGCAAGTACACGACAAGTTTATGGCAAGCCTGAATATTTGCCAGTAGATGAGTTGCATCCAATACGTCCTTTGGATGTGAATGGCATTAACAAAATAGCTGGAGAGTCTTATCACCTTTTATACAACCATATATATGGGATTCAGGCATGTGCCCTAAGATTAACCAACACTTATGGACCTGGTATGCGAGTTAAAGACTCACGGCAAACTTTTTTAGGGATATGGTTGAAATTACTACTTGAAGGAAAACCAATCAAGGTGTTTGGCGATGGCCAGCAGTTACGAGATTTTAATTTTGTAGATGATTGTGTAGATGCTCTTTTGCTTGCTGGGTCAAGTGAAAAATCAAACGGTAAGATATTTAACCTTGGTAGTACGGAAGTTATCAGTTTAAAAGATCTTGCTGAAATGATGTTGCAGCTGGGTTATGAGGGCTCATATGAGTTGATTCCTTTTCCTGAGGAACGTAAAGCTATCGATATTGGCGATTACTATGGTGATTTTTCTTTAATTAATAACGAGTTAGGTTGGTCACCAAAAGTTGGATTAAAGGAAGGTTTAATCAAAACGATTGAGTATTACAAGGCAAATGGCAAGTATTATTGGGAGTAAGAGTAATGATTTTGATGAATGATTTTAAGGCTGAACCTGAAGCGCTACGTATAGAGATGCATGATGCAGCTAAACGTGTTATTGATTCTGGTTGGTATGTACTTGGTAAAGAGGTTGAAAGTTTTGAGCGTGAATGGGAGCAGGTTTGTGCTGTAAATCATGCTATTGGAGTTGGTAATGGTATGGACGCTATCGAGATTGCCTTACGTGCGCTTGAGATTGGTAAAGGGGATGAGGTTATTACTACACCAATGACTGCATTTGCCACTGTGTTAGCAATATTGAGGGCTGGTGCTACGCCTGTTTTAGCCGACATTGAAGCAGATACTGCGTTGCTATCAATTGAAAGTGTTAAGCGTTGTATATCTAAGAATACGAAAGCGCTTGTATTGGTTCATTTGTATGGGGAAGTTCGTAACATGCAAGCTTGGGTTGATTTATGTGATGAATATCATATATCACTGATTGAAGATTGTGCTCAATCCCATTTAGCCGTCTGGAAAGGTAAGGTTGCTGGGTCATTTGGGATAGCGGGTGCTTATAGCTTTTATCCCACCAAAAACCTTGGTGCGCCAGGTGACGCCGGTATGCTTGTAACAAATGACGAATTAATTGCAACAAAAGCAAATAGTTTAAGAAATTATGGACAAAGCGTACGATATCACCATCCCGAATTAGGCATGAATAGTCGTTTAGATGAAATGCAAGCAGCAATTCTTTCTGTTCGCTTGCGCTTTTTAGCAGATTTTACTGAGCGTAGGCGTGATATTGCATCTGAGTACTATGCAGGGATTAAAAACCCAAGCATTAAATTGTTGCCACCCCCTCAGGAGCATTCTTCACACGCATATCATTTATTTGTAATTACTACTGATAAGCGTAACGAATTGCAGGCACATCTTCATGCTGCTGGCGTCCAAGCATTGATTCACTATCCAATTCCAATTCACCATCAAGAGCCATGTAAAGCCATGCTTAGAGACTCTAAAGGTCTCGGAAATAGCGAGCGTCATGCAGTCTCTTGCTTATCACTGCCTTGTCATCCGCAAATGACAAATGATGAAGTAAGTACAGTAATTTCTGCTGTAAATGCTTACTCCTTGTAATTGTATTAAGATACATTAAATAAATTTTGACCTTGATTTTTTTGTAGAGCTCTACTCAAGCGATTGTTTTATAAGTTCTCTTGACATTATGTAATTTTAGGCGTTAAATGTAATTGCGCTGATTTGAGTGGCCAACATTAAACAAAGCCTAACTCAGCTTGCGAGCGCATAATAAATTCTGCTAAAGCGAGGTAAAAAAGAACCCGTTTTAGCTTATTTTGCTTAAACGGGTTTTTTAATGCCCGCTTGAAATATGATTTGAGAACAAGATGACGGATAAACAATACCACCCAGAGACTGTGAGCGTGCGTGCAGGTAGTGAGATGACTGAGTTCGGCGAGAATTCCGAAGCACTATTTCTAAATTCCAGCTTTAGGTTTAAAAATGCTGCGCAAGCGGCGGCACGCTTTGGCGGCACCGAGCCAGGCAATATTTACTCGCGCTTTACTAACCCAACCGTCACCATGTTTCAAAACAAACTGGCGGCGCTAGAGGGTGCAGAACAATGTGTTGCCACATCTAGCGGCATGTCCGCCATTTTGGCTTGCGTGATGGGTTTATGTAACGCTGGCGACCATATAATAGCGTCACGAAGTATATTTGGCACATCGGTTCAACTCTTTAGCAATATCCTAGCGCGATGGGGTTTGCAGGTTACGTTTGTGCCGCTTACCAACCCTGTTGAGTGGCAGACAGCGGTAACACCCAAAACCAAGCTATTTTTTGTGGAAACGCCCTCTAACCCGTTAACAGAAGTGTGTGATATACAAGTTTTGGCTGATATTGCGCACAAAGCAGGCGCACATCTAGTAGTAGATAACTGCTTTTGCACACCGGCGATTCAGCTGCCTTTAGATTTAGGCGCGGATATTATTATTCACTCGGCGACGAAATATATCGATGGGCAGGGTAGATGTCTTGGCGGTGCTGTGCTTGGTAGCAAAGCCTTAATGGAGCCAGTGTACGGCTTTTTGCGCACAGCAGGGGTGACCATGAGCGCATTTAACGCATGGGTATTTTTAAAAGGCTTAGAAACTCTACACGTGCGTATGGAAGCGCATGCTAATCGCGCGCTAGAGCTTGCAAGTTGGCTAGAAAAACAGCCGCAAGTGGCACGTGTGTATTACCCGGGTTTAGTTTCACATCCGCAATATACTTTGGCTATGAAACAGCAAAATAGTGGCGGTGGCATTGTAAGCTTTGAAGTAAAACCCAATGCAGGGCAAACTGCGCAAGAAGCGGCTTGGGCGCTTATCGATGCGACTCAGTTGATTTCGATTACTGCAAACCTTGGGGATGCCAAAACTACTATCACGCACCCAGCCTCGACAACCCACAGCCGCGTAACGGCAGAGGCGAGGGCGGCTGCGGGCATTCAAGACAACTTGGTGCGTATTGCTGTGGGTTTAGAACATGTGGATGATTTGAAGGCTGATTTACGTTTCTAAAATGGATGCTCTGAAAGCCAATATCCATGTGGGTTACAGAGCATCTGTTTTAATATTCTTTTAATATCAAGTTAATATTTAAGTTAACATCACGCTTAATTTAAATTCCAAAATTAAATCCTTAGACAACTTCCCAAGCGGATTCTGCAAGCACATATTTCATAGCGATTTTAAGCACAAATATGCGTGTTTTAGGCGTCTAAACATGATAGAATTTCAGCATTAAAAACGTGTAAACAATTGCCCTCAAATGGCGTTAAATTTCACACAAAATCAAACAAAAATGTACACGGGAATGTAATGGATCAATTCGCTAAAGAAACCCTACCCATCAGCCTAGAAGATGAAATGCGTCGCAGCTATCTTGATTATGCGATGAGCGTAATCGTTGGCCGTGCGCTGCCAGATGTGCGTGACGGCTTAAAGCCTGTGCATAGACGAGTGTTATTTGCGATGCATGAATTAAGCAACGATTACAACAAGCCCTATAAAAAATCTGCCCGTATTGTGGGTGATGTGATTGGTAAATACCATCCGCATGGCGATACGGCAGTATATGACACCATCGTGCGTATGGCGCAAGATTTTAGTTTGCGTTACATGTTGGTGGATGGGCAAGGTAACTTTGGATCTGTCGATGGTGATAACGCAGCAGCGATGCGTTACACCGAAATCCGCATGTCTAAAATTGCGCATGAGCTATTAGCGGATATCGATAAAGAAACCGTTGATTTTGGTCCAAACTACGACGGTAGTGAGCATGAGCCGCTAATCATGCCTGCGCGCATTCCAAATTTACTGATTAATGGAAGCTCTGGTATTGCGGTGGGCATGGCGACTAATATTCCACCACATAACCTAAACGAAGTATTAGATGCATGTTTTGCGCTTCTTAAAAATCCAGAAACATCGGTTGAAGAATTGATTGATTTGGTGCCAGCGCCAGACTTTCCGACAGCGGGCATTATTTACGGTACATCAGGTGTTAAAGAAGGCTATCGCACTGGTCGTGGACGAGTCGTCATGCGAGGTCGTACGCACTTTGAGGACATGGATAAAGGTGGTCGCCAGATGTTGGTGGTGGATGAGTTGCCTTACCAAGTGAACAAAAAAACCTTTGTCGAAAAAATTGCTGAGCTCGTTAACGAGAAAAAAATCGAAGGTATTTCTGACTTGCGTGATGAGTCTGATAAATCGGGTATGCGTGTGGTGATTGAGCTAAAACGTGGCGAAATCGGCGAAGTGATTTTAAATAACCTCTACAAGCAAACCCAGTTGCAAGATACCTTTGGTATGAATATGGTTGCCTTGCTAGATGGTCAGCCTAGATTGTTGAACTTGAAACAAATGCTTGAGGCGTTTTTACGCCACAGACGCGAGGTGATTACGCGTCGCACTGTGTTTGAGCTCAAAAAAGCGCGCGCAAGAGGCCATGTGTTGGAAGGCTTGGCAGTAGCACTTGCGAACGTAGACGAAATGATTGCGATTATTAAAGCCGCGCCAACGCCACCAGAAGCTAAAGTGGATTTGATGGCAAAACTTTGGAAATCAGGCGTGGTTGAAGAAATGCTCAAACGTGCGGCAATGGAAGCTTCTCGCCCTGAAGGTTTAAGTGTTGATTTTGGTTTAACGCCAAATGGTTATCGCTTAAGTGATGTGCAGGCGCAAGAAATCTTGCAAATGCGTTTGCAACGCTTAACAGGTCTTGAGCAAGATAAAATCGTGATCGAATACAAAGAAGTGATGGATGAAATTGCTGACTTGCTGGATATTTTAGCAAACGCATCGCGTGTGACGACGATTATTACTGATGAGCTCACAGAAGTTCGTAAGCAGTTTGGTGATAAGCGCCGCTCTGAGATTATTGAAAATACCCAAGATTTATCACTAGAAGATTTAATCACGCCGCAAGATGTGGTTGTGACATTGTCGCATACTGGTTATGTGAAATCGCAGCCTTTAGATGAGTATCGTGCACAGCGCCGTGGTGGCCGTGGTAAGCAGGCAGCAGCAACCAAAGAAGACGATTTTATCGACAAAATGTTTGTGGCAAATACACATGACTACATCTTATGCTTCTCAAGTCGCGGTCGTGTGTATTGGTTAAAAGTGTACGAAGTGCCACAAGGCAGTAGAATTGGGCGTGGTAAGCCAATTGTAAACTTGTTCCCGCTTGAAGAAGGCGAGAAAATTAATGCCATACTGTCGGTAAAAGAATTTGATGAAAATCACTATATCTTTATGACTACCGCACAAGGTACAGTGAAAAAAACAACGTTAAGCGAATTTGCCAACCCACGTAAATCGGGCATTATCGCGATCAACCTTGATGATGATGATTACTTAATTGGCGCAGAAATCACCAACGGTAAGAATGATGTTGTGCTCGTATCTAACGGCGGTAAAGCGGTGTGGTTCAGCGAAGAAGATGTGCGCCCTATGGGTCGTGCAACACGCGGTGTGCGAGGCATGAAGTTAGGCCCGAAACAGCAAGTGTTGTCATTGCTAATTGCGGATAATGACCAGCAAACAGTGTTAGTTGCTACTGAAAATGGTTATGGCAAGCGTACAGTACTAGCAGACTTCCGTCATTCTGGCCGAGGTACGCAAGGCGTTAAAGCGATTGCAATTAGCGAGCGCAATGGCTTGGTGGTGGCTGCAAAATTAGTCAATGAAGAAGACGAAATTATGCTCATCACAACAGGAGGTGTGTTAATCCGTACGCGTGTGAAAGAAATCCGTGAATTGGGTCGCGCGACTCAAGGTGTGACGTTAATCAATCTGGGTGAGGGTGAAAAACTCTCTGGCTTAGAGAAAATTGTTGAAACGGATGAAGAAGAATAAGTTTTCGTGTTGTACGCAATAAAATCATCATAAATATCATTCACTTAAATGAGGGAAAGTAAATAATGACCAAGATTTATAATTTTGCTGCAGGTCCTGCAGTGTTGCCAAGTGAGGTGTTGCAACAGGTTCAAGCTGAATTATTAGATTGGCATGGCGCTGGCATGTCTGTGATGGAAATGAGTCATCGTGGTAAAGAGTTTATGGCTATTGCAGCTGAAGCTGAGGCTGATCTACGTGAGTTGATGGGAATTTCCGCAAACTACAAAGTGCTTTTTTTGCAAGGTGGTGGTTCTGCACAATTTGCGATGATTCCGATGAACTTATTGCGAGGTAAGAAAACTGCTGACTACTTAAATACTGGCGAGTGGTCTAAAAAGGCAATTTCTGAAGCTAAAAAATACTGCGATGTAAACGTAGTAGCGAGTTCTGCAGATAAAAACTTTAGTTACGCGCCAACACAAGATCAATGGAAGCTCAATCCAGATGCGGCCTACGTGCATTACTGCTCAAACGAGACCATAGGTGGCGTAGAGATTTTTTGGACGCCAGATGTAGGTGCAGTGCCATTGGTGGCCGACATGTCATCACATATTTTGTCTCGCCCAATAGATGTCTCTAAGTACGCGTTAATTTATGGAGGAGCACAAAAAAATATTGGTCCAGCAGGTTTAGCTATTATTATTGTGCGCGAAGATTTAATTGGTGAAACATTGCCAGGTACACCTAGCATGTATGACTATAAAATACATGCAGATAATGAATCAATGTATAACACACCGCCAACCTTTGCGATTTATGTTGCTGGCTTAGTATTTAAATGGCTTAAAGCAAAAGGTGGCTTGAGTGCGATGGAAAAAACAAACATCGAAAAAGCGAATCTTATTTATGATTATTTAGATACAACAGATTTTTATGGTTGCCCAACGGCTAAAGAAAACCGTTCTCGCATGAACATACCGTTTACATTAAAAAACGAAGCGCTAGATGAAGAATTTTTAAAACAAGCTAAAGCACGTGGCCTAGTTCAACTAAAAGGTCATCGCTCAGTAGGGGGCATGCGCGCTTCTATTTATAATGCGATGCCAATTGAAGGTGTGCGTGTATTGGTTGATTTTATGAAGGACTTTGAAAAAAGCAATAGTCAGTAAAAATAAGTAGTTAGTAGCAATGTAGTAACCAGCATCACAATAAATATTATAAAAAATATTAAGGGGAAGCGCTTGGGAAAACGTCAGATACTAGTACTCAATAAAATTGCCTCAGTTGGTACCAAACGGTTACCTGCAGAGCATTATGAAATAAGCAATGAAGCGGCAGTACCAGAAGCGATTTTGGTGCGTTCGGCCAAAATGCATGACATGAATATCCCTGTTAGCGTGCAAGCAATTGGCCGTGCAGGGGCTGGTACGAATAATATCCCAATTGCTGAGATGAGTAAGCGCGGTATTGTTGTGTTTAATACGCCAGGAGCAAATGCGAATGCGGTTAAGGAGCTAGTACTTACGGGCATGCTGATGGCAGCGCGTAATATTGCACCTGCAATGCAGTTTGTAGCCGACCTAAATGGAGACGATGCAACACTATCTACCTTGGTAGAAGACGGTAAAAAACATTTTGCAGGTATCGAGTTACCCGGGCGCACCTTAGGGATTGTTGGATTAGGTGCAATTGGCGGCATGGTGGCTGATACAGCGCTAAAGCTCGGTATGAAAGTGCTGGGTTATGATCCTGAGATTACAGTGGATGCAGCATGGCGTTTATCTTCTGAAGTTAAGCGGGTGCATAGTGTGGATGAAGTATTTAAACATAGTGATTTTATTACTCTGCATGTGCCTTTAATTGATGCGACTAAGTACATGGTAAATGCAACGCGTGTAGAAATGATGAAGCAAGGTGCGGTTTTGATTAACTTTGCGCGTGAAGGTGTGATAGATGAGCAAGCCGTGATTGATGGCTTGGATAGCAAAAAAATGCGTGCTTATGTGTGTGACTTCCCCACAGCACGTATGAAAGCACACGCTGGCGTGGTGGCACTCCCGCACTTAGGCGCTTCGACACAAGAGGCAGAAGATAATTGTGCCATGATGGTAGTAGACCAAATACGTGAGTTTTTAGAAAATGGCAATATTAGCAATTCAGTGAATTTTCCTGCGGTGAATATGCCGCGTGAGGCGCCGTATCGTGTAGCAGTTGCAAGTGCTAATATTCCTAATATGGTTGGCCAGATTTCTACCGCAATGGCGGATGCAGGGATTAATATTCACAACATGGTGAACAAATCGCGTGGAGATATTGCCTACACTATGTTAGATTTAGATAGCCCAGCCGCAGAATCGTCATTATTGAAGATTCGTGGCATAGAAGGTGTCATGACTGTGCGTGTGTTAGCAAAGAAACAAGATGAGTCGTAATTTAAACAGAGATTTAAACAAAGCATAAATGAGTGACGAGTTAAAAAACCACCGCAACAAAATAGACGCCATTGACGAGCAGCTTTTGCAACTTGTGAACGAGCGGGCTAAACTTGCGCGGCAAATTGGCGAGCTTAAAAGTGATGGCGTGATTTATCGCCCAGAGCGAGAAGCGCAAATTTTGCGTCGCTTGCAAGAAAATAATAAAGGCCCACTTTCTGCAGAGGCGCTAGGGCATATTTTTCGTGCAGTGATGTCTAACTGCCGTGCCTTAGAAAAAGAGCTTTCTATCGCATTTTTAGGGCCATTGGGTACTTACAGTGAAGAAGCGGCGCTCAAACAATTTGGTCAAGGGCGTAATGCAGTTGTGTGTGGCAGTATCGATGAAGTGTTTCGTACGGTTGAAGCCAAGCAAGCCGATTATGGCGTCGTGCCAGTCGAAAACTCGACCGAAGGCGCGATTGGTTTGACACTGGATTTGTTGTTAAGTACCTCATTAAAAGTATGTGGTGAAATTACGTTACCAATACACCATTGTTTGCTTTCAAAACAAACGGATATTTCACAAATTTCGCATGTTTTTTCGCACAGCCAATCGCTTGCGCAATGCCATGAATGGCTTAATAAAAATTTGCCAAAAGTGGAATGTGAGGCGGTGACAAGTAATGCCAGAGCTGCGCAAATGATTCATGATTTAGTGGCGGCTGATGGTACATTTGCTGCAGCAATTGCGAGCAAACGCGCTGCAGAATTGTTTAATTTAAATCTGCTTGCAGAGAATATTGAAGATGATGCTAAAAATACCACGCGCTTTTTGGTATTGGCAAATCACGACGTTGCACCTTCAGGAAAAGATAAAACATCCATCGTGATGACGTCTCTCAATAAACCAGGAGCAATGGTTGAGTTGCTTGAGCCTTTGTCACGTCATGGTGTGAGTATGACCAAGTTCGAATCTCGGCCTTCAAAACAAGGCTTATGGGATTATGTCTTTTTTGTAGATTTAGAAGGCCATATTACAGATGCCCATGTAAAAAAAGCGCTTCAAGAATGCGAAGCGCGTGCATCCATGCTCAAAGTGCTGGGGTCTTATCCAGCTGCAGTCATTTAGTCCAGCAGCCGTTATTTAGATTTTAATTTTATATGAATACCACTTTAAATTTAGCTAATTTAGCACCAGAATATATTCGTGAAATTGCCCCATATCAAGGTGGCAAGCCAATTTCTGAACTTGCGCGTGAAATGGGTTTAGATGAAGCTGAAATCGTGAAGCTTGCCTCTAATGAAAATCCGCTAGGCATTAGCCCCAAGGCACAAATGGCAATTGATGATGCGATTGCCGATATTGCGCGCTACCCAGATGGTAATTCATTTGCGTTGCGCGATGCAGTTAGTCAAAAGTTTAAGGTAAATACGAATCAAATCGTGTTCGGCAATGGTTCGAATGATATTTTGGAGCTGGCCGCGCGTGCTTTTTTAACCGTTGGCGACGAGGCAATCTTCTCGCAACATGCTTTTGCGGTCTACAAATTAGTTACTCAAGCTGTTGGCGCAACTGGCGTGGTGATTCCTGCTAAAAACTATGCGCATGATTTAGATGCTTTTGCTAAAGTAATTACGCCTAAAACTAAGCTCATTTTTATTGCAAATCCAAACAATCCTACTGGTACACTAATTAAAAAGGATGTTCTTAAAGCCTTTATCCATAAGGTTCCCAGCCATGTGCTTATTTTACTAGATGAAGCATATGACGAATATTTAAGTTTAGAAGATAAATCTGAGGCAATTAGTTGGCTAAGTGAATTCTCAAATTTAATCATCTCTCGCACATTTTCAAAAGCGTATGGTTTGGCAGGTCTGCGTGTGGGTTTTGGGCTTATGCATGCAAGTGTTGCAGATATATTGAACCGTGTGCGACAACCATTCAATGTGAATAGCATTGCGCAAGTTGCAGCCGTAGAGTCGCTCGCGGATGATGATTTTGTTGCACGCAGTTATGCTGCAAACCAAGCTGGCATGGCGCAAATAACACAGGGTTTAACAAGACTCGGGTTAGAATACATCTTATCTTACGGTAATTTTGTGAGCTTTCAAGTGCCAAATGCGTCAAACGTGAATCAGCAATTGTTAAAAAAAGGTGTGATTGTGCGCCCAGTTGCCAATTATGAAATGCCCGACCATTTGCGCGTGAGTATTGGGTTATTCAGCGAAAATGCAAAGTTTTTAGAAGTGTTAAAAGAAATTTTAGAATAAGTATGTCAGACGATAAAAAAATGAACGAAACAAACCAAAGCTATGAAAAACTAGCCACTGATGACGTACGTGTTTTAGAAGTCAAAGCGCTTATTCCGCCCTCTAAGCTTTTGGTTAATTTAAAAGAAAGTACAGCGACAACACAAAATATTTTAGAAACGCGTGCAGCGATTCACAAAATATTGCATCAAATGGATGATCGTTTGCTTGTGATTGTCGGCCCATGCTCTATCCATGACCCCAAAGCCGGAATTGAGTATGCTAAACGTTTGCTAAATGTGTGCAATCAGTTGAAATCTGATTTGTTGATTGTGATGCGCGTTTATTTTGAAAAACCGCGCACCACAGTAGGCTGGAAAGGGCTCATTAACGACCCGCATTTAGATGGTAGTTATGATATTAACCAAGGCTTAGCGGTTGCGCGCAAATTTTTGCTTGATGTTAACGAACTTGGCCTATCAGCAGGGATGGAGTTTTTGGATATGATTACGCCGCAATATACTGCTGATTTAGTAAGTTGGGGCGCAATTGGTGCACGTACGACTGAATCGCAAGTGCATCGTGAATTGGCTTCTGGCTTATCATGCCCAGTTGGTTTTAAAAACGGCACTGATGGCAGTGTCCGCGTGGCTATTGATGCCATTAAAACAGCCGAAACACCACATCATTTTTTATCTGTTACTAAAGAAGGGCAATCCGCCATTATCTCTACTGCAGGTAATGAAGACTGCCATGTGATATTACGCGGCGGCAAATCACCAAATTACGATACAGCGAGCGTGGATGCAGCATGTGAAATTATTGGTTCAGCTGGGTTAAGGCCGCTGGTAATGGTAGATTGCAGTCATGGCAATAGTCAAAAAGACTTTCAACAACAAAAGAAAGTATCGGACGATATTGCAAGTCAGTTATCTAAAGGTGAAGCACGCATTATTGGCGTAATGCTAGAGTCGCATCTTAACGAAGGGCGGCAAGAGTATACACCTGGCTGTGAGCTAGAATATGGTAAATCAATTACTGATGCATGTTTAGGTTGGAAAGATACGGTTGAAGTACTTGAAAATCTTGCGTTGGCGGTTAAGGCTAGGCGTTTGGTATCACAATAACTCCTTTACTTTCCCATATCAAACCGCAATAAAATATTAGCTGTCCATCATGAATTTACTTAGGGTTTATTCGGTATCTTTGCAGTATTGATAATTTATTTTTAAGCGCATGATTCGTATTACGTTGTAACGCTTTTTAACTATAAATGAGTTAATTGCGAGATAACGAGATTATTAACTAATTTAAAAAGGAACTTATCATGTGGACAACTCCAGCAGCTACTGAAATGCGTTTTGGCTTTGAAGTAACAATGTACGTAATGAACAAGTAATTTGTTCTCTTGAAAGGCTGTCAATTTTGACAGCCTTTTTACGTTTTTATCACATAAAAGCGTAAAATCACCTTTTCAATTTTAATTTAAAGATTCACATGCAAATACACGTATTAGGCGCAGGCGCCGGCGGTGGTTTCCCGCAATGGAACTGCAATTGCCCAAACTGCGATGGTTTACGCAAAGGTACTATTAAAGCCACTAAACGCACACAATCTTCCATCTGTGTGTCAAGTAATGGTGTCGATTGGGTATTATTTAACGCCTCACCCGATGTATTACTACAAATTCAAGACTTTGCCCCTTTGCAACCGGGTCGCGCGATTCGTGATTCAGGCATACAAGCGATTGTGCTCATCGATGCACAAATCGACCACACCACAGGTTTATTTATGTTGCGCGAGGGCAAAGTAAAGCGTGAGATTTATTGCACCGACATGGTGTATGAAGATTTAACCAGTGGCAACCAAATACTCAATATTTTGGGCCACTATTGTGGCATTAATCGTCACACCATCCCGATTGATGGCGCTGATGTTAGCAAATCCAGCAGCTTTGTAATCCCAAGTGTGCCTAATTTAAAATTTACAGCAGTGGCGCTTAAAAGTGCAGCACCACCTTATTCGCCGCATCGTAACAATCCACATCCTGGCGACACTATTGGTGTGTTAATCGAAGAGATTTCGACAGGCAAAAAATGCTGGTACAGCCCAGGTTTAGGTGAGATAGAACCGCATTTGCCGCCCTTAATGCATCAAGCGGATTGCATTATGGTCGATGGTACATTTTGGACAGATACTGAAATGATTGATATGGGTTTAATGACCAAAACCGCGCGTAGCATCGGCCACAACCCGCAATCTGGTGAAGGTGGTATGGTAGAAAAGCTGGGTGAATTTGGAAAAACTAAGCAAGTACGTAAGGTATTGATACACATCAATAATACCAACCCTATTTTAAGAGAAGATTCAGCCGAGCGCGCAATTTTGGACACACACAAAATTGAAGTGGCGTATGACGGTATGGATATTATTCTTTAGGAGATGAGCATGAACGCAATATCAAATGACAATTTACCTTGGAGTCGCGAAGAGTTTGAAGAAAAACTCCGCGAAAAAGGTAAGGGTTATCATATTTACCATCCTTTTCACGTGATGATGTATGAAGGTAAATTAACCAAAGAGCAGTTGCAGTGCTGGGTAGCGAATCGTTTTTACTATCAAATTGCTATCCCCATGAAAGATGGCGCGATTCTTTCAAACTGTCCTAATGTAGATGTACGTAAGCAATGGATAGTACGTATTACTGACCATGACGGCGTAGGAGATGCTGTTGGCGGAATTGAAGCTTGGATACAGTTAGGTGATGCAGTAGGGCTAACCCGTGAACAAATCACCAGTTTAGAGATGGTGAGTCCAGGTGTGCGTTTTGCGGTAGATGCTTATATTAACTTTGCCAAACAACGCCCATGGCAGGAAAGCGTCTGCTCAAGTTTAACAGAGCTATTTGCGCCGCACATTCACCAGCAGCGTATTAGCTCATGGCCAACCATGTATCCTTGGATTAAAGAAGAAGGCTTAAGCTACTTTAAAAAGCGCTTAACCGAAGCTCGCCGCGATGTTGAGCAAGGCTTAGATGTGACTTTAAACTACTTTAGCACCTCGCGTGAGATGCAAATGCGCGCGTTAGAGATTTTGCAGTTTAAACTTAATGTATTATGGGTGATTGCAGATAGCATTATGTTGGCATCGGATCTCGACATTAAGATTGCTGGTAAAGATTATTTTCATCAGCCAGTCATTAATTTTAAATAGTAAACATTTGGATTTTTATGGAAAAACTAGCAATTGACCCAACACTTTCAACCATTCAACTCTCGGATATTTTTGCGTTAGCACTGCATCATCGCTTTCAGTGGGAAGAAGCACAACAAAGCTATGTGATTTTGTTTCCAGAAGGCATGGTCAAATTACATGGTGGAGCTGGTGAAGTCATTAAGCGCGTAGATGGCAAAGCCAGTGTGGGCGATATTGTGTCGGAGTTAAAAGCAAATTTTCCTGATGCCATCACCATAGAAACCGATGTAATTGGTATGTTTGACATGGCTTACGGCAAGGCTTGGCTGAGAAAAGTATAGCAATCTGAAAGTTAATGTAGGTTTAGGAGCAACAAATGACGCAAAATTCTTTAGGTGAATCAGCCGTACAAAAAGCGGTGCAAGCGCAGGCTAAAAACAACGGTGTTGCGGCAAATATCACGCAAACGCAGCCATTATGGTTGTTGGCTGAGGTTACCTATCGCTGCCCATTGCACTGTGCGTTTTGCTATAACCCAACCGATTACGATAAACATACGCAAAATGAGTTAAGTACCGAGCAATGGATTCAAGCTTTGCGAGATGCGCGCAAATTGGGCGCCATTCAGTTGGGCATTTCTGGCGGTGAGCCTTTGTTGCGCGATGATATTGAAGATATTGTGATTGAGGCTAGAAAGCTAGGGTATTACAGCAACTTAATTACCTCTGGCGTGGGGCTTACTGAAAAGCGCATACAAGCCTTTAAAGAGGGCGGTTTAGACCATATTCAGCTCTCGATGCACGACATTACAGAAGAAATTAATAACTTTATTACCAATACCAAAACGTTTGAGCTCAAGAAAAAAGTTGCCGCCATGATTAAGGCGCACGGCTACCCAATGGTATTAAACGTGGTGATACACCGCTACAACATTGGCCATATGAAAGAAATTTTAGAAATGGCCGAAGCACTTGGTGCGGATTATATCGAGCTTGCTAATACTCAGTATTATGGCTGGAGCTTGGTGAATCGTAGCCAATTGATGCCGCTTAAAGAGCAAGTGGAAGAAGCAGAACGGATTACCAATGAATATCGTGCTAAAGTAAACGGTAAAATGAAAATCTTTTTTGTGGTGCCAGATTACTTTGGCGACCGACCTAAAAAATGTATGAACGGTTGGGGTGAAGTGTTTATGATTGTCACCGCCAACGGTGATGTATTGCCTTGCCATTCCGCGCGCGTGTTACCGAATATGCAGTTCCCCAATGTGCGTGAAAACGGTTTGGAATATGCTTGGAAAGAAAGCCCAGCCTTTAACAAATACCGTGGCGATAGTTGGATGAAAGGGCCTTGCGTCACTTGCCCAGAAAAACACAATGATCTAGCGGGCTGCCGCTGCCAAGCGTTTTTACTCAGTGGCGATGCAGAGAGTGCTGACCCAGTGTGTTCACTATCACCAAATCACCATTTGATTGAAAAAGCGATTGAAGACAGCAAAAACCCCGTGATTGCCTCACAACCCATTATTTTTAGAACAGATAAAAACTCTAAAAAATATGTGGCGGGCGATCAAGAGCGCGTTGAACAATTCCACGCACTACCATAATCCATCATTCAATCTACTTCCCATTGTCATTCCCGCGAAAGCGGGAATCTATTCTAAGGCTTATAGTAAGGTCAAAATGGATTCCCACTTTCGCGGGAATGACAGATGATGTCTGTTACAGTTTGGTATACTTTTAAAACATGAAACCACACTCCATTTTTCTCGTATACGCACTGGCAGCGCTTGCAGCATTGGCGCCGTTTGCCATCGATACCTACTTGCCTGCATTTCACATCATGGGCGCAGAATTAGTCGCAACCGATGTTCAAATTCAGCAAAGCCTCACTTTTTATTTATTACCTTATGCTGCCATGACCTTGTGGCATGGCGCCATATCTGATGCCATTGGCCGCATCACCACCATTAAATGGGGTTTGAGTATATTTGTGTTAGCCAGCATTGGTTGTGCGTTTGCGCCTAACGTTGAAACGCTTTGGTTTTTTAGGGCGTTGCAAGGCGCCAGTGGCGGGGCGGGTAACACGGTAGCGCGCGCAATGGTGCGCGATTTATTTGAAGGTGCTCAAGCACAACGAGTTATGGCAACCATCCAAATGTTGTTTGGCATTGCACCTGCCGTAGCGCCCATTATTGGTGGCTTATTACTCGGGTTTCACTGGCAAGCGATATTTATATTTTTGGCGGTTTATGCGGCGTTAAGTTTATGGGCGGCGGTGACTTTTTTACCCGAAACCATGCCGCCAGAAAAACGCATGAAATTATCGGCTAGAAATGTGTTGGCTAGTTACAAAACCATTTTTGGTGATGCAGAATTTGCAAAAATCTGTATTGCGATTGGTGCTAATTTCTCAGGTTTTTTTGTGTATGTGTTGGCTAGCCCCGTGTTTTTGGGCAAGCATTTGCTCTTATCGCCACAACAATATGGTTATTTGTTTATCCCCACAGTTACTGGCATGGTACTGGGCTCATATTTAGCGAGGCGCGCCGCTGGCAAATTTATTGCCAAAAAAGTCGTTAAATTTGCTTATGTTTGGATGTTTTTAGTTGCTATTTTAAATATTGCGGTTTGCTACTTTTTACCGACCAATATTATCTATAACATTTTACCAATAGCGTTATTTAATGTAGGCATGGCATTGTCCATGCCAATCCTCTCAATCGCCGCGCTAGACCGCCACTCCAAAATACGTGGCACGGCGGCATCAGGGCAGGCGTTTATTCAAATGTTTTTATCAACCGTTTCTGCAGGTGTGGTGGTGCCGTTGGTGTGGTTTGCCCCAGCGGGTTTGGCCTGGGCAATGGTTGCGTATTTGATGTTGGGTTGGTTGGCAATACGGCAAAGCCAGCTGTGGCGTCAGTAACGAGAGTTTATTATTTTCGCTACAAAGCGCTTAAACGATATGCATAAACTTCTTTGAGTAATGGTGCTAAAGATTTTATTTTGAGTGCTTGTGCTAATAACGCGGCATCTCCTTCTTCCAACTTTTGCAAGCCAAGCGCGGTACGAATACTTATTTTGTTTGAATCGCGCTCAACAATTTTAATTTCATCACCAACTTTTACATGCCCCTCAGTCATCACGCGTTGATAAAAACCGCTTTTACCACTGCGTAAAAACGCATCTAAAATCTCAGGGTGGCCAATTTTATGCCCAAATTTAAAACAGGGGATTCTTGGCATTGTCACTTGCACCGTTGCTTCGCCAATACTTAAAATATCACCCACACAGATTTCTTCTTCTAATAGCCCATAAACTGTGAAGTTTTCACCAAAAGTTCCTAATGTTAATGGCGAGGTATTTAAGCGCTTTTGCCAGTATTCGTAATGCTCAATCGGGTAGCTGTAAACCGCCTGATGCAACCCGCCATGCACTGATAAATCGGCTTGACCATCGCCAACTAACCCTAACTTACCAAGCCATACTGAATCAGCAACAGGCTCTTTATAAATGGCCGTTAAAACGGGTCTGCCTTTAATCTCAATCGTTTTGGGCATAGCAATATTGATGGATTTAATTTGCATAACGATGACCCTTTAAAATGACTTGCTAATTTTGACATTAAATGGGGATTACTTGAATACGGAATTTGGCGTATAAGTGAGATTTGGCAAACCTATTTCAGTTTTTCAATAATGATGAATGATGCCGTAAAGGGCTGTGATTCAGAAAAATGTTCTAAAGCAGACGTATTCTGAGGGAGGGTTGCTCCAAATTAGCCACACTACGCTGGCCTTGTTTTTAATATCATTTTAAACCATTAGTAACACTTGTCATTTTATATGCTCTGGAAGCTTTTTAGATATTATTTCGTGGGCCAGTTAATTTTTCTCGGTATTTATAAAGAATGAAAATCGCATTAAAAATTAGTGTGTACGCGTCACTTTTCCAATATTACCCAATATTGATTGAATGCCACGCCACAACTTTGGTAACAACCAAAGCATTACAAACACAAAAAATATCAGTACGCCAACAAACACCATCGGGTGCATCAGTGCCAGCCAACCGCCACCCAGCACTAAGCCTTCTTCGCCAAAAGAGGTGGTGATATTGCTGAAAGGTTCTGGTGAGGTGTTAATAATTGCGCGGCTACCCGCTTTGGTTGCGTGCGTCATGGCGGTGAGCGAGCCACCCAATAGCGCGGCAACAGATGCGATGACGGGATCGATACTATTAATCGCACCCATCGCGAGCAATGCCCCAGCAGGCACGCGCACAAAGGTTTGTATGGAATCCCAAGCGCTATCTACATAGGGAATTTTATCTGCTAAAAACTCAATCACCGCAAAGAGGCCAGCAACCCCAATCACGACTGGGTTGCTTAAAATAAGCAAACTTTCTGGCAGGTGAATATAGCTATATTTTGACAATAAACCAACGATAAAAACCGTTAAGTAAAGCCGCAAACCACTCGCCCAACTTAAGCCACTTGCAAGTGCAAAACTTGTAATCGCATCCATTTTTAGCCTCTATTCTGCAGATTGAATACCATTTCAGTAAATTATACTGGCTAACATCATAAGAAGTTTACTATTTAAAGTTTAATAAAAACAACCCGTAAATAGCTTATAAGTAATTTGAATTATTTTGCGTACAGGGTATCTCATTATTAACAACATACAGTAAAATGTAATGAAATGGAGTCAAAAATGACTAAAAATCGCGAACATATAGCTTTAAATGCTTATCTAAATCTTTTAGAGCGTAAGGGCTTTTCCAAAGCTGCATTGCGTCAGCGCGAAGTCACTATTTTAAAATTAATCCCGTTTATTGAGCGTCTTAATACCGATGGCTTGGCTTTTAGAGGTGGCGTGGAAGAATTCTTTAAGAAACTAGACAGTTCGCAAGTGGCATCAAGTTTGCCAGTTGTGCGTGAATATTTTTCATTTTGGGCAGATGATATTAAAGCCATTGTAGCAATGAACCAAGATAAGGCGTTTGAGCCAACATCGCTTGAATGGAAACTCAAAGAATCAGATGCAAAAGAGCTTTGGAGCTCGTTAGATGAGGTGAGTTTAACTTCATCTGAAATTGAGCCACTCGAGACTTACGAAAATGCATTACGTGAAAGTGGCGCAGATGACTTTTTTGTAGCGACATGCAAAAAAATTGTGAAACAATTGCTTTTAATGTTACGCAATGCGCCGCACAAACAACCTATGATTTATCGCAAAGTGGTCGATGCAAACAAAGCCTTATTTAACTCTGAAGAGGCCTACAAAATGTTTTTAAGAGTGGGTAGAGAGTTTTATTACTTTTGGAAAGACGATTTAAACGCGCGTAACCAATTGCAAGTTGCCTACGTTTAACGAATTTTAGAGGTAAAAAAGGAGACCTAGGTCTCCTTTAATTTTTTTATATTAACGTATTGATTTAAAATGATTTATTCAATAAGTAATTCTAGTTTATCAGGTACACCGTTCATCGCATCTGCGTCTTCTAGCGGCTCTTTTCTCGCACTAATCACTGGCCATATTTTTGCTAAACGCGCGTTTAACTCAATAAACTGTTGCTGGTCTGCTGGCACATCGTCCTCTGCAAAAATCGCTTCTGCAGGGCATTCTGCCACACAAAGCGTGCAATCAATACACTCATCTGGGTTAATCGCCAAAAAGTTTGGGCCTTCTACAAAGCAATCGACAGGGCAAACATCCACGCAGTCAGTAAATTTACATTGAATGCAGTTTTCGGTTACTACATAAGTCATTTTAGTTTCCTTTAAAGCTATTTAAGCTAAAACATTATTTTATTAGAAAATTTGTTTTTATAGTGAATTTATCGTAAAAAACCGCAATGATGAGGCGCGTGAGAGCAGGCAGTAAATGTTTGTACCACCAATGAGCGCAACAAAGTCAGAGTGGAGTTTTTGTGATAAATCATATGATCATGCCCGCACCAACGGTGTTATTGGTGCTTTCATCAATCACAATAAACGCCCCAATCGCACGATTTTGCGTATAACTATCCACCATCAATGGTTGCGCTAATTTAAAGCTCATGCGCGCAATATCGTTCATTTTAAGTTCTGTGGCAGGCTGTTGTTCAAGCGTGTTCACGTCCACTTTGTATGAAATTGCACCGATTTTGGCTTTGCTCTCACGCGTAGTGTGGCGAATAATATAGGTACGCGCTGGTGACATTGGTGTTTCTGCAAGCCAGCAAACATGTGCTTCAATCTGTTTAACGGGTGCAATTTGGCTACCTGGTTTTACGATCATATCGCCACGCGAGGTATCAATTTCGTCTTCCAAAAGAATCGTCACACTTTGCTTGGTTTGTGCGCTTTGTAATTGCGTGTCGCCAATTTGAATGGCTTTGACTTTGGATTGGTAGCCGTTTGGCAACACAGTTACCGCATCGCCCACGGCAATGTCACCTGATTCAATACGACCCATAAAGCCTCTAAAATCGTGCAAATCGGCATCGGCACTAGCATGTGGACGGCACACAAATTGCACTGGGAAGCGGAAATCAGCGTTTTGCTCTTCATCTGCAGATGGCGCGGCTTCTAGCATTTCTAGCAGCGTTTCACCTTCATACCAAGGCATATTGTCTAAACGGTCTACCAACATATCGCCATTTAAAGCAGACATGGGGATAAAGCGAATATCACGTGCTTGCGCCAAGCCAATTTCTTTTGCAAAAGCTAGATAATCAACACAAATTTTGTCGTAAACAGCTTGGTCGTAGTTTATCAAGTCCATTTTATTAACGGCAACTACAATATGCTGAATGCCGACCAAATGTGCTAAATAGCTATGACGACGAGTTTGCGTGAGTACGCCTTTACGCGCATCAATCAAAATAATGGCCAAGTTGGCGGTTGAAGCGGCAGTCACCATATTGCGGGTGTATTGCTCGTGACCTGGCGCATCGGCAATGATGTATTTGCGTGTACCTGTGCTGAAATAGCGATAAGCTACATCAATTGTAATGCCTTGCTCGCGCTCTGCTTGTAAACCATCGGTTAGCAATGACAAATCCACGGCCTCCATGCCACGTTTTTTAGATGTGTTAGAAATTTGCGTGAGCGTATCTGCTAAGATGGTTTTGGTATCAAACAATAATCGGCCAATCAGTGTGCTTTTGCCGTCATCTACAGAACCGCAGGTCATAAAGCGTAATAAAGAGTCGTTGTGTTGCATATTAGAATTACTCATTAGAAATATCCCTCTTTCTTACGTTGCTCCATCGAAGCATCAGAGGTTTGGTCGTCCAAGCGGGTTGCACCGCGCTCTGTAATAGTAGTAGTGGCTGTTTCAAGAACAATTTTGCTCACATTGTCAGCATCAGATAATACCGGTGCGGTGCACGTAATATCGCCGACTGTTCTAAAGCGCACTTGCATGTTGATGACTTCTTCACCGGCTTTTGGTACGTTAATCACGCTTCCATCCGATAACGGCACGTTGGCTGGCATCATGGCGCCACCGCGCATAATAATGTCGCGGTTGTGTGAAAAGTAAATGCTAGGCAAACCTAAATTCTCTCTTTCGATATACTGCCAAACATCCATTTCAGTCCAGTTTGAAATAGGGAAGGCACGGATATTTTCGCCTTTATGTGAACGCGCGTTGTAGAGATTCCACAATTCTGGGCGTTGGTTTTTTGGGTCCCATTGACCAAACTCATCACGGAAGCTCATTATGCGTTCTTTGGCGCGGGCTTTTTCTTCGTCACGACGTGCACCACCAATACAGCAGTCAAAACCATGCTCTTCAATCGCTTCAAGCAGGGTGACTGATTGGTGTTTATTGCGTGGTTCGTCAGGTGTTTTTAATACCACGGTACCGCGTTTCATGGAGTCTTCTACTGAGCGCACAATCAAGCGCTCACCAAGTTCAGCGGCGCGTTGGTCACGGAAATTAATTACTTCTTGGTAATTGTGACCTGTGTCAATGTGCATTAAAGGGAATGGGAAGCGACCAGGGCGGAAGGCTTTTTCAGCCAAGCGCAAAATGCAAAGCGAGTCTTTGCCGCCCGAGAACAGCAATACAGGGTTGCTACATTGGCCTGCAACTTCACGCAGAATGTGAATTGCTTCGGCTTCTAGCCAATCAAGGTGGCTTAATGGTTGTTTTGACATAATAGATTTAATGGAAAATAAAATTATTTTTTAACGTGTAGACCACACTCTTTGTTTTGTGGATCTTCCCACCACCAACGGCCTGCGCGCACATCTTCGCCCATGGCAACTGCGCGCGTACAAGGCGCACAGCCTATGCTGGGATAAAACTGGTCGTGTAATGCGTTATAAGGTACATCAAACATGCGAATGTAAGCCCAAACTTCTTGCTCAGTCCAATCGCTTAATGGGTTATATTTTTCTAGCTTATTGCCTGCGTCATATTCACGGGTAGGCAAGCTGGCGCGCGTGGTGGCTTGTTCGGCACGCATGCCTGTTACCCAAGCTTGCTTGCCTGCAAGAGCACGATGTAATGGCTCTACTTTGCGCATATGGCAGCAGGCTTTGCGTAAGTCGATGCTTTCGTAAAAGGCGTTAATCCCTTTAGTACGCACGTAATCTTCAACGGCTTCATGCTTAGGGAAAAACACGACAGGCTTAGTGTTATAAGCACTTTCAACTTCACCCATCAGCGTGTAGGTTTCAGCAGGCAAGCGACCTGTGTCGAGTGAGAAAATCTCAATCGCCAATTTTTCTTTGGCGATAATGTCAGTCAACACCATATCTTCTGCGCCGTAGCTATTGGCAAAGGTGATGGCATTAAACTCTTTGCTGGCGGTTTGCAATAAGACCAACACTTGCTCGCGTTTTTCATTCACATGCGCAATCAAATCAGCTGTGAGCTCTGGCGAGGTCGAAGGGTTTTTCATCGATGGTTTTAACATGGTGACACCGAAACTCATGCGCGGTTAATACTATGCACTATCATAATTGGCTCCGATTTACTCTGCGCCATACAGGCACATCATCCGTTGCGCCTTGATAAGGATGGTTAAAGTCATTTAAGCTAGCAATCGCTTCTTGCGCGTTGCGGTCTGCACGAATGAGGTAGCTGTCATAGCCTGATCGTTTTAAAAAGAATAATTGGTCGCGTAACACATCGCCCACGGCACGTAGCTCATTTTTAAAGTGGTAGCGTGTGCGTATCCAGTTACCTAAGGTAAAGTTACGGCCATCGGCAAAGCGTTCTACAAATACCGCAATTAAAGGCAATATGTTAAGGTCGGGGAACTCAGCAGCCAGTTGCTCAATCGGCTCATGCGTGGCTACCAAAATACCAATTTCACCAGCATCCATACGAGCACCTAACATGGTTTTTTTAGCTATCCAAACAGGCAATGGCAAAATAATTTTTCCCGTGGCAGGAATGTCAGTCGCGTCAATCTGGGCTTGGCTGAAAGTTTCTTCACCGTGTAGTTTAAACAAGACGACTTTACCTGCTTGTTTACGCACCACTTCATCGCCCAATGTTGGCGGAATCACGCGTGTCCAATCGTCTGCAACGATCGCATTTTTTTTAATCAGCTGGCTCATGCAGCCTCCTTTTCACCATACACGTGCGCTTTAAATGGTGCTAGACCTAAACGGCGCACAGTATCAATAAAGCGTTCTTCTGGGGTGCGTTGTTGCACATAAACTTCAATTAGTTTTTGAATCACGCTAGGCATTTCTTCTGCAGCAAATGAGCGCCCAATCACGCTACCTAAGCTAGCATCGTTACCTTGCTTGCCACCGATGGAGACTTGGTACCATTCTTCGCTGTCTTTATCCACGCCTAAAATACCGATATGGCCGACGTGATGGTGACCGCATGCGTTCATACAGCCTGAAATGTTGAGTTCAAGCTCACCAATCTCATGCAGATAATCTAGATTATCAAATTGCATTTGAATCGCTTCTGCAATCGGAATCGATTTCGCATTCGCCAAGCTGCAGAAATCACCGCCAGGGCAGCAAATAATATCGGTCAGCAAGCCAATATTAGGAGTGGCTAAACCTGCCGCGCGGGCTTTTTCCCACACAGCAAATAAATCGCTGAGTTTAACATCCGCTAAAATCAAGTTCTGCTCGTGAGAGGCACGTAATTCACCAAAACTATAGGCATCGGCCAAGTCTGCCACCACATGCATTTGCTCAGTGGTGATGTCGCCTGGTGGTTTACCGTGTGGTTTGAGTGATAAAGTCACTGCGCGGTAACCCGCTTGTTTATGAACGTGTACGCAACGTTTTACCCATGCGGCAAACGCTGGGTTACTTGTTACAGCCGCATCAAAACTGGTGTCATACGCTGGCAATGTTTCGTAAGGCATTGGCTCAAAATGTTTTGCTGCTCGGTCTAGCTCCGCTTGTGTGATGGTGAGTGGACCATCTTTTAAGTGTGCCCACTCAGCCTCGACTTGTTGTTTAAATTCTTCAATGCCCAAGGCTTTAACCAAGATTTTGATACGCGCTTTGTAAGAGTTATCACGACGACCGTGGATATTATATATACGAATAATCGCCTCGCAGTAGGATAATACATGTTGCCAAGGCAAGCTTTCTTCTATTACGGTGCCTAAGATAGGTGTGCGACCTAACCCGCCACCCACCCATACTTTAATACGCAGTTGGTCTGAACTGTCTTTAAAAAACTCCAAACCGATATCGTGCATTTGCACCACAGCGCGGTCTTCTTTCGTACCAGATACCGCAATTTTAAATTTGCGTGGTAACAAAGCAAATTCAGGATGGAACGTGCTCCATTGACGCATAATTTCTGCAATAGCGCGCGGGTCAACCACTTCATCTGGGGCAATGCCAACAAATTGGTCGGTTGTAATGTTACGGATACAGTTACCTGAGGTTTGAATGGCGTGCATTTCCACTGTCGCCAATTCAGCCAAAATCTCTGGCACATCTTCTAATTTAGGCCAGTTGATTTGTAAGTTTTGGCGCGTAGAAAAGTGACCATAACCACGGTCGTATTTTTTAGTGATGTCTGCAAGCTTGCGCATTTGCTTACTCGCCAGCATGCCGTAGGGCACCGCGATACGTAACATTGGCGCGTGCCGTTGAATATACAAGCCATTTTGCAAGCGTAATGGGCGAAATTCATCATCTGAGAGCTCTCCCGCCAAATAACGCCGGGTTTGGTCACGGTATTGTGCAACGCGTTCGTCGACAATTGTTTGATCTATTGCATCGTATTTATACATATTTAAATGATTACTTTTAAAGAGGCGTTATTTTAATGTAAAACAAGCTTTAAGCCTACAAAAATAAGGATAGAAGCTAAGGCAATGCGCACCCAATGCTCGGCAATTTTTGAGCTCATATGGCTTCCTAGATAAATCCCAGGGATAGAGCCAATTAGTAAAGTACCTAATAATCCATAATTAATCGTGCCAAGCGTGGCGTGACCCAAGCCAGCAATTAAGGTGAGAGGCACTGCATGCGCAATATCACTACCCACAATGGTAGTTATTTTTTCTTTTGGATACAGCAAAATTAAAGCTGTTACACCCAGTGCGCCAGCGCCAACAGAGGTGAGTGTCACTAAAGCGCCTAAAATAATGCCCAGAAATACAGTGAGGGCAGGCACAAATCGCTCAGGAATCCATTGACCTTTTGCCACTATTTTCATTAACTGATTCCGCAATAAAACTGCTACAGAAGTTATGATAAGCGCCACACCTAACCAAAATTTAATAGCCGCAACTGCACCATCAGACTCTACTTCTATTGTTCTCAACAAAAGAATTGTTGCAATAGATGCAGGCACGCTACCAAAGCCTAATAGCTTGACCATTTTCCAATCAATATTACCTAATTTGCCGTGTGCAAAAATTCCTGCGGTTTTAGTGACAGAAGCAAAAAGCAGATCTGTACCTACAGCAACAGCTGGTTTTACATGAAAAAGTAATAACAAAATTGGCGTCATTAGAGAGCCGCCACCTACGCCAGTGAGGCCTACTAAAAATCCAACAACAAAACCAGCAAAAATATAATAAAATTCCATGCACAAACTTACCTAAAAACACTTTGAGTCGCGTAATATAACAGTTATGCTTATAATTACTTAATATCTTTTTGTTATTTTGGTATGTCATTTAGTTATATAGACTGCTTTTTTTGAAATAAGAGGGTTATTGATGAAACTCCATCAACTAAAATATATTCACGAAGTAGCGCGTCAGGGCTTAAGCATATCTGCCGCAGCAGAGGCTTTGCACACATCTCAACCTGGGGTCAGCAAGCAAATTCAAATGTTAGAAGATGAGCTGAAATTGCAGATATTTCAGCGCAATGGTAAGCGTTTAACCGGCATTACAGAGCCTGGCAAGCATATTGTTAAATTGGCGGCTACCGTGATGCTCGAGATGCAAAATATTAAGCGTGTAGGGGATGAATTTAGTAAGATTGAAACTGGAACGCTCACCATTGCAACTACGCATACTCAGGCGCGATATAAGCTACCAGCAGCGCTTAAAGTGTTTATAGATAAATATCCGCATGTCAAACTCAATATACATCAAGGAAACCCGTCACAAGTAACGGCTCAGGTAGCCAGTGGAGAGGCTGATATAGGCATTGCGACAGAAGCGATTAGTTTGGATCCTAGGTTGATATGTTTGCCATGTTATGAATGGAATCGCTCTGTTGTTGTGCCTAAGAATCATCGTTTAATTCAGGCTGAGCCTATTACCCTCGCAAAAATCGCAAGCTATCCTTTAATTACTTATGACTCTGCGTTTACTGGCAGTACAACGGTTTCAAAGGTTTTTCATGATGCAGGCGTGCTACCTAATATTGCCTTAACCGCGATAGATGCCGATGTAATTAAAACGTATGTCGGTTTAGGCATGGGCGTAGGCTTGATTGCCAGCATGGCTTATGATGAAGAGCGAGATAAAGACTTGGTCAGCATTGATTGTAGCCATTTGTTTCCTTCTAGCACAACTTATCTGGGTATTCGTAAAGAATCTTTTTTACGCGGATACACTTATGGCTTTATTGAGTTATTATCGCCAAAATTTGATCGCAGAGCAGTTGATAGAGAGCTTAAAGGCTAGACCTTAAAATGGGGAAGGTTACAGATGCAGGGTAAAGGCATTTTAATCAGACCTAATCTTATTCCTATTGTAAAAACTATTTCTTGCATTGTGTTATCCATTGCGATTACGTCTTGTGCCTCAAGCCTAAATGCAAAAAAACAGCCCGAGTCGAATACAATTAAAGCGATGCCAAATGGCTTACCTAGCATGGATACTAGTACCGCCATTTATGAAGTAGCTGTGGATGAAGGTGTAAGTTATCAAGATGTGATTGATAGCTTAAAATCGGTCAGTGAAGGTATGAATTTTGTAAACCCAGCTAACTTTCCGATTGGCGAGCATATGAAGTTACGAGATGTTGACCCTCAAGGGGTTAAAGAAGTGCACTCATTTTGTAACTTAAGTATGGGCACAGAAATTATTTTAGATCATCCAGAGTTTCTTGTTTTTGCACCTTGTCGTATTGCGCTTTACGAAAAGCCTGATAGTAATAAAAAGCTTAAACTTTATTTAGGCTTAGATCGACCAACTTTTGATTTAAATAGCATTAAAAACCCATCAGAACGCGCAAAAAAATCTGCACAAGAACTTGAGGATGCACTCATTAATTTGATGGATAAAGCACGCAAAGGTGACATTTGATTAGTTTTTACATAATCATTGGCTTTGAATTGATTTTTAGCTCAACCTAGTTGATTGATTATCTTTAAAATAGGACTTGGGCGTTTGGCAGGGTTTGAGATGAAACTTTTCAAAACTGATGTAAGAAAAAAAACAAATGAGTCACGAGGAGTTGGACGCGCCTTAAATCAGCGCCATTGGTTAATACGGATTGCTGCTACCCTACTATTGCTGGTGCTCGGACTAGGTGCCATGCATATGGGTCAGCGGTTGGCATTATTACTGCATGGGGTTTGGATTGCGCAACACTGGACGCCTGTAACTGCAAGTCTAGAGTCTTGGGGCGAGCAAGTATCCTCGGCCGCTTTTTCAGGCCGTGGTACTTCAGTACGCATGCCGATGGGAATGCTCCAAGCGCGTTATGTTTACAGCTTCTCAGGGCACACCTACACTAATGAGCGAGTGAGCTTTACCCCAGTCAGCGACAACATCTCAACAGAATGGCGACAGGGTATAGTTCGACGGCTTCAAGAAGCTTCCAATGGTGCTCCGCTGACAGTCTGGGTCAATCCACTTAGACCCGAAAAGGCAGTTATTGAGCGTTCGCTGCCAGTGCCTAATGCGGTGTTCAGCTCTGTTATACTGTTATTTCCTTGTGGTGTGGCTACTGCCTATATGCTCGGTGCGCTAATTCGCATTCTAGGCCCACGCGGTAAGGCTGGCGAGGCCCGTAATCAGCGTTGGCTGTTGCCACTGTGGGCTTTGCTGCACGGATTACCTACTATCCCTATTCTAGCGCTGGCTATACCTAGAAGTATTGGGATAGGCAGCGCCACTTTGTTGACGTTACTAGCAGTGATAGGGCTGGCGGGCATGTTTGGGTTAATGCGTAATATAAGATTTTTATCTGCAAAATAGATTTAGTCTAGTTAGCCAAACCTATTTTGTGTAGGCGTTATAAAAGTTTTGTTTAGAGTTACATCAGAATAAAGAAAAGTTAGGAGATAATTTTAAAATGGTGTTGCTTGTTAACAACCAAATTAGCAACACGCGACAAGCGGTTCTTAGTACAATAGATAGCCTAGATTAGTCGCTAAATTAGATTAAAAATAATGGCATACAAATAATATTCATAATAGGTTAAAAATGAATCCAATTCGCATTGCAAAATCAGAAAACTTTCAATCTATTTTACCTAAAATGGCGAACCGTCATGGCTTAATCGCTGGGGCAACGGGGACAGGTAAAACCGTTACTTTGCAGACACTAGCAGAAGGTTTTTCTAATATTGGTGTGCCAGTGTTTATGGCTGATGTAAAAGGCGATTTATCCGGCATGAGCCAAACAGGTGGCGGCAACCCCAAAGTGGATGCCAGAGTTGCACAGTTAGGTTTAAGCGACTTTTCGCCTAAAGCGAACCCAGTTACTTTTTGGGATGTATTTGGTGTTAAGGGTCACCCAGTACGTACCACAGTAGCGGAAATGGGGCCTTTGCTGCTTTCACGCATGTTGAATTTAAATGACGTACAAAGTGGCGTGCTTAACTCAATTTTTAAAATCGCAGATGATAAAGGCTGGTTACTTTTAGACTTTAAAGATTTGCGCACCATGTCACAACATGCAGGTGACAATTCGGCAAGTTACCAAACGGATTATGGCAATATCTCTTCAGCCAGTGTAGGAGCGATACAACGTGCTTTATTGCAGATTGAAACCGAGGGTGGCGATTTGTTGTTTGGCGAACCTGCGCTTAATCTGGATGATTTCATGCAAACTGACGCTGATGGCCGAGGCGTCGTGAATATCTTGGCATCTGATAAATTGTTTAATTCGCCAAGGGTTTATGCAACATTTTTGTTATGGCTACTTTCAGAATTATTTGAAAAATTACCTGAAGTAGGTGACATGGAAAAACCTAAACTGGTGTTCTTTTTTGATGAAGCACATTTGTTATTTACCGATGCGCCACAAGCCTTGATGCAGAAAATTGAACAAGTCGTACGTTTAATTCGCTCAAAAGGCGTGGGTGTTTATTTTGTCAGTCAAAATCCATTAGATATCCCTGATATCGTGCTTGGCCAACTTGGAAACCGCGTGCAGCATGCCTTACGGGCATTTACGCCGCGCGATCAAAAAGCAGTTAATTCAGCTGCCGAAACGTTTAGAACCAACCCTAAAGTGGACGTCGCCACCGCAATTACTGAGCTGGGTGTTGGTGAAGCTTTAGTTTCGTTTTTAGATGAAAAGGGCATTCCTACCCCTGTAGAGCGTGCACTCGTATGCCCACCACAAAGTCGTATTGGGCCTGCCACCGATGCTGAACGTCAGGCTGTTATGGCAAGGTCATTGGTGAGAGGGGTGTATGAGAACGCAATAGACCGCGAATCTGCTTATGAAATACTTAAAAAACGCGCTGAAGAAAAAGCATCAGCAGAAGCACCAGCTGATGAAAGCGATTCAAAAGAAGACAGAGGTTTTGATTGGGGCGGGGTACTTGGTGGTAAAAAAACCAGTCGCTCAGATAGTGTATTAGAAAGCGCAGCAAAATCAGCAGCACGCGCTGTGGGCTCACAACTGGGCCGTAGTATTATCCGCGGTATTTTAGGTTCAATTTTAGGTAAAAAATAATGCTGAGCGATATCGAAATTGCACAAGCAGCAACGCTTAAACCAATTTCTGATATTGCCGCGCAATTAAATATATCTCAGCAAGACTTAATCCCCTATGGGTACTCAATAGCTAAGTTAAGCCCCAACGCAATCGCTAAACTGAAAAGCAAACATCAAAGCAAGTCAAATGGTAAACTTATTCTTGTCACTGCAATTAGCCCAACCCCAGCAGGTGAGGGTAAAACGACCACAACGGTTGGTTTAGCAGATGCACTTAATCATATTGGTAAAAAGGCAATCGCTTGTTTACGCGAACCATCGCTAGGCCCAGTATTTGGCATTAAAGGGGGTGCGACTGGGGGTGGTTATGCGCAAGTTGTCCCCATGGAAAATATCAACCTGCATTTTACTGGGGATTTTCATGCCATTACCTCTGCCAATAATTTACTTGCCGCATTAATCGATAACCACATCTACCACGGTAATGCGCTCAATATTAAAGAAGTTTCGTGGCGTCGCTGTATGGACATGAACGATAGAGCATTACGCAAACTTAGCATTGAGCAATCTCAAGAAGCGCTAACTGAAACGCATTCAACAGGTTTTGATATTACGGTAGCGAGTGAAGTTATGGCAATTTTCTGCTTGGCAGAAAACTTAAATGATTTAAAAACGCGCCTTGGACGTGTTCAAGTTGCAACTGACATTAATAGTAAGCCAATATTTGCAAGTGATTTGCAAGCAGAAGGTGCAATGACCGCTTTATTAAAAGATGCATTTCAGCCTAACTTAGTGCAAACCCTAGCTCATACACCAGCCATTGTGCATGGCGGGCCATTTGCAAATATTGCGCATGGCTGTAATTCTGTCGTGGCAACTAAAGCTGCCTTGAAATTGGCAGATTACGTGGTCACAGAAGCTGGCTTTGGAGCCGATTTGGGCGCAGAAAAGTTTATGGACATTAAATGCCGTCAGGCGAATTTGCAGCCAGATGCGGTTGTGATTGTGGCGACCATACGCGCATTAAAATACCATGGTGGGGCAGAGTTAAGTGAGATCAACCAAGAAAATTTAAATTATCTGTTGCAAGGGGTGAGTAATTTAAATAAGCATATAGTTAATCTAAAAGAGTTATTTGGCATGCAAGTGATTGTTGCAATTAATCATTTTGTACATGACACCCAAGCAGAAATCGAGGCTTTAAAACTAGCTGTGGATAAGCTGGGTAGCCAAGCAATTGTTTGTAAGCATTGGGCAAACGGCGCAGAAGGCGCTGCAGATTTAGCAAAAATAGTGGTCAATACTTTAGCAACTAAGCCGTCACAATTTAAATTTTTGTATGAAGATAATATTAGTTTAATCAGTAAGTTAGAAACCATAGCAGTTAAGATTTATGGTGCAGATGGGGTTGAGTTAAGTGATGTAGCCTTGAAAAAACTAGCTATACTTGAAAAAGAATATCGGCACTTTCCTATTTGTATTGCAAAAACACAATATTCATTTTCATCTGATGCTAGCTTGCGCGGAGCGCCAATTGGACATGTTTTACAGGTAAATGATTTGCGACTATCTCGCGGGGCGGGCTTTATTGTGGCGATTTGTGGCAAAATTATGACCATGCCAGGTTTACCAAAAACACCTGCAAGTCAGCATATTGATGTGAATGCCGAAGGCAATATCACAGGTTTATCATAATCAGTGTTTTAATATAAGCAATTGTTTACGATAGATAAATCTGGTGCAGCCGAACAGATGATTAACAAATCACGTTTTTACGCTTGGGCTGCGCATTGTGAAACAGAACAAGAAGTTGGGGCGTTTTTGCGGGCGATTGCAAAACAACATCAAAGCGCACATCATTTAGCCTACGCATATCGTGTTAAAACATCAGAAGGGATTATTCCAAGATTTTCGGATGCAGGTGAGCCTAGTGGCACGGCGGGCAAGCCCATTTTACAAATGCTTGAGGGCCGCGATTTAATACATGTGTGTGTAGGTGTGATACGCTATTATGGCGGTATTAACCTTGGCACTGGCGGGTTAGCGCGAGCTTATGGAGGTACTGCTAAAATGGCACTCGAAACTGCTGAGATTATCCCTTTTGTTGAGATGCAAGAGCTTAAACTGACGATTCAATATAGCCGTTTGGATGAATTAACGCGTACACTGTCACAATTAAAGGGTAAATTGCTAGATAAAACGTTTGATAGCGCAGTGCATGTAAAAGTATGTTTGCCAGCATCTGAAAGTAGCGCTTTTATAAGTAGATTCAGCTAATAAAGATACAATAAGTATGACCACAAAAATAGAGACTAAATCAGTAAATAAGTACGATTTCACCGCATGGATGTTGGTAGGCATACTGATGGTGCTGGTGCTGACTTTTCATTTATTGCCGGCGTTATTGGCAGGCTTATTGGTGTATGAGCTCATCCATATCTTAACTCCTTATATCGAGCAAAAATTTCCAGGTGCTCGCGCTAAAATTATTGCAATTGCCTTATTGACTATGATTATTGTCGGCCTGCTTGCCTTGGCTGGTGCGGGTTTAGTAGCATTTTTAAGATCAGATGCAGGTAGTGTGACCGAGCTTTTAGCTAGGATGGCACAAATTATTGAAGATTCGCGCAAGGTACTGCCAGTGTGGATATTGGAGCATTTGCCGCCCGATGCTATCACATTTCAAGTACATGCCACTACGTGGTTACGCGAACATGCAGACGATTTGCAAGTGGTAGGTAAAGAAGCTGTGCGCATTACTGTGCATATTCTTATTGGGTTGGTGGTTGGCGGTATGATTGGGCTCCGTGACGCGTTGAATGATGAGGTATATAAACCTTTTGCCCGCGCCATGGCGCAAAGAGCCCATTTGTTTGGGCGTTCATTTAAGCAAGTGGTGTTTGCGCAAGTCCGTATTGCCGCAATTAATGCTTTTTTTACAGGTATTTACTTAGCAGTTGTGTTGCCTTTACTAGGGATACATTTGCCTTTGGTTAAAACCATGATTGCCATTACCTTTGTGGTGGGTTTGATTCCTGTGGCGGGCAATTTAATTTCAAATACAGTGATTGTGATTGTAAGTTTAAGTCATTCACTTTCGGTTGCCATTGGTTCTTTGGCATATTTAGTCATTATTCATAAGCTAGAATATTTTTTAAACGCGCGTATTGTGGGCGGCCAAATTCGCGCCCAAGCTTGGGAGTTGCTGATCGCCATGTTACTGATGGAAGCGGTTTTTGGTATCGCTGGCATCGTGGCGGCACCCATTTATTATGCGTATATTAAAAGCGAGTTGCGCGAGCAAAATCTTGTTTAACCAAAATCTAGTTTAACAAATATTTAGTTTATTTTGTCTTAAAATACGCCGAGAAATTATAAATGCGCTGTCAGTCACATGGGGATTGGCTTCCAGAGCATGTGTTTTGATATATTGATAAATTGAGATACTTTATTTAATTTGATATAGTCTATTTTCTAGCGTTTTACCTGGTTTAGCTTTATCCATACTACTCCCAACAGAATCACTAAGTTTGCTCAATCGTTCATCTGGCGCAGGGTGGGTTTTAAATAAAAGTGCTACGCTACTGTCAGATTGGCTGCTATGGCCAATGGTTTGTAATACTTCTGGCAGACCATAAGCATCATAACCTGCTCTTGCCGCCAATATTAAGCCCATGCGGTCTGCTTCAAATTCTGCATCTTTATCAAGGCTACGTGCGCTAATTTCCGCACCGCTACCAATCGCCTTTTTAGCAAGCTTATCTTTTTTGCCAAGTAAATCTTTTAATTTATTTGCGCCTAAGTTGAGCAATTGCTGTTTTTGCAATACTTTAAGTTGATGTTTTTTAACGATATGTGCAATTTCGTGACCAAGCACACCAGCTAGTTGTGCTTCATTGATGAGTTTTTGATACAAACCTTTAGTCACCAACACATAACCGCCAGGCATTGCAAAAGCGTTAATGTCTGAGCTATCGATGACGCCAAATCTCCAAGGCAAATCTGGGCGTTCTGATTGGCTGGCAACCCAACGACCCACTTGGTTTACATAGTTTTGCAGCTTATCGTCTTTCACCAGCGGCGCTGCGCCTAACACGTTGCCTGTAATTTCACGACCTAGGGCTATTTCTTCGTCACGGCTCGGCTTTTTCCAGTTAAATTCAGGTGAATCTGCGGCTGATGGTTTAGCTTCTGGTGCGCTTGTAGTGGCAGTTGGCGCACTTGCTGGCGAGGTAGTAGACGGTTCACTTGTAGCTGGCTTTTCTTCAGCTTTATTTACTGGCGCTTCCTCAGTGTTGGTGACTTCTTGCACTTTTTCTTTCACCGCATCTTCCAATACTTTGCCAAAATCTAACGCGAAACTTGTAGATGACAATAAACCAGCACTTAACAATAAAGCGATGCCTAATTTACTCAATTTGAAAAGTTTAGTATGTTTTAAATAATTGATTTTATGCATTATTTAACCCCTTGAAGATAGGCTATTTTGCTACTTGTTAGGCCGCCTGCCGTTGCAAATTTTTGGCCATCTGCCGCTGTTAAGGTGTAGCTTTCCATCTTTTTCATTTCATCTTCATTAAATTTAGCGGCTTTTAATTCTTCAGCGCTCAAACCACGAATACCCGTTGTAGAAACCACTTTGCCAGTACCTGTGCGACCGCTGGCAATATCTGCAATGCTGCTACCGCTGCTGCTTGTCCCTCCGCGTTTGACAGACAATATACGAACCCAACCGGTTTTGGTTTTATTTTTAACTTGTAACCAAGCGCCTTTTTTTGTAATGATAACCAGCGTGTCATTTTTATTAATATTGCCCACTGTTTTCGCATCTGCAAACGGTTCGGCACGTAGCACATCGGCTTTTAAAGCAGTGCCTGCATCGCCAGCAATTGCATGGATATTGATTCCCAGTGCTATCAATAAACCAATTTTTAAGATGAGTCTCATGTTAAGTCCTATATGCTAAATCCTGATGAATATTTTCATGCTCTAACTTAATCACCGCTTGCGCAAAGATTGTTCGCCACTGCGATGAAAGCGGGGTCGAGCTAGACTGATTTTGTAATTTTCCTTCATGTAACGTATAACGCGTGATAGTCTCAATTGGTAGACCGAGTTCTGCGACTAAAGTTGGTAATTGGCTCGCAATCGTTTGGGCATCATGTTTTGCGGCATCGGCATACTCGGGCTTGGTGTCGGCAAACAACCAACTCACCACAATCATATCTCCAAACAGCCCCCAAATGCCACTTTGGGTGCCTGCAAGTGCTTCAATTGTCATAGGCGTTTTGCACACAAGCTCAATTTTGTACTCTAGTTTTGTTTGCAACGCATCGGGCAAGGGCTCGTTTGCTTCTACTAAAATCAGCATCATCAACACGCTCGATTCTGCATCATTCGATTTCACCCCAAATGCCAACCAGCGCTGTAGTGCGCGATCAGTTGCAAGTGCATAAATTTTAGCAATACCAAACAATGCAGCAGCCCATAAAAGAGGGGCAGTCAGGTCTAAATATGTATTGCTTAAATTAATTGCAATATATGAAAGCACTAACAAGCCGATTTGCACGCTTGTAAAAAGCGAGTTGAATTTAGCGCGGTTCATTTTAAAATAAAACGCCGCAGTGGTAAGCCAAATCAGCAAAAGACTTAGTAAAACATAGGGCACTTTACCGCGCCATACTTTAAGGTAATCCCCATGAATTGCGTTATCAATCGCCGTTGCCATAATTTCCACCCCAGGGAATTGTTTATCCATGGCGGTGGGCTTAATATCAAAAAGCCCGGGCGCGGTAGAGCCAATAATCACAATTTTATTGGTAAATTCATCTTGTGGACGCTTTTTGTTTTGGTTAGCTAAATCAGTGAAAACATCACTAAATGTGGCAAACGTGTAGCTAAAAGGCTTTCCACGCCAATTAATGAGCATGTCTTTTGGCAGAGATTTTAGATTACTTTCAGTGTTTGCTCCTGCGTATTTTGCAACCACTAAAGGGAGTGACGGCAATTGCCAGCCATAATCGTCATGCAGCATGCGGTACTCGCGCACCACACCATCGTTATCAGGGTAAACTGTATGTGTGCCTAGCCTATCTGCTTTTAGCGCGCCTCTAAAATAAGGCAATATGGCTGCTAGCGTGTCAGTTGCCTGAGAATCTGAGCCACCAATCACACCGGGGATTTGCGAAAATTTAAGTTCGCTATTTTGATCTTCTGAGGGGTCTAACCGCAATATGGGAAAGAAGCAATTCTCGCACGAAGTAATCACCTCGTTAAAATAAGCGTCAGAATCTTGGTTATAAATATCGGCATCACTAAACACAATATCAAACACGATGGCTTTGGGGTTTTGCGCTTGTATGTTCTCGACAAACTCGCCTAACACTTGGCGCGGCCAAGGCCAACGGCCGTATTCTTTGGCAAATGCCGCTAAACTTGGCTCATTAATATCTACGATTATAATATTGGCATCGGGCTTAGGCATAATGACGCGATGTTTCACCATAAAATCAAACGCTTTATCGCGCATATTTAAACCAACGCCAAATGTGCTGGCATCTAACAACACCAGCAATGTAAATAGCGTTGCCAAATAAATATAGAAATTATTTTTGAGCTTGCGGGTTAAGTTAGCAAGCCATTGTCCAAGTAGAAGTTTTAGTTTTGTCATTTTTAATCTTTTACTTAATCGTAGAGGTGAAACCTACACTGGTTTATAATGTATGTCATGAATGAAATTATAGCCCCACTTTTAATTTTAGCGATTATTTTGCTGATTTGGCTAGCATGGCGTGAATTTACAAATAGCAAAAATGCGGTTTTATTAAGTCAGCTAGAGGATAAACATCGTGCCATGTTGCTTGATTTGAACGATGGTTTAAATAAGCTGGGAGACCGAATGAACACTGCCTCCCAGTCGAATAGCGAGATACTAAAAAACACGGTTGCAAGTGAATTATTAGCCACGCGCGAAGCTATGCAAGCATTGCAATTGGCGGTGTTAGAAACCTTACACAAAACGCTGAGCGAGCAGGGTAAATCTCAGCAAGCTTTAATCAACGACACCATGCTTAAGGCCACGACGACACTCACACAAAGTGTTGAAAGTTTGGGTAAAGTAGTGGATAGCCGACTTGAACTAATTGGCGGTAAAGTCTCAGAGCGTTTAGACGAAGGCTTTAAAAAAACCAATGAAACCTTTGTGAGTGTGATGGAGCGTTTGGCGACCATCGACGAAGCACAAAAGAAAATTGATGGCCTCACTGTCAACATGGTGAGCTTACAAGAATTGTTAGGTGATAAGCGTAGTCGTGGCGCTTATGGTGAGGTTCAGTTAGAAGGCTTGGTGCGCAATGTGTTGCCAGCAGCTAGTTACAGCATGCAACATAGCTTTGATAACGGTACACGCGTGGATTGCGCGCTATTTTTACCCCAGCCCACAGGTACGGTGGCTGTGGATAGTAAATTCCCGCTCGAAAATTACCACAAAATGTTTGATAGCAGCTTGAGTGAAACCGAGCAAAAGCTGGCCGAAAAACAATTTAAAGCTGACATTAAAAAACATGTGGATGATATTGCAAGCAAATATATTATCCCCAATGTGACTTCTGATGGCGCTGTGATGTTTATTCCCGCTGAGGCGGTGTTTGCCGAGATTCATGCTTACCACCCAGAAGTGATTGATTACGCCATGGTAAAGCGCGTGTGGCTTGTTTCGCCTACCACTTTAATGGCGGTATTGAATACCGCACGTGCGGTGCTTAAAGATGTAGAAATGCGTAAACAAGTACATATTATCAAAGACGAATTAGGCAAATTGAGCAAAGATTTTGAGCGCTTCGATGTGCGCATGAAAAAACTTGCTGATAATATTCGCCAAGCGCACGAAAACGCGCAAGATGTGCACGTAAGTAGCCAAAAAATATCAAATAGATTTAAACAAATTGAGCGGGTTGAGTTAAGCAATGCACCAATTGATTTGCTAGATGTGATAGATGATATTGATGAAAAATAAGCTGAGATTGAAGCTGGGTAGCAAATACTTAACCCCAAAACATAGCAAAAATACTTAACACCAAAAACACGATAAAAAGTACACTTAAAATCACAATTATGCATATAAAAGTATTATATTTTGCTCGTATTAAAGAGGCTGTGAATTATTCAACAGAAGATATTCAGCTACCAGAAGATGTGCAGACCATTACAGCGCTTAAAAATTTCTTGAGTTTGCGAGGCGACACTTGGGCAGATTTGTTTAATGGTAAGCAAACTGTGCGTGCGGCAATTAACCATGAATTGGTCGATAACCTTGCGACCATTAAAGCGGGTGATGAAGTAGCGTTTTTTCCACCCGTTACAGGCGGTTAAGTTAGCAAATAAATGACTGTTCGCATACAAACCGAGGATTTTGATATAGGCGAGGAGCTAATATTCATGAGGTCTGTAGGGCAGGCTAATATTGGTGCATTGGTGAGTTTTGTTGGACAAGTACGAGATATCAACGATGGCAGCTTGGTTAACTCGCTGACACTAGAGCATTACCCTGAGATGACCGAAAAAGCGCTCGCCAAAATTGAGGCTGAAGCAAAATCTCGCTGGGATTTAATTGATACACTCATTATTCATCGCGTGGGCACTTTGCACGCACAAGACCAAATTGTGCTGGTATTGGTTGCCAGTGCGCATCGTGGAGATGCATTTAGCGCCTGTGAATTTATCATGGACTATTTAAAAACCAGTGCGCCGTTTTGGAAAAAAGAAGCGACCAGCCATGGCGAGCGCTGGGTAGAAGCAAAATTAAGCGATGACGTTGCAAAAGAACGTTGGCAAGAATAATCCAACATTTAATGAAACTACGACAATTAAATGTTGATTCTAAAATTAACCAAACAGATTAACTAATCATTAAGTAATGCTATGCAAATTTTAAATGCCAATGATTTAACAGCCTCAATTTCTTTAACTGATTTTAAGTTTAAGAATACTTTAGAATTGTTAGGAAATTCAATTGGTTATCAACCATATATTCATGGCTGGGTTGCGCAAGCAGAGGCCAAGAAGGCTGCTTTATTTGGTTTAAATTTACGCCAATCTGGGTTTAATTTGATTGTGTTGGGCGAGCATGGCAGTGGTCGCACCTCACTCATGCAGAGCGCGATGCATGAAGTGGCAAAGAAAGCATCTCAATCGCAAGACCAATATCTACATGACTTGGTGGCCATTTACGATTTTGAAGCGCTTAACCAGCCCACTTTGGTCAAACTGCCTGTTGGGCAAGGTCAACAATTACGTACTGAAATGGATACTTTTTCGCGCGCACTCATGCTCGAGATGCCAATTTTTGTGGCAGCAGAAAACCAACAAGCCATGCTATTAAAAGCAGAAAAATGGCTAAAAAAAGCTATTACAACTTTAGAAAAAACGTTTGTAAACTGCAAAACCTTAAAGGGCGACTCTGCGTTCAAACAGTACTTTACATTAATCAATCAAGAGGTGGTTGCATATTTAAAAGCTTGGCAGCCTCCATCAGGCAATGATGCCGAAAACAATTTAGAAGGCTTGATAAACGAGGCATTTTTTGCGCGTTTTCGGGTGAATTTGTTGGTTGATAATCAAAACACGCAAGCAGAAAACTTACATCAACCTGTGGTTTATGATAATGACCCTAGCCTACAATCCTTATTTGGCGGGCTTGAGAGTGCATCTGATGCTTCGGTCATGCCCAGTTTTATGCGCCTACGCGCGGGCAATTTACATAAGGCAGATGGCGGCATGTTGATGCTACATCTACGTGATTTGCTGAATGATGAGCAAAATGGCGCACAAGCAATCGAAAAGCTGCACCGTTTTTTACGCAATGGAAGTTTACAGATTGAAGACTTGAGTAGTGGTGCGCAAAGTGCTGGCTATGTTGCAAATAATACCTTAATCCCTTTGCAAGTTAAGTTGATATTAATCGCCACGCGTGAGGATTTTTACGACTGTTTAGACGAGCAGCCAGATTTTCTGAATCATTTTCCCATTAAGGTAGAGTTTGCAGAGCGTATAGCCGCTACTCCAGAAAATTATGCAGCCATTGCAGGCTATGTTGCCCAAAAGTGTGTACAACATCAGTGTGCGCACTTCACCCATGAGGCTGTAGCCGCGCTGATAGGCGCGCTGCAACGCCTAGAAGAAGATCAAAGCCGCATTAATACTAATTTCGCTTTTTTAGAGCGCTTAATACTAGAAAGTGTAGCGTTTGCAGACGAAGTTAACATCGTAGATGCGCAGCATGTCAATTTAGCCACGCAGGCTAAGTCTGCACGTAATCGATATTTTGAAGAGCAAATTCGCGATTCGATCATTGATAACGAACTGCTTATTCAAGTACATGGCGAAGTTGTCGGGCAGGTAAACGGTTTAACTCATATTGAACTGGGTGACGCAAGTTTTGGCTCTCCCATTCGTATTACCGCACGTTGCTATCCTGGTGGCAAAGGACTGATTAATATTGACCGTGAAGTCAATATGAGCGGGCCAAACCATGACAAAGGGATTTTTATCTTGCAAAACTGGTTAAGTGCGAGTTTTAGTCATTTAGCACCGTTAAGTTTGAATGCTTCATTGGTGTTTGAGCAAGAATATAATGGGGTAGAAGGTGATTCTGCGAGCTGTGCAGAGCTATTTGCACTGCTTTCTGCGATGGCAAATTTGCCGATTCAACAAGGGATTGCCGTGACTGGCGCGCTCAATCAATTTGGCGAGGTAATGCCGGTTGGCGGCATCAATGAAAAAATTGAAGGCTATTTTAGAGTCTGCTTGGCATTTGGCTTAGATGGAAAGCAGGGCGTGATTATTCCTAAACGTAATCAACGACATTTGTTGTTAGATACTGCGGTTTTGCAAGCAGTTAAAGCAGGTAAATTTCATATTATCGCAATAGATCATGTGCTAGAAGGCATCGAGTTTTTGACCGGTATGCCAGCAGGCGCACAGAATAAGGCACTTGGCGATGTAGCCCCAATGTATTTGGAAAATAGTGTGATGGGTCATGTAGAAGTCACATTAGCCGGGTATCGTAAAACTCTCGAGAGCAATCAAGCAAAACCCAAACACAACATCCATGATTAATTTCTATTAAGCTTAATTTAACTAATTGAAAGATATAGGTATTGACGAGAAAAATGATAAATGCCGTTTAGATAAATGGCTTTGGGCGGCGCGTTTTTTTAAAACGCGTAGCATCGCGGCAGATGCGGTAGATAGTGGCAAAGTGCGTGTGGATGGAGACCGTGCAAAACCAGCTAAAGAAATCAAAATTGGCATGATAATCAATATTCGGCATAAAGATATTGAAATTGAATGCGAAGTGACTGGCTTATCTGACATTCGTCGCGGAGCACCAGAGGCTGCTTTGCTTTACAAAGAAACTGAAGCCTGCATACAAAAGCGCGAGAACGCCAAATTGACGAGAGAGGCTGATTACGCTGTGCGCGAAAGGGGTACAGGTCGACCGACCAAGCGACAGTTAAGAGAGATTAAAAAGTTTACTGGTATTAAATATTAGTTTTTTATCTAACTTCTTACTTAATACTCAATCGCTAGTCTGACGTCATAAAAGTTTTACTTGCAAAACAATACTTAAAGTTGATAAACTTCGTTCAATCATTGAACGGTAAGTTTTAACTTAGGTATGCTAACCGACGAATATCGCTACAAAATATTAAAAATCCTTGAGGCTAATCCAGAGATTAGTCAGCGGGATTTAGCACGTGCGCTAGGCGTGAGCTTAGGGCGCACTAATTTTTGTTTAAAGGCGCTTATCGAAAGAGGTTTGTTAAAAGCCACAAATTTTCGCAACAGTAGTAACAAGCTTGCTTACATGTACTTGTTGACTCCAAAAGGTATTGAAGAAAAATCTGTGATTACAGCGCGGTTTTTAAAAATAAAAATGCAGGAATATGCAAATTTAGAAGCGGAAATCGAAGAATTAAGACGAGATGCTATGCAACAAACACAAATAAATTTAGCGCAAAGAGAGGTGATTTAAAATGGCTCAACGATATGCAATTATTCTGTGTGGTGGATCTGGTACTAGACTTTGGCCACTTTCACGCACACTTAGACCAAAACAGTTGCTGGCCTTGAATGGTGAGCAAACGCTATTGCAACAAACAACTGTGCGCTTGCTTGAATATATAGCTGCAGATCATTTATACACTGTGACGCATGAAGACCATAAATTCGAAGTAAAAGGACAGTTAAGTGAAATTGCGCCTGATGCTGTGAATAATGTATTAGCAGAACCATGCGCACGCAACACATTACCTGCCATTGCTTGGGCGGTTAGCAAAATTAATGCTCAAGATCCAGATGCGATTATTGGTGTATTTGCATCTGACCATGCGATTGATAACCAAGCTGCATTTTTACAAGCTTGGGCAACTGCAGAATTAGCCGCAAAAGATGATTATTTGGTATTGTTGGGCATTAAGCCCACTGAGCCTGCAACTGGCTATGGTTATATTAAGCCTAGCACTACCCTAAACTATAGTGGCGCGATGCCAGTTATGACGGTTGGGCAATTTGTTGAAAAACCTAATAGTGAAAAAGCTGCCCAGTTTGTGCAGGATGGTTATTTGTGGAACAGTGGCATGTTTGTATTTAAAGCAAGCGCTTTTATGGCGATGCTAATCAAGTATCAGCCAGAAATGACAGCGCAATTGCAGAGTATAACTGCAGAAAACTTTGCAAAGACGTATGCAGAATTTACAAATGTTTCTATAGATTACGGCCTAGCAGAGAAAGCGGATAAAGTAGCTGTCGTGCCAGTAGATATGGCTTGGAGCGATTTGGGTAGCTGGGAATCTATTTACCAAAAACAAATAAAAGATGCAGATAACAACGTGTTGCATGGTGACGTATTTGCGCAAGATACGACAAATAGTTTGTTGTGGAGCCAAAATAGTGTGCTTGCTACTGCTGGCTTAAATAATATTGTTGTGATTCAAACTGCAGATGCGACATTGATTTGTGATAGGAGTCGTACTGAAGAAATTAAAACATTGGTCGCGCGCGTAAAAGCTCATAAGCCAGAACTTACAGAAATTCACCAAACTGCGTATCGCCCTTGGGGTACATACACAGTGTTAGAAGAAGGTGCAAACTTTAAAATTAAGCGTATTGTCGTAAAACCTGGTGCAAAGTTATCAATGCAAATGCACAAACATCGTTCGGAGCATTGGGTGGTGGTTTCTGGCGTTGCAACGATTACAAATAACGAAATTGAGTTCACTTTAAACGAGAATCAATCGACCTATATTTCTAAAACCCATCGCCATCGCCTTGAGAACAAAGGCACTGAACCACTTGCGATTATAGAAGTGCAATGCGGTGATTATGTGGGTGAAGATGATATTGTGCGTTTTGATGATAAATACGGAAGAGTAAGTTAGTATGACTAAAGTCGCATTAATCACTGGCGTTACCGGCCAAGACGGCGCTTATTTAGCGGAGTTTTTGCTTGGTAAAGGCTATGTTGTACATGGTGTTAAACGTCGTGCTTCCTTGTTTAACACAGACCGTATTGATCACCTCTATCAAGACCCACATATCGATAACAATAATTTCATTTTGCATTATGGTGACTTGACCGATTCGACCAATCTGATTCGGATTATTCAACAAACGCAACCAGACGAGATTTATAACCTTGCTGCCATGAGCCATGTGGCAGTGAGTTTCGAGACCCCTGAATATACTGCCAATGCAGATGGCATTGGTACCTTGCGTATTTTAGAAGCGATTCGTATTTTAGGTCTTGAGAAGAAGACCAAGTTCTATCAAGCCTCTACCTCAGAACTTTATGGATTGGTACAAGAAATCCCACAAAAAGAAACTACACCGTTTTACCCACGCAGTCCTTATGCAGTGGCCAAACTCTACGCTTACTGGATTACTGTCAATTACCGTGAGGCATATGGTATTTATGCTTGTAATGGTATCTTGTTTAACCATGAAAGCCCGATTCGTGGTGAAACCTTTGTGACCCGTAAAATCACAAGAGCCCTAGCTCGTATTAACTTAGGCTTACAAGATTGTTTATACCTTGGGAATTTAGATGCATTAAGAGACTGGGGTCATGCCAAAGACTATGTAGAGATGCAATGGCTCATGCTACAACAAGAAACAGCAGAAGACTTTGTGATTGCCACAGGCGTGCAATATAGCGTACGTGACTTTGTGAATGCCGCTGCTAAAGAGCTCGATATGCAAATTACTTGGCAGGGCAGTGGTGTAGATGAAAAAGGCTATTGGAAAGACAAATGTGTAGTACAGGTTGACCCGCGCTACTTTAGACCAACCGAAGTGGAAACACTATTAGGTGACCCGAGCAAAGCGAAACAAAAGCTGGGCTGGACACCGAAGATTACATTTAACGAATTAGTCTCTGAGATGGTACGTGAGGATTACAAATCTGCACAGCGTGACGAGCTAGTAAAACAGCACGGCTATCAAGCCATGGATTATCACGAGTAACTAAGTAGAAAGTATATGGATAAAAACGCAAAAATATACGTAGCAGGGCATCGCGGATTAGTAGGCTCTGCATTAATGCGCCAACTAGCAAAGCAAGGTTATTGCAATATTGTTACACGTACACATGCAGACTTAGACTTAACCAATCAGCAAGCGGTTACCGATTTTTTTAAAGCAGAAAAACCTGATTATGTATTTTTAGCCGCGGCTAAAGTAGGTGGTATTCATGCTAACAATACTTACCCTGCACAATTTATAAATGAAAACTTGAGTATTCAGACTAATGTCATTCATCAATCTTATTTAAATGGTGTTAAGCGCTTGTTGTTTTTAGGCTCTAGTTGCATTTATCCGCGCGAATGCCCTCAGCCAATTAAAGAAGAGTATTTACTGACATCTGAATTAGAACCGACAAATCGTCCATATGCTTTGGCTAAAATTGCAGGTATCGAAATGTGTTGGAGTTATAACCGCCAATACGGTACGCAGTATTTAGCGGTCATGCCCACCAATTTATATGGCCCTGGCGACAACTACCACTTAGAAAATAGCCATGTAATTCCTGCACTTATTAGGAAATTTCATGAGGCAAAAATAAACAATCAGCCAACAGTCTCGGTTTGGGGAACGGGCACACCTAAGCGAGAGTTTTTGTATAGCGATGATATGGCAGAAGCATGTGTTTTTTTAATGAGTTTGAATGAAAAGTTGTTTAAGCCTCTATTAGCTCAAGATAGAAACTTAGGTATACCTCCGTTATTGAATTTAGGTAGTAACTATGATTTATCGATTCTAGAACTAGCAAACTTAATAAAAGAAGTTGTAGGGTTCGGTGGTGATATTGTTTTTGACAAGTCTAAACCAGATGGCACGAGCAGAAAGTGGATGGACTCTGGAAAGCTCAACCAATTAGGCTGGCAACCAAAGGTTATTTTAAAGTCAGGCTTATGCAATAGCTATGAGGATTTTTTAAGCAGTAATTAATGCTAAAACAAAACATTATTGCCAATTTTTTAGGTACAGGCTATGGAATGTTATTGCAGTTTTTAATGCTGCCAGTAACATTACATTACTTAGGCCCACAGGCCTACGGATTGGTAGGTATATATGCCACTATATTAGCCATATTGGCAGTGTTAGATTTAGGTTTATCACCAGCATTGGGTCGAGAGCTTGCAAGGCTTTCTGTGTTGCCAAATGGAAAAATCCTGATGCGAAGCACAGTTACCACCTTAGAAATTATTTGTATAGTAGCAGCTATAAGTGTTGGTTTAATCATATGGTTTGGTGCGCCCTTATTAGCAAAATATTGGTTTACAAAAAGTAGCTTATCTGTATACTTGGTAACTAGTTGTTTGCAATGGATGGGGTTGCAATCAGCGCTTCAGTTTTTGACTGGCTATTACAGTAGTGGGATAGTCGGTATGCAGCGAATTGTATTAAATAATGGAATTGCTGCTGCAACCCAAACCTTGAGAAATATTGCCTTATTATGGTTGCTGATGACTAACCCACAAATTGAAACTTACTTTATATTTCAAGTGGCTATGAGTTTTATTACACTGATTGCTACTGGCTATGCACTTTATTTTGTCTTGCCCAAGAATGAAAGTTTGGAGAATATAGATTTTACCCAACATGCTGATTCTGGACTATTTCAAAAGTTTATAAAACGTTATAGCCACGAGCGCTTTATTGCGTGTAGAAGGTTTGCTGCAGGTATGGCGGCAACTACATTATCAACACTTGCATTAACCCAGTTAGATAAAGTGATATTAAGCAAAATGCTGAGTTTGGAAGAATTTGGTTATTATACTATTGCTGCCAGTATTGCAGCAATGCTAGCAAAACCAGCTGCATTAATATATGGAGCCACATTGCCGAGAATGACTCAGCTAGTAACAAATGGTGATACGGCATCCTTAAAAAGTGTCTATTTCAAATCTTCATCTTTAGTAAGTTGGATGGTGTTACCTGCGGCAGGTATTATGGCTGGATTTAGTTTGCCAATATTAAAACTCTATTTACAAAATTCTGAAAGTGCAAATCAAGTTGCACCATTAGTATCTGTGCTTACTATAGGCTTTGCTTTTCATAGTTGCACGTACATTCCATATGGATTAACCTTAGCTAATGGATGGTCTAAATTTGGTGTTTATTTAGGCTTAACTGGCACGCTATTCTTAATGCCATTTATTATAATAGCTACCTATTATTTCGGTTCATTAGGTGCTGCATTTGTATGGGGTTTGCTGTGTTTTTCGTATTTAACAATATTTATGGTATTAATCCACAAAAAATATTTAATTGGTGTTTTAGGACATTGGTATAAAGAGGTTATATTATTTCCAGCCATTTTAATGGTTGCGCTAATTGCTTTAGGAATAACTTTAGTATGAATATGTTTAAATATATTGTTTCAAAAGTTTGTTATTCAATAGTAGCTGGTTCAAATTACTACAAGATCAATCAACGTAATATTCTTGCTGAAATTGCACCATCTTCAAAAATATCCCCTGATACTATTATTAACAATCCTTTAAATGATAGTAGCCGAATAAAAATCGGCAATCGTTGCATAATTTCTGATGTTGAACTAGTTTTGTTTGGGCATGGCGGTCAGATAAGTATCGGTGATGAATGTTTTATTGGTAAAGGTACAAGAATTTGGAGTGGGAAAAATATAACAATTGGCAACAATGTACTGATATCTCACAATGTAAATATTCATGACAATGGCTCTCATCCATTAAACAGTTTAGAAAGGCAAGAGGATTTTAGACATTTATATAATACTGGAAAGCTTAGAGAGTCTGAAAATTTTGACTTAAAAGATGCAGATGTGATTATTGGTGATAACGCATGGCTTGGGTTCAATTCTACAATATCAAAAGGCGTAACTGTCGGTAAGGGAGCAATCATAGGTGCATATAGCTATGTTACGAAAGATGTACCGGATTTTGCAGTGGTTGTAGGTAACCCAGCAAAAGTAATCAAATATACAGATTAAAAATTTCTCATTTTGAACTGAATTTTTTATAATATGGGGTTGAACATGTTTCAAAGGGCAGTGCAGTTTTTAAACAAAGCAAAATCCACTATAAATCATTTGGACCTTAGTTTACATGGCTACAAAAGTCCCAAAGTGAATTTGGGACGTATACAAAATACATTGAATCTGCAAAGAAACGATATATGTAAAATAACAGACGTGGAGTTTCAGGTTTTTTCTCAATTTGGGGACGATGGCATCATTCAGTATCTCATATCTAAGATAGATATTCCCAACAAGACCTTTGTGGAATTTGGGGTGGAAAACTATACAGAAGCTAATACTCGATTTCTTCTTGTGAATAATAATTGGAAAGGCCTAGTGATTGATGGTAACCAAAAGAATATAGACTACATCAAGAGTGATCAATTAAGTACCTTATACCAGTTATACTCTAAATGCGCCTTCATTACTAAAGATAACATCAATGATTTAATTGCAGAGATGGGCTTTGAACAAGATTTGGGTTTGCTAAGTGTTGATATAGACGGTAATGATTACTGGGTTTGGAAGGCTATAGAAGTAGTTAAACCAATTATTGTAGTAAGTGAATACAACGCGGATTTTGGTACCACCAACCCTTGGACTATCCCTTATCAATCTGATTTTGTGATTGGAACTAATTTTCCTGTTAGCTATTGGGGAGCGTCTTTACTTTCCTTGTGTGATTTGTCAGAAGAAAAAGGTTATTCATTTATAGGCTGTAATAGCCAAGGCAACAACGCGTATTTTGTTAGAAATGATAAATTGGGAAGTTTTAAAAAATTAAGTTGTGAAGAAGGCTATTCCAAAGCCAAATTCTTTATGGCTAGAGATCAGAGCGGTAAAAGACTTGAACTAGAAGAGAGATATTTAAGCATGATTGGATTGCCAATTTTTAATACACGTAAACAACAAACTGAGGAAATAGCTTGATTCCATCTTTTATAGTACGGCAGTTCGATAAGGTTAATTGGTTTGTAGCTAACTATCGTAAAATTACAAAATTCACTCCATCACCGATTGTGCACTTTTTAGGTCCTGTCAAATATAACACAGACAGTCTAGTAACCAGCAACAACTGTGATTTTATTAATGAACCTCGATTTTCAAAGGCATATACTACCGCCGTAGAGACCAACCCTTGGCCAGGATTTACATTGCAATGGCGGGTTTATATTTGTTGCTGGTTTGCAAATCACGTAAAACAATTGGAAGGCGATTTTGTTGAGTGCGGCGTGAATACCGGCGCATATAGCAGAGCGGTAATTGATTACATAGATTTTAACTCGCTAAATAAGACATTCTATCTACTAGATACATATGAAGGTTTGGTGGAAAGTTTAGTAAGCGATGAAGAAAAAGAATCTGGGATAGATGGTTATTTCAAAAGCTATATCAACGTCTATGAACAAGTAAAAAAAACCTTTGCGCCTTTTAAAACAAAAATCATTAAAGGAATTGTGCCGGATACGCTGCCTGAATGTACAGCTAAAGAGATTTGTTATCTCTCAATCGACATGAACTGCGTGGCGCCAGAGATTGCTGCAATAAATTACTTTTGGGATAAGCTCGTGAAAGGTGGAGTAGTAATACTGGATGATTATGGATTCCCTATGCACATACACCAAAAGCATGCATTTGATGCTTTTGCGAAAGAAAAAGGGGTGGAAATTTTGAGCTTGCCAACAGGGCAAGGCTTGATGTTTAAAGACTAGTTACATGACAGAAAAGCCAGAACTCATAATATTTAGTCAGTATTTGTTGGGCGGAGGAGCCAGTTTCCATCGCAATATGCTTCAAAATATGCCAACTCATGAGTTTGAGCTTAAAGTCATTTATCTCTATCCCCAAACAGAAAGTTTTACTACAAGTTTGGAGTTTCGTTCCAGAGAGAATGATTTAATATTTGAATATGAATACGAAAAAGAAGGCTTATATAAGATTATCAATAGACTTGATGAGCACATATCAAATCGTGAAGGGGTAATTGTCACTAGTTTGAATATAGAACTTTATTGTCTGGAGATATACCCAAAGGAAAAAAAAACCATATATTTTATCTGTCATGATGAAGGTTTTTTGCCATTAGCTAAGAAGTTCCATCATATTATTGATGTTTATATTGCGCATAATTTTGAAATTTTTGAGGAATTAAAAAAACTATTACCTAGTCGGATAAATAATATTTATTTTATAGCGCATGGTGTCTTTCCTCAGAAATTTATCAGAGAAATTAATCTAGTCAAAAACCTTAAGATAGCGTTTTTAGCCAGACATCACCTTTTAAAAGGTATATATGATCTGCCCAAGATTAATCAATTGTTATTGAATAGTAAGATTCAGGTGGATTGGTTAATTATGGGTGATGGACCCGAAAGAGAAAAATTTAAGGCTCAGACCAAAGAAATAAAGAATTTTTCTTTCGACATTCCCGATAATAACGAGCAAGTGATCAAGCAACTAAAATCATGCGATATATTTATCTTGCCATCAAGAAAAGACGGTCTGCCAGTCGCTTTGCTAGAGTCTATGAGTGTAGGTTGTGTTCCTATTGTTAGTAACTTTAGCTATGGCATCAAACAGGTAGTAACAAATGATATTGGCTATGTTGTTGACGTTGGGTATAGTGAAAAATTTGCTGAATGCATAACAAAGTTGCATAAGAATCGTAACCTTCTTAAGGCTATGAGTGATAACTCAATTTCTAGTATCACTATCAATTATGATATTAGAGAAAAGGCTGCTCAGTATTTCAGTTTATACGCTGATTTCAATAAATACAAAACGAATTACAAGAAAAGAAATCTTTTTAGATTGGTTTTAAAACGGCTCTATTATTATCTCTTCTCCGAAATTACTATCGCTAGAACAGCAATATTTAAAATGGGATTGCCAAAATCATGGGTTCCTAAGAAATAGACTTTTTAAATAATCTGCAACTTTTATGAATCAGCTTAACTATATAAAGCAACTAGATGGACTAAGGTTTTACTCAATTCTGGCTGTAATGCTGGCACACTGGATACATAGCAAATATACATATTTTGGTGGTTTGGGTGTAATAGTTTTTTTTGTACTGAGTGGTTATTTAATCACAAGAATACTATTATTAATAAAAGAGAGACATCCGGATAAACTGTCAGCATCTTTATTTAAAGTCTTTTATATTCGTAGAGCTTTGAGAATATTCCCAATATATTTTATTTCTATAATGCTTTTGTACTATGCAGGTTTGCCAGACATCAAAACATATTTTGGATGGTTATTATCTTTTACAGTCAATATAAAATTTTTTATTGATAATAACTTTTATGGATCGATTGGTCATTTATGGTCGCTTTCGGTTGAAGAGCAGTTTTATCTTTTTTATCCTTTCTTGATTTTATGGATCAGTAACAGATATCTATTTCCTTTGCTCTTGCTGATGGCAGTTGTAGGCGTTTTAACTAGATTCATCTTATTCATGTTTGACTTCGGTTTAATCTCACAAGCTACTTTTACACTATGTGCTTTTGACTCTCTAGCTATTGGTGGTATTCTTGCTTATTTTGAGTTATATAGAAAGCAGTTGTTGATTAAGCTAGTAGATGACTATAAAAAAGTGTGGCTTTTAGTTTTAGCCCTATTCATGATTTGCTATATCTTTTTTATTGCCAAGTCAATTCTGATACATGAATTTTTTAATGCATATATCCTGATTTTCTCTAGACTTTTTATTTCATTACTGGCTTTTTATCTAATAGCCGCGGCAATATTAGGCCGGGATAATAATTACAAAAGTTACTTTGAAAATAAATATATTGTTTATTTAGGTAAGATAAGTTACGGGATGTATTTTTATCATTTGTTTGTACAGCGTGCGATAGATTATTTGATTAGGCAGATTTATCCTGTAAATAATCAGTATGTTATGTTTAGTCTCTATTTCTTAGCTACTGTCATGTTTAGTATGTTATCTTGGAAATATCTAGAATCCCCAATAAATAATTTAAAAACGAAATTTAATTACTAAAAATGTTTGATAAGCTCAAAAAAAATCTTAAGTCCTTAATTTTAAACTCCTCACAAAGTGCAACAAATAACATGTTGCTTGGTAGGTTGCATGCTATCAACCTTCGGAGTGTTTCAAAAATAGATAGTCTATCGGATGTTGAGTTCAAGGTTTTTTCTCAATGGGGTGACGATGGAATCATTCAGTTCTTGATTAATAACTTAGATATCCCTAATCGTACCTTCGTGGAGTTTGGTGTTGCAAATTATTCTGAGGCAAACACTCGTTTTTTGTTAATGAACAATAACTGGAGTGGCTTGGTAATGGATGGTTCTAAAAAGAATATTGCACATATCCAAAACGATGAAATCTATTGGCAGTTCGATTTGCAAGCAAAACATGCTTTTATTGATTGTGATAATGTAAATGCACTTATTGCAAGCGCTGAGTTTGATGAGGAACTTGGTTTATTGCATATTGATATTGATGGCAATGATTATTGGGTGTGGCAAGCTGTGAAAATCGTGAGTCCCGTGATTGTCATTATGGAATATAACAGTTTGTTTGGCTCAGATAATGCATGGACAACGCCTTATGATCCTAGTTTTGTAAGGAGTGGATACCACTACACTAACCTTTGTTATGGTAGCTCAATTACATCCTTATGTGATCTGGCTGAAGAAAAAGGTTATTACTTCATAGGCTGCAATAGTGCTGGTAATAATGCTTATTTTGTTCGTAAAGATAAAATTGCCGATTTAAAACCTTTATCAGCGACTGAAGGCTATGTCGAATCAAAGTTCAAAGAGAGTAGGGATAAAAACGGACAACAAACCTTTTTAAGATCTCACCAGCGGTTAGAAGCCATTAAAGGCATGAAGGTCTTCGATACTCGTTTAAATAAATTAGTCACAATTAAGTAAGCCAGTTGAATTCAAACACTAATACAGAAGGAAGCTATTCGGTCCAAAATATCCTAGTTCTTGGTGGGCTTGGATTCGTAGGCCGTCATTTATGCCGACACTTAAGTCATGAGGGTATAACTGTATACTCATTAGGCCATGGAACTCTACCTGAGCAAGAAATAAAAGATTGGGGGATTTCACATTGGGTAAATTCAAGCATCACATTTGATGCACTCTCAGAAGCTTTTAAGAATATCCACTTTTCCGCCGTAGTTCATTGTGCTGGTAGTGGTGCTGTTTCATTAGCTTATCAACAACCTTTAGAAGATTATCATCGAAGTGTAACATCTGTACTTGCTGGTTTAGAGTTTGTTCGGTCCATGCAAACAAAAAACACTCGATTTGTACTTGCATCAAGTGCAGCGGTATATGGCAATCATAATTCAGTTTTGACTGAATTATCTAAGCTGAATCCTATATCCCCTTATGGTTTACATAAACTAGCTGCAGAAAATATTTGCGCTGAATATAATAGTTATTTTAATGTTAATTGTAGTATTGTGCGATTATTTTCAGTGTATGGGGCAGGATTACAAAAGCAGTTACTTTGGGATGCCACAAATAAATTCAAAAATGGTATATGCGAATTTTTTGGGACAGGTAAAGAGATGAGGGACTGGATTCATGTTGAAGATGCTGTTCAGATATTATCAGGAGCAGCAAAAGCACCCCAAAAAACTTTCGAAATTTATAATGGTTGCAATCATCATGCCAGTACTGAAGAAGTACTAACGTTATTAGCAAAAAGTTTGAAAATCAAGTTAACACCCCAGTTTAATAATGAAGTGCATACTGGCAATCCTGTAAGCTTAGTTGGTAGTAACGAAAAAGCATCTTGTCTTCTTAAATGGACACCCAAAATATCTTTACAGGATGGACTATTTGACTATGCAAGATGGATTAAGAATAAGATATGATTAAAGTAGGCTTCGTGTTAAGTATGGACTCATCTTGGCAAGGAGGGATTAATTATTTTAAAAACTTGTTCAATGCAATTTATCAATTACCAAATAGACAACTTGATTTAATTATTTTTATAGGAAGTAAAAACTTTCAGTTGCTAACTGAAGAATTACCACAAGTTAGAGTCGTGGTTAGTTCAGCTTTCGACAGATATTCTGTACTTTGGTGGATAAGAAAATTTTTTCAAAAAATATTTTATAAAGATCCAATACTTTGGTTTTTTATACGAAAATATCAAATTAATGTTTTATCGCATTTCAATGAATCCGCATTATTTAGCAGTACACCGATAATTTCGTGGATTCCAGATTTTCAACATATACATTTACCTAATTTATTCACGAATAAAGCTATTAAAGCACGCAATAAGCTCTTTAAGTTCTTAATTAAATATAGCAAAACTGTAATTTTAAGTAGTCATACCGCGAAAAGTGACTTGATAAAATTTATGCCACTATATGACAAAAAAGTAAAAGTGCTACAGTTTTGTATAAACCCTAAAATAAAAAATAAAGAAAGTACTACTTTATTAGAATTGCAAAAGTGTTATAAATTTCAAGGAAATTATTTCTTTCTACCAAATCAGTTTTGGGCACATAAAAATCATCAAGTCGTTATTGATGCATTGGCATTGGCAGTCAATAAAAATAAAGATATACAAGTAATATGTACTGGAAATACAAAAGATTGTCGGCAACCGGAACATTTTGAGCTAATACAAAATCAAGTATTAGCTTTAGGTATAGAAAAGAATTTTAAGATTTTAGGACTTGTGCCATATAAAGATTTAATTGCATTGATGAAATATTCAGTTGCTGTGATTAATCCATCCCATTTTGAGGGATGGAGTACAACTGTTGAAGAGTCTAAGCTACTAGAGAAAACAATTTTGCTATCTAAAATTCCTGTTCACGAAGAGCAGAACCCAAAAAATGCTATTTATTTTGATGTTAATGATAGCCAAATTTTGTCAAATTACTTTTTGGATTTGAGTCTCTCTGAAAGAGAAAATATTAATACGAATCAAGAAGATACTGCATACTACCAAAAGTTATTTGTGGAATTTGGTGATACTTATCAACAAATCGTAATAGACTCAATACAGCGATAATAACTTGATAGAACAATTTTATGGAAATTAGCATTATCACAGCAACTTTTAATGCTGCAAATTATTTGCCGACTCTTATTAAAAGTTTGCGCGTTCAAACATATAAAAATTTTGAGTGGGTAATAGCAGATGGCGGCTCAACAGATAACACTTTGAACATTTTGAGAGATGTCAAAGACCTAAATATTGTATTAAGCTCTCAGCCAGATTTTGGAATATATGATGCATTAAATAGAGCAATAAAGGCTTCTAAGGGTGATTATTATGTGGTTATAGGGGCAGACGATGTATTTGAGCCTGATGCAATTGAGAATTTTGTAAAAGAAATTGATGGTATATCCACGGTAATTACTAGCCCTATTGTAATCAATAATAAAATTTACAAATTATCTCCATTACCAATTTTTTTGTCAGGATTCAGAGCAAGAATATGTGGCCACTCAATTGCGACCTTGTTTAAAAAGTCTTTGCATGGTAAATATGGCTATTATTCCAAAAAATATCCAATTGCAGCTGATTATGATTTTATGATGAAATTGGTTCTAAACAACGAAATAATAAAATCATGTGATTTTATTGCAGGCAAGTTTGGCATGAATGGCGTTTCTACTGTTGATCGCATTGGGTCGGCATCAGAGGTAATGCGAATAATGGTTGCAAATGGGTATTCTGTTTTTGGTCAGGTCGTCATTTTTACATTACGGCTACTTTTTACCGCTATTTTCACTAGGAAGTAACTTTTACAATGCTGGTTAGTATTACTGGTGCAACAGGCTTTATTGGAAGAAGACTTGCAGAACATTACTTAAAGAATGGAATCAAAGTAAATTATCTTACGAGAACAGATATTAATCCAATTATTGGAGCCAATTCATTTATTGGAAATGTTAATTCTTCGACTATTCAATTAATCTCTTTCTTAGATAATATTGACACTTTTTACAATTGTGCTGGTGAGATCAAAAACGAAGCATCCATGTATAACACGCATGTTCAAGGTACAATAAATTTGTTAAAAGTAATTGAGCAGTCTCACTCGCAAAATTCAAAAATCTTCCATTGGATTCAACTAAGTAGTTGCGGTGCATACGGACAAACAAGTGCGCATGCTTCGATTGAGCGCTTCGTTGATGAAAATACTCCTGATAATCCAAGTGGTAAGTATGAATGCACTAAAACAGAAGCAGATAATTTAATAATTGCTTTTGCTGAAAAACATGATTGGTTTAAATATACGATTATTCGTCCTACTATTGTTATTGGGAATGGAATGCGAAGTTCTTTTATTAATCGAATTGCTTCTATCATAAAGAAGAGGCTATTCTTTTATATAGGCAATAAAAACGCCATTGCAAATTTTGTGCATGTAGATGATGTTGTAAGGGCAATGTTAATCTCTGCGAGGCAGCCCCATGCTTTTAACCAAACTTTCATTGTTTCAAATGATTGTAAATTTAATGAAGTTGTAGATACTATTGCTGATACATTACTTGTACCAAAACCAAGATTTATTATCAGTGAATCATTTTTACGGAAATTCATTAATGTGTTTGAAAAATGGGTTAATTTGCCGATAAGCAACGAGCAAATTGATGTAATGATGCGTCAAACCTACTACAGTAATAAAAAAATAAAAAATACTCTAAGCTGGAATCCATCGGATTCAATGTTGGAACAGTTGAAGCAATATGTGAATACTGTTTTTAATGTTAAAAATGGCTAAATTACACCCAAAAATTTGCTTTGTAGTTACTGCTGAAATTGCTGTAAAGGCTTTTTTGCTGAATCATTTGCGTGCACTTTCAAATTTTTATGAAATTACTGTAATAGTGAATACTAGCAACACCAATTTTTTGGAAGAGCAGGACATAAAAGCAAAAGTAATTCCGCTGGCAATTTCTCGAAAAATAAGTTTTATATCAGATTTGATTTGTTTTTTTAAATTAATAAAAATAATGAAAACAAATCAATTTTCTTTAGTCCACTCAATCACTCCCAAAGCAGGTTTGTTATCCATGATTGCTGCTTGGCTAGTGAATATACCTTATCGAGTGCATACATATACAGGACAAGTTTGGGCGAATAAAAAAAGTTTTAAGAGACTAATATTAAAGTTTGCAGATATGTCCTATGGATTACTTGCAACGCATGTAATAGTGGATAGTCCTTCTCAACTCAACTTTTTACTTACTGAGCGTGTTATAGCCAAATCTAAATCTTATGTTTTTGCGAGTGGTTCTATTTCAGGTGTTGATATAGAAAGATTTAAACCTAGACCTGAAACAAGAGTGCGTATACGTAATGAACTAAACATAAAAGACTATGAGGTATTTTTTTTATTTTTAGGGCGTTTAAATCAAGATAAAGGTGTTTTAGAGTTGGCGAGCGCCTTTATACAAGCGAATAAAAAGAATTGTAAGCTAATTTTTGTGGGGCCTGATGAGAGTAATATGCAAGAAAGAATAACTGCTTTGCATAACTTTGATAGCAAAGAAATATTGTTTGTTGGCTACACTGATCATCCACAAGACTTTATGGTTGCTGCAGATGTGCTTTGTTTACCAAGCTACCGTGAAGGATTTGGTAGCGTTATTATTGAAGCAGCAGCTTGTGGCATACCTGCACTTGCTTCGCGTATTTATGGCATCACAGACGCAATTAAAGATAATGTCACCGGCTTGATGCACGAAGCAGGCAATATTTCTGAATTACAAAGTAAACTTGAGCGAATGGCAATTGATGGACATCTAAGAGAGACTTTAGGAAAAAATGCTTATCACAGAGCAATTAATGATTTTAATAGCGAACGTATTACTCAAGCTTGGTGTGATTTTTACCGTGATGTGATTTTTAAAAATGATTAAACGATTATTCGACTTAGTTTTTGTCATACTGGTTTTTTTGATTTTTATGCCCGTCTTTTTGATAATTTGCATTATGGTACTATTCAAACTTAATCATCCTATCTTCTTTAGCCAAACAAGACCAGGTTTAGATTGCAAACCCTTTAAGATATATAAGTTTAGAACCATGCTTGAATCGACAGACAAAAAAGGGAATGCCTTGCCAGACCATTTACGGCTGACAACCTTTGGTAAGTTTTTGAGGTCAACTAGTTTGGATGAATTGCCTAGTTTGTGGAATATTTTTAAGGGTGAAATGAGTGTTGTTGGGCCACGCCCGCTACTAATGGAGTACTTGCCGTTATATAGTTGCGAGCAAATTAAGCGACATTTGGTAAAACCAGGCTTAACAGGTTGGGCACAAGTAAATGGGCGCAATGCTATAAGTTGGAATGATAAATTTAATTTTGATTTATGGTATGTTGAAAATCAATCATTTTGGTTAGATGTAAAAATTATATGCTTAACTATAAAAAAAGTTTTCTTAAGAGATGGCATTAGCGCAGAAGGAGAAGTTACAATGCATAAATTTACTGGGAATCCAAAAGAATAATGAGTAATTACATTTACGGCGCTGGTGGACATGGTAAGGTAGTATTAGATGCTATGCAACATGCGGGAATCAATTGTGCCGGTTTTGTAGATGATAAAGAGATTTCAAAATGGTCTGGAATCAGCGTTTTCCAGCTTTCTGAGTTAGAACTAGAAACTAGAAAAGCATTTCATTTGGCTATCGGAGATTGTAAAATAAGAGAGTCAATAGTAACTAGGTTCGGCAACGCTAGTTATTTTAGTGTAATTCATACATCAGTTGCGCTTGCTAAGTCTGCTCAAGTCGGCGTAGGTACTTTTTTAGCGGCTCATTCAGTCTTGGCGCCAGATTCTAAAATTGGTAATCATTGCATTATAAATCATGCCGCTGTAGTAGATCATGACTGTGTTGTTGGAGACTATTGTCATATTGCACCTCAATGTAGTTTAGGTGGAGGAGTTAAAGTTGGCAAAGGCGTTTTAATAGGCAGTGGTGCAGTAGTTTTGCCAGGTGTATCTATTGATGATTATGCAATAGTTGGGGCAGGTGCAATTGTACTTAAAGATGTTGCCAAAGGAACAAAAGTGGTTGGAAATCCTGCAAGATTAATTTATTCATAAGATAGTAAACATACGTGTTGAATCATCCAAATATATCCCCTTGGCCTTTTTACGAGTTTGATGAAATCGAAGCTGCAACTCAGACTTTGCGCTCAGGTAGGGTAAATTATTGGACTGGAGAATTAGGAAAGCAGTTCGAATTAGCTTATGCGAAAAATGTAGGCAAACGCTATGGTGTTGCTCTTTCCAATGGAACAGTTGCACTAGAGCTTGCATTAAGAGTATTAGGTGTAAAGGCTGGTGATGAGGTGATTGTGGCTAGTAGGAGCTATGTAGCTTCTGCAAGTTGCGTCGTTTTAGTTGGTGCAAAACCTATATTTGCTGATATTGATAGTGATAGTGGAAACATAAGTGCTGAAACAATTGCACCACTAATTTCAAAAAAAACTAAAGCTATCATCCCAGTCCACGTTGGAGGTTGGCCATGTGATATGAATGCAATCATGGCACTAGCTAATCAACATAATATACTAGTTGTTGAAGACTGCGCGCAAGCTCATGGTGCTTTAGTTTCAGGAAAACCAGTTGGTTCTTGGGGGCATGCTGCTATATTTAGTTTTTGCCAAGATAAAATTATTTCTACAGGTGGTGAAGGAGGTATGCTGCTTTTGGATGATGAATCTTGCTATAAACAGGCTTGGGCTTATAAAGATATTGGGCGAAGTTATGATGCGGTTTATCAACAAAAACATCCAGAAGGTTTTCGTTGGCTAACAGAGAGTGTAGGGTCAAATTTTAGAATGACCGAATTTCAAGCAGCGATTGGTTTGAAACAACTCGAAAAATTACCAACATGGGTAGCACAGCGAAATAACAATGCAAATCAGCTAATCAGCACTTTAAAGAAGTTTGACTATATTGATGTTCCATTACCTAAAGAAGACGATAAAATTCAACATTCATATTATCGTTTATATGCTAAAGTAAAAAAAGATATAGTAAAGGCAAATTTAACTGGTGAAAAGTTACGAAACTTTATAGTCAATCAACTGGTTACTGCTGGTGTACCATGTTTTTTTGGATCATGCGCTGAAATATATCGAGAAAAGTTATTTGGTCGATTTTTATTTGATAAAAGGCTACCAATCGCAGCTGATTTTGCTGATTTTGCTTTTTGTTTTTTGGTGCATCACACTATTACTAATAATGAGTTGCAATTAATGAAAAAAAATATTAATCAAGTCCTAGATAACATTGAAAATAAATAATTAAGAAATGAAATTTTATACTCATTTAGTTAGATATCGCGCATTTTTTGCAACTATCCATGATGTTTTTGTGGCTTGTATTGCATGGGTTGTTGCTTATTTATTACGCTTTAATTTTTTTGTTCCAGATTTTTTTCTAAATTCCATTTGGATCGTTATTTTAATTTCAGTGCCAGTGCAAATCTTATTATTTAATAAGTTTGGCTTATATAAAGGTGTTTGGAGATTCGCTAGTATTCCAGATTTAAAACGAATTATTTTAGCAACTTCTCTTTCGGCAGTGATGATTGCAGCATTCTTTTTGATGATTAACATGGTAGTTGTGCCCAGATCGGTACTTATTTTAGACCCCTTATTGCTCATTTTGTTTATGGGAGGTAGTAGATTCGCATATAGAGCTTGGCAAGAGCACAGGCTTTATGGAATTACCATTAAAAGAGGAACACCAGTAATTGTTCTTGGAGCAGGTGATGCCGCCATTGCCCTTGTAAAAGAATTAGCAAGGGGAAATGAATGGCGTGTTGTAGGTATGTTTGATGATGACAAGGCTTTGTTTGGCAGAGAGTTGTTTGGTGTAAAAGTATTGGGTTCATTTGATAGTTTAGGAAGTTATGCTCAATCTCTTGGAGTCAAAAACGTCATTATTGCTATGCCATCTGCAACTCATAAGGCACGTATGGCTGCAGTTCAGTTAGCGCAAACTGAAAATTTGTCTGTACTTACTGTGCCTGCTTTTGATGACTTAATGAGTGGCAAAGTGAGTATTTCTCAAATCCGTAAAGTAGAGGTAGAAGACTTATTAGGCCGAGAAACCGTTAGTTTAGACACACAAGGCTTGCAATCTTTAATTGAACATCAAACAGTGATGGTGAGTGGTGCAGGCGGGTCTATAGGCTCTGAGTTGTGTAGGCAGGTAGCAAAATATAAGCCAGATAAGTTGGTCTGTTTTGACGTGTCGGAATACGCGCTTTATCAGTTAGAGCAAGAACTGATTCGTGATTTCAAGGAAATAGAGCTTATTTTTGTTACAGGGGATGTTAAAAATGAGCGACGTGTAAAGCAGATATTAGCGATATATCAACCTAAAGTGGTCTTTCATGCGGCAGCCTATAAGCATGTACCGTTGATGGAAACGCATAATGTTGCTGAAGCATTAGCTAACAATGTGCTGGGTACTTACATCGTGGCCAATGCTAGTATGCAAGCTGGTATAGAAAAATTTGTGCTAATTTCAACAGATAAGGCTGTTAACCCGACCAATGTCATGGGGGCGAGTAAGCGCCTTGCTGAAATGGTTTGTCAGAGCCTTCAGGGTGGTAAATCTAAAACAAATTTTGTGATAGTACGTTTTGGTAATGTGCTTGGTAGTAGTGGCAGCGTAATACCAAAGTTTCGTGAGCAAATTGCGAGTGGCGGTCCAGTAACAGTCACGCATCCTGAAATCACCCGATTTTTTATGTCGATACCAGAGGCGGCACAATTAGTAATGCAAGCTGGCTTGATGGGGAAAAGTGGCGAAATTTTTGTTTTAGATATGGGTGAACCTGTAAAAATTGCTGAGTTAGCCAAAGACATGATTCGTTTATCTGGCTTTAGCGAAGATGAAATTAAAATTAGCTATACTGGCTTAAGGCCAGGTGAGAAGCTTTACGAGGAATTATTGGCTGATGATGAGCTTACACAACCAACGCCGCACCCTAAACTACGTATTGCAATAGCTCGAAAAGCTGATTCACTTTGGGTAAAAAAACTATTAAAATGGATAGAGTCATGCCAACTGGCAGACGAAGATACAATTAAAAAACAATTGGTTTTTTGGGTAGAAGAGTATGTTGAAAGCAGTACTAGGCCACCAATTGCAAATATGCTTACGCTAACGAATACTTTACATTAAGATAATCAAAAATATGACTAAAATTATTAAAGCAGTATTTCCAGTTGCAGGTTTAGGAACAAGGTTTCTGCCAGCCACTAAAGCCAGCCCAAAAGAAATGTTGCCGATTGTTGATAAGCCACTCATTCAATACGCCGCGGAAGAGGCGATTGCCGCTGGTGCGACGGAGCTGATATTTATTACTGGTCGCAATAAGCGCTCAATCGAAGATCATTTCGATAATGCAAGTGAGTTGGAGGCCTCATTAGAAGCCGGAGGAAAAAAAGAACTTTTGGAAATATTAAGAGGCATTTTGCCTTCGCATGTTTCTTGTATTTATATCAGACAGCCTAAGGCATTAGGGCTTGGACATGCAGTTTTATGTGCTAAACCAGTTGTAGGTGATGCATCGTTTTCTGTTATTTTGGCTGATGACTTAATTGATGCTGATGTTTCTGCAACCAAGCAAATGGCAGATGTTTATGCGCGTACCAAGTGTTCAATATTGGGTGTTGAGGATGTATTGCCTTCAGAAACAGGTAGTTATGGCATTGTAGATGCTAAAGCTGTAGAAGCTGGGTTGCTAAAAGTCAATAGTATTGTAGAAAAACCAAAGCCAGCTGATGCGCCCTCTACATTAGCGGTAGTGGGTCGATATGTGTTAACGCCTAGGATTTTCGATATGCTTGAAAAAGTAAAACCAGGTAAAGGTGGCGAAATACAACTCACTGATGGCATTTCAGATTTAATGCAACATCAAGACGTCATGGCATTTCGTTTTGACGGCAAGCGCTATGATTGTGGTAGCAAACTCGGTTTTATGAAAGCCAACGTTGAGCTAGCATTAAAGCATCCTGAAATATCAAAAGACTTTCAACAGTATTTAAATGGTTTTAAAAATTAATACAATTGACTAGTACAGTCAATCCTCAAGAGTATCTTAAGCAAGCTGAGATCATTTATGATGAAGTAGCTGTTATTGAGGCCATTTCGACCATCGCCAAGCAACTTAACCAATTTTATATTGAAGAAATGCCAGTGATATTGTCCGTGATGAATGGGGCAACTTACTTTACTGGTCAATTAATACCAAAACTAAAATTTCCGCTAGAGCTTGATTACATCCAAGCAACGCGTTACAGGGGCGATTTGCAAGGAAAAGACTTGAGTTGGATAGTAAGACCAAAGGAAACAATCAAAAATCGCAGCGTTTTAATCCTAGATGACATTTTAGATGAAGGCTTCACCCTGAAAGCGATTATCGAAGAATGTAATTTATTGGGCGCAAAAGAAGTTAAGTCTGCAGTACTCGTTGAAAAAAAACTCAATACAAGTAAACCAATTCAGGCTGATTACGTTGGTTTACTAGTTCCAAATCAATATGTTTTTGGTTGTGGCATGGATGTGCATGGCTGGTGGCGCAATTTGCCAAAAATTTATGCGCTTAAAACTACCTAATTTTAGTTATTGTTATTCTTAAGATACAAATTAAAATACAAGGTCAAGTGTCACTATTTCGACAGCACTGCCAATCTTTAGGCATATTCAAATCAGTATGAAGTATATAAAATTATAAATAAGATATTGATTTAATTGAAAATATTAAATATTACAAAAACTGGTATTAAAAATGCATTTGTATTCCTCGTCAAGTACTAATTTTAGTCACGAGAGGGATATAGATATGGAAAATAATACCAATAACGATAACTGGGAACAGGTGTTCAAGGTTATCCAAAATTCTTTCACTGTTCAAAAGCATGTGGATTTTTTTAAGTGGTTGCAAGGTAGTGTAAGTCACGTTCTGCCACATGATGTTTTAGTTGCAGCATGGGGTGATTTTGCATCAGGCGATTTGAGCTTTGATGTTTCATCAAACATTGAGGGCATTCGTACCCAAAAACTCATGGATGCGCCAGGCGTGTTTTCATATTTAATGACTAACCTACATCAGCGTTGGATTGACAATGGTGAACGTTGGTATCGCATTAATTTCTTTGATGCTGAAGGAATCAATGCTCAGTCGCCAACAGCATTTACGCGCAAACTCGTTGGCATGAATTCTTTGCTTGTATATGGAGTTAGAGATACGCGTGGCAAGAATGATTGTATTTACGTTTTCTTCGATAAAGCACGTGAATTTCAAGTCCAGCACTCGATCTTGGGGCTTTTAATGCCACATGTAGATGCGGCTTTACGTCGTGTAGAAAGAGTTGAAACAACAGTGAGTGTTGATGATGAGTTAACAGGCGAATTAAACCTTGGTGGGTTAAGCGACCGCGAGAATGAAATTTTACATTGGGTAAAAAGCGGAAAAACCAACTTTGAAATTGGGATGATTCTATCAATTAGCCCGAATACTGTTAAAAATCATCTTAAACGAATTTTTCAAAAGCTTGACGTTACTTGTCGAGCACAAGCTGTAGCAAGATATATTCCTTATAAACCGACGGAACTTCAATAGAAGTTTTCAAAATAATTATTGGCAATACAAATGCTAAGATTAAGTATTTAAGTTATTGAATTTTAATAACTAATTAATAAAGTTAATACAGCGTTTTAGTGATAGCCCATATGGGCTATTGTTAAAACAATCGCAATCAATAGAATGCGTATCGTTGGCTCATCAACATATTGGAAGGTTAGTAGAATGGTAAAGCAGTTAATGGTTGCAATGTTTTTTTCATTTTTGTCTTTAGCATCGGCATTATCATTTGCTGATTCTGCTAGTTACGATCTTAAAACTCGACCCCTAAATGTAGCTTTAAATCAATCAGATATCAATCGTTCCGTGACCTCAACAAACAAAGAGGTTGGCAATGATTTAGATGCCAATATAAGCGTGATTAAGACTCAAAATGCTGTTGTTCAGCCTCAGGAAAACAATAGTATGCAATCTGGTTGGCTATTAGCTTTTGCTTTATTTGGTTTTATCATGCTTTCAAATAGAAGAGGCATTTAGTTCACTAAACCTTGCTAATCTTTTTAAACGTATTCATCATTAAAAACAGATAAAACTAGCCATAAAGCTCCTCATAGTTTTTCTAAGGCAATCTAAAAGTAAATAATACTAATTAATAAGCTAATGAACTAGCCCCGTAATTCACAGTACCAGTATTATTCCTTACAATAAGGACTAGTAATATGACTAGAATTAATACTATGGGTAAATTAAGTGATAGCGT
>Ga0247835_1000019_pt1 | contig 168755 bp, 155 predicted proteins | sample LaCtaG_3_FD_189912 | JGI IMG/M metagenome (GOLD analysis project Ga0247835, IMG submission 189912) | Freshwater microbial communities from meromictic Lake La Cruz, Castile-La Mancha, Spain - LaCruzMarch2015_13.5m | ecosystem: Environmental > Aquatic > Freshwater > Lake | place: Spain...
CCCCCCGCTCGCGCCAGGTTCTACCTGGCGTGTCCATCCCCCGGGTTCTACCCGGGGAAACCCTAAAACCGAACCTCCACCGTCAAATACCCCGCCCGACCATCCGAAGGGATAATCCCAGGCCCCGGATAAGCCTCCGCACGCCGCGTAAAATACCGCCGATCTAACACATTGTTACAACTCAACTCCAAACTCAAAAAACGCCAACGGTAACTGCACGACACATCCGCCACCGCATAAGCCGGAATAATCCCGTTCACCCCCGATGCCGTGCGCCGCGCATTGGTCGCATCGGTAAATTGCTCGGAGGTGTACGCCCAATTTGCACTCGCCCGAAATGGCCCCCGCGCAAAACTCAAGCCCAGCCGCAACGTAAGCGGCGCCACAAACTCTACCCGGCGGTTGCGGATGCTGGGTTCATCTGTGTGGATATACCGCGCATCAATAAATGCCGTGTTGACAAACAACGCCAAACGCGTCGCCGTGTCCTTAGGTGCCATAAAATGCCAAAAATTAGCCTCCGCAAAGGCCTCTACGCCCATATTCCGCGCATCCGATATATTGGTCCGCAAGCGATAATCATTGTACAAAGGCGGCTGATCGGCCTTGAGCAATAACCCGATCCGATCGCGGTAAGCCAAGTAAAACGCCGTCACATCGGCATAAAACCACTTACTTGCCCGGGTACGTATGCCCAAATCGGCGGTATAACCCCGCTCATCGCCGATGTTCGGATCTACTTTGCCATTCGGATTCTCGATCCGCAAATCGGTAAAATTGATGGCCCGATAATTTTGGGAAAAATTGCCATACACCTCCAACCGCGCATTGGGTTTGTAACTCAAGCCCAGCCCCATCAACACAAATGCCCGTTTGCGCGCCAGCGACTCGCTATTCCGGGTTTCTGAAATCAAATTGCCCGCAAAATCAAATACCCGCTGCTGATAATACCCCGCCGCATAGGTCCGAATCTGCTCGAAGCGAATACCCGGCGTGACCGTAAACCGGGGCGACACCCAAAAAATATTTTCCGCAAACACCGCATTGTTGTAATTGGGAAATAAATAATCAGACCGCTCCACATTGTCGGGGTTCAAAAAAGCAAAATTGGCGTCGCTGCCCGCATCGGCCTCGCCCTGGCGCGCCGTCGAACGCCCCTGGTACACGCGGGTGCCCAACACGAGGGTGTTTTCGCGGTCGCCCCAGGCATAGCGGTGCAAAAGCCGCGTTTCGTTGCCCATATTGTTAAACGTGCCACTAATCAAATCGCGATTTCCCCCAAAATCTACATTGTTGGCAGGGGAGAGGTTGCCCAAGGCATCTCGCCGGGCCGAAAGCCCAAAAGTGCGACTGCTGATTTTGGTGCGATCATTCAACACATATTCCAGCCCCACCAAGCCCATGTTCCACTTTACCCGAAACCAGTTGCGCGCCCGGTTCGATTGGCGGGCGTCTTGCTCAAATTGGGTATCCGTCAAACCGCCTGGCTGCTGCGCCAGGTAGCCCATTTTGGTAAATTCTATGTCCAGCGTAAGTTTTTGCGTAAGTCGAAAATGGAGGTCTACAAACCCGTTATCCAATCCAAATTCCGAATTTGGCCGCCAGCCAGCGCCTTGTTTATGCTGAAAATAAGCATAATAGGCCATTTTACCGTCCCCAACATTGCCGCGAATGCTGTTAAAGGTGTTGATAAATCCGTACGAACCCACTGTTTGCCGTCCCACATACCGAAACGCCCGATCTCCCCCCGGCTGCCGTGTCACAAAATTGAGCATGCCGCCAAACTGGGTGCCATATTGCAAAGAAGCCGCCCCGCGGACCACTTCAATGCGCGAAAGTGCCTCTGTCGGCGGGGTATAGTAACTTTCCGGGTAGCCCAGCGCATCGGCACTCATGTCGTACCCGTTCTGGCGGGTGTTGAAATTGCTGGTGCGGTTCGGACTCAACCCGCGCCCGCCAATGCCCAATTGCAGCCCGGCACCATCGCTTTCCCAAATGTTCAAGCCCGCCACCCGCGCAAAAACCTGGCGGGCATTGTTGGTCGATAGATTGGCGGTGATCCCATCCAACCGCACCACCTCGCTCTTTTTTCCCTCATAAATGGCCATGCCTTCCACCGCCCGCAAGCGCGACATACCCATCGTGTTGCCGTCTTTTTGCTGAATCGTTACTTCCCGCAATTGCTGCTGACGCGTACTGTCGCCCAAACCCGGTTGCGCATACACGCAAAAGGGAAGGGTGGTCCAAAAAAGCGCAATGATCGCCTTGTTTGCTTGCTGTTTACACATAAGACCATTTAATAAGGTAAAATCCATGTTTTTGGACGCCAACTGTCTTGTACGGTCGTCAAATCCAACTGCGGGTCGATCAGGAGTTTACTAGGACGCGCATTGATCGTTACATACACCTCCGCGCGCACTTTTACCTGCTGAACACCTTGCGCTTCATAATGTTTTTTCAAAAAATGGGCAAATTGTAAAATCATGTCCGGTTGCATCGCCATTTGTTTCTCCTGATGGTTGCACAAAAAAGCCTGATTGTCTACCACGCCTTCCCGACCCGTAACGCCATCTTTTACATAAAACAAAGCGGTGCCGGCCTTTTCCATCAGCATCACCCGCCACGAAAAACGATAGCCTTCTTCGGTCCAAAATAAATTGCCCGGATAGGCTAAATACCGCCAGGGAAAACAGAGATGGAAACACACAAAAATACTCAATATTGCCATACGAAGCCGCTGATTGCCTTCAAAAACGGGGCTTCCAACGGTGTTTATCATTTTTATGGGCAATATTTTACCCAGCATTGTCAATACCCGCGCATGGAATGTTGCCGGGAAAAAAATCAACGTCGCCCCGATCATCACCACCGGAAAAACCCCGATTTGAAACAAAATACCCGTAATCGTGTGAAAAAATACCACGGTCGCGTACGCCCATACCCGTGTGCGCGACCACGAAAGCCACCCTACAATGGTGCAATCATACAACATGCCTGCCCAACTAAATACCCACGGCAAATAATGCCAGGCAAAAATAGGCCCAAGCACCGGGATGGCATCCGCTGCCGGCAACCAAATCCGCAAAGGCAGGGCTTCGATCAGCCAAGGGTAGTTTATTTTGGCCAAACCTGCAAAAACGTACACGGTGCCCAATAAAAATTGAAAAATCAAAATGCTCCAGCGCGCGGTTTCGGTGCCATAAATACCTGGTTTCCGCCAGGCATCGATCGAAAACATGCGATGTGCAGGCACAAAAATCAATATCAATGCTACCCAACTCACAAAATAATAGTGGTTGAGGTAATAAGTCAAATCAATGAGCTCGGTGTACGTAAAACACACAAAAAACAAGGCCGCGCTCCAGCGATAATACCAACCCAATAAAATCCCCAAAGCACCCAATATCATGCCCACATGCAAGGCGTACATGCCCACGGGCGACAATAAAGTTACCCATTCAAAACCAAAATATTTAAACTGCACCTTGCTTTCAAGATAGTGGTCTTCAATCCAGCCAAATGCCCAAAAACGCAGGGTACTGCCCAACATCAACAACCCAAATACCATCCGAAATACCGCCAAAGGTGCCGCCGAAACAGGGGCATGCAACCAGTTTTTAATCGAAAACCGCGTTTTTGAGGTGAAATCAGTGGTTAACAGGCGCATTGCGATGGTTTATAAACTATCCAAAAATTGAAGCAATGCAGCCCGATCTCCAGCACCCAATTGCTTGTACTGATCGCGCGATGAAGCACCCTCGCCTCCATGCCACAAAATGGCCTCTTCCGCATTGCGCGCCCGCCCGTCGTGCAGGAGAAAGGTGTGGTTATTCACAGTTTTAATCAAACCCAAACCCCAAAGCGGCGGGGTGCGCCACTCGCTGCCACTGGCGAGGTAATCCGGACGATTGTCCGCCAATTCAGGCCCCATATCGTGCAAAAGCAAGTCGGTATAAGGAAAAATGCGCTGGTTTTGCAAGGCTGCAATGGCACCCGTTGAGCCCGTTTGCATTTCCGGACGATGGCAAGTGGCGCATTTTAACTCCGAAAACAGCCATTTACCCCGTAAAACGGTGGCATCCTGGTGGTTGCGCCGCGCCGGGACCGCCAAACTTTGCATGTATGCAACAACCTTTAAAAGGGTGGCGTCTTCCAACTCCGGATTGCCCCCATTCGGGATATTCGCATACGCCAATTGTTGCACGGCGGTCAAATGATCGGCCGGAAACAAATTGGTGGTAATCCCGATATCCCCATTAAAAGCGCCTGCTGTCTGTTGCAACAAGGAGGGTTGGTTGGCCTTCCAGCCAAAACGCCCCAGCCGACTCTGCTGCGACGTTGCATCCCAAACATAATTGGGGCGACCAGAAATACCATCCCCATTGGCATCATTTTCATCGGCCCAGGCCAAAATATCCGATTCCGACACTACTTCCAACAAGCCCAAACCGGGCATTTGCGGGGCGATACGCGGCGAATACATCCAGCCGGCCGCCATCGGACCATAATTTAATGCTTCAAAACTGTACACCGGATTGCGCAAACTGTAGGTACCATCCGTAAATTTACCGTCTACTGGAGTGTATGAAACCCGCACCCGCGCTTCCGGCAGCACTTGCTGTATGGCTTTGTCCTGCAATTGCCCGCCATAATTGGGCTCCGGCAAAGGCCCGCCATGCACATCCATGCCCGGCACACTGAGGCGAAACAACAAGCCATTCAACGCTTCGTCCGCACTGCCCGGCGGTTTGGCGCGACCGTCCTTGAAATGACAACTGCCACACGATAAGGCATTCATCACGGGCCCCAAGCCGTCAATAGATTGTACCGAACTTGGCGCCGACACCCAATTATTGCGAAAAAACGAGTTTCCGGTCACAAAATAACCTTCCTCTGCCGCATTCAAGCCCTTTACAGACACACCAAATGCATTTTCAGAAAAATCGAAGGTCGTCCCGTTAGCCCCGCCCGAAAATTCCTCCGCTTCCGTGGCTACAGCAACAGGCAAGGTATCTTTTTCATGACAAGCACCCAACAGCAGGCACGCGCACAAAAGATTGAAAAAAGGATGTTTCATGGTTAATAGCATTAAAATTTAGCACCCAACGCGAACCCTACATCCGCAAAACGATCGCTTAAGGTGCGCAAACTGGTGATGGCGGGCACCACCGAATTTGGATTGTTCAAGATGGTTTGGTCAAACGGCCCCGGGATTGCATTAATATATTGTTCCGTTTCGGTTAAGGTGGCTTTCACCAAATCATTCTTGGTTTTGTCCGTAGTTTCTGCCAGCGATGCCAAACTTGGTCCAGACACCACGCTGCCGTTGGTCCGCGTATAAGTGCCCAAATACACGTTTTTTATCCCTAAAAAGTTCATTTTGATATCCGCCAGGGTATTGTCTGAAAAACAGGAGTGTTCGTTTTCCTGATCTTTGGTGTCCAGCGCAACAAACATCCGCTCGCCCGCCAGTTCGCCTTTGCTCAACTCCCCCAAAGAAGTAAACAAACGCCCTAACGCCACATCGGTTGCTGTGTTTTCCAGAAAATCTTTGCGGTAACTGCTGCCAGGCTGCCAGGCATCCCGCACGCTGGCCAAATTTTCCAGCAACAAACCGGCCACCGCTTGTAAGTACAAGCCACGGCGCGCCTGATTCGATGCGGTACCGCCAGCACCCGTCACAAAATCGGTGTATGGCCGATTTCCCGGACCGCTGATGCTCAAATCCTGCCCCCAAAGCAAAAACTCAATGGCATGATAGCCCGTAAAAATGGATTCTTCCGAAATGCTTTCGTTTAAATCCGCCAATACTTGTTGCGTAATGGTCGGGTATTGCGCCGTATTATTGATCAATCCCGCCGTTGGGATACCTTCCACGTAATCGATAAAGTTTTCATCCATCGGCCATGCATTAATCAGCCCTTCCGGACCATCTTGCGCGTCAATGGGACCACCGTAAAACCGGAAGGCTTCCGATTGGCCATAAGGATTGCGGGCATTGATCCAGGCCTGCTTGCAATCGGCAAAACCCTGCGCACTCGGGTTGGCCACAAACAGATCAATCTTGTCTTTTAAAATTTTGGCGGCATCGTAACTGTCCTCGTAATTGGCCAAAACGATGTTCGCGTAGTTTTGTAACACCGCTTTTCGAGCGGCATCTGTATCGTCCTCGTCTTTTTTACAACCTAAAAAAGGGAGGCTCAAAAGGCTCAACAAGAGCAAAGGGCGTGCAATAACTGATTGCATGGTCTTTAAATTTTTTTTATGTGAAATGGAAATAGGATTTTAATCGCCATCGCTACTGCTAAACGTGATCGCAATACCCAGTAACGACGACAGGTCACTTTTGAAAAAACGGGTGTGCTTTTGCAATTCGGTGTGCAAGGCATCAATACTCAAATGCTCCTCTTGCATGAGCTGCGACAAAGGCTTGTCCACCGGTACCGCGTCTAATGCAACCTTTACAAATAGCCATTGGGCTTCGGTGGCCGAAATAAGTTCAGGCCCACCCACCACACTGTTCAAGTAGGCCTTGAAGCCAGGCGTTACCGCACCACCGCTCGTGTTGCCATCATATATATGCCGGATCGCATTCAAATGTTCCTTAAGTGCTTCCAAGGAATATCCCGAATAAAAAGCCTCCGTGCGCATCGGTTCGGGCATGGTTTGGCCTGGGCGTTTGCCCGCAGGCAAGCCCACCTTGTAATTTTTGATGTTTTCAAAACTGCGCACAAACTCGTTGTACAACAAGGAGGTAGAACTCCCCGCATCGGTACCGTTGGCTGCGATAAAGATTGCGCGATAACCAGCCCAGCCAGTGACCACCGCGTCGATTTTGGACTTCAAATGTTGAATAACCGCACCCGAATACGCCCGTCGCGGTGCTTCATTAATCAACTGATCCGATGCATGAAACAAAAGATAATCCAGCGCCAAAAAGCCGCGTGTGTCCCGTTCAGCATTGTTAAGCGTCAAATCGCCCGCCAAAATATACGCCGCGATCTGACTGGTGTCCACCGGAAAAGTACCGATTTCTTCTACCAGACTTTTCTGTAAACCTGCTTCACCCGCCGGACCAAAATTATACGCATTGGCGTTTTGCCAGGCTAAAAATGCTTGTTTCCAGGCAATTTGAACTGTTTGCAGGCTTGCGCTGTTTGGATTGATTTCAAAACCAGTCCAGGCAACTTGCAAGGCATTAACCCGGGTTTGCAGCGTGTTGTAAGCCGGAATAATCAGCTGATCCGCATAAATCGTCAGCATGTTGGTCCGGTCAAAGTCGCTGCCGGTCTTTTGTTGCTCCTTGCAGGCACTCATTACTCCAAGGATCAGGAGGGTGCCCATCAAATTTCGAAAAATACGTGTGTGGTGCATAAGCTTGCGTCTTTTTGTTTGAGAGCGCAAACTTATTAAGACTAAATCAAAATAAGGGAATAAAAAACGATGATCTTTATCATTATGACATACGGCTGATAATCATCTAATTTCTAAAAGATGTAAAAACGGTGTTAGGGGTTCTGGCTTGATATCCAGGCTTGATAGGTCATTTCAAATTTAATTTCCTTTGTCCCGTGTGTTCCAACTTCCGTCCAGCCTGCCTTTCTGTAAAATTTTTCTGCACGGGTGTTAAAAGCCGTTCCCAGCCAAACCGTGACTTGGGTTTGGGTAAAATACCAATCCAACATGACCTTGTGTAGCGCTTGTCCGATACCCTTTTTCTCAAATTTTGGATCTAAAAACAATGCCCATATATTATTTTCTTGCAAGTCAACAATGGCAAAACCTACAACTTGCTGGTCAATTTCGCACACCCAGCCTTTTCCTCTTTCGGTAATAAACGCTGCACAATCGTCGTCTGTCACTAAGTTAGGGTTAGACAAAGTGTTTTCAGTGACAGAGTTTCTTACGATTTGAATTTGTTTTATGTCGTCAATTGTGGCGGGTCTGATCATCGTAGTTTATTTTTTAGTCAATATAAATTGTTTTCTGAACGCATGTTAGCAGCCGCATTTCTGCCTATCGACGATACCAATTACCAGTCAAATGTCGGTAATTATTGTCTGGCTTTATTTTATCTGAAAAATAATTAATTCCTAATCTAACGTCGAGAAAGCCCCACAAGCCATAATAAATTCCGTTGTCAGATTTTGAAATTATATAAACACTTAACTTTTTTCGTCCTGCTCGTAGTTTGTCGCGCTCAAATGTAGTTAACTGGTTGCCTTTAGTAATGTCGTCATTTAAAATTACGACGTCTTCTTGTTTGTTAATCAAAATATTGTTTATTTCAGTCAGTACATTTTCGTTTTGGCTGATAAAAATTCGATATGAAGTGTCAATAAAATATGGTTCTGTCAACTGTTGAATGACGGTACAAAGAACAACTACAAGCGTACAAAAAATCTTTGCTTTTTGATGGTCTTTGCCAAATAAAATAGTCAGATAGAAGACAAAAGCCGTCACAAGTCCGCAAATAAGCAAAGTTTGATAAGATTCTTGTTGTCTCCCGAAAAATAGAAAACTTATAAAGATTAAGATAACCCCGATTAAAAGCCCTATATATTTGAAGGAAAGTGTCATTATAAAGTGGTGATTAACTTTCAAGCATTGGGGTTGTGGCGGACTTTCATGATCCGGCAGCCGCCATGAACTGAAGATAGGTTTATAACTATTTGATGAAGTTTAATACTGCTGCTGAATAAAAAACCACTGTGCTATGCGCGCGCTGGATTCTACTGCACTCGCGCACGTCTGTAATGAAGTTGCGTTAATCCTTTCTCAAACTGTTTTGTTGAAACCAGTTCTAATTTTTGTTCAGGTCTGCCGTCATTCCACAGTTTTGTCCCGTTACCCACTAAAATTGGAATAACAGAAATAATAAACTCGTCAATTAGGTCGTATTGCAGGAGTTGATTTACGATTTCTGCGCCACCGTCACAAAATATGTTTTTTCCGTTTTCAGATTTAAGTTTCTCAACAAGTGCTTTTAAATCTCCGGTATAAAACTTTACGGAACCAATCGTTGGTCTTGGTGTCCGCGTGATAATGTAGGCATCTTTGTCTGCATGTGGAAATTCAAAACCCATAGATATTACTTTGTCATAAGTTCTGCGTCCAACAATTACAGCGTCAACGGTGCTTACAAAGTCTGCATAACCATAATCTTGACCTTCTTGTTCTACTATAGATAGAAAACCCAGGTCGTCATTGGGCTTTGCAATGTACCCGTCTAAACTTGTTGCGATATATAATATCACTTTTCTGTCTGTTGCCATTTTGGTATGTTAGATCAGTTCCAAATTTCATTCATCTCGGTCAAAACGATCGGCTTTCCGTCGGTAACAACAATCGTATGCTCATGCTGTGCCATAAACCCACCTTTGTTACCAACCATCGTCCAACCGTCTTTAAGTGTTTCAGCATAGGTTGAAGTGGTTGTTATAAATGTTTCAATGGCAACAACAGCGTTTTTTCTAAATCTTTCCCGATTAAAACGGTCTTTGAAGTTGGCAATGTTTTCTGGTTCCTCGTGTAAACTTCGCCCAATACCGTGCCCGGTTAAGTTCTTTATTACCTTGTAGCCACGCTTTTTTGCCTCTGTTTCAATTAAAAACCCAATGTCTGAAATACGAATACCGCCTTTTATGCTGTGGATTGCTTTATGCAAAATCTCTTTTGAAGCGTTTATAAGTTTTTGATGTTGGTTAATGTCTTCCCCAAGCACAAAGGAGCCACCGTTATCCGACCAAAAGCCGTTCAGTTCGGCAGAAACATCTATATTTATTAAATCGCCTTCCTGTAAGGTTCTTTTGTCAGACGGAATACCGTGACAAAATTCATTGTTTACGCTGATACAAGTCCAACCTGGAAACCCATAAGTTAGATATGGTGCTGATTTTGCCCCAAAGTCTGAAAGTATTTTTGCTCCATAGTTGTCTAATTGCTTTGTTGTCATACCGGGCTTAGCATAGTTACGCATTTCCTTTAAAGTGCAGGCAACCGCTTCACTCACTTTTTTCATTCCGATAAGTTCTTCGTGTCTTGTTATTGACATGTTTGTTTAATTTTATATTTGTTTTTGTCTGCACAATCCATACCCGATTGGAAGCACAGAAAGATGCGTATTTTTCGCGTCAGATTGGTAAAGATAAGTCTGGTATGATAAATCTTCAAACACTGGAAATCAAATCCACTTAAATCTGGGTATGCCGGCAAGTAAAGTCACGAAGACGGTCTGCCAAATCTTCAATGTCGTCTTTCCTGGCAATTTGTTGAAGCCAGTTTTTTGGGATTGTGTCAAAGCCATAAAGTAGGCCAGCAAGCCCTCCTGTAACCGCTCCTGTCGTGTCAGTATCTTCTCCTAAATTCACGGCTTTTAAAGTCGCCGCTTCATAATTGTCTGTTGTTGAACTCAACCGGAACACCTAAAGCGTCACCAACAGCAATTCCAAATAGTATGTCCTTGTAAATATTTTTTTCTGTCATTGGTAGGGTGTTAAAATTAATTTCCGCTAACACGTAATTATACGCACATGTCACGCACGCCTGGCAAAGATAAACCAGGAGCGCTCAACCTCCAAAAGCCGGTAAGTCTTAATTTTATTGAATTGATAATCAATTAGTTATAATTGGCATTCCCTAACATCGGCTTTGCCAGCAATATAAAATACAAAGTATAATTGGCTCTAACTGGTAAAAAAAACGCGTTAGAGCCAAGTATAAGTCCATTTTTGACTTTAACTGTGGCAATGCACCAGCATTATTTTTGGTCGAAATATGGTAAAATGTAGTTTATCAATAGGTCAAAAGGCTGTTTTGATTTTGAAGAATTGTAACTATTACCCGTAAATGAGATAGCCAAATTTAAATCTTTTACAACCATAATATACTGACCACCATTTCCAGACGCAAAAACAACATCGTACCTAAATTTTTCAGTCTGCACTGCTTCATTATACCAAGTGTAAGCATAATAAGTTGATTGAGGAATCGCAGCTTTGTTTTTAGAAATCCGAACATTTGAAAAATCCTCAATTTTATGACGTTTTGTTGTCATAACGCTTATCCATTGTTGAGAAACGATTCGTTTCCCATTAAATACACCATCATTTAACACTAATTGTCCTATTTTATGCATGTCTCTGGTAGAAATATAAAAGGAACCTGCTGATGTTTCATGTCCCATTGGGTCTTTAGTCCACCTATATTTGTTAATGCCCAATGGTTTAAAAAGGTACATATCTGCAAAATCAGAAACAGTCATGTGCGAGGCCTGCGCAATGATGCCTCCTAAAAGCATTGCATTTATGGATGTATAGTCCCATTGAGACCCTGGCTTGTTTTTTAGCGGCAAGTCAAGGCAAAATTTTATCCAATCCTGATGAGTCTCCATTTCGTCTTCACAATCTTTATCTCCGTTCCATTCTTCGCAATCAAAACCAGATTTCATCTCAAGCAAATGTTCAATAGTCATGCTGTCTTTTAGCGTATTCCAATTCCCATAAGGCTTATACTCCGGAAAAAAAGAATATACCTTTTCATCTACATTTTTAATAAATCCTTTGTCAATAGCAATTCCAATTAGTATTCCTGCTACCGACTTAAAAGCAGAACGCGTATCATGTAGGCTATCTTTACTAAATCCATGAAAATATTTTTCATAAATTGGCTTGCCGTTTTTGGCGATAATCAGCCCTTCAAGGTTTGGGTAAGTGCCGTTGTTTACTGCAATGGAAATGTCATCTAATTTAGTTTTGGCGATCTCTTGTCCAAGTACAACAGTAGAAAATATTGTAAAGAGCATCAGTATTGCGATTTGTTTCATAATTTTTCAATTTAGCACCCACCATGCTCGCGCTGGGTTCCACCCGGTGCGCCTATCCCCCGGGGTTCACCCGGGGGGGCCAAAAAACGAACCGCTAGGTAAAACCAGTTATATAGCATAGTCTAGTTACAAAAATAAGCAATACAAAGTATACTTGGCTCTAACTGGTAAAAAAAACGCGTTAGAGCCAATTATCGGTCTATAATTGGCTCTAAGTATCAAAAAAAACGAGTTAAAGCCAATTATAGGTCTGTTTTTGGCTTTAACTCGTTTTTTATTAGACTCCTTGCGGATCTGCACTACCTAAAAATCAAAACCCTTTTATTTATTTGTGCGCCACCAGCCAATTCGATCTGCAGGATATATACACCTTCACTTAGGGTAGATACCGCTATACGACCCGCATTTCGTGCTTGTTGTAGTACCTGACCATGCAACGAAACGATGCGCAAATGCGCTATTTGATCATTACTTTCCGTCAAATCAACATAGATCTCGCTTGAAGCAGGATTGGGATATATTGTTATTCCATCCCGAACTGCTTCTGTCAAACTACTTAAGATGAACTGTTTCGTAGAGGTGCATCCATCGTAATCTACCGCGGATACCATCACAACATTTCCAGTAGTGTCAATTGAAATGTCATAAGGTTGTACGCCTCCCGTCACGATCACGGCTTCATCCACCCGCTTGATTTGCAGGGTATCCAACAAGCAGCAAACGTCCGGATCACCATTGCCTGCCGGTTTACCATCTGGATAATAGCGGTCTACGATGGATTGTAGGATATTGGTCAGGTCTTGGGCCTCGTCTGCATCGTAAGTTAATGATTTCAGGTAATGCCATCCTGACCCGTAATCAGGATCGGCTGTTGGGCCCTCCGAGTAGAGTTCTGGATATACAGACAAAGCGTAATTGACAAATGCCGCGTTGTCCTTGGGAATCAGGTCGAAATAAGCTTGCAGCCTATTGTAAAGCGCAAGCGAAGGCAGAATACCTAACTGAGCCATGGTGTCTTGCAGCGCAACGGAATCTTGCGGAAGAATTCCAAAAACATGAAACAAGGGGCGCAGGTCTGCTTGCGCTGCAACAGACATTCTAAGTATCCTCCCGTCAATATCCTGGTCATTGATCCCTTGGTTGATCCCCTGCTCAAAGTCAATCGATTCCTGTTTCCAGAAATTTCTAAGTGGACACCATCCAAGGATATTGACGATTTCAAAATAGTGCCCGTACCCTCTGTGCTGGTAGCGTACTTCGTCTTTTGTTGTATTTGAAATATCTCTTTTCGAACCAAATGTATTCGAAACCATTCGATGGGTAGCGGTCTTGTCGATGTCAAACGTATTCGGGACAAAGCTATAATTCACGGCTTCATTCAAGTCAGTGCCCAGGCCATAATTCAAAGCCATGATGTACGGAAAATTGACCAAAGCCTCCTCTTCACCCGCAAATTTGGAGATCGCCAGTGCATGCCCTGTTTCATGAAAGTTTACCTCATCATCCGGTCCCGGGCCGTTTATAAAATAAGCCGGGCCAGGTACATCGCTATAATTAAGCGGCGTGTTCGACATAGGATAACCAATTGAATAAACACCCACCCGGATATCTACATCGGCAATCATGTACATATTGTGCTTGTCTGGAATGATCTGTCGAGCCAAAATGGAATTAACGCCCCTTACAGCCTGCTCCCAGTCCACCAGGGCTTGCTGGAGATCATACTGGCCAGGCACAATGGAATGCTTCGGAATGGTAAACATTACATTGTCTGTTTCAAAAACAGCCCAGGGGCCGGGTTTGCTTAGTTCAGCGTCGAAATCAGGAGTTTCATAAAACGACTTCAAGGAAAAGAAGGGGGCTTCCACACCATTGTGTACATGGACCTCGACAATACCATCGTTCGCGCCGTAGGGGACAAGGATAGAAATCGCGCCTCCAAAGGGATTGAACACTTCAATGGTGGTTGAATCGATCGCAAATTTCTTAGATATCCGGTCAAATCGTCTATAATCGGGACGATCAGTCAAGTCCCAATCATGGGAACCCACCCTAATCCAATAGTCTTGGCCAACCAAACTGTCGGGTACCGTAACGCTGACTATACTTCCTGGAGATAAATACAGGCCGGTCGGACGAAGCGCATGCACCATTCTATCCTGATTAATATCGAAGTACGGATTCATTCCGTCTGGGTCTTCAAAATTTGCACGAATTAGTACCGATTTACCAATAGATGAATCTGCTGGCGGGGCAACATATCCAGGGAAAGTATTAGAAGCGCCATATTTCCAATTATTTATGTATTGCGGATAAGTTCCATAAACAGCGGAGGAGAATACATGATCGAATATGCCTTGTTGCAGGGCCAACATAGCCCGTTCTAGTTCCCTGCCTGGTGCAGCCGCAGGATTCTTAGAAAAGCCGTTTTGGGTGCTGGGCGTGGTAAAAAGTGCCCCAACTTTGTTATCATAATCGTCAACCACACTTTTTGATAGCAATATATTAGACGCACTGCTGGCCAGACATTCTGGGAATAGCGTGAATACATTTTTAGTCAGTGTCAATTCAGCAGGGGTGAGCGTAGTAGTTGCATTGATATGGGCTTGAAGCGCATTTAAGGCACTAAGCACATTCCCGCAGGAGTCCGAACAATTCACAACGGTCTTGGCGTAGGATCCAATGTCATTGGCACCGCTGTAAACAAGCGTTCCGTTCAAATAAAGCATACACCCGTTAGGAGCCAAAATGCCATCTCCATACGTATCAGAAATCTCAAAAAACAAACAAGCGTTCGCTTGAACGCAGATGCTGTCAGCATAGCTTGCGTTGGCTGCGTAAACACCACCCTGCCCCCCTTGAAGGACAACCGTGCCCATAAGATCGGTCAGCGTCCAGGACGTTTCTTCGCCCCAGTTATCGGTCAAAATTTGGACGCTCACTTTAACTTCATTTGCGCCACATTGAGCAACCATGTAGCCAGAACAAAGCATCAGAAGACAACTGATGAGTAAAGTTTTTTTCATTTTGTTTGATGTTTAGGGTAACTTATACCCTGATTTAAATGATTTAGGCCGAAGGCCATGTACAAAAGTAAGCAGCGCGAAGTATAAAGCTGGTTGTAACTCCTGTTTTTTTAATTTCAGATTGCTCCATCATAAACAAAAAAATGGAGTATGGCCAATAACCATACTCCATTTACAGGCTATAAGGCATTCGTTCAATTACTTAATCCAATGTTTTGGCTTTAAATAATAGTTCAGATATATGTCAATCAATTGTTCACCGGCATAATCAGGATACTGCTTCATGATAACCTCTTTGTATGCTGATTTATTTTTGGAGCCTGAAATGGTCTTGTTCACAAAAGCCAAGTAGTCAAGGTTTTCTTTTAATAGATTTTTCCCACCTTCTTTCCCATGCCCGGATAAAACTATTTTATAGGCCTTTTCTTTCGTGATTTTACGGATGGCTTTTTCCCAACCCTTTGTATCACCTTCTATGAAAAGATGAATCTTGTTGTAAACAATATCTTGCGCAATATACACGCCTAGTTCAGGAAGTTTGATTACGAGTGAAACAGCCGATTCGTTATTTACAGATTTTTCAAATATGAATTTGACATTTCCAATTGTTTCCGCACCGGGCTGCTGAATTACAGAGGGCTTGTTTAGTTTAGTCGCAATCATAGGCCCAAATTGAGCTTGTCTTTGCTCCAGAACGCCTTGTCCATTTTGCTCAATGGAGGCTTTGGTTTCAGCCAAAGCATACACTTTTACATCCGGAAAGGCATCACCAAAACCAATGTAGTGGTCAGGATGATCATGACTAATGTAAATCCTTGTTACAGGCTTTCCGAATGAATCGGTGAATTTTTTCAATTCAAGCGCATAAGGGGCAAAGAATTGTCCATCAACAATAAAGAGTTCGTTTTTTAACTCTATTACATGACTCGTATTCGCAAACATAGATGCCGGACTCATGTAGGTGTGTACTGTTACGTCTTTATTTTGAGTAACGGCCCACGCATTTCCTGTTGGAAGGTTTTGTGCTTGCATCATTGTGAAAGCACCCATGATCGTAATGAATACGATGAATTTCAAAGATTTCATTTTTTGTGTTTTTAAAATTAACAACTACTTTTGTTCCGCAAAGTAACTAACATTGGTTTCAATTTGAAACAGGTTACCTTTGTGTAACAATCAAAAAAGTAGTAACGTAATGGTAACTAAAGACGATAAAATACCAGAAATCAAATGCCCTGTAACAGGTTTGATTCAACTAATTGGTGGTAAGTGGAAACCAATCATTTTATACTGCCTAAAACCAGGGAAAAAACGTTTTGGTGAAATTTCAGCTCGAATTCCTACGATTTCCAGAAAGGTTTTAACAGAGCAGTTAAAAGAGCTCGAACTGGATGGTTTGATATCAAGGGCGCAATTCAAGGAAATACCGCCAAGGGTTGAGTACTCCTTAACTGAACTTGGAAAAAGTCTGTCCCCATTGCTACTTGAAATGGAGAAATGGGGTACGGAAAATATTCTAAAACATCAGTAGACTAAGTCTAATTGTTAAATTTTTCATTTAACCACCTTCTGCATGGCCTTTCAATGAATCTATAGGATACAGATGAAATAAGCACGATTCCAAGAAGATATAGGGCACAAACCCACAGTCCTGTAAAAAATGGAATTTGCAAGCTTCCCGGGCCTTTATAAACATATCCCAGGTTTGTAATGATTGGAGTGGCTATTAAGAACATCGCAATACCATGCGTTAAATAAATGGAGTATGAAATATCTCCTAAATATTGAAGTGGTCTGAATTGAAAAAGCTGATATATGCCTTTTTGATTTGAAGCAATTGTTAAAACTAAAAGTATAAAGGACAGTACAATAACTAAATCATTCGCACCAAAATGAAATAAAAGCGTGGTGGTAAGTATGGATAAAACACTTGCAACGTCCGTACTAAAATATTTTACGATTTCCTGTTGCTTAAAACCAAGGTAGGTGATCATTCCTGCAATAAAGCCAGCGATCCCTCTAATATAACCATAGTCATAAGTTACGTTTAAATCATGCGGAACGGGCAACCCAGGTACAAATGGATTCACCCTCGGCAAAAGATATAGTATGGAAAAGTATAAAGTTATTGATAAAATTGAAAGTAGAGCAACACCCGTTTTTTTATATTTGCCCAAAAACAAAACCAATAAAGGGAATATCATGTAAGCCCACCACTCTGCACTAATACTCCAGGAAGGGACATTCCATGTAAAAATGTTATGAATACCAAAGGAGTGTAAAAGCAGTAAATGCGTTGGTATTGCGAATGGATCATTTACTGGGCTTGCTGGTTCCTGTAATGCATAAAACATGACAACCGAAAGTAGCAACGTAAAAAAATGAAGCGGATATATTCGGGCAAATCGTGCTCCAATAAATTTAAAAAAATCTCTTTTAGGGACGGATTGTGAAAACGTTGAACCATAAACATGCAGCATGATAAAGCCACTCATGATAAAAAATAAATCTACCATTAAATAACACTTTCCAAGGAGCATTGTCTGTTGTTGATTTACAAAGTTTGCAATCACAGCGTCAAAATGAAAAATGGCTACAAATAAGGCTGCAAATCCACGGAGTGGTGTTAGGTTGGGGATAATGGTGGGTTTAAGGTTCATTTCATTCAATTTATTAGTATTGTAGTGGTTCTGTTAGTTCTGTACAAACGTACAAAAGGTTTTCCTCAACCAAAAAAAACTAACAAAAGAATTCCGAAGGTTCAATTCCATCCGTCGGGTTCCAACCGGGTTACAAAAAAAACGAGCCGACAGGCGTTTCCCCATCAACTCGTTTTTTTATTCAATCCATTTCACGATGTGCTGCCCGCGACCCTGCATTAATATCCATACCTAAATAACTTATCAGCAAGGCAATACCGAAAACAACACACAGCGAAGTCCAACTAAATTACTGTATTTTAACAGGAAAGGTCACATCAAAATCAACCGATCCACCCGGATCAACCGTATTGCCTTTATCGGTTGGCTCATGAATCAACTTGATCCGTACACTACCCGTAGAGGCGGCAGCACTGGTCCATTTAGAGTCCTGTCCAAATGGTTTTCCGGCTGCATCCAAATTCAAATCGCCGACCACCAGGTTGCCGCCAGTAACCTGGTACACGAATAAATGATCATTGCTTTCTTCCTCTATTTCGCTGTCTAACGCCGTGGTGCCATCGTACACATGTACATGCACATTAAAAACGGTATTCATCGGAATATCAATCGACGCGATGGTATTGAATACGCCATCAGCATCAGGATCCTCGGCCGAAAATTCTTCGTTGAATGTACTGCCATTGATACCCGTGAGGTGTACTTCTATTTTAGTGATTTTTTCTTCCACGGTGGCGGCATCCTTTTTACAACCAACAACCAAGGTGGCAGATACCGCAATCAAAAGCATTAGAAATCCTGAAAATTGAATTTTTGAGTAAGCCATTGTTTGAATTTTAAAAAATGAAAAATTAGGTTTAAAGGGTGCTGCCAAACCTCCATTTGGCCCGCACACCCACATTTACCCCCAATTCATCCGCATAAAATCGAAAAAAATTGAGGTAATCCCGATAGCGGGTATTCAATAAATTTTGAACACTGAAGCCCAGCTCCAACGGGTGTTTGCCCAAATTGAACGTATGTCCCGCATCCAAAGTCAGTACGGTGTACTTTGCCGGAGCCGGTTTGGTCAATCCCGCATCCGGTATCCGAATCTGACGCAAAACACTGGTACCCGAAATACGAACAAAACTGGGCGTTTGTGCTGCCTTTTCGCCCTCCTGAAAGGTCCATTTGATCCCATACTGATACCGGTCGGCTGGCATCAGCGGCAGCCAATCATGCACAGCACTTTCCTGGTTGCTCGTTTTAGCCAATCGATACCCGCGTAACAAGGAGACCTGCGACTCTAAAGATAAATGACGACCCAACTTCACCGAAAAATTGCCGTCTATTCCCCTTATAACCACCTGGTCTTGTTGGTAAAAATAAGCAGGGTAGGGCCCGCGCACCGTCGTCACAATGCTGTCTTTGGGCTGATTTAAGTAAATAAACCCTTGAATCTGATTGCGATAGAGGGTAAGGTTTGTGGTCAACCAAGGGAGGTCCCAGTCAATACTAAGGTTGGTATTCCAGGCCTTTTCCGATTGCAATGCAGCATTGCCCTGCTCGTAGGTGCCTGCGCCCTGGTGTACACCCCGCGCGTACAACTCGTTCACCGCAGGGGGCCGCCAGGCATAACCCGTATTCAACTTAACCTGTACTTTCGGCGCAACATGGTACAATACCCCCGCAACGCCCGAAACATTGCCAAACCAAAGCCGTTTATCCAAATTATTGTTGCCATTGCCCGTGGTGGTTATATGGTTCCAACGATAATCATACCGCAAGCCGATATCAAACTCCAATGGCATCGGATAACGCCGCCAACGTTCCAGCATCCACACCGAGCCTGCCCATCCCAGGTAATCTGGAATGAAACCGCCTCGACTCACATAATTCAATTGCTGCATGGCCTGCACCCCAATACCGCCTTCCCAATGCCGAATAGGCAAATGCTCCAGCGCCAAATCAAGGGTATTGCTCCACAACTGAAAACTAATCTGGGCATTTCCACTCGATACCAGGCCATTGCGCCCCCGGTCATATTCCTTGCGCTGGTTGTACTGAAAACTGTACTGCCCACGCAGTTTCCATACATCGTTGATTCGGTAAACACTCCGATACTTGAGCACACTATGCCGTACCCGCTGCATCGGCCGATCCAGCAAATAACTAAATTGATTCACGTTGTTACGCGGTGTATCCGCAGCAATGGCAGCACGTAAATCTTCCAGACTACCCGTGTGCGCCGAACGCAAAATCCCATAATCCTGATTATACTGACTTACACTTATAGTATGGTCCCAATGTGCACTTTTCCAGCCAGCCAAGGCCGAAAAATCGAGTTCCAACGCAGCAGTGTTTCCCAGCCAGTAATCCGGTGCGCGTAAATTGCCGCTGCGCTTAGCCGTCCCTTGTAGCCGAAAAGCCAAATTGCCCCGTGCTGGCCGCCAATCCATTGCACCGGAAACAACCCCACCCGCTCCATTGCTGTACCCGCCTACCGACACCCAGCCATTCAATCCAGGCAGTGTGCGCAAGGCAGCAGGCTCCAAAATGACCGCGCCGCCCATCGCACCCACACCGTACCGAACCCCCGCCGCGCCTTTTACGACGGTTATTTTGTCGGCAGTAAACGGATCAATCTCTGGCGCATGATCGTTGCCCCATTGCTGACTTTGCAAGGTCACTCCATCCGATACAATCGCAATGCGGTTGGAATGCAACCCCTGAATGACGGGTTTCGATACGTTTGCGCCCGAATTAAGCAAACTTACGCCCGGCAACTTTCGAAGGGTTTCGCCCAAACCCAATCCTTTAGCCGCCGCCAAATCAACCTGTTGCACCGTGCTTTCCGCTTGGGTAGGCAGAGGCGCAACGGCCTTTTCCGTAATGAGTACCTCGTGCAACACCGCATTGTGCCGCAATTCAAAATTGAGTTCCTGGTTTTCTTTTAACCGAACCCGATGGGTTTCATGCGCACATTCAATATGACGTAATTCAAGCACGTATTCGGAGCTGTCACACAAATCCGTAATACTGTAATAGCCGTGCTCATCGGTGATCGCGCCACGTCCAAGCGATTTTACAAAAATGGAAGCGTATGCTAAAGGCGTTTTGCTTTCAGCATCAAAAATATACCCGCGCAATGCCTGATGGCAGTCTTGTGCCTGCAAACCAGCAGATACACAACAACTTACAACCAGCGCACCGAATAATCGGGCCTTGTTGTTCAGCATGGATTTTCCTTAAAAATGGATACACCGTCAGTAGAATACTGCGGCAACAATGGAGAAAGATGGAAATGGAAACTAAAAAGCAGGTGGGCCCCGCAACTGGACAATAGCATAAAACCGACGCGAATCAGGTGCATTATGCTTTAAAAAATCCAGTTTTTCAGGTAAACAGGCAATTGAAAACAAATCCGTGCCTGGACTTACCAAGCTTACTGCGGAAAACCAAACGGCACAGATCGGACAATCCTCCTTCGGCGCATATTCCGAACCATGTAAATGCTTGTTCGAATCCTGCTGGTAGGCAGCCTCGCATATTGCATGCGTGTGATCCGCGTGAAGCAACATCTCATGCGTCGCACGCAACATCCAACCCGCTGTAAACAACAGCGCAAGCAGGTAAGCCGTGCATTTCCGATAAAATGATCTTTGCTTCAACATAAAATGGTATGAACAATACAAATGTAAATGTTCTGCTCGACTAATATTTAATATTTAGACAAAAAACTAAAAAACGCTTGCCTGGGACAAAAACCAGACAAGCGCTTCTATGAATATAAACTGTAATCTTATGATCGGTTGCGACGCTCCTTAAACTGCACCAATTGCCGTTTCAAATTATCTGCCGCCGCATGCACCGCTACCTCAAAGGTTTTTCCACTTTTTTTATAAACCAGCACACTGCCAGGTACTTTTAATCGAATCTCTGCAATTTTCTCCCGCACACGCGCCCCCGTATCCTGCAATTTTAAATGAACTTCCGCTTCCAGTGTGTGCTCAAAATAACGATTGAGCCTGCTGATTTTTTCCTCAATAAATGCTAACAACTTGGAATCAGCATGAAAATGAACGGATTTTACTTGAATTTTCATCATAATCGCACAAATTTTAAAATGAACGTTAGAAGTGATTAAAGCGGTTTTTCGAAATCTATTGTTTTGTTATAGCCGACACAAAGTGGTCATGAAAACGGCTGAATACTAATCCACTGAAAATCAATTTTTTTTATCCATCCATCCTTCAAATCCACTTAAATCTTGGTATAGTCTTAACATTTTGGTGCTTTGGTCCCCCAATTTTAGGACCTGCCACACTAATTTCCAAATTTATTTTTCGCCCAACTCTAAAAAACTTTCCCGAACTTTGATTCACCAACCACCGCATTAAAAAAGTTATCTATGTCAGAACTGGCTATTGAACCCGATAAAATTTCGCAATCGCATGATATTCAAGCGATTTTCGAAAACCTGAAAGCCAACCAATTTAACGTGGGCCGAACGACCGTGCGCGCGCGTATCGCAAAACTCAAACGCTTCCACGCCACCATGTTGCGCTTCCAAGAGGAGATCAATGAGGCCATGTGGGCCGATTTTCGAAAAAGTCCCACCGAAGTGGCCATTTCTGAAATCGGCGTTGTCAACACGGAAATCCGACATGCCATTCGAAACCTGCGCACCTGGTTAACGCCCAAGCGGGTCGGAATGCCGCTTATGATGATCGGAACCCGTTCTGAAATTCGATACGAACCCAAAGGCGTTTGCCTCATCATCGCACCCTGGAATTTTCCGTTCTGCCTAAGCCTGGCGCCCGTTGCACTCGCTATAGCTGCCGGTAACGTGGTGGTCTTGAAACCCTCCGAAATGGCGCCCCACAGTTCGGCTGTCATGAAAAAAATCATAGAGGAGGTGTTCCCGGCCAATGAAGTTGCCGTTGTAGAAGGCGCGGTCGAAGTAGCCACGCAACTCCTGGCTTTACCATTCAACCATATCTTTTTTACCGGAAGTCCACAAGTAGGGAAAATTGTGATGCGCGCCGCCGCCGAACACCTCGCTTCGGTTACCCTCGAATTAGGCGGAAAAAGCCCCGTAATCGTCGATGAAACGGCCAATTTAAACCTCGCCGCCGCCCAAATTTCATGGATCAATGCCATGAATGCCGGACAAATTTGCATCGCTCCTGATTATGTGCTCGTGCACGAAAACGTAAAGGAAGCGCTGCTCCTGAAATTGAAAGAAAAAAGCGAAAAGTTTTACGGCAATACCCCGGAAGCACGGGCAACTACACCAGACTATGCACGTTTAAGCACGGATCGCCATTTTAGCCGAGTAAAAGATTTGCTCGATGATGCGCTTGCGCAGGGTGCCCAATTAGTTTTTGGCGGAAATACCAACGCCGCCGAACGCTACATCGAACCAACCCTGCTTGATCATGTGCCCGATGAAGCAAAAATTTGGAAGGAAGAAGTATTCGGCCCTGTATTGCCCATCCGAACCTTCAAACAAATTGAAGAGGTAATTGAATACGTAAACAAGGACGAACGTCCACTTGCCATGTATATTTTCAGTGCCCGCAAGCGATTTATTGAACAAATTTTTGCCGAAACACGCAGCGGTGGCATAGCGGCCAACGAATGTGCCATCCAGTTCTACCACAACGACCTGCCGTTTGGTGGCAGTAACAACAGCGGCATCGGTAAAGGACACGGTGAATTTGGTTTTATGGAATTCATCAATCAACGCGGTATTACCTTTCAAAACCGCATTTTCCCACATACCCTTCTTTTTATGCCCCCTTATGGCGGTAAGTTAGCCAGACTTCTGCTCAAAGGTGTCGCACGCTGGTTCTAATAAAAAAAGCGGCTGTCACGAGCGCAGGATTTAAACCTGAAAACTCGGACAGCCGCTTTATGCTGTATAAAACGCCGCTCGACTAGTAGAATCGACTGCGGTTATCTTTAATGTTGGCTTCCTTCTTCAGCGTGGCCATGATATTGGTCCGAATCGAAGAAGCAGCACTGGAAGTATACTGCTTGCGGAACATCGTTAAGTCTGCAGGAATCTGCGTTTGTGGCTTATCCGACAGCGTTTGAATAATATATACGCCGCTTGCACCCAAAATTGGAGCACTCGTTTCACCTTTCGCCAAATGGAATACAGTACCCAATACCCGTGGTTCGCCACCGGAAGACATCATCGATACTGCTTTCACCGTATCTACTTTGGATTCGAACTGGGCCGCAACAGCGCTCATATCTGTATTAGAGCCAATTTTAGCCTTCAGGACTTCGCCTTTTTTAATCTGCTTCACCTTCTGCTCTGCTTCTGGGAGCGATTTCAAGATCGCAACCGTCGCTTTTCCTTTCGGTGCAATGCTTTTTAAAGCGGCTACGAGATACTTACTGTCAAAATAACCACCAGTTTCATCGCGGAAAGAGAAAACATCTTTACTAACACTTCCTGCTTTCACATCTTCACCAAAGGCCCAACGTACAACTTCACGGGCATCCGAACCAGTACCAAGGCCATCCAGTGCGTAGTCATTGGCTTTCAAACTTTTGCTGCTCTGCAGTTCAATGCTCTGCTGGGTAGCCTGTGTAGTCAAATCGCTCAGGTTTTTCACACCTTGTACCAACGCAATCGCTTTGTCTTTGGCGATTTGCTGGGTGGTTTTACCAGGCTCAATGCGCTGTTTCAAGAAAACAGCCCGTACACCGGCTTCATTTTTTATGAACTTTTTGCCAGTTACCTCCAACAAGTGATAACCAAACTGGGTTCTTACAATGTATAATTTGCCTTGCTCAGCCTGGTAAAAACATACATTGTTGAATTCAGGAACCATCATGCCATTCGCAAACCAACCCAAATCTCCCCCTTTCGGAGCAGAACCGTCTTGGCTCACTTTGAGCGCAAGCGAGTCAAAACGCGCTTTGCCGCTGGTAATCAAACCTTTCAAGCTGTCCAAGGTATTGGCAAAGGCTGGATTATTGCCTTTCAACAAGATGTGGCGCGCACGAACAGAGTCCGGAAGCGTTTTGCGATCAAGCAATTTACCAATATTCCAGGCACCACCATCCAGATATGGACCAAACAAAGCGCCTGGTGCCAAACGCATCAACGTGTCAGCAACCGCAACGGGCAACGCACTTTTTACTTTGTACGTCGCATCGTACACGCCATTATTGGTCGTTACGTAAATGGAGTCATTTTTAGATGACGTCCAGTCGGTCTTCAATTTCAAAATACTTTCGCGCGCTGAAGCAGTATCTGCACCCGTTGGTAATACATTGAAAACAGCATAAGATAATACACGGCTTTCTTCCTGTGCATCATACAAATGTGGGTTTTCTTTCAAAAAAGTAGCAAAATCGGCGTCCGTCAACACGGCTTCTTCATCCTTTACTTTTTCGTAAGGCAAGCGCACATAACGGAACTCCAAGCGCTCGTTGTTCTCACGGTAAGCCATTTCGGCCTGCCAGGTCGGCGTGTACATGCCCTTGGATAAAAGCGTGGAAACTTTCTCAATCAAACGCTCTTTCACAATCTCGTGCTCCTGCTCAATCCAAGCAGTACGAAATGGAAATTGCTGTTGATCGACCAATTGACCCGCGTCAATCGCATTTTTAACACTGTTCAAATAGTTCATGTTGAGTGAACCATCTGGCGATTTATACCGCTCTTTGATCAGTGGACTAATGTTTGCACCAAACTCAAGGTCACGCAGTTCATCTCTGCAGATGCCCAAGCCCAATTTGTCGGATAGTTGGGTCATCAATGCGCGCTCAACGAAATATTCCCAAGCCTGCCCACGTACTTGATAACTGCTGTTACCATCTGCACTGGAATAGATCAATGCCTGGTATTTTTCAAAATCAGCACGTCTGATTTCTTCACCATTTACCTTTCCAAGTGTGTTTGCATCACCTGCACTGTTGCGCTGCGCATTCGAAATAATTTCCATGAGGATGAACCCACCCAACGCAAGTGTCATCATCACAATGAGGATCCACCCGTTTTTTCGAATCGTTCCGATTAAAGCCATTTTGCCGTAATTATTTGAAAATCAGAATTTTAAGTATTTTTTGTTCAACGCTTCCGAAAAAGCAACCGCAAAGGTAATTCTTAGGAATGAAAAAGGAAAAAAAATAAAAATCTCGCCCTATTTCACGCCAAAACCATTGGGCCATCCTGGAGGGGGAGCTACAAAACTCAATTGACCCTCCGAATCTTCCGCCATCAAGATCATGCCCGCCGAAGTAGTACCCATCATCACACGCGGCGCCAGGTTCGCTAATACAACCACCTGTTGACCAACCACGGATTCCGGCCGAAAATGCAGCGCAATGCCCGATAAAATCGTTCTCGTCTCAAAACCAAGATCTACCTGCAACTTCAATAATTTCTTCGACTTCTCTACCGCCTCCGCCGCAACGATCGTACCGGTACGAATGTCCATGTTCGCAAAATCATCGTACTGTATCAATTCCTTCAACTCCGGATACGATATAGCGGCAGAAACTGCCGGTTCCTCCGCAGACACCGATTCCTCCGCCACAGCGCTTTCGGCCTGGTTCGTCCGATCGGTTGCTTCCAATCGCGCAACCTGTGCCTGAATCACCTCATCCGGAATTCGGGTAAATAAATGCTCGGCTGTATTGATCGCATGATTAGCAGGCAAAATTGGGTTGCCCTCCGCCAAATCGTTCAAAATAAACAACAACTCGCCACTGCCCGATAATGACTGCAAATTGATCATTTTACGCATCTTCTCTGAAGTAAAGGGCATAAACGGCTGACAAGCCACCGATAACGCTGCCACAAATTGCAATCCCAGGTTCAACACCACCCGAACGGTCTCCGGACTGTCTTTTACCGCCTTCCAAGGCTCATTAAATTGCAACAAGGCATTCCCCGCACTCGATATTTCCATCAATATCCGCAAAGCCTCCCTAAAATTAAATTGCATGATCTCCTTGCCCATCTCCTCTACCTTGTGGTGCAACAACAACAACTCTTCATCAAAATAACCTACCTGTTCGATGTTCCACCCGCTCCGAATGGCAAGATTGGTATCAACCTCTGGTACCAACCCATCATAATATTTGTGGGTCAGCACCAATACCCGATGTACAAAATTGGCAAGGTTGTTTACTAACTCGGTATTGGTCGTTTCCTGAAATCCTTTCCACGTAAATTCAGCATCGCGCTGTTCAGGCATGTTTTTAATCATATTGTACCGCAAAGCATCTTCTTGGCCCTTGAAATCGGCACAATATTCATGAACCCATACAGCCCAGTTTTTTGAAGTCGATAATTTTCGGCCCTCCAGGTTCAAAAACTGATTCGCAGGTACATTCACCGGTAAAATAAACCCACCATGCGCCTTCAAAATGGCCGGAAAGATCAAACAGTGGAATACGATGTTATCTTTTCCAATAAAATGAACCAACCCGGTATCATCACTTTGCCAATAGGGGGCCCAGTCTTTACCATGATCCGCAGCCCATTGCTTGGTGGCTGAAATATACCCAATTGGCGCATCCAGCCATACATACAACTTTTTGCCTGCCGAACCCGGAATATGCTGGGGCACATCTACGCCCCAATCCAAATCACGCGTCATTGCACGAGGCTGTAATCCACTGTCTAACCAGGAATTGCATTGGCCTACGACGTGGTTCTTCCAACTGCCAGGCTGGTGCTGAAGTTTCCCATCCACCATACCCGTATTGATCCAGGTACGCAACCATGCCTCATGCTCATCCAATTTCAAATACCAATGCTTCGTTGGACGTAATTCCGGCGTTGCGCCACTTAAGGTCGAACGTGGGGTAATCAACTCCGTCGGACTCAAGGTGGTGCCACAGCGTTCACATTGGTCGCCATAAGCATCCGGATTGGCACAATTCGGGCAGGTACCAATAATATAACGGTCTGCCAAAAACTGTTCTGCCACCGGATCATAATACTGATCGCTCTCTTTTTCGTCAAACTGACCGTTTTCCAATAACTTTAAAAAGAAATCCTGCGATGTCTTATGATGCAGCGGACTAGAAGTGCGGTGGTACAAATCAAAATGAATACCGATGTCCACAAAGGTATCGCGCAACATGACATGGTATTTATCTACAATTTCCTGGGGTGTAACCCCTTCTTTGCGTGCCTTAACGGTAATTGCCGCGCCATGCTCATCCGAACCGCACACAAACACTACGTCTTTCCCCATCAAGCGTAAATACCGCACATATATATCTGCGGGTAAATAGGCTCCTGCCAAATGCCCAATATGCAATGGACCATTGGCATAGGGCAATGCGGCGGTAACCAAATAACGTTTTTTCATGTAACTGGAATGCTTTTAATCTACAAACTGAAAAAGGGTAATGTGCGGAACACTCTTTTCAAACCATTTCATTGGAGCAAGGGTCTTGTCTCCTGTAAGGGTGTCGCACTTGAAAAAGGTGTAATACAACTGCATACAATAACCCACCTTTTCGTATAAATGTTCCAGCGTACGCTCGCGTTTTCCGGGCAACACATTGTCTTGCCGCGCGACCAACCAGGCATAAAATGCATCATCATGCGTTTCTGTAACATCCAATACGGCACGATCGTCCGTATATTGTTCTAAAAAACGGCGTGCAATTAATCCATGATGCTTCGACCAGTCGCGTGGCCGAGACCGATCTTCTGCATATTTGAAGGTATCGTGTACCAGGGCTATTTGACGCAATTGAGACCGCATTACACCCGATAATCCAGGTATCCGGTCAATATTGTCCAATACTTCCCGGACATGTAAGGCAACTTGACCTTCCGGATGGCCAAAGCGCGGCTCACCCCACAGTAATCCATGCCGATACTCCGGCAAGGTAAACCAGTGAGATTCTAATGCAGTTTCAGGTTGCAAATAGGCCTCCAGCATGTTGGGCTCGTCGAGCATGCGCTTCATGGGCAGCGTTCGTCGGTCGATTATAGTTGTTGGTCGGTGCGCATTGGTCGGGGCAAACATACGTCAGCAATTTGTACGTTATGAAGAATGTTTTGAATTAAAAAAAACAGAACGCAGGAACCTTAACTTATTGGTTAATACTTCGTTAAAGTGCCCTTTTCTGACAGCAAACAGAAGCGAACATCGTTTTAAATTTGCTTGCTCAAACAAAGTTAAGATTATTTTAAGCCAAACTAATTGTCAAACAATGAATAAATTCTGGTCAACGCTTATTGCTGGCGCCGTAGGAGGTCTGGTAACCGTCGGTGCTTCTAAAATGCTGGACAATTCATCAAAGGTATCAGCGTTTGTTCCAGCGCCTTCCTCCAAACAAGTGAATTTTGGAGACACCCCGGCTCCCTTCGATTTTACAAAGGCTGCCGATCGTTCTATGCCTGCTGTAGTGCATATTAAAGCCTCTGAAAGCAAGGAAACTGCAGCACAACGCCAACGCCAAGAGTACAATCCTTTCCGCTACTTTTTTGGCGACTCTTACGACAATTATGCCCAACCCCGTTCAGGTACCGGCTCCGGCGTAATCTACTCCTCCGATGGCTATATCGTGACCAATAACCACGTGGTTGATTTTGCCGACGAATTTATCGTTACCCTGCACGACAACCGCGAATTCAAAGCACGCATCATCGGCACCGATCCCAATTCGGATATGGCCGTTATCAAAATTGACGCAAATAATCTGCCAGCCATCGAAATTGGTAACTCGGACGACGTAAAAGTAGGGGAGTGGGCACTCGCTGTAGGAAATCCGTTCGACCTTACGTCTACCGTCACCGCAGGAATCATTAGTGCAAAAGGCCGCGATATCAAAATTATCAAAGGTGGCCGCGCCATAGAATCGTTCATCCAAACCGATGCAGCCGTCAATCCAGGCAATTCTGGCGGTGCCCTCGTTGATGTAAACGGCAAATTGATCGGCATTAATTCAGCAATTGCTACACCAACCGGAACATTCGCCGGATACTCTTTTGCAATCCCGGTTAACCTCGTTAAACGCATTTGTGATGACCTGATCACGTATGGCGAATACAAGCGTCCATACCTCGGGGCCGATATCGCTACCATGGATACCGAAGTAGCAGATGCCCTTGAAATCGATTTTACCCCAGGGGTTGCATTGGTAAAACTTGACCCACAAGGCTCTGCCGCAGTGGCTGGTTTGCGCGAAAAGGATATTATCACTAAAATAAATGGCAAAACCGTGACAGGTACCCCCGAACTTCGAGAGTACATCGGTCGTTCTAAAGTAGGTGAAACCATTACGGTGGTTTACAACCGAAATGGCCAAGAAAAAGAAGCATCCGTACGGCTTAAAAAACGCGCGGATAATTAAAATATAAAGGGTAAAACCCTAAGATAAAGTTGGTTTTTCGTTTTGTTTTGATGTGTCTGTCCAGCGCAATGCTGGGCAGACTTTTTAAATTTAGGCAGGGCTTTTGTACATTTTGCCAAATCTTGCGTTCTTTTGCAACGCATAATCCATACCTACCCAATGCGCCCTTACTGCTGTCTAATTTTTGCGCGTTGAACCTTTCAATTTCAAATTTTTATGAAAAGAACCCTGCTCTTAGCGGCCTTGTTTACCTTCCTTGGTATCGCGGCCTGGTATGTACTTACCCAAAAAAATCAGAAAACCAGCGTGAATGTTTCCTGGGATATGGATTTTGGCGTTCCGGAAACCGGTAAAATTCACAAAATATTCATTGCCGACCGAAAAGGACAAACGGCTACCCTGGTAAGAGAAAAAAATCAGTGGCGCTATAATGGCCAGTTTCGTGCCCGACCTACCGCGATCCAAACACTTTTGGAAACCATCGCGCAAGTTCGAGTACAATACGCCCCCACGGAAACAGCTAAACCCAGTCTGATTAAGTCAATTGCAGCAGAAGGCATCAAAGTAGAGCTCTACGATGAAGATGGAAAACAGATCAAATGCTATTATGTAGGCGATGTTACAACCGATGAACGAGGTACCTATATGATTATGGATAAATCTGAAAATCCATACGTTGTCCAAGTCCCTGGTTTTATCGGCCAATTGCGCGTCCGATATATGCTCGGCGATGATAACTGGCGTGACCGAGCCGTTTTTTCTGAAAAACCCGAAGAAATAGAATCAGTTGTAGTCGAATATCCACAACAAAAGAGCCAGTCTTTTAAAATTAATAAGACAAAGCCGCTTACCTACGAGGTCACGCCGTTCTATTCTACGACACCCGTCCTGAAAGGCCCGCAGCGGAAAGGTGTACCAGAAGCCTACTTACTACAATTCGAAAGCCTTATTTCAGAAGGTTTTGAAAACAAAAACCAGGTGCGCGATTCTGTACGAGCATTGGTTCCATTTGTGATCATTACGGTCAAAAACAAAGAAGGGATAGAAACTAAAGCACGGTTCTGGCCTGTGGAAGTCGACCAAGATCCAGTCACTGGGCAAACGTTCATTGTGCGCTACTTTACCGACCTCAACGATGGGGCATTGTTTATGCTGACCCAACATCAGGTATTTGGACCTATTTTCAGAGGGTATTCATTTTTCTTTGAGGCGGGCGATGACCGCAGGCGAGGAATACGCAATTAACACGTATGTTTTGGATAATAAAACAGGCGATGCTCCCATAAGGTGCATCGCCTGCTTCGATATTGTGTTAAGGCTTAATTAAGCCGCTTCGTCTTCTTTCTTTTCTTCTGTTTCAACCGTTGGTGCTACTTCATCTGCAACGATTTCAGCAACATCTTCTACAACAGGAGTTGTTTCTTCCACTTCTGCCACCGCAACAGTTTCTTCAGCCGCTACAGCAACTTCATCCACTACACTGGTTTCTTCTGTTTCAGCAACACCGCTTGCACCTTTTTTGCCACCACGACGCGTACGTTTCGCAGTTTTCGTTTTGCTTGCGTTCGGGTTGTAGATATCATTGAAGTCAACAAACTCAATCATCGCAGTTTCAGCACCGTCACCACGACGGAAGCCCAATTTGATCACGCGGAGGTAACCGCCTGGACGATCGCCAATTTTGGTAGCAATTGTGCTAAACAGTTCAGTAACTGCTTCTTTATTTTGCAGGTAACTGAACACTACACGACGCGAGTGGGTCGTATTGTCTTTTGATTTCGTGATGAGCGGCTCCACATAACGACGCAATGCTTTTGCTTTTGCGAGGGTAGTTGTAATGCGCTTGTGTTCAATCAGCGAATTGGTCATGTTCGCCAACATAGCACGACGGTGCGATGCTGTCCGACCAAGGTTGTTAATTTTATCTCCGTGTCTCATAACGGTATAAACCTATTTTTAGGTGGCGGCACCGGGGCAGTTTTACACGCTCAAACGGTTACCACACTTTGTGAAAAAATGGTGAATTAATCTTCTTCTAACTTGTACTTAGCCAAGTCCATGCCGAATGTCAGGCCCTTGTCTTGCAGCAACTCTTCGATCTCAACCAACGATTTTTTACCAAAATTGCGGAATTTGAGTAATTCGTGGGTGTCATAACGTACCAACTCAGCCAAAGTATTGATTTTAGCTGCTTTGAGGCAGTTGTAAGCACGCACGCTCAGATCCAGGTCTTCGAGGGAGGTTTTGAGCAACTTGCGCATGTGCAAGATATGCTCATCCACAACGTTCTCTTCGCGGCTTGCTGGTGTATCGAACGTAATATTATCATCGGTGATCAGCATCAAGTGCTGAATCAGGATGCGGCTTGCTTCGCGAATCGCTTCCTCTGGATGAATCGTACCATCTGTTTTTACATCGATGGTGAGTTTTTCATAGTCCGTACGTTGACCAACACGGGTGTTTTCAACACGGTAGGAAACATTTTTGATCGGCGTATAGATCGCATCAATTGGAATAACACCAATTGCAGCGTCTTTAGGTGCGCCATCTTCTGCAGGCTGGTAACCACGTCCTTTGGTGATGGTCAATTCCAACTCCAAAGTTACCGCTGGTTCCATACGGCAAATGAGCAGATCATGGTTCATGATCCGGAAAACATTGGTAAATTCTTCAATCTGACCTGCACGGAATTCTTCACGACCACTAATGGTCAGGTAAATTTTTTCCTGCGGATTCTTTTCGTCTTGAATAACTTGCTTAATCCGTACTTGTTTGAGGTTCAGTACAATATCTACTACGTCTTCCACAACGCCCCGAATGGTGGCAAACTCGTGGTCAACACCTCCAATCCGAACTGCGCTAATCGCAAAACCTTCTAGAGAAGAAAGCAGAACCCGACGAAGAGAATTGCCAACAGTTTGGCCAAATCCCGGTTCCAATGGCTTAAATTCAAAGGTAACTTCAAAATCTGTTGCTTTTTGCATCAAAATTTTGTCAGGCTTCTGGAAATTGAGAATACTCATATGTGGAACGCTCCGAATTATAAAAGGGTGGGAAAAAGAAATGTGATTTTGGGGCCGAAAGCAGTCATAACGATTAACAACGTTTAAACGCGAAAATGGTTGGCGACCGTTACCGACCGCCAACCTTTCGTTATTTTGCTCTTATTTTGAGTACAATTCGACGATCAACTGTTCGTTGATCTTTTCTGGGATCTGATCACGCAGCGGATAGGCGAGAAACACACCCTGCATTTTATCAGGGTTCCATTCCAGCCAACTAAACTGGCGTACATTGTTGGTTTTTGCACCAACATGCGTCGTAACGATATCAAGTCCTTTCGATTTGCCACGTACAGCAACTACATCTCCTGGTTTCAGGGAGTAGGAAGGAATGTTTACTACATTTCCATTTACCGTTACGTGACGGTGGCCTACCAACTGACGCGCACCGCGACGGGTTGGAGAAATGCCAAGACGGAAAACCGTATTGTCAAGCCGTGCTTCCAACAATTGAAGCAATACCTCACCGGTAACACCATGGCGACGTGTAGCCTCATGGAAAGTACGGCGGAATTGGCGCTCCAAAATACCATAGGTGTACTTTGCTTTCTGCTTTTCAGTCAACTGAACCGAGTAGTTCGATGCAGCTTTCTTCTTGCGCGCTTGTCCGTGTTGTCCTGGCGGGTATTTGCGACGTTCAAAGGATTTATCTAATCCGAAGAGAGATTCGCCAAATGCACGCGACTTTTTTGTGGTAGGTCCTGTATAACGAGCCATTCTATGTGAATGTATTGATTGTGGTCAATGTGTATAATAACGCTGTTGTGGTAAACAGTCGTGTGGAATGCTTAAACGCGACGACGTTTAGGCGGGCGACATCCATTGTGTGGCATCGGCGTAACGTCGTTGATAACCAACACTTTAATGCCTGATTGGTCAATCGCGCGGATTGCCGCCTCACGACCAGATCCCGGGCCTTTAACGAAAACTTCAGCCGAACGAATGCCCGCATCAAACGCAACTTTCGCGCAGTCGTTGGCAGCAATTTGTGCAGCGTATGGTGTATTCTTTTTAGAACCACGGAAACCAGCCTTACCGGCTGATGCCCAGGAAACCACTTCACCCTGCTTGTTGGTGATAGAGATAATGATGTTGTTGAAGCTCGCCTGAATGAAGACGATTCCTTCCGGGGTAACTTTTACCTTCCGCTTTACAACTTTTTTAGCAGCTCCTTTAGCCATTGTGTATAGTCGATGTGATGATTCGATGATGTGATGATGCAGTACCCAGATGATTTCAGTTTACTGACACCTGTACATAGCACCTAACCCGCAATGAGTATTACTTAGTTACTTTTTTCTTGTTTGCAACCGTCTTACGCTTGCCCTTACGGGTACGCGCATTCGTACGGGTACGCTGGCCACGCAAAGGCAATCCTTTACGATGACGCAAACCACGGTAACAACCAATGTCCATCAAACGTTTGATATTCATTTGAATCTCAGACCGAAGTTGACCTTCTGTCTTGAATTCATCCGCTATAATACGAGAGATGGTCTTGATGTTGTCATCCGTCCATTTTTCAACTTTGGTACTTTCGTCTACCCCTGCTTTCTCAAGCACCACCTTTGCGGTAGAGGAGCCGATACCATAAATATAGGTCAACGCGATAACCCCTCTCTTGTTACGGGGTAAGTCTACACCTGAAATACGTGCCATTATTGTGTATTTTTAAATGTTGATCTCTCGGCTCGTTTTTGCACATTCAGACCTCTGGCCCAAATTATACCACAACGAACCCAACATCAAATTATCCCTGACGTTGTTTGAATTTTGGGTTTTTCTTGTTGATTACATAAAGCTTGCCTTTGCGGCGCACTATTTTGCAATCAGCAGAACGCTTTTTAATCGACGGTCTGACTCTCATGATGGATGTTGTTGTCCGTTTAAAATTTACAAACTGCTTTTGCCCCAGTAGGAACAATCACAAATTGATTATTTGTAGCGATAGATAATGCGTCCGCGTGTTAAGTCGTATGGCGACATTTCAACTGACACCTTATCTCCCGGCAGAATACGAATGTAATTCATCCGCATTTTACCAGAAATTGTGGCAAGTATGACGTGACCATTCTCTAGGCGAACCTTAAAGTTTGCGTTAGAAAGCGCCTCGGCTACTTCGCCGTCCTGTTTAATCAAATCTTCTTTAGACATATTTTGCCCTTCTGAATTTCGGGCTGCAAAGGTCTAATTTTTTGGTGAAACTTCCTTTAATTCAGGATTATTTTTTATCTCTTCCAACAAATAACTGTGATCAGAGAGAATATCGGCCTGATTTTTCCGTATAACGATCGAATGCTCAAAATGTGCACTCGCTTTTCGGTCTTTTGAATGGATGGTCCAACCATCGGATGCTTGAAAAACGTCTCTTACTCCCAGGTTTACCATCGGCTCTATGGCCAAAGCCAACCCTTCCCGAAGTACCATCCCATGCCCCCTCTTTCCATAATTGGGCACTTCCGGCTCTTCATGTAAGGACCTTCCTACCCCATGTCCTACCAAATCGCGCACCACACCATATTTATTTTTGCGTTCACAATAATCTTGCACCGCAAATGAAATATCTCCAATCCGTTTTCCAACAATCGCTTGTTCGATTCCCAGATATAAAGACCGGTAGGTCACGCTTAAAAGTTCCATTTCTGGTTCGCCAACTTCCGAAAAAGCAAATGTGAAAGCAGCATCCCCAAAAAATCCTTCCAACTCTACACCACAATCCACAGAAACCACATCGGTGGGCAAAAATTCCCGCTTTCCTGGTATACCATGCACCACAATGTCATTATAAGAAACACAAAGCGTTGCGGGAAATCCATGATAACCTTTAAACGCTGGTTTTCCTTTGTGATCTCGTATAAACGTTTCGGCTGCTTTGTCAATCTCAAGGCCAGTTATGCCCGGTTTTAACATGCTACCTACTAACGCTAGGGTTTTTGATACCAGCAAATTTGACGCACGCATTAATTCTACTTCGTCGTTGGTCTTGTAGAATATATGTTTGCTGTTTTGTGCACTGGTGAAAAAACCCATTTTTTGTTTTTATCAATCTCAAACAACCCAAATTGGATGTTTGATGCTGTTTTTATTATTGAGGCTGGCCCAATTGGATGCCCTGTGTAGAGCGACCCTGAATACGTCCTGATTTGATCAGGCCATCGTATTTTTGTGTCAGCAGATAACTTTCAACTACTTGCAAAGTATCCAAAGCAACACCCACCATGATGAGTAGGGTAGTGCCACCAAAGAACAGCGCAAACTGCTGGTTAATCCCCAAGGTTGCTGCAATAGAAGGCAAAATACCAATCAAACCTAGGAATATCGCGCCTGGGAGTGTAATCCGCGTCATGATATTATCAATGTAATCGGCAGTTGCTTCTCCTGGTTTAACACCTGGGATAAAGGCGTTGCTACGCTTCAAATATTCTGAGTAGTTGGTTGGGCTGATCATCAAAGCTGTGTACACATAAGTGAAAATCACAACTAAAAGGAAAAACACAACGTTATAACCTAAAGAATAAATGTCGTTAAAGGCATGTAAACGGCCTGTCATTTGACCTTTATTTCCAGAAAAATATTGAATCGCGGTTGCTGGAAGGAACATCAATGCTTGTGCAAAGATGATGGGCATTACACCGGCAGAGTTTACTTTAAGCGGAATATAATCCCGTGCACTTGCACTTGGCATGGTACTGCCAGATCGGCCAACCATCCGTTTTGCAAACTGAATTGGAATCCGACGAACGCCTTGGATTACCAGGATCGTAGCCAACACAATCACAAAGAACAGTGCCAATTCTACAAAGAACAACAGCAATTTGTTGTCACCGAATAATTTCTGGAATTCGAAGATGAATGCTTGTGGCAAACGCGCGATGATACCGGCCTGGATGATCAAGGATGTACCGTTACCAATACCTTTATCCGTGATACGTTCACCCAGCCACATACAAAAGATCGTACCTGCGGTAAGAATGATGATGTTTGAGAACCAAAATAATCCGTCAGGGATGTTTGGTGAAACTGCACCAGGAATGCTGCGAATTAATTGAAGGTAACCACCACCTTGTACGAGTGCAATTGCTACCGTAAGTAAACGTGTTACCTGGTTGAGGCGTTTGCGACCACTTTCACCTTCTTTTGATTGGAGGCGTTGAAAGTAAGGAACCGCGAATCCAAGCAACTGAACAATGATGGATGCCGTAATATAAGGCATTACGCCTAAAGCAAAAATGGCTGCATTGTCGAATGCGCCACCAGTAAATACATTGATAAGACCCAACAAGTCGTTCGCGCTACGGCTTTGGCTATAGCGGTCGAGTGCAATCGGGTTTACACCTGGAAGTACCACAAATGTACCTACGCGGTAAATGAGCAACAACGCAAGGGTAAACAGAATGCGTTGACGGAGTTCTTTGATACTCCAAATATTTCTGATAACTGAAAGCAGCTTCATGCCTGCAACGTATGTTTAGACGGTTTGAACAGTTCCACCAAGCGCTTCAATCGCTGTTTTGGCAGAAGCAGAAATTGCATGTACGGTAATATCCACTTTGGTTTCCAATTTACCATTACCCAGCACTTTAATTTGCTCGGAGGCTTTTGCAACACCAGCAGCAACTAAAGCCGGTACATCGAATGTGGTTAAACCTGTTTTCTGTATGAGTGCTTCCAGTGCAGACAAATTGAGGGGGATAAATTCCACTCGGTTGACGTTTTGGAAACCACGTTTTGGCAAACGACGCTGCATCGGTGTTTGACCACCTTCAAAGTGACGTTTTTCTTTCGAACCACTGCGCGCTTTATCACCTTTGTGACCGCGTGTAGAAGTTCCACCGTGGCCAGAACCTGTACCACGACCAATGCGTTTACGCGTTTTTACAGAACCCTGTGCTGGACGTAGATTATTGAGCTCCATTGCTGTATTTGTTCGATATTGCGTTAGTAAATTTTTGATTGCCGGATTTACCGGATTTACGCCTGCTTATTTCGTTATGAAAACCTGTAAAGGGCGAACCCCACAGGTTTTGACAAAATCTTTGGCGTTGTTTTCAGATTAAATATTTTCAACCTGAACAAGATGGTCAACCACCCGCAACATACCACTTAATTGTGGTGTAGCTTCGTGTTCTACCATTTGGTTTATTTTACGAAATCCCAAAGCCTTCAAGGTATCCTTTTGGCGTTTGCTTTTGTCGATCGGGCTTTTTACAAGCGTAATTTTTACCTTACCCATTGTTATGGAGTGCTTTATGGTTTTTCAAATCTTGCGGAATGAAACACCAGGCTAAAGTTGAATTATCCGTTGAACAGTTTTTCAAGTGAAATGCCACGTTGACGGGCAATTTCAACTGGGCTGCGGAGACTTGCCAAAGCAGCAATTGTTGCTTTCACAATGTTGTGCGGATTGGAAGAACCTTGCGATTTAGCCAAAACATCATGCACACCAGCCATTTCCAGCACAGCACGCATTGCACCACCCGCGATTACACCTGTACCGTTGGATGCAGGTTTGATCAATACGCGACCTGCATCAAATTTGCCGTGGGCCTCATGCGGAATCGTACCGTTCAAAATTGGCACTTTAATCAGGTTCTTCTCAGCGTCTTTAACCGCCTTTTGTATTGCTTCGGAAACCTCCCGTGCTTTACCAAGTCCTTGACCGATTGTGCCTTTACCGTCGCCTACTACTACAACTGCAGCAAAGCTAAATGTACGGCCACCTTTTGTAACTTTCGCTACACGGTTGAGCGCTACCAGTTTTTCTTTGAGACCCGAATCTTCTGAAGTGCGGGAATTATCTCTGTCTCTTTCTTGCTTAGCCATTACATTTAGCTAATTTGAATGAAATTATGAATGCTTGGCTAGGTTTACAATGAATGTCATTTGCCTTCGCCATCACTTTAGATTTGTTAGAACTGAAGACCGCCTTCGCGTGCTCCATCGGCTACTGCCTTAACACGACCGTGGTACAAGTAGCCACCGCGGTCAAATTTTACGTCAACAATTCCGGCGCTTTTTGCTTTTTCAGCCACTAATTTGCCTACCGCAACAGCCTGGTCAATTTTTGAACCTTCGATTGTTGTTTCGTGCGAACTTGCTGCAACCAGTGTGTGTCCTTTCAAATCATCAATAATTTGACAATAGATTGATTTGTTTGAACGGTAAACACACAGACGAGGCCGATCAGGCGTACCGCTTACTTTCTTGCGGACGCGCAAGTGAATGCGCCGACGGCTTTGTTGTTTTGTACGTTTCATTGTTACGCTATTTTAATGATTCCGATTTCCGACCGGAATCCGAATGATTGTATTAAAAAGGTGTTCAACAAGCAATTCCGAAAAAATAGAAAACGTGTTGAACACCTGATATATGGTGGATTATTTTTTACCACCAGCAGTTTTACCTGCTTTACGACGAATAACTTCGCCTTTGAATTTGATACCTTTTCCTTTGTAAGGCTCTGGCTTACGGAAGGCTCGAATTTTGGCGCATACCTGGCCAAGTAATTCTTTATCAATGCCTTCCAACTTAATCATCGGTGGAGAACCTTTTTCCATCGCAGTAGTTACTTTCAACTCGCTGGGGATAGAGAAGATTACTGGGTGCGAATAACCAAGGGTAAATGTTACCATATTACCTTGATTTTCAACACGATAACCTACACCAATGATTTCCATTTCGCGTGTATAGCCCTCGCTTACGCCAACAACCATGTTGTTAAGCAGTGCGCGGTACAGACCGTGCATCGCTCTATGGCGTTTTTGGTCGGTAGGACGGTTTACCTGTACTACGCCATTATCAATGGCGATAGAGATATCGGCGTCCACTTTTTGAGAAAGTGAGCCTTTTGGTCCTTTTACAGTAACCGTATTATCAGGGGCTACCGAAATTTCAACCTTGGCCGGAAGTGTAATCGGCAATTTACCAATACGTGACATATTCCTTACTCAGTTAAGAGTGATGAGTTTAAATTAGCAAATGTAGCAAAGCAATTCTCCGCCTACATTTTTTTCGCGTGCTTGTTTGTCGGTTAATACCCCTTTCGAAGTAGAAACGATCATTGTACCAAGCCCGTTGATAATGCGGGGAATATCGCCAGATCCTGAAAACTTCCGCAGTCCTGGACGACTCACACGCACCAATTCCCGAATAATCGGTTTTTTGGTTGTTGGGTCGTATTTCAAAGCGATTTTGATCAAACCTTGCTTGTGTTCATCCGATTTTTCCTCGAATGTATATTTCAGAATGTAACCCTGATCATACAAGATTTCAGTGATGGACTTCTTTATGTTGGAAGCCGGAATCTCGACGATGCGATGTCCCGCCATCTGTGCATTGCGGATGCGGGTCAAATAATCTGCTATCGGGTCAGTGACTTGCATTTTATTGAATATTGATTGTTGTCGGTTGTTCGATGCACATCCTTTTTACGGGACTAGCGCGCAACGAAAGAATTACCATGAAGCCTTTGTAACACCTGGAATTTTTCCATCGAGTGCCATTTGGCGGAATTTTACGCGGCAGATTCCGAACTTGCGCATATAACCTTTTGGTCGGCCGGTAAGCAGGCAGCGGTTATGCAGGCGAATTGGGTTTGCGTTGCGTGGAAGTTTGTCCAGTGCATCATAATCACCGGCTTCCTTTAACTTTTTGCGAAGTTCAGCATACTTTGCTACAACACGCTCCCGTTTTAGTCCACGGGCAATGACTGATTTCTTTGCCATCTTGCGCTATATTTTATTGAAAATGAGCGTCAATTATTTTTTGAACGGAATACCGATTTCTTTCAGCAGCGCGAAGGCTTCTGCATCCGTTTGGGCTGTGGTCACCATAGTGATGTCCATACCCATAATTTTGTTTACTTTTTCGATATCAATCTCCGGGAAGATGATTTGTTCGGTGATACCCATGGTATAGTTACCACGACCATCAAACGATTTATCATTTACACCGCGGAAGTCACGTACACGTGGTAGTGAAATGGAGATCAAACGATCTAAAAATTCCCACATCCGTTCGCCGCGCAGTGTTACTCGTACACCGATTGGCATACCTTCACGGAGTTTGAAGTTAGAAACCGACGTTTTAGCACGGGTTGGAACCGCTTTCTGACCTACGATTGTTGTAAGGTCATTTGCTGCTACGTCGATCAATTTCTTGTCGCCAGAAGCATCGCCGATACCTTGGTTGATGCAAATTTTCACCAAGCGGGGTACCTGCATAACAGAAGAGTAGCTGAACTGCGACATGAGCGCAGGGACTACATCCTGTTGATATTTTGTTTTAAGACGTGCTGTGTATTTCATCACTTATATGATGTTTCCAGTTTTTTTAGAATAGCGAACACTTACGCCGTTCTCAATTTTACGGCCAACTCGCGTTGCTTCACCCGTTTGCGGATCAACCACCAACAGATTAGAGATATGTAGTGGAGCAGGCATATCCTGAATACCACCTTCTTCCGTCTGAGAGGCTTTCACGTGTTTCTTAACAATATTGAGGCCATCTACGATTGCGCGCAATTTGTCTGGGAACACCTGAAGAACTTCACCGGTTTTGCCTTTGTCGTCGCCGGCAATAACCATTACTTTATCTCCTTTGCGGATATGAAGCTTTTGCGTGAAGCGTTTGGACTTATTATTCGTTGCCATTGTTAATATTGATAATTTGATCGCGCTTTGCAATGCACTCAGATTGAGTTATTTGCATGGTTTGACCGAAATTAATAGATGCTCAGGTTTAGAGTACTTCAGGCGCAAGAGAAACAATACGCATGTAGTCTTTATCGCGCAATTCGCGTGCAACCGGTCCGAAGATACGAGATCCACGTGGTTCGTCCGAAGCGTTCAGCAGTACTACTGCGTTGTCGTCGAAGCGAATGTATGAACCGTCTTTCCGACGAATTTCTTTGCGTGTGCGAACAATTACGGCTTTGCTAACGGTACCTTTTTTAATACCGCCTGGAGAAGCGTCTTTAACGGTTACGACAATTTTGTCACCGATGCCAGCGTAACGCTGACGAGTGCTACCCAGTACTCGGATACAGAGTACTTCTTTTGCGCCGGAATTGTCGGCCACATTCAAACGAGACTCTTGCTGAATCATGACTCTTTTTTATTTTTCAGTGAACGGTTGACAGACGCACGGACTTTCCATGTCGACCCAAGGCCGTCTTACCGATAGTTTTTATTGATTACTTCGCTCGTTCAAGGATTTCCACCAAACGCCAGCGTTTCATTTTGCTGAGTGGGCGTGTTTCCATAATACGAACCAAATCACCTGGATTACAGGTATTTTCTTCATCATGTGCGAAGAACTTGTTCGAACGCTTTACGAATTTACCGTAAATTGGGTGCATCAAACGGCGCTCAACCTGTACCGAGATGGTTTTGTCCATTTTATTGGATACCACCACACCGGTTTTTGTTTTGCGAAGATTTCTTACTAAAGTTTCCATCTACTCTATTAGATGTGATAATGTGTCGAATTGAATTGATTGACAATTGATTTCAAAAGTTTCTTGCCGAGATGGCATTAGACTGGATCATCAATTATTTTTGGCGGCTACGGCGTGCGCGCAATTTGGACCGCAATTCCAACTGTGCAGGAGTAAAGCCAGAAACTTCGCGTGCGCGCATTTCTGTGTTAATCCGTGCAATATTGCGGCGCAATTCGCGGATTTCCATCGGATTGCCGAGGCCTCTCACCGCATGGTCGAATTTCATTTGCTGAAGTTCCAGTTCCAGGCTGTTGATGTTGGACACCAGATCCGCATCTGTCATTTCAGCAACGTTTAATTTTTCCTTTGCCATTTTACCTTATTGTGATAATTTGTCAATTTAATGGTTGAATTTCAATCGTTTGTTTAAAACCAACCATTAAAATTCCTGAATTTCTGTTTATCCTTCGTAATCGTACCGTGTAACGGCTTTACAAAGAATTGGAAGTTTTTGTGCTGCGAGTCGGAGGGATTCGTAAGCGAGTTCTTCGCTAACACCTTCGATTTCGAACAAAATTCGTCCTGGTTGTACTTCGGCTACATAATGGTCGACTGCACCTTTACCTTTACCCATCCGTACCTCAGCCGGTTTGGAAGTAAGGGGTTTGTCGGGGAAAATGCGAATCCACACTTTACCTTCCCTCTTCATGTTACGCGTCAGCGCAATACGTGCCGACTCAATTTGTCGGCTTGTGATGCGGCTGAATTCCATTGCTTTCAAAGCAAAAGAGCCGAAGGAGATGGAACTACCTTTGTAAGCAAGGCCGCGATTACGTCCCTTATGCTGTTTGCGATATTTCGTACGTCTTGGCTGAAGCATTGTGTGCTAGATTTAAAAGCCTGTCGATCAATTGTTTAAGATATTACAACGACCTTTCTTAGAAAGGGGCTGCAAAGGTACTACATTTCACCGATTTAACAAAGGCTTAATTTTGTACCTGGTATTGTTTTGCTATTAGCGCCGTCCGCCGCCACCACCGCCACGGTTTCCACCGCCGCCGCTGTTGCCGCCACCACCGCGATTACCGCCGCCGCCAGTGTTGCCACCGCCGCCTCTGCGATCACCGCCGCCACCGCCGCCTCTGCGATCACCACCACCGCCGCCTTCGCGACGATCGTTTCCACCGCGACCGCCTTCACGACGATCATTTCCACCGCGATCATTTCCACCTCTGCGATCATTTCCACCACCGCGTTCGTTTGTTCCGGTGCTACCGGTACCTTCTGCTGCTGTGAATGGGGTCAGTTCGCGTTTAGTCAGTACTTCTCCTTTAAAGAGCCATACTTTGATCCCGATTTTTCCGTAAACCGTTTGTGCTTCTACTAAAGCATAGTCAATATCGGCACGGAATGTATGTAAAGGCGTACGGCCTTCTTTGTATTCTTCTGAACGTGCAATTTCTGCACCACCTACACGACCGCTGATACGGATCTTGATTCCTTCACCACCTGCGCGCATTGTGCTTTGAATGGCACCTTTGATTGCACGGCGGTAATTGATACGTGCTTCGATTTGTTTAGCGATTTGTTCGCCAACAATATTGGCATCCAACTCAGGCTTACGGATCTCGAAGATGTTGATTTGAACTTCCTTACCAGTAAGGACTTTCAATTCTTCTTTGATCAGGTCAACTTCTTTACCACCTTTACCGATAATAATACCAGGACGGCTGGTGTGGATGGTAACCGTTACACGCTTGAGCGTTCTTTCGATTGCAATACGCGCAATACCATTTTGAACCGGTTTATTTCGGTCGCGTGGATCTGCCACAGCTGTTTTAGGGCGGCGTGCACGCAGGTAATTGCGAATTTTTTCGTCCTCCACAACCTTAAGACCATAGTCTTTGTCGGCATACCAGTTAGAGTCCCAACCGCGGATTATGCCTAAACGGTTACCAATCGGATTTGCTTTTTGACCCATTGTATGATGGATGTAATAATGTGAATATTTGATAAAGGGTACTATGGCCGTTTCTGGTGCGCATGCAACAGTATGGATAAATCCCCTTTGACGTTTTATTGTTCTGTTTCGAGTGCGTTACGGTTGGCTACCACGAGTGTTACGTGGTTGCGACGTTTGCGCACGCGGTAAGCACGACCTTGTGGTGCTGGCAGGAAGCGATAAATAATGCTACCTGGATCCACAAAAGCAGTTTTGATGTAAAGATCATAATCATCTGCGGCACCAACCTGATCGGATTTTTGTTCCCAGTTGTTGATCGCAGAGAGTAAAAGTTTCTCCAGCCACACCGCTGCCTCTTTGTTGGTGTACTTCAGAATGCCCAAGGCATCTATTACCCGCTTACCGCGGATATTGTCCACCACCAATCGCATTTTGCGGGGCGACATCGGACAGTTACGCAATTTTGCTACTGCTTCCATTTTTTAATCAATGTGTTGAATGTGGTCAATGTTTTCAATGTAACCTTAGGACGTTAGGTCACTTTGTCACATTAATTTAATTGTCACATTATTTTTTATTACCACCGTGACCGCGGAAGTTACGCGTTGGCGAAAACTCCCCGAGCTTGTGGCCTACCATATTTTCAGTTACAAAAACTGGAACAAACGTTTTACCGTTGTGTACAGCAATGGTTTCGCCCACCATATCGGGGAAAATCATTGAAGCACGGCTCCAGGTTTTGATGACCTGTTTTTTGTTACTCTGTTTTGCTTTGGCGATCTTTTCCAACAATTTATGATGGATGTAAGGGCCTTTTTTTAGTGAACGCGGCATATCCCGAATTGTGATATTGTGATATTAGGATATTATTTGTTTTTAATTACACCACCGTTTTTACGGCTGATGATCAGCGAATTAGAGGCTTTGGTTCTAGAACGCGTTTTAGCGCCTTTCGATTTAAAGCCTTTGCGTGTACGTGGGTGACCACCTGAAGCGCGACCTTCACCACCACCCATCGGGTGATCGACAGGGTTCATGGCTACCGGACGGTTACGTGGGCGCCAGCCTTTCCAGCGCATACGACCTGCTTTACCCATGATTTCCAGGCTATGGTCGGAGTTACCAACAATACCCATGGTTGCACGGCATGTCATCAGAATCCGGCGTACTTCACCTGAGGGCAATTTCAATACCGCATAACGGTCTTCTTTACCCATCATTTGCGCACTCATACCTGCACTACGAACCAAAACACCCCCTTGTCCAGGATACAACTCAATGTTGTGTACGAAAGTACCTAATGGAACTTCAGCGAGATAGAGACAGTTACCTGTTTCAGGTAGTGCTCCTTTACCAGAAGTGACCGTTTGGCCAATTTCCATTCCTTTCGCAGCCAGGATATAACCTTTTTCACCGTCTTCGTATTGAATCAGCGCGATATAAGCGCTGCGGTTTGGGTCATATTGGATAGACTGAATGGTTGCAGCACCTTGTTTGTCGCGTTTGAAGTCGACAATACGGTAACGGCGTTTGTGGCCACCTCCACGATAGCGCATTGTACGACGACCATCGCTATTGCGACCGCCTGAACTGCTTTTGAAACCTAAAAGAGATTTCTCCGGCTTTGCGCCTTTGGTCAGTTCTTCACGCGAAACCGCGATACGGAAACGCTGACCAGGTGTTATTGGATTGAATTTTTTAACTGCCATGTTATATGGTAGTGATGAGTTATGAGTTATGAGTTACGGATGATGAATCATCCCTCACCCATCGCTTATCGTTTAAACTTCTTCGCTTGGACCGAAAATGTCAATTGTTTCGCCAGGAGGCAAGGTCACAAATGCTTTTTTATAAGCGGATTTATGTCCTTTAACAATGGCAGTTTTCGTGCTGCGCGATTTGGGTTTGCCCGGAATTACAGCTGTGTTCACGCTTTCGACAGCGACATTGAACATTTTCTCAACTGCTTTACGGATTTCAATTTTGTTTGCGTCTCTATTTACCACAAACGCATAAGTATTGCGTTTGTCGGCAAGTATCGTAGCCTTTTCCGTAATGATCGGCTTGATCAAAATTTGCTTAGCCATGACTTATTTGTTCTGCATTCAATTTTCCGAGTGAATCGAAACCTTGAACTGATTTTTAAGCACAAGTTTCTTTAATCTTCTCGATCGCGCTTTCGAGGATTACCAGCGTTCCAGCGTGCAAGATCTGATAAGTACTGATATCAGTTGCAGGATGAATTGCGGCTTTTTCGATATTGCGGCAAGAGAGATAGAGTGTTTTGTCGTAGGCGCCCAAAACTGTCAGTGGCTTTTGATCGGCTACATTCAGTGCACGCAGGATTTCAGTGAAGTCCTTTGTTTTAGGTGCTGAGAAGGTAAAGTCTTCTACAACAATGATTTTACCTGCTTTTGCTTTCGCCGAAAGGGCGCTGCGACGTGCCAGACGGCGCACTTTAGCATTCACATGTATGTCGTAATTGCGTGGGCGTGGGCCGAAAACGCGACCACCACCGCGATACAAAGGGTTGTTAATGTCACCTTTACGGGATCCACCTGTACCTTTTTGTTTGTGCAATTTACGGGTTGAGCCGCTCATTTCACTGCGTTCTTTCGATTTATGCGTACCCTGGCGTTGTGCGTTCAGGTAACGTTTTACATCGAGCCAAACACTGTGCTCGTGGGGTTCGATTCCGAACACCTCTTCTGGCAGATCAATTGTCCGGCCTGTAGCCTCGCCTTTGATGTTATGTACCGCTATGTTCATTTCCGAAGAAATTTAGGGTCGAAAGTTATTTTTCTATGACAACGTATGCACCTTTATGGCCAGGTACTGCTCCTTTGATCAAAATCAAATTTTGATCGGGGAACACTTTAACAACCTGCAGGCGGCGCACTTTAACCTGGTCGGTGCCCATATGGCCACCCATCCGCATTCCTTTCATTACTTTCGCAGCGAAAGAAGAGTTACCGAGCGAACCCGGAGCACGAAGTCGGTTGTGCTGACCATGCGTTTGCTGCATGACACCGCCGAAGCCGTGGCGCTTAACAACACCTTGGAAACCTTTACCTTTGGTAGTACCAGTAACCACTACTTTATCACCTTCAGCAAAAACTTCGCTTACTGTGATTACATCTCCCAAAGTTTTTGGCAGATTCATGTTGCGGAATTCCAAAACCTTATGTTTTGGGGTGGTACCTGCCTTTTCAAAGTGACCTACCAATGCGGCTGGTGTGTTTTTAGGCTTGCGATCACCGTAGGCCAACTGCAAAGCAGCGTAGCCATCGGAATCTTCATTGAGTACTTGGGTTACGACGCAGGGGCCAGCTTCGATAATCGTCACAGCGATATTTTTACCGTTGTTGTCGTAGATGCTGGTCATCCCGATCTTTTTTCCAATCAGACCGTTCACTTGAGCTGAATTTAATGTTTGAACGATTGCTTGTTATTTCCGTTTGTATTCGAACCCCTAGAAAAGGGGAAAGCGATGATCCGTCGGACGGAACCGCTTTCGATTGCAACAGTTATCCGCAGGGCGTGACACTTTGACTACAATCGGAAACAACAGAATTTCTTGCTTAGTGCGAATTAAGTTAGCTTGACTTGAATGTCAACGCCGCTCGGAAGTTCCAATTTGGAAAGAGCGTCCACCGTTTTTTGAGTCGGTGTGTATATTTCAATCAAGCGCTTGTGGGTGCGTAACTGGAACTGCTCTCGAGCTTTCTTATTCACGTGCGGGGAACGCAGCACGGTGAAGATTTCTTTCTCAGTGGGCAGCGGAATCGGGCCAGTTACAACGGCTCCACTCGCACGAACTGTCTTTACGATTTTCTCAGTGGACTTATCCACTAAGTTGTAGTCGTAAGACCGAAGTTTGATGCGAATTTTTTGATTCATTACCTGAAAGTATTGAAAATTAATGGTGTTTGCTTTGTTAAGCGGCAATCAAAACTAAATTTTGAACCCCGTTCTTCAAAAGCGAGCGCAAAGGTAACAACAACCGAATCTAATATCCTAACGTTTTGGAAAAAAATTAAAAATAAATCTTTAGGCTGGAACTATTTCCCACTTTCTCCATGCGCTATTCCATAATAAGTTCGAGTATTTCGGGGGTATGTACCTCTTTAAAACCTTGTATGTGGAATTGATAAAATTGTATTAGATTGTTTAATAGTGTTTTGCGTTCAGGCCGAGTAAGTTGAACTAAATGGCATTCTTGCAAGGTGCTTTGTAATAAGGATAGCATATGACTGGTAGCATCCATTTCCATGTAAAAGCGATGGTTGGGGCGTTCGGGCAAAAACGTACCTTCCTTCAAGTCGAAAAAAGTGGATTGGTCCAATGCAAATTCCAATACAGGTTGAAAGCCTAGGTAGCCGGTAAGGTGTAATAGGAAGTGCAGGTGGATATTTGCGATCGGATGGGGGCTTTCATCCAGCCATTGAATGTTTTGAAATACAAATTCAAACAGGTCTGGGTCATATTCAACTTCTGTGATGCTTTTTCGGCATATTTCGGCCATAAATAATGCAACAGCACCGCGTTTTATTTCAAAAGGGATGGCTGTGAGGATTAAGCAAGCCCTTAACTCCTTTAAGCGGTGCAGTGCACTTGGATCTTCTTTAAAATAGGCAATGCCTTCCACCGCCATCATGGGTTGAAACAGGCTATAGGGCATGGCAGATTTGTTTGAACGAACGCCAGAGGCAATAAAGGAATGAAGTCCTTTCTCTTCAGTCAATATATCTGCGATAATGCTTGTTTCACCATATTTGATGGCGCGCAGTACAATACCTCTTGTTTTAATGAGCATTGATATAGCGTGTGTCGCTCAGGAATGATTTGGTGCCGAAAATTTGACCAAGTTGGCTGTACGCTTCGGGCATCGTTGCTTGAAACGTTTTTGGGAAATTGAAATAATGGTGGATGAGTACGGGAAGCGGGGTGATGCCTGCTAGGCCAATTGTTGCCTCTACGTAGGCCCTATTCATATTGCTTACTTGTTCGAGTTGGTCCCAAATGTCTATTTCCGTGCACGCTGGATAATTTTCATCGGGATATGTCAACATGTACACCTTTGCGTATTCATATAAGGCCACGTTAAAGAACAAATCGGGTTGGATAAAGGCCTGGGTGACTTGTTGGGCCGAAAACAATAGGCATCCATCGGCCTCATACAATTCAGATGCATGGGCAAAAGGATATTCAGGGCTTGGAAATGGTAGGGGGTAAACAATGACCTTTTCAAATTGCTTGAACAGATACTCGGGCTTTTCGAACGTTAGCATGATCGCTTGAGCGGCTAACATTGTTTTAATGTCGATGGGTACTTCATCTTCTTGAAAACCTTTGGGCATCCAGTCTACGCCCATCGTGAACATTGCGACCCTGGTTCGGAAGCGTTTTTGTTCGATCGGGCTACACTTATTATAGTAAGGGAAAAACTGCTCGAGTAATCGGGTGAGGTCTTTACTAAGTTCGGGAGGCCAACGATTGTACCACCACCAATTAATTTGAGGAGCCAAAATGTAAATTAATACGGCGCCTAAAATAAAAGGTACCATGGCGGGTGCATAGCCAGGATCGACGTCCCAAGCCAGGTAAAGTAGCAATAAAGCGGGTAAAAGGAAAAAAAAGGCGATTCTATTGGCAGCCATAGGTGATGAAGCAAATCGTCAGTACGTGGATAAAAGGGTGCGGTCGTGCGGTAAAGGTACCTTGTTTTAAAAAAATATTCGAAATTGCTTTTTATTCTGGTGGAAAAGGTATTATCTTTGCCCCGCTTTTGACAGCAGGCAGGTGCCTTAGCTCAGCTGGTAGAGCAATGGACTGAAAATCCATGTGTCCCCGGTTCGATTCCGGGAGGTACCACAAAAGATTCCCGATGGTTTATACCGTCGGGTTTTTTTATTTTATAACCTTTTATTTCGTTAGTTTGTTGTAGAAATGCCGAAGATTTACCAAAACAGGCAAAATACGCTTATATGTCGGAGGATATTGTAATTCGGGTTTTATTGTTGCCGTTTGCCTTGCTGTATGGGATTGGCGTGGGCATTCGGAATTTTTTATATCGAGTGGGTGCTTTGCGCAGTGTTCGATTTGATTTACCAGTAATTTCGGTTGGAAATATGACGGTTGGTGGCACTGGGAAGTCGCCACACATTGAATATTTATTGCGTTGGCTAGATCAATACATTGAAGTTGCAGTATTGAGCAGGGGTTACGGCCGGAAAACGGAAGGGTTTCGTGCTGTATCGGTACAGGACAGCGCTGAAATGGTTGGGGATGAGCCACTTCAGTTTAAACGAAAATTTCCAGACCTGCCTGTTGTAGTGAGTGAAAGCAGGGCTTTGGGGATACCCGAGTTGATTAAGCGGAACCCAGGGACAAACTGTGTTTTATTGGATGATGCATTTCAGCATTTGGCTGTTACACCTGGATTAAATATCTTATTGACTGAATATAATCGGCCATTTACCCGCGATTGGTTGTTGCCTGCTGGTCGTTTGAGAGAATGGCGGCATGGATATAAGCGGGCGGATTTAGTCGTTGTGACGAAGTGTCCAGCGGATCTGACAGCAAAACAGCGCAGTAACCTCACAGACGAATTAGATTTATATCCTCGGCAGCGCGTTTTTTTTTCTAAGTACAAATATGGAATTCCGTATGACCTATTACGTCCGGATGTAAAGCGCCCCTTGGATTTGGAAACGGATATCCTGTTGGTGAGTGCCATTGCCAATTCGGATTATTTGCTTCAATACTTAGGCGGTGAGGCCCGTTCCGTTGAAACCATCGAATTTGAGGATCATCATTTTTTTGAACCAAATGATTTGTTGGAAGTAAAAAAGCGCTTTGAACGTATGACCGGGCATCAAAAAATTGTGGTTACCACAGAGAAAGATGCGATGCGCATGGAAATGCACAAAAATTTCTTTTGGGACAATGATTTGCCGTTATATGTGCTACCAATTGAGGTGGCGTTTTTTGAGCAAGATGAAGTTGAATTTCAGGCAGAAGTCAAGAAGTTCCTGTTAAACTTTAAGGTTTAGATTTTTTCCCGGAGCCCACTTTTGTTTTTTTGTCTGGACTGGCAGGCATTCCTTCTGCTGAATCTGTTTTTGCTTTTGAAAATTTCTTGGTCTTTGTTGGCATTTCACTTTGGAAAAACTGAACAGCCAGCGGCGCAAGTTTGAATGAAATGGAGTATGCATGTCCATGTGAAGGCGTTTGCTGTGCCGTTTTAGGTTCGTTAATTGCACCACTACCACCGAATTCTATTGCATCGCTGTTGAGTATTTCCGTCCAAATGCCGTCAATTGGAACACCCAGCGTGTAGGACTCCATCAGATTAGGATTAAAGTGACAGACGATGAGCATGGTTTGGTCTTCCGAATCACCTTTGCGCAGGAAGGCAACCACTGAATTTTGAACATCGTCGCCTGAAATCCATTCAAAGCCCGTTGGTGTAAATGCGTGCTTCCAAAATGCGGGTATGGCCTTGTACAGGTTATTGAGTTGTTTTACCCAATTTTGAATTCCTTTATGGGCTTGATGCTCAAGCAATTCCCAGGTTACGCCTCGATCGTGGCTCCATTCTGTTGTTTGTGCGATTTCGCCGCCCATAAACAAAAGTTGATGCCCTGGGTGCGCCCATTGTAATCCGAACAAAGCCCGCAAATTGGCAAACTTTTGCCATTCATCACCGGGCATTTTATAAATCAGGGATGATTTTAAGTGCACCACTTCATCGTGGCTCAAGGGCAACATAAAGCGTTCGGAAAAGGCATATGCCAAAGAAAAGGTAATTTCATTTTGGTGCCATTTTCTGAATATGGTAGGGCGCTTGAAGTAGCTGAGGGAATCGTGCATCCAACCCATCATCCATTTTTGACCAAACCCGAGGCCACCTTCAAAAGTAGGATGGCTGACTTTAGGAAATGCTGTACTTTCTTCCGCAATTGTTTCAACTCCCGGGTAATTCAGATAAACGGCCTCGTTGAAATCTTTTAAAAACGAAATCGCTTCCAGATTTTCTCTACCACCATATATATTTGGGATCCATTCACCCTCTTTGCGGGAATAATCGTGGTAAAGCATGGAGGCCACCGCATCTACCCGTAAGCCATCGATGTGGTACTGGTCGAGCCAAAAAAGTGCGTTGGAAATTAAAAAGGAGCGTACTTCATTACGGCCATAATCAAAAATATACGAGTTCCAATCTGGTTGAAACCCGCGGCGCATATCGGCATATTCATATAAATGAGAGCCATCAAACAGGTAAAGGCCATGAATATCACTTGGAAAATGGGATGGTACCCAGTCCAGGATTACCCCGATTTCTGCTTTATGGAAGGCATCAACTAATTCCTTCAAGTCGTCGGGGTTTCCAAATCGACTGGTTGGAGCGAAATAGCCGGTAACTTGATAGCCCCAAGATGGGAAGTAGGGATGCTCCATCAAAGGCATAATCTCTACGTGGGTAAATCCCATTTCCTTTACATATTGTACCAACTCGGTGGCCAATTCCTTGTAATTGAGAGAGCGATTGCCATCTTCCACTAATTTTTTCCAGGAACCAATGTGTACTTCATAAACCGACCATGGTTTTGGTTCTTTTGCAACGGTTTTGCGGTGTTCCATCCAGGCGGCATCCTCCCATTGGTGGTCAAAGGACCAAACCATTGAACCCGTACGAGGGGGCGTTTCCCAGCGCAGCGCATAGGGATCGCCTTTGTCGAGTTCGATGCCAGTAGCGGTATGAATATGATATTTATAGGTGTCTCCTTTTACGACGCCAGGTATGAAACCTTCCCAGATTCCACTTTTATCCCACCGAGGCAGCAGTTCGTGTGCCCCTGATTGCCAGTTGTTAAAATTGCCCGTCACCGACACCAATTTTGCATTTGGGGCCCAAACCGCAAAGTAAGCACCATGTCTTCCATCTAAATCCATTAAATGGCTGCCAAGTTTGCGATAAAGTTGAAAATGTTTACCGGCTTGAAACAGCGCGATATCAAATTCTGTGAGTAAAGAGTAGGCGATAACTTTTTCCATGGTGTAAGAACGTTCGTAGGGGGGAAAGGTAATAGAATAACTACGTAATATCTACATTTTTTTGCATTGGCACAGTTTTGGTAACATAGCGTTCGAGATCTATTTTCCTACTTCTGAATTTGAACAACTCCATATGAACGCACATGATTTGACTGATACATTTAGCAAATTTCCGCTTTTTTCTGCGCTGCAGCAACCTGATTTGACTTTATTGGGCAAAATGGCTGAATATCGCATTGTGCCCAAGCATTCGTTTATTTATTTAGCGGATGAACCGAGCAATTACATTTGCTTATTGGTTAATGGAGCCGTTAAAATTGGGATTTTTTCTCCGGATGGTCGCGAGATCATCAAAAGTATCCAACATCCGCAGTCCATGTTTGGCGAACTGGGATTGACCGGGGAGCATCGGCGCGCTGAATTTGCTGCAACTATGAATCGTGAGGTAGAATACTACCTGGTCAAAGTTGACGACTTCAAAGTATTGCTTCAGCAAAATTTTGAATTGGCGCAAGCTGTGATGCTTTATTTGGGAGAGCGCCTGCGCAAAGCCGAACGCCAATGGGAGTCTTTGATTTTGAAAGATGTGCGCACCCGGATTGTTGAGTTTTTGAAAGAAAGTGCGGGAGAACGCGGACGGCAAGTAGGTTATGAAACGTTGGTAAAACATGGTTTGACACAGCAAGATATTGCCAATTTAGTTGGTGCAAGCCGTCAAACAGTAACGGCCATTTTGAATGAGCTCAAAAAGTCGAATCTTATCCATTTTAATCGCAATACCATTTTGATTCGCGATATGGATAAACTCAACTAGTTTAATGATCATATCGGTTGAGGTCATATTTTTCGATGACACCTATTAATTTCTCGGCATAATTACGGTCTGTTGCGTAACCAACAGACTGTAATCCTTTTGCCCACTTTCGGTAATCGCGGCCGTATTTCTTCAGTTTGGCATAACGGCCGGTTGAAATCATTTGGCTATGTGCACGCCAGCTTTCCCACGGATTTGGAAATATCCGGAAAAAGTCCTTGTGGGTATCGTCCGTGAAATTAGAGCAATGTCCTTTTCTACATTTTTTTGAGAAACATTTCATGCCGAAATGGTTGTTGTTGCTTTTGGCCAATTTACTTGCTCCTGCCCGGCTTTCAATTAATCCTTGCGCCAAGCTAATACTGGCGGGCACTCCGAATTTACGCATCTCTTCGATGGCAATTTTGGAATAACGGGCAACATAATCGCCCGATTCTCCCCCCAATTCCTGCGCACTCACCGGCGCGGCTTCGTTTTTTGGCTTCTTTTTGCTTGTTTTTTCAATTTTAGTAGACGCGCCAATCTCTAAAGCCGTTTCGACAGCCAGTCCTGGAATATCTTCTGATACGGGTAGACTTTCCGGGTTATAGATCAACAGCAGGTAGGCTGCACTCCCAACAAATACGAGTTTAATAACGCCTTGTTTGTGAAAAAGCCCAAAAGTGTAGCGATTCAGTTGAAAACGGATGGCAATCCAGTTGCGTCGAATACGGACGAGCATTAAACGGAAAAGATCCGACATTGGAATTGCATCCGGCGCTTCATACATCAACCTGCCTGGGCTCATAGAAGCGCGGTTAATGCGGTTCAAGGCCGAAGAAGTGCGTTGGTTTTTTTTGTTTTGGTTGTTTTCTTGCTCGGAGTATAATTTTGTGCGTCCCATAGTAAAGGCGGAGATTTTGATTGATGACCAATGAGACTGCAAATATAAAACAATTAGTTTTTAAAAGTCAATAGTTGAAACAAAAAATTTGTCCCATGTGGTCACTTTTTTAACTTAGTTTGTATTTGCAGGATGGTAGGCATCCTTTTTTTCATTGGATACGTCAGAGAGGCAGCGTTTGGGTTTGGTGCTTCGTTTTAACATTTAAGTCTAACGAAGTACGAACGGATTTTGCCGAACGGTTTCTAGTCCTTAACTTTCCAACGGAAATCAACCTATGGATTTCGCACTTAATTTGGAATCTGCTGAACATGATTTGATCAATGCCCTTTTGCGACAAGAAAGATGGGCTCAACAACTGCTTTACGAGCAGTATTACGGCGCTATGATGGGGGTTTGCCTTCGTTATGCAGGGTCGAAGGATGAGGCATTGGATTTGCTGCATGAGGGATTTATCAAAGTGTTTCAACGTATTGACCGCTATCGCCCGGGAACTTCTTTGCCTTCGTGGATTCGGACCATTATTGTAAATACCTGTATTGACTATTATCGGAAGATGGTGCGCCGTCGTACGGAAGATATCCATGAGGCTACTTACACCTATAATGATGATCCGGATGCGTTAAGCCAGTTGACGGAACAGGAGATATTAGCGGCCGTACAAGAGTTATCGCCGGCTTACCGGGCGGTATTTAACTTATATGTGGTGGAAGGGTACTCGCACAAAGAAATTGGAGAGGCGCTTCAGATCACAGAAAGCACTTCACGGAGTAATCTGGTGAAAGCCCGGATTAAGTTACAGGAGTTTTTTGCTTCCCGACGTATGGATTTTGAGATCGGGAAAGTTGAAGCCCAATTGGATTGATTTTTGCAAACCTATATGAAAATACTTCGACCCAACTAAAGGTCATGATTGAAGAAGGAAAATTTGATGCTACTTTAAAATCTGCACTCGAAGGATTGCAGGTTCCCTATGATCCCACTAGTTGGGACCAACTGGAGCAACGTATTGCCCAAATGCCCAGATCGGACGGGCAAGCACCTGGGATGGACCAACATTTCCGGCAGGTATTGCAGGGATTGGAAGTGCCTTTTCAATCGGGGCATTGGGATTTGATGGCGGACCGGATCGTTCGGGAGCAGCGGATGCGTCGGCGAATTTGGATCACTAAATTTGCAGAGGCGGCCGTTTTCTTACTGCTTGTTGCGAATTTGGATGGTTTGTTGGGCGGAATAAACGCTGCTGCGACGGATTCGAATACAGCAGACGCAAGTTCCAGCACGCCATTTGCAGCCGCAGGTTTGTCACAACCAGCCAATCGTTCGGGAAAAACTGCCGGAATAACTACTTCGGCATCGGAACAGACATCCACGGCCACCGGATTTTGGTCAGAGAATAACGCATCTGCCCAGGCTGTAGATATTTTTGAAATGGGGAATGCGGTATCGGGCTATATGGAAGAAAATCCGGCCTTATTTGGCGTTAACCCAGGCTTTGAAGTTGCAACTCAACCGGTTTTGGCTTTAAACACCGATGCTTCGGCAATTTCAGTGTTGGATCCGATTCCCGTTTTACAACAAGGCAATGCGCTTTCAGCAACTTTTGCTTTTGCAGGGTTGCCACAGGGTGTGCATCAAAAAGTAGCCAAACAACGGAATTTCTACGCGTTGGCATTTTTGGGCGGTGATCAGAATCAAATTCATGAAGGAAATGATTTGAGGAAAGCAACTGGTGTCAAAGGAGGGATTGGAATCGGTTATCGCAAAGGGAAATGGGGTGTTGAAACGGGTATTGCCTATGCGAAGAAAGTTTTTCAGCCTAAGCGGAAAATTGAAATTTATGCTGGCAATACAAGTGGTGGTTATTACGGTACTTATGTTGATCAAGTAACCGCAGATGTAGTTGCCGTTCCAGTGCATGTAACCCACCGTTTGGGGCGTGTAGGTCGGGTTAGTTTGCAGGCGGTTGCGGGTTCTACTGCCCATTTTGCCGTTCAAAAAGCGTTTAAGTATCAAACTGTTTTTTACCCGGGTTTGTCACAAAATCCGGATCCGAATGGGAATAAGCCACCCGTTGTTCAAGCAGCCGGGGATGGTATTTTTGAAAAAGGTTCGGTAAATGAGAACTTTTACGCAAGTGTTGATGCGGGTATTCGGCTTGAGCGGCCGTTGGGTAAATCGTTTGCTGTTTATTTGGCGCCCATGGTTCAAACAACGCTGACAAAACGTGGCATTGGTCCGGGACCTTCAAAAATTAATACGATTTCGTTGCAGGCAGGTGTTATTGCTGCATTGTAAAAATGTATATTGTTAAAAAAAGCGGCTAAACCGAATCATTGGTTTAGCCGCTTTTTTATTAAAAGATGACTTTTTAACAAGTCAATTATTCTCCAAAAATCTCTTTGAGTTTTACGCCTAATTGTTCGCCCCGGATATTTCTGGCCAGGATATTGCCTTTTTTGTCGATCAGGACCGTTTGTGGAATAGAGGTTACGGAATACATGGCCGCATGTTCGCTTTGCCAACCTTTGAGGTCACTTACATGGTGCCAGGTAAGTCCGTCTTGTTCGATCGCGTTTTTCCAGGCTGTTCGGTCGCGGTCGAGGCTCACGCCCAGGATTTCAAAACCTTTATCCTTGTATTTGTTGTAATTCACTTTCACATTTGGATTTTCCTTGCGGCATGGTCCGCACCAGCTTGCCCAAAAGTCAATAAGTACCACTTTGCCACGCAACTTACTGAGTGCAAAGGTGGTGCTATCGGGCGTCATGCCGGCGATATCGGGCGCTTCGAAACCGGGTGTGAAAGTGGATGCTTTTTTCAGTTCATAATCGAGGCGGTTGATTTCACCATAGCTTTGGCTTTTGTATTGCTCGATATACATACGTGCCCAGCTCGGATAGTTTCCGGAGTTGGAGTTTTTAGCCGCGTTCACCATGCCACTTAATGCCATCCGGTGGGTTTTGGTACCGCCCAAGATTTTCGCGAGCGCGGCTTCCATGATCGGTTTAATTTCTTCCGGGGTGGCTGCAACGGCAACCAATGCGGTATGGAAGGCTTCAAAAGCAGTGGTTACATCTGGGATGTTATCAAAATTCCGGTCGGTCGCGAGGTTTGCGTTTGCGAAAAACTGCTTGCTTAAGAAGTCTTTTTCATCGGCAAAGCCTTTTTGGCCGGTAAACTCGGGATGGAGGAACAAGGAAGCAACGCGCCAAAGGAGTTGGTTGTTCAATTTAAGCGAGTCGAGGTATTTTGTTTTTGCAACATTGAGTGCAGTCAATTGTTTGATTGCGTCTTGTTGTTCGGCTCCTTTAGCGGAGATTCGGGTTTGTCGGGCTTTTTCGGCTTGCGTGCGGAAAAGTTCGATGCGTTTAAGGACATTTTCATAGGCCTTATTGATCGCGGATCCGGAGGTACGTCCTTTTTGGATAATTTGAGCGTTGGCAAAAAAGTTGACATTACTTTCTTCGCCGAGGATAACTGTCGCGGTATTGATTTCGTTCAAGCCGATCGCATAAAAGCGTGGGCTGGAAGCAGGAATCGTAAAAATAAACAAACTATCGCTTGCGCGTTTGCCACCGCGTGCGATGGGGCGCGTTGCCAATCCCATTGGTTCAAACAAGGTGATACTGTCCATATTTGAAGACATGCCATACAATCGGCAGGCGAGGGTAATGGTTGCATTTTCGCGCGGATCTTTTGGGGCTGGTTTGGCATTGCTTTTTTGAAATGCAAAAAGTGAAGCCGGTAAAAAGAGCAGCAGAAATAGATATTTCATAGTAGTTGTAAACATTGGTGAATTATGAAGAACCACAAAATTAGGGTATTCGCTGCCTTGCCCACCATGATCAAAAGTTAATAAGCCCTTAAATTGGATGGAAACCCAGTTTTTGGCGGCCGTTTTTAGATAGAAATCAGGATAGCAAGGCTTAACAACCTGGATTAGCGCACGGTGATGGTTCGGGATTTCGTGTAAAGTTCGACGATTGATGATGTTTGAACACCATCAACATCTTTTTTGATGAGTTTTTTGCGCACCAGGTACAGTTCCCATTTACCAGGGCCTATTTCGTTCATTTTGGTGGCGGGGAATTCTATTTTGGGTTCGGGGCCTTGGGATATAATTTCCATCGGGACGGTTTGTCCGGTGGCTTTTTGTTCCCAGATGAGGACCATGGTTTCGCCTTTTTCGAGTGCGGGGCCTTTCCAGCGCAAGGTGGCGGGTTGTTTGGCGGGCAGCGTATCAGCAGCGAATTTGAATTCGGAGATTGGATTTGGTGCTAATAATAAGGTGTGCATTTTAGTTTCCGGGGTATTCCAGGTGAATTTGAGTTCGGGTACAAAGGCTGCGTTGTAAGAAGTTCGGTACTGCAAACCCTGGATCGGCATTAAATCCATGGCAATTCCTTGGAACTGAATTCCGCCTGGAATTTCAACCGGATTCGTATCGGTACCGAGTTTCATGGTCGATTCTGCTTTAATGATCCCTTGTTGTTCATCGAGTCGGACATAACATTGGAGGGTAGCAGTTTGGTCAATTGTCGGATTGGCGCAATAAGAAAATGCCAAAGTGGTCAGAACTGAAAAAAAGATGTGTTTCATAGCAATGTCTAAATATCTTTGCCGCTGATCGGCTTGCGTTGAGTGTTGGTAGAAAAATGAATGACAAAGGTCTGCGATGTGCGGCGAATTTTCAACTTCTTTCACGAAGCGAAATTGTTCATTCACAGTTGGCAGCGGGTATTTCACACAATCGGCCTTTACGGATAAATAAACAATGGTTATTTTCGACCTATGAATCACATGAAACGCGTATTAATTACGGATGATTGCCATCCAGTGTTGATGGAAGGTTTGGAGTCTTTGGGGTATCAATGTGATTTTGTACCGGATATTACGCCTGAGGCTACACTCGATCAAATTCCGGATTATACGGGTTTGATTATCAATAGTAAGATTCAGGTTAACCGCGATTTTTTAGATCGCGCTGTTTTGTTGAAGTTTGTAGGTCGCTTGGGTTCCGGGATGGAGATTGTGGATCGGCCCTATGCTGCAGAACGGGGCGTTTCGGTTTTCAGTAGCCCAGAGGGAAATCGGAATGCGGTAGCGGAACAGGCATTGGGGATGTTATTGAGTTTGTCGAACCATTTATCCCGTGCAGATCAGGAAGTGCGGCAGAAAATATGGCGACGGGAGGCAAATCGAGGATGGGAATTGCGGGGTAAAACCCTAGGAATCATTGGTTTTGGGCACACTGGCAGTCAGTTTGCAAAAAAACTAGCAGGGATGGAAATGAAAGTATTGAGTTACGACAGATATTTGAACGATTATTCGGAGGGGATGCCTTGGGTAAAAGAAGTAGAAAGTTTGGAGGAGATCGTAAGTCAGTCGGATATTATCAGTTTACATTTGCCGTTGACGCCGGAGACCAAGCACTTGGTAGATGCCGCATTTATACAGCGGTGCAAACCGGGTTTTATTTTGATCAATACAGCCCGTGGGGCATGCGTGGATACGGCAGCGGTTGTGGAAGGATTGGCAAGTGGACAGATTGGTGGGGCATGTTTGGATGTTTTCGAAAATGAGAAGCCAGTTACCTACACGGTTTCAGAATTGGCGGTGTATGAGCAATTATTCGGCTTTGAAAATGTAGTTTTGACGCCGCATATCGCTGGATGGACGCTAGAGTCGAAACGATTGCTTGCAGAAACGCTTTTACAGAAAATAAAAGGGGTGTTTTAGTACATATTTACTATCATTGCGCCCTTTTTGGATTATATTCATCTTTTTTAACCACTGTTCTATGGTACGTTCTTTACTATTAACATTCGCAATGCTCCTGAGCGCCGGAGCCCTACTTGCCCAGTCGACTGTATTGTCGGGCAAGGTATCGGACGATAAGGGCGAAGCGCTGATTGGAGCAACCGTCAAGGTGCTGAAAGGCACTGATTTTGTGAAGGGGACTATTACCGACTTCAATGGCGATTATCGTATTCAGATTGATCCGGGAAAATATGACCTGGAAATTTCTTATACAGGTTTTTCAACATCTCGCCAGTCAGGAGTACAGGTAATCGCTGGCAAGCTCAACCCTTTGGACATTACAATGTCTTCCAATACGGTGTTGACGGAAGTCATAATTACCCAATATCGTGCTCCACTGATTGAGCAAGATAAAACGCAAGGAGGTCAGACATTGACTTCTGAGCAAATTAAAAACCTTCCAACACGGAGCGTGAATGCGATTGTGGCCACTACTGCGGGTACCACATCCATTGATGGAGGTGAAGTAAACATCAAAGGTTCGCGTTCGAATGGCACGAACTATTACATTGATGGTATTCGTGTACAAGGTTCACCACCACCTGTTCAGGACATTGAGCAATTGTCTGTTATCACAGGCGGCTTGGGTGCCGAGTATGGTGACGTGACCGGTGGTGTAATTTCGGTGATCACCAAGGGGCCTGCCAGTGAGTACCATGGTTCTGTTGAAGTTGAAAACTCCAATGGATTGGATCCTTATGGATGGTTTTTGGCAACAGCCAACGTGAGTGGCCCGATTTTGAAGAAAAAAGAAGCTAATGGAGAAACCCGTACGGTAGTTGGTTTCCGTATGTCTGGTCAGTATCGATACCAGAAAGATGATGATCCGCCAGCAACCAACGTGTTTAGGGCAAAAGAAAGCGTTTTAGCGAATCTCGACCGCAATCCTTTGCGTCGGAATGGTGCTTCTATTTCTAACTCAGCAGAATTTATCAACAACGATTCTGTAGATGTTTTTAACTATCGGACTGATCAGAACCGTTCGGACCTTGATTTGACAGGTAAGTTGGATTTCAAATTGACGGATAAGATTGATTTTAGCATCACAGGTACCTTTGCTGATGTACAAAATCGTTTTAATCCGACCGACGATTATCCAACTTGGGCGATTTTGAATTCAAAATACAACCCGACCGATTACAGTCAGCGTTACCGGGGGATTGCCCGTTTCCGCCACCGTTTGGGTAGTGCAGAAGAAGTTGAAAGCAAAGCCAGCAACAAGATTGCAATTTCTAATGCAAGTTATCAATTGCAATTTGGTTTTGAACGTGGTTTGAGTAAAAACAGCGATTCACGCCACCAAGAACGGTATTTTGATTACGGCTACATTGGTCGATTCAATTTTGACTATGTTCCGGTAGCAGGCTTAAATGACAATGGTGATTTTGCCCACATTGATAACCGCGAGCAGTTTACCGGCTTTGAAGCAGGCTATATCAATGCAAATGGTAAACTGGTAGTTCCGAATGGTAGCCGTAATGGCAATGGAGAAACCGGTGCGCAAGGTGGCTTGGTCGCATACAATCAGTTTGCTGACCAGAATTTTTATTCTTCCTATGTTGCGCGGAACGGATTGTTGAGTTCTACCTATGATGATGTTTGGGGTGGTATGTATGCCAATATTAATACCATTTACAACCGCTCTAGAAAATCTGAAAACGACATTGTGACCATTATGGCCAACAGTAGTTTTGATTTGAAATTGGGTAAAACGGGTACACACAATATTCAGTTTGGTTTGATGAATGAGCAGCGCACTTTGCGCAGTTATACCTTGGCGCCTTTTGGTTTGTGGAACCTGGCGGAGCAATCGGCCAACAGCCATTTCAATGGTTTGGATACGACGAAAGTAATTGGGAAGATTTTTGTAGAGTTTACAGGCGATTCGATTGACCAATATGCGAACGCGTACGTAGATTTTCCAGACAATAAGTTTTACAAGAAAGTACGCGAAAAACTGGGTGTTCCTTTGGATCAATGGGTGAACACCAATGCCCTGACACCAGACCAGTTGAGTTTGGACATGTTTGCGCCGCGTGAATTAACAGAACAAGGTTATGTAAGTTTTTATGGTTACGACTACCTGGGCAACAAAACGGCCAATGGTGTAACCTTTAATGACTTTTTCACCAGCACCGATGTAGATGGTGTGCGGAATTATCCGGTTGCACCCTTGCAGCCTTTGTATCAGGCAGCGTTTATCAAGGACAAATTTACCTTTAACAAGATGATTGTGAGTCTTGGTGTGCGGGTAGAGCGGTTTGACTTGAATACCAAAGTATTGCGTGATCAGTATTCTTTGTACCAGATCATGTCTGCCAAAGATTATTTCGCAACGGTTCCAGGTGTTCCGAACCGTCCGGGTACCATTGGAGATGATTTCAAGGTGTATGTTACAAGTCCACAAGAATTAGGTAAGCCGAAAGCTTTCCGGGATGGTAACATCTGGTATTTTGCAGATGGCCGTCAGGCGAATGATGGCAACGTGATCTTTGGGGGTGGTGTTGTGACACCATTATTGTTGGACTCGATTTCTGGTGATGATATTATAGACAAACGTTATAACCCAAACACATCGTTTGAGGATTATACGCCACAAGTAAACTGGTTGCCACGTTTGGCGTTCTCCTTCCCGATTTCGAAGGATGCAAACTTTTTTGCGCACTATGACGTATTGGTACAGCGCCCACCAAGCAACTGGGAGGTGACACCCTTGGATTACTTGTATTTTTATACACCTGGTCGCACGCCAACGAACAATGCAAATTTGCGTCCAGAGCGTGTAGTTGACTATGAGGTTGGTTTCCAGCAGCGTTTGAATCAAAACTCTGCCCTTAAATTCTCTGCATACTACCGCGAGTTGCGCGATATGATTCAGCGTCGTACCATTTTGTATGTTCCAGTAATTGGTCGTTACGATACGTATGGCAACATTGACTACGGTACGGTTAAGGGTTTCACCTTACAATATGACTTGCGTCGTATTCAGAACACAGAGTTGCGTTTGGCGTACACGTTGCAATTTGCAGATGGTACTGGTTCGGATGCCAACTCACAGCGTGGTTTGACTTCGCGTGGCAATATTCGTTCTTTGTTCCCTTTGAATTTTGACGAGCGTCACAACATCCAAGCCATCATCGATTACCGTTTTGACAATGGTAAAGCATACAATGGCCCTCGGATTTTCGGCAAAGACATTTTGGCTGATTTTGGCGCAAACATGCAACTTGCGGCAGTTTCTGGTCGTCCATACACTTCAAAAATCCGCGCTACCCGTTTTGGTGGAGAGGGTACTTCTGGAGCGATCAACGGCAGCCGTTTGCCATGGCGTTTGAACATCGACTTGCGTTTGGACAAAACCTGGAGTTTGACAGCAAAGGACAAAAAACCATTGACGATCAATGTATATTTCCGCGTTTCGAACTTGTTGAACAAATTGAACGTGGTAGGTGTCTATGGTGCAACAGGTGATCCGAAAAATGACGGTTATCTTGCAAGTGATCAAGGCGTATCTGAACTTTCGGGTATTACTGGTGCACAAATTGCCGCTTATCAAAGTTCATATTCTTGGATCTTGAATAACCCAAACAACTTTGCGCAACCACGCAGAATGTTTATTGGTGCTGCTTTAGGATTCTAATTTGGTGCATTTTCAGGGCAACCATGTTGAAAAAGTTATGTTTCAATGAGGAATATACCCTATAAAACAATATCCTTCAAATCTGCTTGGACTGTTCAATTTCATTTCAAGACATTTAAAAATTAAACTCATGCGTAATTACAAACTTTGGATAGCAACCCTGCTTGCAATAGTAGTTTGCGGAAGTGCCATGGCGCACGTTCCCGACTATGCGCGCAAGGTCACCCGCCAGAACAAGGTTCAATACCGCGATGTTTGCGCCAACTCCAAGTCACAAATTGACCAGGAGATCAATAATGTGCGCGCACGTTTGCTTGGTGGTGGCGACTGTTGGTGGGACTTTTCTTTTGGCCGATATATTGTACCGAAAGTAGACATTACTTCTGGTCAGCGGGAGGTATCTTCCATTTTTGCTGGCTCTGTATGGTTGGGTGGCGTTGACCCAGGTGGCAACCTGAAGTTGGCTTGTCAGGATTACCGGAATGACGGTAAAAACGATTTTTGGCCTGGTCCATTGACCGAACAGGGTATTACAGACGAATTTACCTGTACCAACTGGGACCGTCATTTTCGTGTGACGGGCGAGGAAATTCGTCGGCATTTGAAAAACCTTTCGGATAGTATTTTTGATGTATCCGCTATTCCAATTGGAGTAAAAGGTTGGCCAGCGCAAGGCAATCAGTATTTCCCGTTTGTTTGGGGTTTTAGCCTTCCTAATACGCAACAGGCATTGGCTGGTTTTTTTGATGCAGATGAAGATGGTTTGTACAATCCTTTGAAAGGCGATTATCCGTCCATTGAAATTCGGGGGTGCCCACAAAACCGTTACCCCGATGAAATGATTTTCTGGATATACAATGACCAGGGTGCTGGTGCTCCGCACGCACGTACCAATGGCAAGCCGATTCAGATGGAGGTACAGGTACAGGCATTTGGCTACCTGACCAACGACGAGTTGAACGATATGACGTTCCACCGTTACAAATTGATCAACCGTGCAGTAGAGCGCATCGACTCGATGTTCTTTGCGATGTGGCTTGATGCTGATTTGGGTTGTTCTATTGATGACTACATTGGTTGTGACAGTTCAAAAAACCTGATGTACATCTACAACCAGGATGCGACCGATGGTCAGCCAGGTGCTAACTGTGATGGTGGTGTTGCTACCTATGGTACCACGGTTCCAATTTTGGGTTGCGACTATTTCCGCGGTCCTTTGGATACGTTTGCGAATGAAATCGGCATGTCTTCTTTTATGTATTATAACCGGACCGGTACAGGAGGCCCCTTTGCGGGTACCTATGACCCGACTCAGCCGGGTGAATACTACAATTATATCACTGGTAGCTGGCGGGATGGAACGCCGCTAACCCAAGGAGGCAATGGCTATAACAACAATACCGGTATTCCGACCAAATATGCATTGACAGAAACACCCGACGATCCAAATGGATGGTCGATGTGTACCGCCAACTTGCCAGTCGGTGACCGTCGTACCCTGCAGGCTTCTGGTCCATTTACTTTGAAGCCGGGTGCCGTAAACGAATTGATTATTGGTTTGCCTTGGGTGCCGGAGCAGGATTACCCATGTCCAAACCTTGATAACTTGTTCCGTGCCGACAACCTTGCACAAGGTTTGTTTGATAACTGCTTTGAGCTATTGGAAGGCCCGGATGCACCAACCGTAGGCTGGATTGAGTCGAATAAGGAAGTAATTGCGGTGTTGTCAAATGCACCACCGTCAAATAACTTTGTAAAAGAAAACGAGGATTACAGAACACAAGACTTCCTGGCGCCTGAAAGTTTGAAAAACAGTCCAGACTCTTTGATCCGGGAATCTACGTTCTACAAATTTGAAGGTTATCTGGTTTACCAATTGTCTGACCCTAATGTATCAACTTCGGAGTTTGATAATCCGGAGAAGAGCCGTTTGGTGTACAATGTAGACGTTAAAAACAACGTAACAAAACTGTACAACTGGATTGAAGGTCGCGATCCGTTTACAAAAAAGCGGATTTACTTCCCAGAAGAGCAGATTGCTGGCTCGGATGGTGGTGTTCGCCACACTTTTAGCATCAAGGAAGATAAATTTGCCTTGGGCAACAGTAAAGCGCTGATTAACCATAAGAAATATTACTATGCTGTAATTGCATATGGTTACAACAACTTTGAAAACTTCAACCCGCTTGCGCAACCTTCGGCTACCGGACAATCTCGTACATACTTGCCAAGCCGTAAATCGGGCGATGGTAGTGCAATTCAGATTTACACGGTGATTCCACGTCCGATTGTAGACCAGGCATTACAATCTTCTTATGGAGATGGTTTGGAAGTGACGCGTTTGGAAGGTGTGGGTGCTGGTGGTAACTTCCTGGATTTGACGGATGAGACCTACGACCGCATTTTGAACAGTGATTTCGACAGTACTTTGACGTACAAACCGGGTCGTGCACCAATTACGGTGACCATTTTCAATCCACTGGAAGTAAAAGACGGCGATTTTGAATTGAGTTTTGTGGATTCTAACAACGATGACAGTCAATTGGACGTGAATGCACGTTGGCAATTGCGCCGCGTTTCTGATGGCACCATCATTGGATCTGAAAAGTCGATTGAAAAATTGAACGAGCAATTGATCCTGCAATATGGTTTCTCTGTGTCGATTGCCCAATCTGCCGAGCCAGGTGATTTGGCGGATGAAAAGAACGGTGGTATTGGTATGGAAATCGAGTACAAAGATCCGAACGCTGCTTGGTTGACGGGATATGGCGATCAATTGACGGCGCCTTTCAACTATATACGTACAACAGAACCAGTTCCAGATGCGGATTACGACCAAAACGGTGATGGTATTCCATTGGATCCGAACGGTGGTTTGAGCAAATTGGGTAATGAAACAGATGGTGAGTTGGGTTGGTTTGTTCCTTATGTATTGGCCAACTGGCGCTTGCGCGACCAGGCGGATGTGCCGAACGACCGCTTGCTTACGCCAGCATGGACCGATAAATTTGGCAATATTCCACAAGGACAGTTTAACAGTCAGGCGGTATTTGCTTCAGAATCACAAGAAAACGTACGCCGCAGTCGTTTGCGTCTGTTGCCGAATGTTGATATTGTGTTGACCAGCGACAAGAGCAAATGGAGCCGTTCGGTGATCATTGAATCAGCATCTGGTTACTGGACAGACACCAATACCTATGGTGCATCACAGGATGTAGCACAGACTACTGAAAGTCCTGCAAGCAGAAAGCGCCAATCATTTGATGTGCGTTATGGTTTGTCGGTAGGTAAAGACGATGCCAACGGTGATGGATTGCCTGATCCGGATGGCGAATTAAACCCAACCGATGGTACGCCTGCAGCGGGTACGCCATTGCGTGGTATGGGTTGGTTCCCAGGCTATGCAGTAGATGTAGAGACGGGTCAGCGTTTGAATATCTTCTTTGGAGAAAACTCTTGTTATTCAAAAGATCTGGATCCAGATTATACTGGCCGGGATATGATGTGGAATCCAACCAGTCAATTGGTGAGCGATGATGTGGAAAACATCAATCAATCTGATTTCCCGAATTGGGTATTGGGTGGCCAGCACTGGGTGTATGTGACCTATTCAAAATACGATGGTTGTGACTCTTTGCGCCGCGCGTTTACACCAGAGCGTTTCTCTGGAAGTGCCGTGTACAACAACAAAACAGCGCAAATCCGCAATATCGCCTGGGCTGGTATGGTCCAATTGGCTGCTGGTGCTCAATTGAAATCGTATAAAGATGGTTTGATTCCGACGGATACGAAAATCAAATTGCGTGTACAAAACGCGTACAAAACGTGGTGGCGTCAAGATGGTGACCATTCCAAACGCAACGGTCATCCAAAGTATTTGATCCGCATCCGCAACCAGCAACCGATTGCACTGGATCAAGTGCAGGTGGAAAATGCACTTGATTCTATCAAGGCAGTTCCAAATCCGTACTATGGATTCTCGCAATATGAAACTTCACAGTTTACAAACATTGTGAAAATCACGAACTTGCCTGCAAAATGTGTGGTAACCATTTACTCTTTGGATGGCAAGTTTATCCGTCAGTACAATCGTGCAGAGCAATATTCTGCCTACAAGCAATATTTGCCTGCGATTGAATGGGATATGAAAAATAGCAAGGGCATTCCGGTAGCGAGTGGCGTTTACCTGATCCATGTTAACGCAGAAGGTCTGGGTGAGCGAACGGTAAAATGGTTTGGTATTGGGCGACAGTTTGACCCATCCGGCCTATAAGGAGCGGGCTTCAGCCAGCGCGGTAAAAAAGTACATCGGTTCCTGATTGTGAACGGTTGTGCTTTTTTACCAGCGCTGTTTTAAGCATTAAATGCAACCAATCAAGCATTCAATTAAACAAAATTATGAAGAAAATATACGCATATTTGCTGTTCAGTGTATTGGTGCTGATTGCAAATCCAATGTTTGCGGGTAATCCTGACCGTCAAGGTGAGGCGGGCGCAAACCAATTGCTGATCAATCCATGGGTACGCAGTGCGGGTTTACACACCATGAATACTGCATCGACCACTGGATCGGAAGCGATGTTTTTAAATGTGGCAGGTTTGTCGCGCATCAACAAGACACAAATCCAGTTGAGCCATACCCGTTATTTGTCTGGGGCCGACATCAACATCAACGCCTTGGGTTTTGCGCAACGGGTTGGTAAAGGGGGCACTTTTGGCATCAGCCTGGTTGCTTTTGATTTGGGCGATTTTGATTACACCACCGAAGATAATCCGGAAGGAACGGGTGCGGTTTTTAGCCCGTCTTTTTTCAACATGGGTGTTTCTTATGCACACTTGTTTGACAATAAAGTATCGGTAGGGGTAACGACAAAGTTTGTAAGTGAAACCATTTCAAATGCACGGGCCAGCGCTTTTGCAATTGATGCCGGTGTACAATATGTAAGTGGCCCACAAGACAATTTCAAGTTTGGAATTTCTTTGCGCAATGTAGGTTCTAAAATGCGGTTCTCAGGAGAAGGTTTGTCAAAAGCATTGCCAAATCCAGGTCCATTTACCTACAATAACACCTATTACGAGCGTTCTACTGCTTACGAACTTCCATCTCAATTGAACATTGGAATGTCGTACGATTGGGTATTGGGTCGTACCAGCCGCTTGGGTTTTGTGGCTAACTTCACTTCCAACTCTTTCTCGCGTGACCAGGTTGGTGGCGGATTGGAATTCTCTTTGGGCCAGAATTTTGCTTTGCGCGCTGGCTACAAAGCGGAATTAGACAAGTCGGAAGGTGATTTAGAAGCAACCCTGGACAATGGTTTTGCAGGCGGATTTTCCGTTTCTGTGCCGTTGAAAAAGGATACTAAGTCGCGCTTGTCCATCGATTATGCTTATCGCACCACCGATATTTATAACGGTATCCACAACATTGGTTTGCGGATTGACCTGTAGGTGCCAGTGCTAAAAAGCATACAATTATTTGCTGCATTTGTAATTCTATCGTATATTTGCAGTTCGAATTGATCAACAGAAACGTTTCTATCACCCGATGGAGACGTTTCTGTTTTTGCTACCCGAATGCGGGCGGAGGTTTATCAGACCATACGGGTTTGGTAAACCTCCGTTGCTCTAAGTAGGGAGGGACGAATCTCGAACCAAATTTTGAACCCAATTTTAATTTTTTACCAATGGCTAATTACACGTATTTGACGCAGGGTGGATACGACAAACTCAAGGCAGAGTTAGAAGAGTTGAAATCCACAGGACGTAAAGAGGCTGCCATGGCCATCGCGGAAGCACGCGCGCAAGGCGACTTGTCAGAAAATGCCGAGTATGATGCGGCAAAAGATGCGCAGGGTTTGCTTGAAATGAAAATCAATGAACTGGAAACTGTAATGTCGAATGCACGGGTGATTGATGAAAGCCTGTTGGATGACTCCAAGGTGGCCATTTTGTCGAATGTGACGATCAAGAACCTGAAAACGGGGAAGGAAATGACCTATAAATTGGTTTCTGAAACAGAAGCGGATGCTAAGTTGATGAAAATATCGGTTACGTCTCCCATTGGCCAAGGGCTGTTGGGTAAAGTTTTAGGGGATATTGCGAAAGTTCAAACGCCAGCGGGCATCATGGAATTTGAAGTGGTGAATATCACGATCGGATAAACAAACACAAAAGAACAACCATGGCCAGCATTTTTACCCGAATTGTCAACGGCGAGATTCCTTGCCATAAAATCGCTGAAACGGCCGATTATTTGGCGTTTTTGGATGTACGTCCCGTTGCAATGGGCCATACCCTTTGTATCCCTAAGCAGGAAATCGATTATTTCTTTGATTTGGACGATGCTTTGTTGTCGGGTTTGATGTTGTTTGCCAAGCGTGTGGCGGTTGCTGTTAAAAAAGAAGTGCCTTGTTTGCGTTGCGGGGTGGCCGTTATTGGCCTGGAAGTTCCGCACGCGCATGTGCATGTGATTCCGATGAATTCAATGGCTGATATTGATTTTCAGCATAAATTGGATGTTGCGCCCGCTGATCTTGCGGCTTTGGCCAATCGGATCGCGGCCCAGGTAGATTTGACCTAGTTTTTATTTCTGTAAAATTTGCCTTATTTTTGAAACCCCGTTCGGAATCTAAGCCGGACGGGGTTTTATGATGCGTTTACTGACCCTGTTTTGTCTTATTTGTAGTGTTTATGGCTTTGGTTGCAAGGATCATTCCGGGCATACCACCCGTATTGGCACAGCCGTTGCGCCCCCTGTTTTTCAGGGGGAGAAAATGAACGGTCTCACCTTTGTTGCGCCGCCCGAACCTTTTCCAAGCGATCCGATGCCTGCGGTGAAAGAAGTTGGAGCAAGCTGGATTGCCGTTGTGCCGTACGCATTTACCCGTATGGGGGTGCCGAATGTGCGTTTTAATGAGTCTGGATCACATTGGTGGGGCGAACGACCGGAAGGCGTAAGAGAAACCATTCGGAAGGCTCATCAGGCAGGCATTAAAGTGATGCTCAAACCGCAGGTGTATGTGCCGGGGGGCTGGACGGGTGCGCTGGATTTTAACACAGATGCTGATTGGGAATCGTGGGAATCAACTTACCGTTATTATATCCTTTATTTTGCTGAATTGGCCCAGGCGGAGCAGGCTGATTTGTTTTGTATCGGGACCGAATTTAACCGGGCTATCTCCAAACGGCCTGCATATTGGCATGACTTGATCCAAAAAATCAAAGAAAAATACCAAGGCAAATTAACCTACTCGGCCAACTGGGACGATTGGGATCGGGTGCCGTTTTGGGCCGACTTAGATTATATTGGGCTTGGCGGCTATTTCCCTTTAGTAGAAGCACAAACGCCCTCGGTAGAAGCATTGAAGACCGCCTGGAAACCGATCAAGGCGCGTATTGCGCAGTATTCGGCAGATCAACATCGACAGGTTTTATTTACAGAGTTTGGGTACCTGAGTGTGGATAGTTGCGGCTGGCGAAACTGGGAACTGGAGCGCGGTATTAATGACCGAGCAATTAATGAGCAGGCACAAGCCAATTGTTATGAGGCGCTATTTGCCACGTTTCAGCCAGAGCCCTGGTGGGCAGGCGGCTTTTTGTGGAAATGGTTTCCGAATATGCGCGGGCATGAAGGTTACCCCGAGCGGGATTATACGCCGCAGGGGAAATTGGGGGCGGCTACTTTGCGCAAATGGTATGATGGGAAATAAGTCAGGTTACGCATTTACACGGGCTTAAAGGAGGCTATGTTACCCTGCATGTACCGGATAATCCGTGTATCCTGCGGCTTCAGCGGTATAAAACAAGTCCATTTTTAGGTCTTGATTGAGTGGCCAGCCGTTTTGCATTCTTTCCACCAAATCCGGGTTGTTGATAAAGGGGCGTCCAAACGCAATTAAATCAGCCAATCCGCTTTCTATGGCCGCTTCGGCACTTTTTTGGTTGAAACCGCCTGCGAGGATGATGGTATTTTTGAAATTATTGCGAATGGTTTGTTTGATTTCCAGGGGTACGGCAGGGGCCCCCATTGCGCTATGATCGACCAGGTGCATATAGACGAGGCCTAACTTGTTGAGCGAAGTAGATAAATAATCGTAGGTCGCATCAATTTCGGGATAATGGGGCATATCACTTGCCACGCCATAGGGCGAAACCCGAATGCCCGTCTTTTCCTTTCCGATGGCCGATACGATTTCGGTAGCCACTTCGAGCACAAAACGCGCCCGATTTTCGATACTTCCGCCGTATCTATCTGTTCTGATGTTGCTGACTGGAGAGAGAAACTGTTCGAGCAAGTATCCATTTGCGCCATGCAGTTCAACCCCATCAAAACCGGCGGCGATGGCATTTTTAGCCGCCTGCACGTATTCTGCTCGGGTGCTTGCGATTTCGTCGTCGGTCATCGCCGAAGGAATCGGGAAGTCCTGCAGTTGCTTTGCGTCCGTCCAGGTTTGTCCTGCGGGTTTTACGGCAGAAGGGGCGAGGATTTTTGCGCCAGTTGGTAAATTGAGTTCATGGCTAATACGGCCGGTATGCATCAATTGTAAGAAAATTTTACCGCCTTTTTTATGGACGGCACTTGTGGTTTTTTTCCATCCTTCCACTTGTTCGGGGCTAAAAACACCCGGAATACGAGCATAACCCAATCCATTTGGAGAGGGTGTTGTGCCTTCTGTAATGATTAAACCGGCAGATGCGCGTTGTTCGTAGTAGGTCGCCATCAGGTCATTGGGAATATTCCCAATTGCCCTAGAACGAGTTAAAGGGCACATTACTACCCGATTTTTTAAGGTTAAATGCCCCAAATGGTATTGACTAAATAAATTGGACGACTGCATTCAATGAATATTTGATTTTGTGAAATAAAACAATCGGTTTATGTTCGGACGCAACAAGCCTATTCTCCTTGGTCTTCCTCGAGGTCATTGTGGTTATCGCCGCCGAGGCTGTAGTAGTTGTTTTCCTCGTCTTCATTTCCAATGATTTCGGCGTCATCATCTAGTTCACTGCCGGGGATATCCAGGTCGTCGCCGTATGGATCCTCCTTGAAGTCTTTTTCATTTCGGATGCCAGCACGGTCAAATTCAGTTGATTCAACATGTCTGGAAATATCTTCCGGATCGATGTCTTTGTCTTCAATGTCGGTATTGTAAATGTCTTCGCTGGGCGGGTAAATGGGGTACCCTGGAAGTACATCCTTTTCTGAAATGTCTTTTTCGGGGGGTAATGGCGTTGATATATTTGTTTTTTTGAGCATTTTTTGCGTATTAATCAGGTTAAAACGGGTATTTGTTATAGATTGGGGTTGTCCAAATCGACCGTAACAATAATTTCATTGCGTCGACCAAAAAGTTGGTAGGGCGGATTGTATCCTAATACACGAAAATGGCCAACCGATAGAATGGAAGCGAATTTGAGCGCATTTTCCAGTTTTTCCGAATATTTTTTAATGTCTTTTTCTGAAGCAAATCCACCGAAACGAATTGCCGCAACATACTCTTCGGGTTTTGTTTGAAGGAGTATCTCTTCGTTTTGTGGCTTGGGTAGATTGCTGGTGTTTAAAGTAGCAGGCATCACAAAACTCATGGTAGCGCTGGAATCATTTACCGCCATGTGCACCGGTGTCGTCATGGCTATTTTTTGCTTCTCCTCATTTCCACCAAAAATATAGGCGGCGAGTTTTCTAAATCCATTGTTTCCCAATGATTTATAAGATTTTTCGGCAGAAAGGATGGTTGCCATGGTAACGGCGGGGTAATATCGGATTTCAAAATCCTTTTCCGTGCGGATCACTTTATAGGCCTGCGTTTCCGTTTTCTTGGAGGAGATAACAGTGTAGGATTGAAAGAATAAAAATAGGAGAATTATTAGAGTCGTTATCATGATAAATGGTTTCATCGCTATCGTTGTGAGATCAAAACACAAAGATAGCGGTGATGTTTGCGCGACGGCTTACATACTTTTCTAAAATATTTGCATAAATCACTGGTTAATAGACTTGGCTTTATACTTTTTGGGCTAAAGCGGCTTCCTTAGCCATTGTTTGCAAGCGTTTAAAATGTGCCCAAATTCCACCGAAATAACTTGTATAGTGGGGGTAAATACCGTTTTTGTTCAAAATAGGGTACATTTTTCGGTTTATTTCAGGGTAAACAAGGTGGTGCACCTGCGGGAATAGATGGTGCGCAACATGATTGTTGAACCCTCCTAAAATAAAGTTTGCAATAGGGCTAAATGGATGAACATCGTTGGAACTTTCAATTTGATTCATCAGCCACGATTGCTGAATTTGCCCATCGGGGCCCACTTTTGGATAACAAATGCCTTGCACATGGTGGGTAATTAAAAACGTAAATAGTATAAAAACAGACTGGAATACGTGCATACTTAAAAACGCAGCGATAACCAGTGTCCAACTTAAAGGGCTGAAATAAAATGGAATAACTAATAAGTAGATCAGGTAAATTGCCTTTCGTCCCCAAAAAAACAGGCTATAATGACCTTTTTTTCGCGCATACCTGTTTTCAGCGCTATAAAAAACGCGAACGTCTTTCACGAAAATCCAATACAGCGAATAAATTGAGTACGCGAAAGGAGCGTACCAATGCTGATATCGATGAAACCAGTAGTGTGGACTGTCGGGCAGGATGCGGATCAGGTTGGATAATTTCAAGTCGGGGTCAAAGCCGGGGACATTGGGTGCAAAATGATGTTCGCGCACATGCCGGTCGCGCCACGCAATGCCATCCGCGCCGAGTAGCGCAAAAATGCCGATAAACCCGTAGTCGTTGTATCGTTTGTTGGAAAATACGGTTTGATGGGCAAAATCATGGCCAAAATTGAAGGCTAACAGCACACTGGAAAGGCCAACCAGAATATATCCAGCAAATAATACCGGTACCGTATGCGTAAATAGGAGTGCAAGGTAACTCAGCACGAATATTCCACCCCAAAGTAAGGCCTTCACTGAAAGGTACCACCCCAATCGGAGCCGCGATGGCGCAACCAAGGCGGCGGTTTCCTGATAGAGCAGGGCCAATAGTTTGTTGTCTTCCGGAACAATCAGGTGCTTACCGCGCATAGGGGATCGGTGCATAATGCTGATAACGCCCCATTTTTTTTAGAAAACGAAAATGTGCGGCTAAGGATTGACTATAGGACATTTCCATGTAAGATAAACCGTGTTTGCGCGCAGTTTCCCGGAAAATGGGCATCAGTTTGAGGTAATGCACATGGGAAACATTGGGCAATAAATGGTGCACCGCATGCGCATTGAATCCGCCGAGCGTCCAGTTAAGCAAGACGCTGTCCGGATTGTAATCTACAGAAGTAGCCATTTGAAGGGTCGGCCAACTCATGTTGATTTTATGGTTTTTATCCGGAATGGGGTGTGAAACAAAGTCCGAGAGGTGTGAAACCGACAATCCGCCCACAAAAACGACCGAAACAAGGAAATGGTTGAGTAAAAATGCCCAAAGCACAGGCTCCCAGCCGAAAGGCAACAGCCAGGCAGGCAGCACGATCATATAGCCGATGTACAATATTTTGTACAAAACCAGTTTGAAGACCTCTATTGGCGGAATTATCACTTTAATGGTTCTGCTGGAAAAATGAAAAAGCAGGAGTATTTCCCGAAAGAAAAACCAGTTGAGGGAGTACAAAAGGTATAAAAAAGGCGCATAAATGTATTGAAACCGATGAAACCATCTAAGCGGTTGCGATTCGGTCATGCGAAACAAAGGATTGTTCAATACATCAATATCGCTTCCTTCCACATTGGTATAGAGGTGGTGCGATTCGTTATGGTTTTTGCCCCACACATAGGCATTGTTCCCCTGGAGGTTAAAACTGAGTGAAAACAGCACTTTATTCCAGAATTTACTTTTTAATGCTACCCCATGTACCGCATCGTGCGAAATATTGAAAGCCGTAAGCAACACCGACAAACCCATCAATAAATAAAAAGTATAAAACCCGGCTACGGTAGTGCTGGTAATCATCAATCCGTAAAACAGGAAATCTAATCCGAAGTAAAGGGCAATTTTTATCCACATGATATAATTGCCCGATTTTTCCAGACTGTTTTCCTGAAAATACTGATCTACGCGCTCCTGCAGTTCTTTATAAAAATCAGAACCTTCGTCTCTACTGAATTGAAGTTTGTTCATGGCCGTTCTATTTCTTTACTAGCAAGATAAAACATCATTGCGTCTGCAATGTCTACCACCAAACTTTCAAAATGGATGATTTTAGAGGGTGCGAACGTTGAGATTGATCAACTTAGAGTCTGCGAAAAATATAATTTTTTACATGCTCTAATACGCCAGTAATTTTTCAATCGTTTGTTTCATCCGCTCCACCGGGAAGAAATTCTGCTCCAAGGGAATTGCAAAAGGAACCGGTGTGTCCAAACTAGCTGCCCGCATGACCGGAGCATCCAAATGTTCAAACAAGTTTTCGGTGATCCAGGCCGCTATTTCACCGCCAATGCCACCAAAAAGGGTGTCCTCATGTAAAATCAATACACGGTTGGTCTTTTTTACCGTGTTGGTAATGGCTTCATAATCAAGCGGTACCAACGAGCGCAGGTCAATAATATCGGCATCTAACTGCATTTCATCGGCTACCTTTTCTGCCCAGCGGCAACCCAGTCCGTAGGTCAGGATGCTCAGTTGTTGGCCATCGCGCACTTTGCGGGCTTTGCCGATTTCAACGGTATAAAAACCATCGGGAATTGGGCCGCTTTCCGAGCGATAGAGTCCTTTGTGCTCAAAATACATGACCGGATTGGGATCTTCAAATGCTGCCAACAACAAACCTTTGGCGTCGTAGGGCGTGCTTGGATACACTACTTTTAGTCCCGGAACGTGGGTAAACCAGGCTTCGTTGCTTTGGGAGTGAAAGGGGCCCGCGCCCGTGCCCCCGCCCGTGGGCATGCGTACGACCACATCGGCCGCTTGTCCCCAGCGCCAGTGCAATTTGGCTAAGTTATTTACAATTTGGTTGAATCCGCAGGTGACAAAATCGGCAAACTGCATTTCCACCATACTTTTCATGCCTTTCAGGCTCAATCCGAGGCTAATGCCCACGATCGCGCTTTCACACAAGGGGGTGTTGCGCACGCGGTCCTTGCCAAACAAATCCACAAATCCCTGGGTAATTTTGAAAACACCGCCGTAATCGGCAATATCCTGTCCCATGAGCACCAGCGATGGATGACGCTGCATGGCCTCGCGCAAGCCTTCCGAAATGCCATCGATGAAGCGCAAATCACGTTCCGCACCCGTGGGTTGTATGGCAGTATTGTGAAAGGGCGCATACACATCGGCCAATTCTTCCTCGGTATTGGGAATTGGTTCGGGCTCATTGAACATCACATCCACGGCATCTTGTACCGTTTGTTTGTATGTTTTACGCAGGTTTTCGGCATACACTTCGGTCAGGATACCTTCTTTGAGCAGCCATTTTTCAAAATTATCGAGCGGGTCTTTTTGAGCCCATGCGTCCATCATTTCCTGGGGCACATATTTGGTGCCGCTGGCTTCTTCGTGCCCGCGCATGCGGAAGGTGACGCATTCGAGCAGGAATGGTTCGGGGTTTTCGCGGAGTTCGGCGGCCACTTTTTGCAAGGTGGCATATACTTCCAGGATGTTATTGCCATCAATTTTGGCACCGCGCATGCCGTAACCTTGCGCGCGATCGACCAAATCTTTGCAGGCGTATTGTTCGCTGGGCAGCGTTGAGAGGCCGTAACCGTTATTTTCTATGACAAAAATGACAGGCAGTTTCCAAACAGAAGCTACATTGAGTGCTTCGTGGAATTCCCCCTGGCTGGTGGCGCCTTCGCCGGTAAATGCGAGCGAAACGCGGCCTTCTTGTTTGAGTTTGTGGGCCATGGCCACACCCGCAGCGAGGGAAAGTTGCGGACCGAGGTGGGAAATCATGCCTACAATATGGTGTTCCATTGCGCCAAAGTGGAAAGAACGGTCGCGGGCTTTGGTGTAGCCAAGGCGTTTGCCCTGCCATTGGCAAAACAGGCGGTCGAGCGGCATATCGCGGGCGGTAAATACGCCCAAATTGCGGTGCATGGTAAAAATGACTTCATCCGGCAACAAGGCGGTGGCAGCACCCACGGCGATTGCTTCCTGTCCGATGCCGCTAAACCATTTGGATATTTTGCCCTGGCGCAGCAGGTTGAGCATTTTTTCTTCAATGAGCCGGGGTTTTACCAATTGCTCATACAGGTGCAGGAGGGTTTCTTTTTTGAAGCCTTTTTTATTGTATTTGATCAGGGACATGCGCTGTGGTGGTGTGTTGAATTTGATTTTGGGTGCAAAGTTCGGATTTAGAATTGAGAAAACTTAAAAAAAAGGGTTTCGCGGAGGAGCTCGGAGGTATGGAGTTACGCGGAGAAAAAACGCTGTGTAACTCCGTTCCTCTGTGAAACTCCGTGGGCCCCCTTAAAACGAGGAAAGTTTTTTGCTTTTTTGGGCCAAAAATTTAGGAATTGTATATTTTAAGTTAAATTTTTCCTGAAAAGCCCTAACATCGCCGGACGAACAAGAATTTGTAAACCAAACTTAAATATTATGAGAAATCCACGCTTAACGTTGCTTCTATTGTTTTTTGCCCAGTTCGCCTGGCTTGCTTCGGTTTCGGCGCAAAATGCGGCCCTGCGTTTGCCCACGGGTGTTCAAAAAATCACCGAAGTAGAAGGCATCACGGAGTACAGTTTCAGTAATGGCCTACATTTATTGCTGTTTCCAGACCAGTCGAAACCAATTATTACCGTAAATATCACGTACAAAGTAGGCTCTCGCCACGAAGATTACGGCGAAACGGGCATGGCACACTTGCTGGAGCATCTGGTGTTCAAAGGCACACCGAAACACCCGAACATTCCATCCGAACTTTCTTCGCATGGCGCGCGCCCGAACGGCACCACGTCTTTTGATCGCACCAACTATTTTGAAACGTTTGATGCGACCGAAGACAATTTGCGTTGGGCTTTAGATTTGGAAAGTGATCGCATGATCAATTCTTACATTGCGCGGAAAGACCTTGAAAGTGAGTTTTCGGTGGTGCGTAGCGAATACGAATCGGGTGAAAACAACCCGGGAGGCGTGCTTTTCAAGCGTATTTTGGCTTCGGTGTACAATTTTCACAATTATGGCCACACAACGATAGGCGAAAAATCGGACATTGAAAAAGCCCCGATTGAGCGTTTACAGGCATTTTACCGCAAATATTATCAACCAGATAATGCCGTACTGTTGGTAGCCGGAAAATTAGATCCACAAAAAACGCTGGATCTGGTACACGAATATTTTAGCAAAATTCCGAGTCCGGATCGCAAATTGGTACCTACTTACACCGAAGAACCGGTTCAGGACGGCGAACGCACTGTTACCTTGCGCCGTGCAGGAGATGTGCAAGTATTTGCTTCCTTTTTCCGCGGCGCACCAGGCGCACATCCTGATTATCCGGCCTTGTCGGTGTTGGCCAATATGTTGACCGATGAACCTTCTGGCCGTCTGTACAAAGCCTTGGTGGAAACCAAAAAAGCTGTTTCGGTGGGTGGAGCAGCCAATGGCAACGCAGAAGCGGGTTGGACTTATTTCCTGGCACAAGTCAATGAAGGTGGCTCGCTCGATAGTGCACGCATGATCCTGTTGGATGTTTTGGATGGACTGAAAAAAACACCCCCAACAGCCGATGAGGTAGAAAAAGCCAAAGGGCGCATCCTGAAAAATCAGGAAATGTTTTTCAAACAAAGTGATCGGGTAGGTTTGTCGTTAAGCAATTATATAGGTGTAGGCGATTGGCGTTTGGTATTCCTGTACCGCGACCGCATTGAAAAAGTGACCCCGGAAGATGTTTTGACTGTGGCCAACAAGTATTTCAAACCGTCGAACCGCACCTTGGGTTACTTTATCCCTGATAAAAATCCCGACCGGGCCGAAATTCCGCTGGCGCCCAATGCCCAGGAAACCTTGAAAGATTACAAAGGCCGCGCCCCTATTGCACAAGGGGAAGATTTTGACCCAACGCCGGAAGTGATTGAAAAACGGACGACACGTGGCAAATTGGCCAATGGCATGCAGTACGCCCTCTTATCCAAAGAAAATCGGGGTGATGCAGTCAATGCAACCTTTACCTTCCGCATGGGCACCCCCGATGCGCTGAAAGGCAAATCCATGGCGTCTACCTATGTGGCCCAAATGATGGATAAAGGCATGGAAGGCAAAGACCGTCAGCAAATCAAAGAAGCGCTGGACAAATTGAAAGCACGCGTATTTATATATGGTGTAGAACAAAATTTATTTGTGACGGTGGAGACAGAACGCCAGCATTTGCCGGAGGTAATCAAATTGGTGGGCGATATGTTGCGCAAACCAACGTTCCCGGCCGCAGAGTTTGAAAAACTGAAAACCGAAGAACTGGCAAGTTTGGATGAACAAAAATCGGATCCGGAATCCCTGGCGCGCAACCTGTATGATCGCCTGAGCAATCCTGCTTATCCTAAAGATGACATCCGGTATATTCCAACCATTGAAGAGCAAATTGCCATGGTAAAGGCGCTGACTTTGGAAGACGTAAAAGATTTTTACAAGAAATTTTACGGTGGCAACGCGGCTTCTACAGGCGCGGTAGTTGGTGATTTTGATCAAAAAGTAATTGAAAAATCCCTCGCAGATGCGTTTGGCGGCTGGAAAAGCCCGGCAAAATATGAGCGCCTGACAGAAGACTATGCTCCTGTAACGCCTAAAACGGAAATGATCAACACGCCTGATAAATCCAATGCTGTGTACGTAGCAGGTTACGGGTTTGCGATGCGCAATGATGATCCGGAATACCCTGCGGTAACCATTGGCGGTTACATGTTGGGCGGCGGCTTTTTGAACAGCCGTTTGGCGGTGCGTATTCGTCAAAAAGAGGGTTTGAGTTATACTGTTCGGGGCAGTTTTAGCGCCAGTCCATTGGACAAAGACGCTGATTTTTCGGCCTATATGATTTACAATCCCGACAACCTGGCAAAATTGGAAACCGCATTTAAAGAAGAAATTGAGCGGGTAAGCAAAGAAGGCTTTACGGCCGAAGAATTAGAGGCGGCTAAATCAGGCTGGTTAAAATCGCGTAAAGTGAACCGCACTTCCGATGCAACCTTGGCCAGCACCCTGAGCAGTTACCTGTTTTATGGCCGCGATTTCTCTTTCGACAAGAAAATTGAAGACAATGTACAGAACCTCAGCACCACCCAGGTGAATGCTGCCATGAAAAAATACCTCGATTACAGCAAAATCATTGCCGTAAAAGCAGGCTATTTTGACAAAAAAGGCAAACCATAAGTAAAGCATGAAACCAACTTTTCAACTACCGAATTATCCCATCTGGGTGGGGCCACTGGCGCAAACATTTCCAGCCTGGTTTGAGTCGGCGGGTTATACCCAGGTTTTTTTGATTGCTGACGCCGAGACGCGCAAGCATTGTTTGCCTGTTTTTTTGCAAGAAACCGGATTGTCGGCAGATGTACCGGGTACAACCATTCCGGCAGGCGAACATTTTAAAAACATGCATACCTGCGCGCATATTTGGCAGGACATGTTGGCGGCTGGCCTGGATCGGAAAGCGCTGGTGATCAACTTGGGCGGCGGGGTAGTGGGCGATATGGGCGGATTTTGCGCGGCCACGTACAAGCGTGGGGTCGATTTTGTGCAAATCCCTACCACTTTATTGTCTATGACCGATGCATCGGTTGGTGGAAAGTTGGGTATTGATTTTAACGGTATCAAAAACGCAATCGGGTTGTTTGGCGACCCGGTTGCGGTTTTTGCCGATCCCATTTTTTTTAACACTTTGTCGGACCGCGAGTTACGCAGCGGTTTTGCGGAGGTGATCAAGCATGCCATTATTGGTGATGCGGAATTGTGGGATCAGTTGCAGCAACTGAACGATTTGCGGGCGGTGCATTGGCCGAGTTTGCTCAAAGCGTCGATTGCGGTAAAGGTAAAAGTGGTGGAATTAGACCCTTTTGAAAAGGATTTACGGGCAGTACTCAATTTTGGACATACCATTGGGCATGCGATCGAGAGTTATTTTTTAAACACCGATACTCCTTTGACCCACGGGGAAGCCATCGCGATCGGCATGTTTTGCGAAGCGGAATTAGCGCCCGCTTCTACCCGCTTGCCGCGCACCGCACTGGCTAAATTATTGCGTCGTTTTTTTTCCTTTCGCACCATTCCAGTGGAGGCATTTCCTGCATTGTGGGAATTGATGCAACAGGATAAAAAAAATACATCCGGCAAAGTAAGGATCGCTTTACCGGATGCTGAACCATATAGGCTCCATTGGCTGGAACCAGCGTTCGTGGAGTTGGAACGTAGTTTGACGGTATACGAGGATACCATAAAGGCGGGATTATAAAAATACGGGATTATTCAGCAGCAATACGTGGCTTTCGGAGGGTGAATACGCGGGAAATATTGAATCCAAAACGCATGCCACCCATCAATTTGCCGGTTGTTTCGTTTTTAAAGAACCAATCTTCGCTGGTTTCGGTGATAAAACCTTTGTAAGTCATATCCCGTGAATTGCTGAAGTGGAACTGGAAAACGTGCCCTCCTGTTTCGATATCAAAACCCAGGCTCAAAGAATTGGCATAAGGTTGTGATACGATTTGGCCAGTAGGAACATAATAGTATTCGGCGGTTAAGGCCAGGCGTTTGGTCAATTTTAGTCGACCCGCAGCACCGATCGCAAATATATCATTTTTATCTGCTTTCGTCTCAACTATATTTCGGTGGATAAGGGTAGGCATTAATTGCAGCGAAAAGCCTTCGCTGAATTTGCGGCCAATCAACACCTGGTGGGAGTAATAAAGGCGCGAACTGAAGTAGTTTTCGCGGGTATCATCCGCAAATTTCTGGGTACGCATTTGTGCATCAACTACATAAATCAGCGTAACCGGAATATTTTTTTTGCCTGAGCACTGGCGCAAAATTTTGTATTTGACAAAACCATCCAGCATTTTTTCCAAGCTGTTACGGCCAAATCCAATCATTAAGCGGTCGGTGATACCATAGTCGGCCCCGATGCGAATGGTGGCCCCATCCAAGCCAAACATATCATAAATACCATTGCGTACCGGACTAAAACGGTGCGAAATTTTGATATCCAATACGCCGGCTGCTGTGTTTTCAATAGAATGCCCGTTCACAACACGGGTTGTTTTAAAACTGGCCGTTGCATAGTCGATGGTTTCATCTTTGCCAAGCAACGAAAGCAAATCGGGCTCATTTTGCGCGCTCAGTTGGGTGTATGGCAACGCCAAAAGTGCTAGAAAAAGGTACAAAAACTTCATAGGTAATTGATTTACACTGTGATTCGTGTGATTTTTATTATTTTACCTCAACGCAGCGCTCCAGCTGAACATCCAGGTTGAAGCCGGTGCATTTACCTTTAAAGGTAACTTTTTCGCCAACCGGGAAATCGGTTCGTGCGTGTTGGCTCAATTCATCGAGGGTACACAGCACATTGAAGTCGCTGCCCGTTTCGAGCAGGATTTTTACACTACCTTCTTCCTTGTTAACTTCTTTCACAACACCTTGCACAGCCACGGTTTTATCCAAATATTTGGCATCTGCAGCGGCTTGATCGGTATTGTATTCGGTAAATAATTGGGCGGCCTGCAGGGTCACATCTGCTTTAGCGCGCTCCATGTTTTCGTGGGGTTTGTTCCAAAGGTAATAGCCCGTTGAAGCGCCCACAACGAGCAGGACAGCAAGGGCGATCAGAATTTTTTTCATGGTGTTTTCTTGTAAATCAGTGAATTAGTTATTGGCTGCACCCGCTTTGATCCAGGCCTCAATTTTTTGGCGGTCGCAAGACGGCAGCAGTCCGGAAGGCGGCATTGGGCTGCCGGTATCGTTGATGCGTTCCAAAAATTTACCACTTGATACATACACCGTTAAATTGGTGTAGCCATCAAAAGGGCTGGTTTCCTGGGTTCCGCCCGCAATGTGACAGCTCAGGCAATTATCCGATACCAATTTGGAAACGTAGGTGTTGTATTTAACTCCGACGGTATCGCAGGTGCCCGTAGCCCCGTACAAGTCTTCTTCATTGTCGTAGTAGCAGGCATCCAGGGTAAAAACAGTGGCAAAAATTGCTAAAACAAGCAGTACAAATGCGATTTTTTTCATGTGATATGAACGTAAAATGTTGGTGTAAAAAGTTGTAACATGAACAGAACGATGCCGGGCAGGTGATTTTCATGGAAAACGGATTGCAAGACAAATATCGTTTTGCATTCAACCGATTGGAGTATAAATTGTTTATGGACCAGGATTTGTCGCTCTTTCCGGCTCGGAAGATAAATGTACACGCAGCGATGCGATTGCATGGTGAAAAAAATGCGCCGCGTCTGCCATTTGCAAAATTAACCTTTGAAACATAAAATTATACTGTTACATCACCGAAACCGTCAAAACCACTACTGAACATGGAAAAAAAAGATTGGAAAACGTGGTTTCGCCGATTTGGAGTAGCCGGATTTATGTTTTTTTTGATCAAAGGTTTGCTTTGGCTGGCTGTTTTCTGGGGATTGTTGGAAGTTGGCTGCAACGGCTAATTTTACATTCTTTTTAAAACAATTTTTTTTAAACGCCAAAATTCCGCAATTTTGCGGCACATCCTTTTTCGTCCATGACACCAGTAAAAAACGATACGCCGACCCTTCTTGCCGAACAAGACGAAATCTTTGATCGCAATTCCATTACGATCAAAGGTGCGCGCACCAATAACCTGCGGAATGTTGATTTAACAATTCCCAAGAACAAATTGATCGTGGTTACCGGCGTTTCCGGCTCCGGAAAGTCGTCGATTACGATGGATACCCTCTATGCGGAAGGGCAACGCCGGTATGTAGAAAGTCTTTCGAGCTACGCCCGACAGTTCCTGGGCCGTATGAAAAAGCCCGATGTGGATTATATTCGGGGCATTTGTCCAGCGATTGCCATCGAACAACGGGTTACCACCGGCAATACCCGCTCTACGGTGGGGAGTATGACCGAAATTTATGAGTTTCTGCGCCTGTTGTTTGCCCGCGTCGGCAAATTCTACTCGCCCATCAGCGGCAATGTGGTAAAAAAACACGAGGTAACGGATGTGATCGATTATATCAAAGGTTTGCCCGATGGTAAACGTGGTCTGATTCTTACGCCTTTCCCCAAACGCTACAAGGAGCGCTCACTCGAACAGGAAATAAACCTTTTGTTGCAAAAAGGCTATTCCCGTCTGCAACTCGGCGAAGAAACCCTGCGCATGGAGGACGTGCTGGAGGGTACTGCGCTTGATATCAAAGCACCCGCTTATACGTTTAGAGAAAAAGGGCTTTTTGTGCTGATCGATCGCTTTGTGGTGAAGCACGACGACGACGACAGTGCCTGGATGCGGCTTGCGGATTCGGTGTACACGGCGGTGGCCGAGAGCGAAGGCGAATGTTCGGTGCAATTGCCGGGGGAGGGTCGCACCGATTTTAATAACCGATTCGAACTGGATGGCATCGAATTTCCGGAACCGACGCCGCAATTGTTCAATTACAACAATCCGTATGGCGCTTGTCCGCAATGCGAAGGGTACGGCCGTATTTTGGGCATCGACCGCGATAAAGTGATTCCCGATAAATCTAAATCCGTGTATGATGGCGCCGTGGCAGTGTGGAAGGGCGAAAAATGGGGTGAATGGTTGGAACCACTGGTGCAAAATGCCCACAAATTCAATTTTCCGGTACATACGCCGTACGAGTCGCTGAGCAAAGTCGAACAGCAACTTTTGTGGAAAGGCAATGAATATTTTTATGGAATTGATGCCTTTTTTAAAGAATTAGAAAGCAAAACCTATAAAATACAAAATCGGGTTACCCTGGCACGGTACCGGGGGCGCACCGTTTGTCCCACTTGCGATGGTGGTCGTTTGCGCCCGGAAGCCCTTTGTGTGAAAATCGGGGGCAAAAACATGTCCGAACTCACCGGCATTCCCATTGATGAAGTGCAGGCATATTTCCAGCAATTGGAACTGACCCCGCACGAACAACAGGTAGGGAAACGCCTTTTACTCGAAATCAACAATCGCTTGCGGTTTATGACCGATTTGGGCCTGGGTTATCTCAGCCTTGATCGTATTTCCAATACACTTTCCGGCGGCGAAACCCAACGCATCCACTTGACCCGGACGCTTGGCTCCAACTTAACGGCTTCGATGTACCTGCTTGACGAACCTTCCGTGGGCCTGCACCCGCGCGATACCGGTCGTTTGGTGGATGTATTAAAAACCTTGCGCGACCTGGGCAATACGGTAGTCGTTGTAGAACACGAAGAATCGGTGATCGAAAACGCTGATTATCTGGTAGATATGGGCCCCGAGGCCGGCATCAATGGCGGATATGTGGTGTTTGCGGGCGATTATAAAGACATTGCTAAAGCCGCACCCGAAAGCTTGACCGCGCAGTATATGACCGGGAAAATGAAGATTGAAACGCCCGTTCAACGCCGCAATACGCCTGTGTTTTTGACGGTAAAAGGCGCGCGGCAGCATAATTTGAAAAATATTGATGTTCGCATTCCACTGCATTGCCTGAGTGTGGTGAGCGGGGTGTCGGGTTCTGGTAAAACTACTTTGGTGCGCGATATTATTTATCCGGCCCTGATGCAGCATTTGCCAGATAATACCAATAAAGTGACGGGTTTGTTTGATGGCATCGAAGGACCGGTGCAACAAATTACCCAGGTAGAATTTATCAACCAAAGCCCGATAGGCAAAAGCAGCCGCTCCAATCCGGTAACTTATGTGAAGGCCTACGATTATATCCGCGACCTGTTTGCTTCCCAGCAATTGTCGAAAATACGCGGATTTCAGCCAAAACACTTCAGTTTTAATGTAGAAGGCGGGCGATGTGAAACCTGCAAAGGGGAAGGCGAACAAATCATTGAAATGCAGTTTTTGGCCGATGTACACCTCGAATGTGAGGAATGCAAAGGCCGCCGTTTTAAAAGTGAAGTGCTGGAAGTGGAATACAAGGGCAAAAACATTTTTGATGTGCTGCAACTCAGCATTGAAGAAGCGCTTACTTTTTTTGCCGGCAACAAAGAAATCATCCAGCGGATTCAACCCTTATTTGAAGTCGGATTGGGTTATGTGCAATTGGGTCAATCGAGCAGCACGTTATCGGGTGGTGAGGCGCAACGGGTGAAATTGGCCTCTTTCCTGATTCGGGAAAATTCGCATGGTCATATCTTCTTCATTTTCGATGAGCCGACCACGGGTTTGCATTTCCATGATATTGCCAAATTGCTTAAAGCCATCAACGCCTTGGTCGAAAAAGGCCATTCGGTGCTCATTGTAGAACACAACCTGGAAGTAATCAAATCGGCCGATTGGGTCATTGATCTCGGTCCTGAAGCCGGAAAGCGCGGCGGAAACTTAGTGTATGAAGGTACGCCAGAAGGTTTGACGACGGTGCAGGAGAGTTTTACAGGGCAATATTTAAAAGAAAAAATGGCTTAGATTCAATTTAACCTTGAAAATCCGTCAACGCGTTGATGGATTTTCAAGGTTAAATCCTATTTTTTACATTGTAAATCCTGTCCCATCTAAAGGTTTTTATTCTGCCGCAGACGATTTAAAGCCTGATTTTCAATATATTATTTTGCCCGAAGGTGAGGCCTGGGACCGGAGCCAGGGCGTTCGGGTTAGTGAATTAAGCACTTTCCTAAAAGAAGAATTGAAAAACTTTGCTTTGTAAAAAATCCAAACCCGGTGTTTTACCCGTATATGTTTGTGTTCTGACGATTATTATTCAACACACTACACCGAATGCACCGGCCGCCAAATCACCACATTAAACTGCTCCACTTCCGGAAGATTTTGAAATTCTATCTGCGGCCAGGCTTGTAAGGCACGGAGTACGCCACTTCCTGCGCCGCGATAAGGCAATACATCCAAGGCGTAGGATGCGAGAATATGATTTCTTCTGCGACTTACCCCGGTTTTAATTTGTTGCGTAGTCAGGCTATTGGGCAGGCGTCCCGGACTTTTTATTTCAATCCGGTTGTCAAACACAAACAATTTAATGGAGTCTTGTATGAAATAGTCGCGGTGTATCAACGCATTGATTAACAGTTCATTAATCACGATTTCAGGTACTTCAAGATCGCCGAGGCTGTTAAAATCTTTTCCGTTTTGCAATTTACGCAAACAGCTGATTACAAACCTTTGCGCGTCCTTGAACATTCGGGCCAAGTCACCGCCAATGTTTTCACTGGAATTGTACCTTGCGCCCGCCAATTCATTTCCATGAAACCATATCGCGGTGATATAAAAATCAGGGCAAAGCCGTTGCGGTTTTTTCCCAAAAAGCAGGTTGCCCGCTACGTTGATTTTGCCGTCCTTCCCAAGCGAAAGGTTTTCTACTTTGGAGTAAAATGTTTCACGGTCGAATTCCTCTTTATATTTTTTTTCGTAAAACTCGCCGAATGCCCCCCATTCCAGATCATTTATAGTGGATGATTGCAACAGCATTTGTTCGGCGTATAGGTTACCGCTGCTTTGCAAAAGCCGGGAAAGTTCTTCTTTACTGGTGACCTTTCGTTTATCCGAGCCGTTTTTTATAAAAACCAGCCCGTCTTTATCCATGTATGGCTTGTCGGAACCCTCCGGTATATGCGCAACGAGTACCTTTTTCCCGTCTACATCCACTGTTTCCGTTTCAATCACCACCGCACTCTTTACATGGTCGTTCGCCGCAGTTGTAAGTAAATTATTAATGCGTTGTAAATCAGCAAAAGACAGTCCGATGATGGCTCCTGTTTTATCATTTATTCCTACGAGCAAAGTACCACCTCGGCTATTGCTGAAAGCCACGATTTCTTGTGCAACACTTACCGCGTTGGTAATGTTTTCTTTAAATTGCACATGGCTATTTTCGCCACCTGACACAAGATTTAATAAGTCTGCTGCATTCATTTGTGCAAATTTACTGCGATCTTGTTGATATTGCGGTTTTTGATGGGTATTTCGTGCCGAAATTTTGATCGGTTTTGTACTAACGCGAACGGAATCGACCTATCAAATCACCGCCGCATGAAATAATTGCATCACCTCTGGCAAGGTAATCTTTCTTAAATCGGCAAGTTTTGCAATACGCTTTAGGCGCTGCAACTCATATTTTTCAATTTCCTCCGTCAATTTCAACAATGCCTGATACTCATCCGAACTAAGGGTATGTGCATCGCGTCGGGCAATGAGATAGTCAAAACGCATCTGCTTATGCCGCGGTAAACCGGCGCTGATTTTTTCAAGCAATCGATGTTCTTCGTCCGTAAATGCACCCGACATTCTTTGGGCCCGGATAGACTGAATTTTTTCAACAAACTCCTCAAAGTCTTGATTATCAAGACGCTGGGCATTGCTTAGCAATTCTTTGACCGTCAAAACGTTACTCATGTTTTTTAGTGGGAAAGGACTAATTTTGGTTACATAAACAAATGTACAACTTTTTGGGAAAAAATTATCGTTTTTAGGGTTCAAAACCTACCCCTCAAACCCAATCTTCTGATGCGTACCATCGCAATACGGCTTATTCCCTGATGCACCACAACGACAAAACGCCGTCACCTTGTTTTTGTGCGTTTCATTGCCCGCTGCGTCTTTTACCGCAATGTTGCCGTACACCATCAGCGGACCATTCGGGATGGTTTCCACAATGGTTTCTACTTCTACCTGCTCCACTTCAGGTTTACCCGCTTCATGTTGCACCCAGGACAGAGCACCCGATGGGCATTTTTCAATTTGCGCGATAATACGTTCTGTATCAGCAGCTTCCAGATTGATCCAGGGTTTTTTGCGCGGATCAAATACTTCCAGCAATCCATGCCAGCAAAGGGCCGAGTGAATGCAGGCGTTGGGCTTCCAAACGACCGTGATGTCTTTGTTGCTATACTTTTTTTCCATGATCAAAATTCGTTATTGAATGCAAAATTTGGTTTTCGTTCTGTCCAGCGCCCGCGCGTGAAGTCTGGAAAACTTTGCGGGGTGCTTCCCGTGGCAATCGATGCTTCCGACAGCGGGGTAATCGCTAGCCAGGTAGCCGCATCATAAACATCAATTTCGGGCGCCTGGTTGCGTTTGGCGCTCTCCACAAAATGCTGAAAAACAAAATAATCCATCCCGCCATGTCCAGCGCCCTCGGCTTCCTTGCCATAACGCTTCCACAGTGGATGGTCGTATTGGTCGAGCCAGGTCTGCGCCGGTTCCCAGGCATGCCGTTTTGTTTTTCCCTCTATATGAATGCTGCGGTTCACATCCATCCAGATGCCTTTGGAACCCTGCACCCGGAAGCCGAGTGAGTAGGGGCGGGGCAAACTGGTATCATGGGTGAGCAGCACCGTTTCACCATTGGCACATTTGATTTGGGTGGTCACCACATCCCCCAAGTTGAACTGTACCTTGGCATTCGGATGGTTGGGGCCGCCTTTGGGATGTTCCATAATATAATCGTGCAAGCCCCGGCTTTTGGACGACATAGAAGTCAAATGCGTAAAACGATTGCCCCGGTTGATGTTGGCGTACATGGCTACCGGACCAATGCCATGCGTCGGATACAATTCGCCGTTGCGCGCAACCGAGTGTTTGGTGCGCCATTTGGCCTCCGAAAAGCCTTTTTCACCAAATTCTACCCCCGAATCGTAGGGCGTAACGCCATCGTTGAATTTTACACCCCGTAAATCATGCTCATACCCGCCTTCCAAGTGGATCATCTCCCCCATCAAGCCTTCGCGCACGATTTGTAAAATGGCCATCACATCGCGGCGGTAACACACATTTTCCAAAAACATCAGATGGGTGCCGGTTTCTTCCTGCACGTTCACCAATTGCCAGCATTCATCCAGCGAAAAACCGCCCGAAACCTCCAGCGCCACGTATTTTCCGGCTTTCATGGCTGCCACCGCCTGTTGGGTATGCCATTCCCAGGGCGAGGCAATCACGACGGCATCTATGTTTTTGTCTTCCAGCAGTTTTAAATAGTCAAAATTGCCGTTTCCATACACTTTTGGCTTGCTTTTGCCTTTACTTTCGATGGTTTTTAGGCAATCACCGATCATTTGTGCATTCGGATCCGCAATGGCCACGACCTCACAATCCGGGCGCAACAAGGCTTCCATCACATGATCTTGTCCGCGCAAACCCACGCCGATAAATCCCAAGCGCAGTTTATCTTTCAGAACAGGTGCCTGCATGGACGCTGATTCGGCGGCAGCCTGTAAAATGGATGGAGTTGCCAGCGCGGCAGTAGTAAGAGCAGCCGATTGGATAAAAGCGCGGCGGTTGAGTTTGGCCATAAATGCGTAAATCTGATTGAACGAAAAAGAAGGCCAAATCTCTACAATTAAATGAAATCTACCAAACCCAGTTCCATTTCAATCGACACACACCACGCTCATCCATAATTACCCGGTATTCGTCTGGTTTTTCTCGTTTTTTTACATCAAAATGCGGCTTTTGCTGTTTCATCCGCAATCCATATTGTCACAAAAGTACAAAACGAACCATGCTCAGCATCCAGCACCTCACGAAACAATACCGCACCGCCAATGGCGAAATGCTTACCGTGTTAGATGATGTCACATTTTCCCTGGAGGCAGGCGATACGTTTGCCATTGTAGGACCTTCCGGCAGCGGTAAAACGACCTTATTGGGCCTGTGCGCCGGATTGGACCGCGCCAGCAGTGGTAGTGTGGTGCTGAACAATATCGTACTGGATACGCTTTCGGAAGACCAACGTGCCGCCATCCGCAACCAGTATGTAGGGTTTATTTTTCAAAATTTTCAATTGATCCCCACCCTCACGGCCTTGGAAAATGTCATGGTGCCCCTGGAGTTGCGCGGTGATGCTAAAGCAGAAAGCGTGGCCCTTGCCTGGCTGGCCAAAGTAGGTCTTTCGGATCGTTTGAGCCACTATCCGGCCCAATTATCGGGCGGCGAACAACAGCGGGTATGCATTGCACGGGCATTTTCCAACAGTCCAAAAATCCTGTTTGCCGACGAACCCACGGGTAATCTGGATGCCGAAAACGCCGCAGGGATCGTCGATTTGATCTTCGAACTTAACCGAAGCGCGAGCACGACCCTGGTTTTGGTTACACACGATATGGAGCTGGCCGGACGCACCCAGCGCATTTTAAAAATCAAGGGTGGCAAAATAGCGTCACTTACCCCGGCCGCATAGTACCTTCGCACCGTGAATCGCGCCTTTTTGCTCAATATTTTCTTGCTGCTCTTTATCAACCTGCTGATAAAGCCGGTTTTTATATTCGGAATCGACTTGCACGTGCAAAACAAAGTCGGGTCCGATTATGGATTGTATTTCGCCTTGTTGAACCTGGCCTACGTTTTTCAAATTTTGAACGACTTTGGCATCCAGAATTTCAACAACCGGAATATTAGTCAGCATCCGCATTTACTGCCGAAGTATTTTCCCAACTTCCTGGCGCTCAAATTATTACTGAGCACCGCCTACGTTTTTCTCACGCTTTTAGCCGCTTTTTTCATTCTGGGCTATGGCAGGGCGGAGTTGCCTTTGCTGACGATTTTATTGGTCAACCAGGTGCTGGTTCAACTCATTTTCTTTTTGCGCTCCAATGTTTCCGGTTTAGGCTATTACCAGCTCGACAGTTTTTTATCGGCCCTCGATAAATTGCTGATGCTGGGCACTTGCAGTATTTTATTATGGGTAGAGCCGTTCAAAAGCGCCTTCACCATCGAATATTTTGCCCTGGCGCAAACGATCGCGCTCACGCTTACTTTGTTCATCGTGTATGGCCTGTTGCGCCGCAAAGTGCGTTTTTCCCTGCGCCCGAGTTGGGCCGGCAATTGGAAGGCGGGCAAACCTGCGGTGTTGTTTTTATTGCGTAAAAGTGTGCCATACGCACTAGTCATCCTGCTCATGTTTGCCTATTCCCGCTTGGATGCGGTCATTTTAGAGCGGATGTTGCCCGATGGCAAGGTACACGCGGATGTGTACGCGGGCGCTTACCGGCTGCTGGATGCGAGTAATATGTTCGGGTATTTGTTTGCCACCCTATTGTTGCCCATGTTTGCGCGTTTATTGCGGCACAATAGCATCACCGAGGTGCGTTCCTTAGTTTCCCTGAGTTTTAAGTTGATTTGGGCGGGCAGCATCACCCTCAGTGCGGCCGTCTTTTTCGCCCGGGCCGATTTGGTGTACTTGATGATGCCCGAGCGCGCGAGTGTTTACCGCTCGGATATTTTGGGTCTCCTGATTTGGGTGTTTGTGCCGGTATGTGTGTTGTATATTTTTAGCACTTTATTGACGGCGCATGAAAAATTAGGGCCCATGAACCGGTATTTTATCATCGGTATTGGCATTGATTTGACCTTAAATGCGCTTTTGGTGCCCACCTATCAAGCGTATGGATCGGCGATTGCTACCCTTAGTACGCACCTATTTGTTGCGGGCGCGGTGGCCTGGTTGGCGAGTCGGACCTTTGGTTTTAAAGCCAGTCGCAGGGGCGCATTGCAGGTTTTGGGCTTTACGGCCTTTGTTTTGGGCTTTGATTGGCTGGTTTTTGAAAAAACGGCGTTTTCCTGGCCCTTGCAATTTGGCTTGGCCTTGTTGGCGGGATTGGTTGGGTTGTTGTTGTTTGGGTTGTTTGATGTGCGGGCGGCGCGGCGGGGGTGGTTACAAAGATACGACCTCTAGCGAGGTCGGGATCTATTGATGTGGAAGGATGGATAACAATATTCAACCTCGTGAGAGGTCGCATATCTGTCTTTTACGTTAAAAAATACGGTTTGTTATTTCTATTAAAACATGAAAATCGACTATATTGATACAAAATAGCCTTCCCAAAAGCAATACTTTTGAGAAGGCTTTAATTTATCACATATCGCACCATTGCAATACAACCCTATTTCAATTTCAAATGAAACTTCCCTTCCGTTAAATTAATCTTTGGGTCCAAGCCCCAAGAGTTAGGACCATTTCCATTTTTTTCTTTGGTGAAAAATTGAAAGCGCCCTTGCACTGTACCAGCTATAGAATCAATAGAAACCACTTCGATAAAATGATCATTGCGGGTGCTATCAATTTTATAAGTTCCAATCAATTGATCGTAATCCTGGTCTACAAATAAAGCCATCTGTGGGATCTTATCGACCTCATCCCAATCGTAATAAGCCTCTAAACTATACTTTCCTATCTTCGCAGGTATATCATATACTCTAAATCCATATCCCCTTAAATAAGGGTCTCTGTAGTTCGCAGAAATAACGAATACTTGTTTGTCTTCAGTATAATAAACCGTTTGTGCATTAAAAGACAATAAAACGCCATTTTTCAAACAAGTGCATTTCCCCAATTCAATGATATCGTTCAAGGTATCCGTAGTGCTTGTTAGCGTGTCTACAGGATTTTTTGTAACTGGTGTAATTGGTGTTTGCTCTTTTTGGCAAGCATGGCCCAAGAGCAGTATGGTTGTGATTATTAGAATAAATCGAAGCATGGCTTAATTTGAATTTTGAATGATGAATTTTAAAGATTTTGTTCCATATGTTGAAACCAATTGTAATGCATACAGGCCATTTGAAAGACCTTGTGTATTTAATTGAAAAAGGCCTTGTTCTACTTGTTGGGCAATCCCGGAATACATGCGGCGTCCATCGGCATCAAAAACGTTTGCCCACAAAACCGGATCATCGTTTGTTCTGTATTGAATCAATAGCAAGTCATTGGAGACTGGATTCGGATATACCATCGGGTCAACCAGCGTATTCTGGTCATTTTGGATGGTAATACCAGGCGATCTTTCAATACATAAACAACCATTGGGCATCTGAATTTTTTGGATTCGGCTTACAACAACCCCGTCTGCTGAAATAATGATGCATTTAATCCAATACGTTGGGCAGGAAGGGTGCTCCAAAAGGGTAATGGTTTGCCCGGTGCCTAACAATTGAAGGTTGTTGCTGTTAAAAACACCCGTTTGGTTCCAATACCAGCTAACAGTGTAAGGACCGTAACCAGGTGTTCCAGTGGGTGGGGAAACGATATTTGCGCTGAACACTACCGGTGCATTGCAATTCGGAGTATTAATGGTGAATTGTAAATCTGTATCTTCCAGGTATGCTGAAACATCGCATGCTGTATTGCGAATTTGCTTGGCATTGTTGGATGGAAATTGATTATTGTCATCCAGGCCAGTAGGATTCCCAGCAAACAAAACCGAAGGGTTGGAATAGTTCAGAATACGCATATCAGATTGTATCGTGAAAGCATACGTGTTTCCACTGTTAGACTGTAATTCATAAATTGAATTAGGGGGGAACTGTAGGGCAGAAGCCATTAGGGTACGCCAGGAGTCTATATATTGTATTGTTTGGGCAGGTAGTTCTTCATCTACGGGCAAAAATCTATAACCATGTGCACAGACGCCTGTGTCGTCGTTCCCCAAATAACGAGGCCAGCTATGTCTGCATCCAAACAAATGTCCGAGTTCATGCGCAAGTGTATATACACTTATGGTGTAGGGTACTTCCACTATGGAATACGAATTGTTAAAATTCGGTGAAAATTCATCTATAGTAGCTATGCCACCAGCATTAAAGTAGTCATATCCGTGCTTTGTTAGCAATACGACAAAATCAGCTGATTGGGAAATTCGTTCGTCAAATGACCACGTAGTTAATTTCCCCAAATCTGTTTCTATTGACAAAGCATCAAGAGGAATCGAAAACGGAAATCCCCCCTTTTCTATCCATTTAATATGAATTTCCTTATTGGGGATGTCGCTGTTATAAAATGCCATATTATTTACGATCTGGGCAAGTTGCATTAGGGTGTTCACGCTACCATAATGTTGATCTGCCCAGGTTTTTGCTTCAGGTGTAACAATGACCAACACCGTAATTACGGCTGGACAAGTATTGTAAGTAGTTGTATCTCTGCAAATTATAGGGCCGAGCGGCAAAGAATTACCGTCTTCTGAACTATTACCACAACCAGGCGAATTGGAATTATTTCGCTCTATAAATGCCTGATAATTATCCGTTAAGGGGATTAATTCGTAAAAATGGTTGCTTACCTGAATAAAACCGCTTTTTTTGTTGTTCTTGGTAACAAAGGCGGCATAACCCGGCTTGTTTGTAAGCCTTCCTGCCCATGAAAAACCGCTGGTGTCATCGGTTATGAGGGTTGCTTCAATACGGACGCTATCGGTTGTGCCAGGAACCACAAAAGTCAGGGTTCCATTAGACTGAGCAGTTCGTACATCCAGGGTTGAAACCAAGCGGACGCTTTTGCTGTGCAAGGTATCTTGCAAGGTAGCAAAGCGGGAATACGTTTGGGTTGTTAACAAACTCGAAGGATTCGAATAGACGGTCATGAACTGTGCGTTCGCTTCACTGAAGGATAAAACTCCTGTCATAAAAAGGAGCAGCAATCTTACCAAACAGAAGCATCTTAAATGCGGGGGGGGGGGCAAAAAACTGGATTTTCATAAATTTATCAAATTTGTTAATGGATGAATAATTACGTTTTCAAAAGTTCAGAACAGGATAATCCGTATGATATCACGGAATCCTAAAAAAACTAAACCTCAATTATTTAGTCAAAGACCTTCAATGCATGTATAATATAGCTCCTATTGACCTCTAAAAAATTTCATAATGCCTACATGCGCTACAAAGTTACAAAAACCAATTAAGTTTCAAAATTAATTTTTGTTAATTCTAACCTTATTTTGTTCCATGTAATAGGGGACTTTCTGGAGATATCTTGGTCATTCCAGAACTTCTTCCCGCTCCCCATTGTTTAAAAGCAATATTTTCCCGTAATTTTGCACTCTTTTTCAACAAACCAGGCCTCGATTCGATCCAAATGATCCGATTCCGGGCCGGAAAACACGAATATGTCGCGTTTAGGTAAAGCATTAGTCGCCATGTCGGGCGGAATCGACAGTACCGTCACTGCTGTGTTGCTGCACGAGGAAGGCTGGGAAGTCGTAGGTGTAACCATGAAAACCTGGGACTATGCCACGTCCGGCGGTTCCAAAAAAGAAACGGGCTGCTGCTCGCTCGATAGCATCAACGACGCGCGCCAGGTGGCCGTAAAATTGGGTTTTCACCATTTTATCGTGGATATTCGCGAAGAATTTGGCGATTACGTGATTGATAATTTTGTCGATGAATACATGGCAGGACGCACCCCCAACCCCTGCGTGCTCTGCAATACCCACATCAAATGGAACAGCCTCCTGCGCCGGGCCGATATGCTCGACTGCGAATTTATCGCAACCGGCCATTACGGCATCATCAATGAATTAGAAGGCCGCAAATACATCACCCGCGCGGTGGATCGGCAAAAAGACCAATCTTATGTGCTGTGGGGCTTGAGCCAGGACTGTCTCAACCGCACCCGCATGCCCCTGGGGGTATTCACCAAGCCGGAAGTGCGGCAAATGGCGGCCGAACGCGGCTGGGATGAACTGAGCAAGAAAGCGGAGAGTTACGAAATCTGTTTTGTGCCCGATAACGATTACCGGGGTTTCCTGCGCCGCCGCATTGATGGCTTAGACGAACAGGTGGCCGGTGGACAATTTGTGGATGTGCAAGGCAAGGTGCTGGGCACCCATGAAGGCTATCCTTTTTATACGGTGGGCCAACGCAAAGGCTTAGGCATTGCCTTGGGCGAACCGATGTTTGTCACCGAAATCCGGCCTGACACCAATACGGTCGTGCTGGGTCGGGAGGACGCTCTGATTCGCAATGGCATGATGGTGGGCAAACTCAACCTCATGAAATACGACGCCATCCCGGAAAGCGGACTGGAAACGGTGACCAAAGTGCGTTACCGCGATGGAGGTACTTTGAGTACCCTGCGGCCGGTGGGCAAAGATATTGAGGTACAGTTTCATGCCAATGTGAAAGGCGTGGCACCCGGACAAAGCGCTGTTTTTTACGAAGGCGATGATGTAGTAGGCGGTGGCATTATCCAAGGCAGTTACTTCGAATAAACTGCGCCATGGCCAACATTTTATTGATCGAAACAGCCACCGAGGTGTGTGGTGCGGCTATTGCCGTGGATGGCCAAGTGGTGGCATTTCAGGAAAACACCGATACGCAAAGTCATGCGACGCTGCTGACCCTGCAAATTCAGCAGTGTGTGGAGCAATCGGGTATTCCGTTGCGGGACCTGGATGCAATTGCGGTGAGCAGAGGACCAGGATCTTATACGGCTTTGCGGGTCGGAAGTTCGGTCGCCAAAGGCATTTGTTATGCGCTGGATAAGCCGCTGATTGCAGTCGACACGTTGCAGGCACTTGCCTGGGCCAGCCGTGCCAGTTGGCCGCATATGACGCAAACGACCTTTTTTGCGCCCATGATTGATGCCCGCCGACAAGAAATTTGGATGGCTTTGTACGATGCACAGTTGCGGGAAGTCGTGCCAGCGCAGCCATTTATACTGGAAGATGATTTATTTCACAAAATTCTGCCTGCCAAAATTTGGGAACAAGCCGGATTTTCCATAATTTTGTCAGGTAACGGAAGCCTAAAGGCGGGAAGTTACTTTTTGGCAGAAGAAACGGCAGATGGTGGGATTGAGAAAAGTTCTGTCGGGTACTTGTCACATCTTGCTTTCGAGCATCTAAAAATAGGTGAATTTCAGGATGTGGCATATTATGAGCCGTTTTATATGAAGCCCCCAAATATTACAATTCCAAATAAGGTGTTGTGATTTTTTAAATTATAATCAAATTCCATCTAAATTATTTTTGCACTATAACGCCTTCGTAGTCAACTGGTTGTGTATTTTTCCTAGTGCAATGCGCATTTTTTTCTCATGTCAACAACGCAATTGGCACAATTTTGGAAAGATAAAATCAGTTGAAATAACTTACAAAATACTTTCAAAACAACTTATATGAGAAAAGCGAAAAGCGACGCAATTGTCTTGAAGAAGGGACAACAAGACATTTTGCTAGATTACAACGAGCTGCGCAAGGCTGTACTAGTATTGCGTGCAGTGAATCACAAACTTCGTCAACGCATGATCGACCTTCTGGAAGAGCATCAGCGTATGACCGTAACAGACATCTATGTAAAATTGCGGCTAGAGCAGAGTGTCGCGAGTCAGCATCTTGCGATTTTGCGCAAAGCGGGCGTCGTGATTACCGAACGCCAAGGCAAATTTATCTTTTACGGGTTGGATAAATCCCGCCTCACCCAAATCTCCCAGTTAGTAGAAGACCTTGCTGCGTAAAATTTTACCTGCTATTTCTTCCTAAGAATGCTGCATTTCAATTGCTTTTGCAATTGTGTGCAGCATTTTTTTTGTGTATATTGTTTGTTGTCAATAGAAATCGCATATTTGCCTTCACAAATGAGCAATCCCTACATTGTATCCAAAGAGAAAACTAAATGAGCAAACACCTCACACTCCCAACTGAAAACGTAGAAGCGCTCCAGGCTGCTTCCGACATTATGCGTGCTTTGGCACATCCCCTTCGTCTGAGAATGCTGCATTACATCGATGAAAAAGGTTCATCGTGTGTAAATGATATTTTTGAAGCGATGGGTATTGAGCAATCTATTGCTTCACAGCACCTGCGCATTTTGCGTCAAACGGGCCTTGTTTTTACCCGGCGTGAGCAAAAATTCGTATTTTATTCGGTCAACTATGCCAAAGTTGATGTTGCTGGCAAAACAGCCGTGATCATTGCTGAGTTCGTAGATCAATAACTGCCTGGTTTTTAGGTTTTTATTTGGCAGGTTGATGCATTTTTATAAATTATTTTTGCACCAACCTGCCGAATTATCTCAAGACACTAGAACGCAATACCCAAACGCAGCGCCAACATCCGAATGGTGCCTTTTGAGTCTTCTTTCTTGAATTCTGTTTCGGTGGTGTACACTTGGCCCCGATTGTCCGTGACATCGGTAAACACCTGTTGGTAGGCAAGTCCCACAATCAGTGAGGTGCCTCCCGTAAGGTTGTACTCTACACCACCGCCCAATCCCCATGCCAGGGAGATTTTTTTGACCTCTTTCTTGATGTTGATGTCGTTGGCATCGTCCTGATTGGCACTTGGCAGATCGTTATCGCCTTTGATATCACCCGATGCTTTCGACAAAAAGGACAAATTGATGGTTGGAATTTCGGCATAATACCGAAATTTGTCGCCGTCCGAACCAGACCGCATCTTAAGTCCGATTGGAATTTCCACATAATTGATGCGGTAATGCAGTTTCGCTTGGTTTGGCAAGGTTTGTAAAGCGGGTATTAACTCAGAATCGGGCCAAAATTTTCCGCTTAGATACCCGTTTTGGATCGTTCCACCCTGATTGAACCCAAAGCCCAACCCAACGGTGATGGCGTAGTTTTCTGCAAAGTAATATTCACCCACCGCACCAAGTCGTAAACCCAGGTTGGCACTTACACCTTCTATCTTTTTATCGTCGGTACGCATCCAGCTAAACGTTGGGCTGGTTTGAAATCCGAAGCGAAAAGATTTTTGAGCCGCTACTTTCCCCGCAACCAGGAAAAGGAAAAAGGTACATGCAAAGACAATTTTTTTCATAATGCGCAGTTTTTTCAGCTTAATTAAATTTGAGCGGTAAAAATCGCGGTTTTTTTCAGGACTATGCAACAAAACTTAATAAACACGTTCCGTATTGTCATAATATTAACAATGACCGTACTGTTTTTATCCGAATGCGATTTCAGCGAGGGCAAAATTATACCAATCAAGCGGTTTGAACGCGCCCTATTTGCCTTGGACACCAATAATGTCCAGATTAGCGCAGATTCATTGGCCAAGCAATACCCAATCATGCTTCCGCTTTTTACAAACAACCTGATTCACGACCAAACAAACCCTGCGGAAACGCCCTTGCAGGCCTTAAATAGTTTCCTGCGTGCGCCGCAAATCAGGGCACTCAACGATTCTGTACAAAAGGCATTTCCTGATTTAGGCTGGCTTGAAAAGGATTTAGGATATTTATTCAGCAATTATCAGCGTAATTTCCCTGCAAAACCAACGCCGGAGGTGGTTACCTTCATTTCGGAATACGCCACGGATGTATTTACGGCGGGCGATAGCCTGTGTGGTATTGGCCTGGATATGTTTCTGGGGGAGTATTATCCTGGATATAACCCCGAAATTTTTCCGGCCTTTATCCGAAGGCAGTTTAAGCCCGAATATATCCCGGTGCGCTTGGCAAAAGCCCTGGCGCAGAATTTATTGCCGCCACCACCCGCCGAACGCCGTTTGCTGGATTTGATGCTTCATAATGGCAAATTATTGTACATTATTGACCTTTTGTTGCCAGAAACACCCGATAGTATGAAAATGGGGTACACCCAAGTGCAAATGGAAGGTTGTTTTGCCAACGAAAAAGAAGTGTGGGCGCGTATACTCGATCAAAACCTGCTTTATTCGGCCGATTATACCAAAATCCGAAAACTCATCGAACCTAGCCCAAATGCGCCCGCTGTTTTTCAGGAGGCGCCCGGCGAAATTGGCAACTGGGTAGGCTGGCAAATCATCAAAGCTTATAAAAAACGCAATCCCAATGCCAGTATCCAAGATATTTTGAACTTTAAAGACGCTCAGAAGTTTTTAGAACTGTCGAAATACAAACCCAAACGCACCTAAACATCGTTGTTCACCATAACATTGTAACCATTCAGTCTTATGCGATCGTTCATTTTTAGTTGCCTCATGCTGTGCCTTTGTGCCTTGAATGCACAAAACAGCCCAAATTTTTATGCAAAAGCGGCGGTGCAAGAAACCCTGGCAGGCGAGCCGTTTGAACTTACCATTCAATATGAAAATGGTCAGGGCGGGCAATTTATAGCACCCGATTGGCAAACCGCCGGTTTTTCGGTGGTAGGAACCAGCCATTCTTCCAGTATGAGTATTCAAAATGGGGTAACCAAGGCCGTTATTCAGTATCAATACACCTTGGTTGCGCGTGAAAGTGGTCCGCACACCATTCCAGCTGCTACCATGAAGATTGGCAAAACGGAACTTCACACGGAGCCTATTACGATTCAGGTAGGAGAAAATCCCAACGGTAGCGTGGAGCCCGAACGGCCACACACGGCCCCCAAAACACAGGATCCGTCGGAGCGACAAGAAAAATTGAAAAAAACACTGAAAACTACGCGGATTTGATGTTTTGTTTCTGATTTTTGCCCTGCATCTGATGCGCATACCATGAAACAGTTCTTACGTTCAACGCTTCAATTTTCTGCCCTTGCCCTCGCATGGGTGCTTGGTGTTTGGGGTACCCCCGCGCTTGCCCAGGCCCCGATTCGTTTTGAGGCAAAACTAAGCACCCCGGAATTGGTGCAAGGGGCGCAGTTTGAACTTAGTTTTGAACTCAAAGATGCCGATGGAAGTCGCTTCCGTCCCCCTAGTTTTGCGCCTTTTCGCGTACTTTCGGGCCCCAATGCCTTGTCTGGTACGACCTTTATCAATGGGAAAGTTTCTACCCAATTGCTTTGGACTTATGTGCTAGAGGCCACCCAAACGGGCTCCTTTACCCTCGGATCGGCCAGTGTGCAAGTAGGCGGCAAGGTGTTGCAAACGAAGCCGCTCACAATCCGCGTATCCCCACCCCGAGCCAGTGGAGGAAAGCAAAACGTAAATATTCCGCCGGGTGCAAAGGAAGACTTGTTCATCTCGGCCCATATCGATCATACAACGGCTTATCCTGGCCAGCAATTGACTTATCAGATCAAATTATACACCCTGATCTCTATCGAAGGGGCTGATTTGATTGGTTTGCCCGATTTTGAAGGCTTTTTCGCGAAAGAAAAACGCCATTTCAATACAGAAATCCAGTATGTAACCTTGCGTGGCAAAAAGTATGCGGTAAAAACGCTGTATGAAACGGCCTTGTTTCCACAGAAAAATGGCACTTTGTCGATTGGGCCTGCGCGTATCCGAGCCGGCGTGGAGCAAATGGGCGCCTTAGGGGTATTTATGGGCCCCCGACCCGTCCTGTTGCAATCTCAACCCCTTGAAGTACAGGTGATCGCATTACCCGAGCCTATCCCGGCAAACTTTTGCGGTGGGGTAGGCGAATATGCCTGGGAAATACAAATGGATCGGGATACGCTGACCACCGACGAAGTACTCACCTTGCGCGCCAGTGTGCGTGGAGACGGCGATGCACAGCGTTTTGCGGCGCCCAAACTGGAGATGCCCCCCGGTTTGGAGGCTTTTGAGCCCAAAGTAATCACCGAAGAAGTGTACGAAAACGGTGCTTTATTCGTACATCGGAAGGATCTCGAATATGTCATTATGCCCAAAACGCCCGGGGTATATCAATTTTCGCCCGTACTGGCGTATTTTAACCCAGACACAAAACAGTTCCAAACCAATACCGCCGAAACGCCCTTAACCATCGTGGTGTTGCCTGGGAAAAACTACGCCGCCCAGCAAATGATATCTGACTCCCTGGAGCGACAGGCACCGGTACTGGATGCGCAACCGGGTTTTTGGAAAAAAGCAGGGTATTGGCCTTGGCTTTTAGGTTTTGGTGTACTTGTGCTGCTTGGAACTTTCTTTTTTGTCCTGTGGCGTCGGCGTAAACCGCCAGTTGTAACGGCAAAGCCTGTGGTGGAAGAAGCACCTATGGTAGACCGCCAGGCGCAATTGAAAGGGGCAAAAATTCACCTTTCCGAAGCCAGCCATTTATTGCATGGCGATCCAAGGGCTTTTTATGATGCTTTATTTAAAGGGTTGACAGGCTATTTAAGTGCCAAATTGAACCTGTCTACGGCTCAATTGACCCGTAAGATGGTGCAGACCAACTTGATGGATCGACAAATACCGCTTACCCAAGTCCAGCAGGTACTCCAGGTTTGGCAAGCTTGTGAACAAGCGTTGTTTTCAGGACAGCCAGATGCAAGCGCCATGGCTGCGCTTTGGCAGCAGGCCGAATCCTGTATTCAATTATTAGATAAAACCTTGAAACGCTAGCACACTACGTGCTGTATCGTTTGGCGCATGGATTTTGGCCTAAATCATTGACAATCAGCGTTAAAAATGCCTATGAATACTGCCTTCAGGTGACGTTTAAGCAAGCTGGCAACAACCCTAAGATTGTTGCCAGTTGCCTTGACGCAGTAAATCGCTGAGCATGGCGGGCTCCAACACCCCCGTCGGATGCGTCACCAATTCATGGATGGGGTACCAATGTGCCACCCCTTGTATTCCATTATCATCAATCGGAACAACGTCTAGTTCGTGTAGTGCTTCTGCTGTTAAATGCGCGCGAAACAAGAACACAATCTCATGACGTTGGTCGTTGTGCAGGATGAATTTTTCACGGTTTTCCCAAATTGCGACCAAATGCGGCTCTGTAATTTCGCTGCCCACTTCTTCCCGGACTTCCCGGCGGACGGCTGTGACGGCGGGTTCGCCAAAGTCAATGCCACCGCCCGGCGGACGCAAGTAGCGGACACCGGAATGGTACACTTCCTGCAATAAAATGCGATCTTCATGTACGAGCAGACATAAAGCAACAGGTCGAATTTGAGACATTGTTTGAATAATGATTAAAACCAGCGCACCAATGGGAAATCCATGCGATGTGAAAGGAGTGGATTGGATGGGAACATCCGGAATCCATATTCAAACACACCCGCGGTTGGCGGTTGGAAATTGCAGGAATAGGTTGCTTGCGCGCCCGATTGGTCGGCGATTTCCATTTTATAGGATGCGATCAATTCGAGCGATTTTTCTGAAATGCGTTTGTAAAACACCACTTCCAAACCGATGTCTGCTGCAGAAAGTTCATTCAGGTTGAGGGTGATCGCCGCGGCAAACTGTTCGCCCAGGGGCAAAGAACGGTTGTAGGTATCAGGCGCTTCGAGGTGCAGCAATTCGATGCCATCCCAGCTGCGGCGTACCCGTGCTTTCCATTCTACCAGGTCATTCAGCGGCCGGAATTGATCCTGCTTCAACACCTGGCTGCGTTTCCATAATTTGTAATAAAAACGATCCTGGTAATCATCCAACATCCGTTTCATGACAAAATCAGGGGCAATATCGGCAATGGTGTTTTTGATATGGCTTACCCAGCGTTCTGAAACGCCGTTTTTGTCCTGATCGTAAAAAGAAGGAACAATATCGTTTTCCAGAATATTGTAAATGGTTTCGGCATCCAGTTCGTTTTGCAAACCTGGATCGCTGTAGGTATCGTGTTCAGGTAAGGCCCAGCCAGCACCAGGTTTGTAGCCTTCGCACCACCAGCCGTCCAATACCGAGAAGTTCATGACGCCGTTCATCACCGCTTTCATACCCGAAGTACCGCTCGCTTCTTTTGGGCGGGTTGGGTTGTTCAGCCAAATATCCACGCCTTGTACAAGCAATTTGGCCATTTCCATACTGTAATTCTCGAGGAAAATGACTTTACCCGTAAAATTCGGATTTTTGGTGGTATTGTAAATCATGCGGATAAATTCCTGTCCGCCTTTGTCGGCTGGATGGGCTTTACCGGCAAACAAGAAAATCACCGGACGTTCCGGGTCATTGACGATTTCGGCCAGGCGTGCTTCGTTGCTAAATAGCAGGGTTGCGCGTTTGTAGGTCGCAAACCGGCGGGCAAAACCAATCACCAAGGCGTCTTCGCGCAAGGCATTGATAATTTCAAAAATAGCACGCGGGTTTTCTCCACGGCGGGTAAGGTCTTCGCGGAGGTTGTTCTTTACCCAATCCAACAGGCGTTTTTTCAACTGCCGGCGAATTTCCATGATTTTGGTGCCTGGAACGGTGTGGATTTTCGACCAGAATTTGCGGTTGGTTTGGTCTGCCCAAAACCCTTTACCAAAAATATTTTCGTACAGTTCGAGCCATTCGCGTGCCACCCAGGTGTTAAAATGCACACAGTTGGTTACGTAACCGATATGGCTTTCGGCGTAGTTATAATCTGGATACAGGTCGTTGAACATTTTTTGGCTCACCTCCCCGTGTAATTTACTCACGCCATTTACCTCCTGTGAAGTACGGATGGCCAGGTTACTTACATTGAACAACTCTTTCGGGTCGTTGTGTACGCGTCCGATAGACATGAGTGCCTCCCAGCTGATATCAAATGCCAGGTTGAACTCGCTGATGTATTCGCGCAACAGGCCTTCCGAGAAGGTATCGTGTCCAGCAGGTACGGGTGTGTGTGTGGTGAAAAGTTGGGTAGCCCGCACAATTTCAACGGCTTGTGCAAATCCCAGTCCTTTTTCCGTCATATAATTGCGAATGCGTTCCAGGCCGAGGAACGCTGCATGGCCCTCATTGAGGTGGTAAATATCAGGATTGTGTCCGATGGCCTTCACAGCGCGGCAGCCACCGAGGCCCAGCATCAATTCCTGGCGCAGGCGGTGCTCGTTGTCGCCGCCATATAATTGGTGCGTAATGGAGCGATCTTCCCAGCGGTTGTCTTCAATATCGGTATCCAGCAGGTAAAGTGGAATGCGGCCAACCGGTAGTTCCCAAACTTTAGCCCACACGGTGCGACCACTCATATTTACTTCCACTTTAATCCACTCGCCGCGTACGTCGCGTACGGGTTTGAGGGGCAATTGGGTAAATTTAGCCGGGTCTGCTTGGTGAATTTGTTCGCCATTGAGCGTAATGCCTTGCTGGAAATAGCCATAACGGTATAAAAGTCCAACGGCGATGAAATTGACATTCCGATCGCTCATTTCCTTCAGATAATCACCCGCGAGCACACCCAAGCCGCCCGAATACAGGCGCAGGCTTTGGTGCAAGCCGTATTCCATGCAGAAATAAGCGATTTTAGGATCGTCCAGGTCGGGTTTTTCCTCCATATAATCCCGAAAAGCCTTGTGCACATGTTTGAGCCGGGAAGTGAAATCCTTGTTATTCAGCAATTCTTGCGCTTTCTCAATGCTTAATTCGTCGAGCAGTGCAATCGGATTGAAGTTCAGTGCTTCAAATTGTGCTTGATCGATGCTTTTGAACAGGTCGATTGCATCATGATTCCAGGACCACCACAGGTTGTGCGCAAGTTCGGTAAGCGGATCAAGGCCTTGCGGAAGTTTGGGTTCAATAAAAATGCGCTTGAGTTTAGCGCCGTTTTCGGTAAGATTGCCGACCATAAATTTGCTGTATTTAATGAAGGGATGTGTTGGATGCGTTTTTTTTAGCGTTTGTCGTTTGCATATAAAAAATCAAAACCTACATACCCGAATGAACTGCAAAAATACAGCCATTTTTGGAGTTCGTGTATGAATCACAACTAGGAGCCTGAATTTGTGGCGTTTTTACGCGAAAAAAGTGATTTGCGGAATGCTAAAAAATTGTAAATCACAGGGTTAAGCAGCGTGTTAATTTTGTCTTTATTCTACCTCCATCCTCGAAAGGTCCATCAAACGGGCTGAAATTGCATCAATTTTGTTGGCATCTGGCTGTGTATCGGTCTCAATACCTGACGCGATGTCTACTCCAATACAGTTTTTATACTGTTTTGCCAGCGTTAAGTTTTCGATATGGATGCCACCCGCCAGTAAAAAAGGGTACGGGAAATGTTGCAATAGTTTAAAATCGAGGCTTTGCCCACTGCCGGGTTGCGGACCATCTAATATAAACAAATCAACATCGCCTGCGAAGGCTTCCAGGCGGTCAAGGTCGGTAGTGCTGCGAATGGAAGCGGCTAGAAACACCTTTTGCTTGAGCGAACGGATGAATTCAGGCGAAACGTCCTCCGCATACAATTGTACGATTTTAAAAGGAAACTGTTTGAGTACTGTTTGGATTTCATCTACTGAATTTCGATAAAATACGGCCACAGGCTCTGCAAAAGTGGTATTTTTTAACATGTCTGGTGTCAAATCGGGAAAGGAACGCTTACTCAGGGGAGAAAAGTTGATGCCCACATAATCCGCCTTGGCAAATGTTAACTGCACAGGCGTTCGAAGGCCGCATGCCTTGAACAATAAACGCCCTGTTGTGCAAAATCGGGTGGCTAAATCGGGGCCCGCTGCGCGCATTAATCCGGTGCCGATTAAAAATCCGTCAGCCCCGCGCACCATTTGAAATTCTTTATCGCTGTGTATGCCCGATTCGGCGATCAAAAAACGATTGTTTGAATATTTTGCCAAGGCATTTACCCGATTCAGCGCCGTTCGAAAGGTTTTCAAATCGCGGTTATTTACCCCTAAAACCGGAAAATCTAAGTGGGCAATGGGTTCCAGTTCTTCGGCACTGTGTACTTCCACCAGGACACCTAATCCTAAGTCTTCTGCGGTTTTTCGAAGATTTTCGAGTTGCTCCGGTGATAAAATGGCGGCGATCAATAAAATCAAATCCGCACCGTGCAACGCGGCCAAATATATTTGAATTGGGTCGAGGATAAAATCTTTTTGCAGCAGCAAAACCTCCGGGTAGCCCGTTTCTGCCATTCGGTCGCGCACCATGCGGGCCTGCAATAAATCGCCATAAGTGCCCCCAAAAAATTCGGTATCTGTCAGCACCGAAATAGCCGATGCGCCTGCCGACACGTAATAATGCATTTGGGCTGATAAATCGGCATGTTCATTGATCCAGCCTTCCGAGGGGCTTTTTCGCTTAAATTCGGTGATAAAAAAGGGTTGTTTTTGCGCACGCGCCTCCGCAAGCGCCTGATAAAAAAGCAGCGGTATTTTGTACGTACGCGCACGCAGCGCTTGCCCGCGCAAGGTTTTCAGGTCGTATTGTTTGTATAACGTATTGATTTCAGTGCGTTTATGCGCAACGATTGCGTCAAGAATATTGTCCATTTTGGAGGGGTTAAACCGTTTGCAAGGCTGGAGCGCCCATTACTTGCTTGTACGTGTCGAGTACTTGTCCGGCAGCGCCTTGAAAAATCAGTTGTTTCATTTTCTGGTAAGCCTCCGGGAGGGGAATTGCTTCCACAAATTTGGTGTAAATGAAGGCCGCATTTACCGCAACCAATTGATAATGTTCGGTTTCTGGCAGGCCTTGCAGGATTTTTTCAGCGATTTGCAAACTATCTTTTGGATGATCGGCGCGCACTTTATCAAAAGGAATCGGATCAATGCCAAAATCGGCCGGGGTAATTTCGTATTCCATTTTTCTGCCAGCGCGGTACTCCAGCACGCGGGTAGGCGCGCTTACCGATATTTCATCCAATCCGTCCCAGCCGCGCACCACGATAAGGTGGGTTTTGCCCATTTTAATGCCTGTTTCGAAGATAATATCCATGAGTTCAGCGAAGGCTGTGCCGATAAACTGTCGTTTGGGTAAAACGGGGTTCACGAGTGGACCTAACACATTGAACACCGTGGGAACCCCGATTTTACTGCGCACTTGGGCAAAATGTCGGAAAACAGGATGTACTTCAGGGGCAAATAAAAAGGCTAAATTGGTTTCGTTTAGCGTTTCCTGGGCTTTCTGGGCATCAAAGTGGATGGGCACTTCCAGCGCTTCCAGGAGGTTGAAACTGCCAAAACGCCCCGCCGCGGCCCGGTTTCCGTGTTTGGCTATGGGCAAACCACAATGTGCGAGCAACAAACTAGTGAGGGTAGAAGTATTGATGCGGGGCAGGCCTGAGCCGCCGGTGCCACAAATATCCACCGCGCCATGCGGGGCTTGTAGTGGAAGTCGTTTGGCTAAAAAATGCGCGGTAGAGGTGTCTGAATCTGTTTCCGGTTGAAAAAGTGCCTCGATAAATTGCGCCAGGGTATCCGCATTCCGCAATTGATAACTCAGCGACACGAGTAGAATTTGTTTTTGATCGTCCGATAATTGACCTTCCTCCAGGACTTCAAAGAAATGTCGGAGTTGCGCGGTTGTAATCGGACTGCCCTGCTGCAATTTTTTGGAAAGCGCGTGGTAAATGCAGTTTCCGGCCGACAATCGTCCTTCGATCACATTGCGCAGCATCCGCATGCCCACACTGTGTTGCATACTCAGCACCGATTCGGGGTGAAACTGAATGCCTTCAATGGGAAAACGCTTGTGCCGAATGCCCATTACCGTGCCATCTGCTGCCCGGGCGCTCACTTCAAGATCGGGCGAAACCACATCGGCTGCCCAGGAATGATACCGCGCCACCTTGCATTGGGCTTCGATGCCGGTGAAAATGCCGCGTCCGTCGTGGTCAATGGGAACCGATTTGCCGTGCACCGGGGCGATATTTGCCAGGGTGCCGCCAAAAAACTCAATCAGTGCCTGGTGGCCGAGGCAAACGCCCAGGATGGGTTTGGTTTGGTAAAAACGGGCAATAATAGCCATTAAATTACCGGCATTGCGCGGAACCGATGGTCCGGGCGACAAAACCAGCAGATCAAAATCCACTTTATCGAGTGCCGCGGGTTCCACGGTGTTGCGGTACACTTGCACGGAACAGCCGAGTTGGCGGAAGAAATCGACCAAATTATAGGTAAAAGAATCGAAATTATCGATCAGGAGCACTTTTTGCAGCATGGGTAGCGATGTTGTGTATTAATGTATCGGTACGATGATGCAAAGATAGGTTGGGTATTTGGATTTTGGGTGTTTGGGAGGGGGATTATTTTTTTACCAATGGGCTACAAATGCATGACTTCTCCGAAGTCAAGATGATTTGGGTATATTTTGATTAGTATAGGGTTATAACGGGTGTTGTGTAGGTTGAATCATCTTGGGGGCCGTATTTAAAAAATAGGCGAACGTTAAATTGATAATCACCCGGATGCGCTGGTGGCTGAACCATGATAAAATCAACTTCGTAGTTAGTTTTCGAATAATTATTAAGATTAGCCCCTGAAACCGCAGTATAAGAGGGTATATGCGTCATCGGTGTATAGGTAAGTTCCTTGAAACAATCATTTAAGGAAACGCCTGCAGGATGGGACGGGTCAAAATCCTGCAAGCAGGTGATACGCACATTGGTGACGCCTTCAAATGGATAAATTTGCGGGTCAAGTCCACATTCAAGCCCCTCCGGAAAAGCGGTAATCCTTGAATTATATATGATCCCTAACCCGAATGCATGCATAGGGGCTTTATTGGCAGTAGCAGGAACCGGTTCTTTTCCACGGTTATCCACAGCAATTAACTGCCAATTTAATTGCTGATACCATGTTCTGTTTACACCATCACAGTCAGAATTACACTGGATTTGAGTGAAAATTATCCATAAAGCGATGGCGAATAATTTTGTTTTTTTTCCAGGCATGAGGTTGGTGTTTTTGATAAATGTTCGAACCAAACAAAAGAGCCCCAATTGGGGACGTTTTTCAAATCACAATGGTACGCGTAGTTTATTTTAAACGCTTTTGCGTACCCAAATGCTGCAATTAACCTACCAATGCGTGCCTACAAATGCGCGACTTCTCCGAAGTCGAGATGATTTGATGTTGTTCAAGTCATTGAGTATACTTCGCGCTGTATTGTTTTGTGCATGGCCTTCGGCCTAAATCATTAATAATCAGCGCTCAGCATGACAATGAATGCAGCCTTTCAGGCGGCGTTTAGTATATATGTGTAAACTATCTTTTTATAGAAAAATTCCAGGAATTTCCTTTAATCTAATCACTTCAATACCGTTTTTGCCGGGGAAAGGGTTGTTTATCGGCGCTATAATATAGTTTTTATGGGTTTTTAAATCCATTTGGCAATTAAAAAAGCCTTTGGATACAGTAGGTGCTGCACTAAACTTGACTTCCAACAATATTTCAGGGAATCCTCCTTTTGTAATTACAATATCTGCTTCTGCTCCCTACCTACTACCGGAAAACGCGCGGCCAGGTGTAGCGCGTTAGATTCAAGATGACGAGGTTCGATTGGATGCATTTTACCCTGAAATTGTGTTAGGCGGCTAAAGGAATATCGGGGCAAAGATAAGATTTTTTTATCTGGCTGCCTATTGGTGTGTTATTACTTGCAAAAACGCAGGATATTTTCAACCCTACAAAAAATCTATCTTATCGGGTCAATAATTCGTAACTCTTGAATACTTTCAAAATCAGACACATTATGCGTGTACAAATCCAAATTATAAATTAATGCCGTTGCTGCTATAATTGAATCTCCTAATGTCATTTTTTTTGACTGTTTCAGTAATATCGTCTCGCCTCTTTTTGCCAAGCAACCGGATCCCCATAAGAAGATACGTCAACTCCCTCCTTTAGCATTTGTAGCAATTGAGCACGCGCCGATTCAACCTTCTCCTGTGTAGCAGACGATTCATTGATTGCGTTTACATTGTTTTTGCGTTCAAAACGAAGTTTCATCCTGCTTAGCAATGGTTCCAACACAGAAAAATCCTTTTCATCATTAATATAAACGACCAGTTCCATATTCGAATGTTTAATTTGTCACCGTTTTAAAAGGTAAAATTGCAGGATTTATTCAAATAAACCAAACGTCTAAAGCATATAAAAAGGCCGCTCCATTTGTCCCACCAAACGAAGCAGCCTTGAAAATGTATAATTAAACCCTCAATCCTTTACAATTTGACGAACTTCTTCGTGCTTACCGCTTTGGTTTCTTTTTCCATGACTTGTATGGAGTACGCGCCGCGCGGTAAGGTGGTAATGTCAATGCCTTGCTGTACTTGCGGTTGCGGCAACATCATCACGGCTTTTCCATTGGTATTGAAAATGGTCACGTAATACACCGCTGCATTTGGATCGGCCAATTGTACATACAACCGATCATCCGCCGGGTTCGGGAATACATTGTAGGTCAGCGGATTGGCAATGTCGCTGGTGCTGGTGCTGCCTTTTACCACAAACTGCCCCATCATGCCTTCGTCTTCGTGGTTGCCAAAGTGACAGTGGTACATAAACGGGTGGATCGGATCCGCATAATCGGCAAAACGCGCTACAAATGTCACGGATTCGTTGATGGCGATGTAAAACACGTCTTTCCAGCCCGATTCGTATTGGCCTACTGCACCGGTGCTGCGGGAAATGATTTTAAATTGTACGTCGTGGATGTGGAAAGAATGGCTGAAAATATTGGTATTGGTTACCGTCCATTTTTCAGTGGTATTGACATCCAATGTTTTATTAATCGTATTAAAATCAAATATTTTATTATCAAACACAAATGGATTGCCAGCAGGTTGGCCGCCATTGATGGTGAGGGTGCGGCTTACGGTTGCATCGGCTGCGGTCAAATAGGTGTTGTTGACCAAGGTTGTTGGTACTGCGGTGATTGGGTTTGTCGTCGCGGCTGTCACATTGATGTGCAGTACGGTGAAATCTTTGTTGTTGAGCAGGCTGCCAAATTCGCCGGATGTTCCGGGCTCCCCACCCGGAAACCCGAATGCCTGGCCCGAATTGTAGGCTTTTAAATCAAAACTGGAACCAACGGTGGCGCCGGTCAAATCTACGAGGATTTCTGCGCGCTCGCCGACACCCAATTTCAGGCGGGTTACACCAACGGGCGCATTGAGCAAACCTCCATCATTGCCAATCACATAAAAGGTGCGGTTGTCGCTAAAACCCAAGTTGTACGCGCGTTCAGTTTCGGCGTTGAGGATGCGGAGGCGTACTACTTGCTTGGGCAAACTTACCTGTGCGCTTGGCGTGCCATTGGTGAGCATGTAATCGCCATACGCAGTTGCGGTATAAACAAACTGGTTGCCGGTGGTGTAACGGCGGCTGGTTAAACTCAATGGAATATCATCCACCCCATACGTACGGGGCAAGGGCAAGGCCGCTTCTTCGGCATCGCGCACGATGATGAATCCCCCCAGGCCTTTGGTCATATGCTCCTGGGTCATTTCGTGCAAATGCGGATGGTACCAGTAGGTTGCTGCCTGGTTGGTAATTTTCCAAAATGGCTGCCAAAGAGTGCCCGGCGGAATAACCTGGTGTGGTCCGCCATCCATGACTGCCGGCAAGTGGAATCCGTGCCAGTGTATGGTGGTCGAATCGTTTGTTTTGTTGTACACGTTCATGTGTACTTCATCCCCTTTGTTGATAAACAGGGTTGGGCCCCAGAAAGCACCATTTACCCCGGCGGTAATGGTTTGGTTGCCCGAACGCAACTGGGCAAAGGTATCTTTCAAAACTAGGTTGAAGTTCGTGCCGGACAGGGTGTCTGGTATCCAAAGGGTGTTGTATTGGGCGTTGGCGCTAAATTGAGCGAAAAACAGGCAGGATAAGAGGATCGCGATTCTCATAAAGATGGATTTTTGTCTTTTGAGATGCCGTTCTCGTTAAAAACTTGCAGCCGAATGTGCAAATTTTTGATATAGATTATTTACTGCTTTAAAAGCCGGATATCAATTTCGCGGGTTACGTATTGCCATTCCTCGGTTTTTCGCAAAATGGCGCACAATGCATCAAATTGTTCGGTATGTTCGGAGGAAAATTCGAACCAGGTTAAAAAATCAAATCCTTCCCCCAAGTCCTTTGAATGGTGTAATTGTCGAGAAATGAACGTCAGGAATTCGGCGCTTTGTTGAATGTGTTTGGAATCTTCTTCAAAAATACGGCGGCGTTCATCCTGGGCCAGGTTCCACCATTCCTTCGATTTTTGGATCGGAATTAAGGCGGCAGCATTGTATTCTGGTCTGCCCAGGGGCTTGGAATGCTCATCCAGCATGGTTTTTTCACTACGGTGGGTGTAGCGCAAGTTGCTGATAAACCCGTGCAATACCCATTTTGCATCGGAATCATGATCAGGCATAATTGCACCTTGCTGGATATTCAAACAACTGGCTTCCGGGAGCGGTGCACCTATTAAGGTTTGCATGGAAGCAATTTTCCAAGGGCCTTGCTCAGCACCTAAGAAAGAAATGATGCCTGTGTTGGTAGTTGATTCCATAATAAATCTATTTAAAACGTTGATAGGTGTTCAATAATTCATCTTGGGTAACATGCGCTTCCCCGCCTTCAAATGTACGCAACACCAAATCATTGTCCAAGGTTACTACTAGAAAATTCCAGCCTTTGGGGAGTTTCAAGCGGGTACCTAATTGTGCTAAATCGGCTTCGCTGAGGTTCGGATCCACAATTTGCGCATAGCTTTGCATGGCATATCGGTGTTCGGGGCTGATGAGTTGGTAGGTTTTGCTGCCTTTGCTAAACACAAATTCGGTGGAGCGATTTACCGTTGTTTCGGTGTAAGGTTTGCTTTTTCCACGCAATATCGTGCTTGTCGGAAGTGGAACGGTGGCGCGTTTTTTCATATCCAACCCGCTGATGGTGGTGGTGGGCGGCGGGGTATTGCTTTGCCCAATTTTATCCATCAAAAACACCCGTGGACCGTTTAATTCGATTTCAAGGGCGTTTAGTTCTTTTTTAATCTTTTTGGGGTCCATGGTTGCCCAAATTTCTGGTGGACAATCATTGCAGCCCAAGGTATTGTATACCGTGGCACTGAGTTTGCCGATGCGGCCGTGGATGGCCAGAATTTCACAATATCGGGCGCCTCGGATGCCGGATGCGCCGTAAATTTTGGAGGTGGAAGTGGTGTCTTTAACGGTATTTGGTTCTTGACCCGAGGTAGAGGTTGGAGGCGCGTTTTTGCAGGCGAACGTGAGGGTGAATAAAAGCAATAGGATGCAGCATTGTAACAAGGGTAATTGTTGTTTTTTCATGGTAGAATTGGATGTGGATAAAATAAATCGCCGCTGGAGAAGGATGACACGGATGATGATTTGATGTCAAAATAATAAAAATATTTCGGAAAAATTGTAAACGTATTTCAAAAATATGGCCTTGTCTGTGGTCGGGTCGACAAATGTTGTTCATACAAATGCTTTTTCTACAAATGCATGACTTCTCCGAAGTCGGGAGGGTGTGGTTGATGGTTTGTTATTTCTACAAATGCATGACTTCTCCGAAGTCGGGAGGGGGTAGATTGACGATTTGCTACAAATGCGTGACTTCTCCGAAGTCGGGAGGGTTGGGTTTTGAATTTGGGGTTCTACAAATGCGCGACTTCTCCGAAGTCGGGAGTACGGCTGAAAACTCGTTGTGGTGGGATAAATGGCGCGAAAAACGAGTGTTTCATGCCGGTTTTTAGATCCCACCGCAACAAGTTTAAAAATTGAACACCGAATATCGAACACCGAATATCGAAATTTGGTGTTCGGTGTTTTAGAACCGAACCGTCTCTTTTACCGAACGCGATCTGCGCCCTGGCGCTCGAGCATCCAGCCTGGATATTCGGCGGGCAGTTTGCTTACAGCATCTATTTGTGCAAGTTCGTCGGGGGTGAATGTTACGTTGGTCGCGTTCAGGTTGTCGGTCAATTGTTCGGTGGTGTTGGCGCCGATGATGACGGTGGTTACGGCCGATTGGTGCAGCAGCCAAGACAAGGCAAGTTGCGCTACGGATACACCTTTCTCTTTTGCCATCGGCTCCAGTGCTTCTACTACATCGAACACGCGGTCTTTGTTGACGGGCGGGAAATCGAAGTTTACGCGACGACCGCCTTCGTTTTCGCCATTGCGTTTGTATTTTCCGCTCAATAAACCACCTGCCAGCGGGCTCCATACCATCAGGCCCAGGTTTTGGTCTTTCAAAACGGGGATGATTTCACGCTCCAAATCGCGACCGGCCAGGGTATAATAAGCCTGCAAGGATACAAATTTGGCAAGGCGGTTGTAGCTGGAATAGTCCACCGACTTCATGATTTGCCAGGCCGCCAGGTTGCTGCAACCGATGTAGCGTACTTTGCCGCTTTTTACCAGTCCATCGAGGGTATCCAGGGTTTCTTCGAGTGGCGTGAGTGCATCGAAACCGTGAATTTGGTACAAGTCGACGTAATCCAGGTTCAAACGTGTCAAGCTGGCATCGATTTCATGTAGGATGTGTTTGCGGGTTAGGCCGCTTCCATTGGGACCTTCTGCCATTTTGCCGCGTACTTTGGTGGCAATGACCAGATCATCGCGGTTCAAGCCCAGGTTGCGGATGGCTTTGCCGGTCATTTCTTCCGATAAACCTTCCGAATACACATTGGCCGTATCGATGAAGTTAATGCCGCCGTCAATAGATTTTTTAACCAATTGATCCACCGCGCTTTGATCGAGGGTGCCTATGGCGGTCCAGAAGCCTTTGCCACCAAAAGTCATGGTACCGAGGCATAATTCGGACACTTTTAGTCCGGTGTTTCCTAATAAATTGTATTTCATGTGTTTAAGTTTTATAGTACAAAGGTATAGGCTGCATGAAGGGCAGGTGTAACTATATTCAAAGTAAAAAGTATAAAAATCAAAGAATTATTTTCGCAATGAAAGTGGGGTAGCGCCGGTGTTCTTTTTAAAAAAGTTGTTAAAATAGGTGGGGTACTCAAATCCTAAGCTAAAAGCAATGTCAGAAACGCTCCAATCGGTGTTTTTCAGCAGGGCACTGGCTTCATTGACGACCCGGGTGGTGATATGCATGGAAGTTGGTTTGCCGGTTACTTCCCGCACGGCGTGGTTGAGGTGGTTGACATGGATGGAAAGATGGTAGGCAAAATCGCTCGGTTTTTTGAGTTTTAGTACCCGATCGGGGGCGTCGATGGGAAACTGACGTTCGAGTAATTCGAGGAAAAGGTTGGCAATGCGGGCGGTGGCGTTATGGTGCTGGTACGTATTTTGGGCGGGCTGCATTTTCATCGCTTCATGCAGGATAAGGTTGCCGTAGTTTTTAATGACCTCGTATTTGTGTACGTAATCCGATTCAAACTCTTCAATCATCTTATCATAAATGGCTGATATTGTTTGCAATTGCTTGTCATCCAGAAAATAAACAGAATTAGCACCCACCTGAAATAAAGGCGATTGCAGCATGCTTTCCTGCCGATTGTTTTCCCTTAAAAATTCTTCTGTAAAGATAAAAATGTACCCTCCTAGGTCTTCCCCCAAACGTTCAAAGGAGTAAGGCACCAGCGGATTGGAAAAAATAAGCGCAGGTTGGTTGATATGGATGGTTTTGTTGGCGTAATAGAGTACACTTTCGCCATTTGCGATCCATATTTTATAATAATCCCGCCGACTGTAGGGTAAAATCGTTTTGTTCTCGGAAGCGGAATACCGCAGCACATTGCATTGGGGTTTGGAACCTGAAATGGTGTCTTTCATAAAATTTGCAGCACCCATGGGTATATGGGTGCTGCAAATTTAAGGAAATCAAAGAATTTTTTTGCTGTAAAATTCAGGTTTTCGCTTTTTATTAAACACCGCGTTCGATAAAAAGCATGGCATGCTTGGTAGGCTCTTTTTACCCTTCAAACAAGGTATCGTACGGATTTTTAGGTTTTTCCGGTGCTTTTGTGGCCTTTGTCGGCTCTGGCTCTTCGGGTAAAATTTCCAGTTCAAGGGGTTCGTCCTGGTGTAATTTCCCCTTGGGGGTGCTTTCTAATTCTTCAAATTCGACGAATTCATCTTGTCCCATCGCCGTATTGCCCGTTGAACTGCCAAACTGTTGCTGCATTTCTTTTAATTTGTTGTAGCCCAATGCCTTAACCACTAAATATAAAGTCAAAACCGGAAAGCCCACCACCCCTAGAAAACCCATCACTAATCCTGCCAATGGGTTGCGTTCCAACAATGCTAAAAAGTCCTTGCCTGTGTCGGCCACCGCCCGCCAGTTGATGACAAGCGCCAGCACCAATAACACAGGCGCTGCCCAAGCCAGCAGGTAAAACAATCCCCGCAGCATATAATAAAGGGCTACTACGCCCAGGATGCCAAAAATCAGACATCCTATGCCGCCTTGTCTGTTGTTAAAATTGGAATATATGTACATCGCGATACTTTTGGTCAAAGATGGGTATCTCCCATGGTAAGCAAGGTATTAAATTCGTCGGAAGTAAGGGGCATTACCGACAAACGGCCGTTTCGAACCAATGCAATTTGTTGTAAAGCCTCGGTCGCCTTGATTTCTGGTAAAGGAACCGGACGCGTCAAGGCCTTCACTGGCGCAAGATCCACCGCCGACCAATCTCCTTTTTCTGCCGTAGGATCGGGGTAAAAGGTGGTGACTACCTTGGCAATACCCACCAGTTCCAAGCCTATATTGGAATGGTAAAACAGGCACAAATCACCTAATTCCATCGCCCGTAAGTTGTTGCGCGCCTGGTAATTCCGAACACCGTCCCATTGGATGATGCCGTCCGTTACCAATTGCTCAAAACTGTATACATCTGGTTCTGATTTGACAATCCAGTAATTCATGGGTTTAGTTGATAGTTGTTAGTTGTTAGTTGTTAGTTTGGACATGCCCAAATATGGTTGACAAAAAGGAGTTGAATATCACTGTTTTCCCATTATTTACGGATTATTATGGCGGTTTTATGGTTGTTTTACGAATCCTACAAATGCGCGACTTCTCCGAAGTCGTGAGGAATGGGTGGCCGTTTTTTATCTACAAATGCGTGATTTCTACAAATGCGTGACCTCTCCGAGGTCAGTATGATTTTGAGATAATAGGTATTTCATAAATGCTTGATTTATAATGAATTAATGTAAATATTCATCATTCATCATTCATCATTCATCATTCATCATTCATCATTCATCATTCATCACTCTGTTTCTCGGGTGGTAAAGGTAAACCGTCTCTTTCAGGTACTCGGTATCCAGGTGGGTGTAAATTTCGGTGGTGGTGATGCTTTCGTGGCCCAGCATGTCCTGGACGGCTTTGAGGTCGGCACCGCCTTCTACCAAATGGGTGGCAAAAGAATGTCGGAAGGTGTGTGGACTAATGGTTTTTACAATTCCGGCTTTTGCGGCTAATTCTTTGATGATGTAAAAAACCATCACACGGGTTAAATGTTGGCCGCGCCGGTTTAGAAAAACCATGTTTTCATGTCCGGCCTGTATGTTTTCTTGTTTGCTGCGAATATGATCTAAGTACTGCCGGATGTATTTGATCGCCGTTTCCCCAATGGGGACTAAGCGTTCTTTGTTGTTTTTACCAACCACCTTAATGAAACCGGCTTCCAAAAACAAGTTGGTGATGCGCAAGTGGACGAGTTCGCTCACGCGCAACCCGCAGGCGTACAAGGTTTCGAGGATAGCGCGGTTACGCACGCCCAGCGGTTCCGAAAGGTCGATCGCGGCCAGCATTTGTTGTATTTCATATACGGAAAGTACTTCAGGCATGCTTCTTTTGAGGCGCGGCCCTTCTAAGTTTTCGGTGGGGTCGTCTTCGATCCAATCTTCCACCATCAAAAACTTGTAAAAAGCCCGAAGGCCAGAGATCATGCGCGCCTGCGAACTTGCCTCGAGGCCTAATTGATTGATCCACAGGATAAAATCTTCTAATTGGGTTTGGGTAATTGCCAGGGGGCCGGTGGGTAATTGCTGAATTTCCAGAAAACGCACTAGTTTTTGCACGTCATTGAGGTAGGCTTCCAGGGTATTGGGGCTCATGGCGCGTTCCAACAGGAGGTAGGCGTGAAATTGTTGTAGGGCGTTTTGCCAGGTCATGGTTGGTAGTGTTTTTTTTCTGTTCTTAAAATTTTATTAATTCACTAACATTACGATCATAAATTTGCGTCCTTGCTGTTGTGTATGTTTGCCGTCTTCGCGTCGATGCCGACAACCATACCAAACCAAACCTTTGCATGAGCGCACAACGTATTCGACTGATTATTGCCATGATGAGCCTGGCCTTGCTGGGGATCATTAGTTTGCAAATTTACTGGATCAAATGGAGCATCCGACTAAATGAGGAGCAGTTTGACAAAAATGTGTACGCGGCACTCAATCGGGTAGGCGATAAACTGCAATATTATGAGGAAATCGCGGTGTTGTTGGCCGTCAATTCCTCCCACGAACAAAGCAACGCTGCCAATCAAAATATCCGCCGGGCGGCCCAATACCTCGAAAATGGTTTTGCTGCCCGCCAAATGGCCAAATCGGACAGCCTCTTGCCCAATCCCACGCAACAACAAGGCAAACAAGGGTTCCAGGATGTAGTAACTGCTTATGAATATATAAAGGTTAGTCAACTGGTCGATTCCAAACCGCTGGCGGAACGTATTCAACTGGATGTGCTTGCGCAAAGTGTGAAAGAGGAACTAGACAGTCGTGGGGTGCATTCACAATACCAATATGGCGTGTTTTCCAAATCTAAAAACAGTTTTGTGGTGGTGAATGACCATTACGTGGTGTTGGATGATGGTCCACAAATTACCCACGGTGGTGCGGCGTCGTTGTTTAATTCGCCCTATCGTGTGGCCCTTTTTCAACAGGACATTGAGTCGCCCGGGTATTTGTCATTGTATTTTCCCGATCGTACAAGCCTGGTTTTGGCCTCGGTATGGAATGCATTGGTGCTCTCTGTGGTGTTTACTGGGGTCATTTTGTTCTGTTTTTGGTATACGATTCGGGTCATTTTCCGTCAGAAAAAGCTTTCGGAAATGAAAAATGACTTTATCAACAACATGACCCACGAGTTCAAAACGCCTATTGCAACGATTTCCCTTGCAGCAGATAGTATTGGCAGTCCGATGATTATGAACCATCCGGAAAAAATCAAGCGGTTTATTGATATCATCCGACAGGAAAACCGGCGTATGAACAGTCAAGTGGAACGGGTATTGCAAATGGCGCTGATTGATAAACGCGATTTTGAACTGAAATTGGGCGAAATGAACCTACATGAGGTGCTGCAGCAGGCGGTGGATAATTTTAGTTTGCAAGTCGAAAAGCGGGAAGGCTCGCTTTTAACCGATTTTCAGGCTTCCCGCCCAGTGATCGAAGGCGACGCCACCCACATTGCCTCTATTATTCATAACCTGTTGGATAATGCCAATAAATACAGCCCGGAAAAGCCCGAAATCACCTTACATACCCGCAATGTGCCGCTGGGTGTTGAGATTACCGTGGAGGATAAAGGCATCGGCATCAGCAAGGAAACCCGAAAGCATATTTTTGATAAATTCTTCCGCGCCCACACGGGCAACATCCACGATGTGAAGGGTTTCGGACTCGGGTTGAGTTATGTAAAAGCCATTATGACGGCCCACAAAGGACTGATTGACGTAAAAAGTGAAGTAGGCAAGGGCAGCAGTTTTATCCTCACTTTCCCTTTCCGGCAGCAGGATTAGAAAAACAAGGCGTTGGCAAATAATACCTTGCCTTGTTGCCAAAAACTGCGGAAAAGCGGGTTGTCGATTAAATAAACCACCGAGCCAGCTCCCATGGTTTGGGTAATTGCAATGGGCGTTTTTTTCAATTGGGGCTTCACCCGCGCTCCGATAAACCCGTAAGACTGGTAATTTTCTTCAATGTAAATGGCGGCTGTGGCTTTTTCGGGCATTTGAAATACATCCGCGTCAGTTTTTAAGGTAAAATAGGTGTCGCCCAAACTGTAAGCCAAAGGATCGGATGGGTCGGCTTTGGTTTTGATGATCGCGCCAGGCAATTGATCGCTCACATTGGCGCGCTCGCGGGTACGGTAAGGCTTGGGCGCTGCGGTGCTGTCCGATTTGGGTGCTTCTTTTGTTTTCAAATCGAAGCCCTCGGCGTCGGCGAATGCTTTGGCACCGCCGTCAAATCCGATCAATCGACCGCCTTTTTGCACCCATTCTTTGAGTATTTCCAACTGTTTTTCCTCTAAATGGTAGTTGCCATGGGGAAAAATCAGCACATTGTAACGAAACAGGTTAATGCGGCTCAAGCGTGCCAGTGCAATTTCTGAAATGGGGTATTTGAGTTCTTGCTCGAAGAAAAACCAGCTTTGCCCAAAGGCATTTTCCTCCACCTCATCGCCATATACAACGGCAATTTGCGGGGTTTTAATCAGGTGAAACACTTCCGAACCCAGGTCATGCCCTTTTCCGGCATAGCCCGTGAAGATGGGGTGTAGTTTTACATTGGCTTTTTTGGCCGCCTCAATGACGAAAGCATCCAGGTCGCCGACAAAATTGCGGTTGTCGCCTCGATTGATTACCAACGCGCCTTCTTCAAATTGCTGGTCGGCCATCGAAAATGCCCGGCTGGCATACCGCACGTGCACGCCTTTTTGCAATAAAGCACCTAAAAAAACGGATTCTGCCAGGGAATTTCGGTGGATGCACCAGGAATAAGGTGCGGCGGCCAGCAAAATTTCAGGCGCTTTCGCAACCGTAAAGTCTGCTTTGGGGACAATTTTCTCCTTTAATGCGTACGCTTTCAGTCCGTAAGCATATGGTATGGACCAAGCAGTAATGTCGTACGTGAGCGAATCCGTCAGGTGCGGTTCGGGCTCAAACAATACCTGCACCAAGGTCGATTTCAATTGGTAGGCACTGATGAGCAAATCATTTGGTTGGATAGAAATATTGGTTTCCTTGCCTTGGATATAATCGAAGGCTTTTACACCCGAAAAACCTGCGCCCACACTGCCGTATTTTATCTGGTGCTGATCGAGGAGATTACACAGCGTTTTTATCTTATTGGCATCATTGGAGACCGAAATGACGAACGCTTTGTATTGACCTTGCGGTTGTGTCAGGGATTTTTCGTAAAATTCCTGAAAACTACGCACCACTTTGTCGGCATTTTTGCTGGTAATTTCAATGGTCGACAAGCTGGTGGTCAAATGGTGCAGGATCCGATCGCGCAGGGTAAGGGTATCGCCATTGCTGATGGTCACTGCGCGTCCGGCGACCGAATGTCCGGCCTGCTCATAGGTCATCCCGATGGCACCATTGAACATTGGGTAGGTATCGCCGTAGGAAGGGTAGAACAGGTCGAACACCTCTTTGGTGAAATACAGCCAGCCAAATTCATCAAAATAGCGGGCATGGTTTGCGCCGATTTGCGTCTGGAAATCGCGTTGCCAGGGGGTGATGTAATCGTGGGTGGGTTCAGCAGCGGGCGCGAAATAGTAAGGATTTTCGGGGTATTGTTCGTGCAAATCGGCATGTACCTGGGGTAACCAGCGTTGATAAATGGCGATCCGTTGTTGCGATTCCTTTTGCGTCACCCAGGCCCAATCGCGGTTCAAGTCGTAATAATAATGGTTTACCCTTCCACCGGGCCAGGGTTCCTGATGCTCGCGGCTGTCAATTTGGGGATTTGGAATCAGGTTACTTACGCCCCGGTGCCAATGGGTATATCGGTCGTAACCATCCGGGTTAAGGGAAGGATCGATGATAACCACCGTGTTTTTGAGCCATTCGCGTATTTTAGGGTCCGTTTGTGTCGCCAGGCGCCAGGCCAATTCCATGCTGCATTCCGCGCCGGAAGGTTCGTTGCCGTGTACCGACATGCTGATCCAAACAATGGCGACCGGCGCATCCGTACCGGGTTTGCCTGGTAGCATACCCGCAAGTTTTAGGTTGTTAAGCCTTATTTGCTCTAATCGGGCGATGTTTTCGGGTGTCGAAAAAAAGGCCAGGCGCAAGGGACGATCTTCGGCGGTCGTTCCATATTGCTCCAAACGCATGGTTGTGGCTGAATTGACGGCCAATTGATCAAAATATGCGGTCAATTGATGGTGTGGTGTAAACTGTTCCCCCAAGGGGCGACGTAAAAAAACATCGGGGCTTTGCGCCGTATTTTGCGCGTAAAGACCAATGTTTAACCAACATAACAGACAGAGCAGCAGAATTCGGCGCATGTTTGAACGAAACCTGAGGACATGTTTCGTTCGAAGACAAAACATGTTAAGTGTTTGAAGATATACCAAGATTAAAATGGATTTGAAGGATGCAAATTATTTGCCTTCAGACAAATAACGGGCCTGTTTTATCCAATTGCCTCTTCAAGATCGGGTAATTTGCCAAAACGTCGCAAGGTTGCCAGATGTGAACGCAAAGCCGAGCCAAATGTAGGATTCTCCAAATAAGGAACCCCAAATTCTTCGGCTGTTTCTTTTACAATTGGGGCGATCGCCGGGTAATGCACGTGGCATACACGTGGAAATAAATGGTGCTCCACCTGGAAATTCAAACCGCCTACATACCAAGACAGCCATTTATTACTTCTGGAGAAATTGACCGTTGTATTGAGTTGGTGAATGGCCCATTCGTTTTCAATATTGCCTTCCGCATTGGGCAGCGGATGGCTGGTGCCTTCCACCGTGTGTGCCAACTGGAAGATTACTGTAAGGATCACGCCTGCAATAAAATGCATCAACAAAAATCCGCACAACACTGTTACTAAGTCGGAAGTACCCAGGATAAACACCGGCAAACCAATCATAATGGTAAAATATACCACCTTGAGGATGACGATCCGGGTCATGGCGATGGTGTTTTCTTTCGCGCTTTTTTGGTTTACCCCATTGCGTACATAGCGGCGGAACTGTACAAAGTCCTTGGCAACAATCCAGTACAAACTCATAATGCCATAAAATGCAAAGGCATACAAAAATTGAAACCGGTGGATTTTTTTCACTTCTGTATGGGGCGAAAAGCGCAAAATGGCTTTGTCGTCAATATCATCGTCCATGTGAACCACATTGGTATAGGTGTGGTGCAACAAATTATGCTGAAAACGCCAGTTGAAAATAGAAGCGCCCAGAAAATTGAGGGAATAGCCCATCATTTGGTTTACCCAACCCTTGGAAGAATATGCGCCGTGGATGGCATCATGCATTACACTCATGCCGATACCTGCAAGTCCGATACCCATCAGGCTCCACATACCCAGTTCCATACCGATCGACATGGGAACGGTGAGCATGAGGATAAATGGGGTAAAATACATAACAAAAAGCACAATGGATTTGACGACCATCGTCGTATTGGCATGTGGGGAAAGGCCTGTTTGTTTGAAATACTGGTCAACACGTGCTTTTAAGGTGTTGAAAAACATTCTTTTTTCCGGGTCAACAAATTTGACCTTCTCTTTCATTTGAATAGTTGCCATGCTGTTTTGATGCTGCTGTTTAAATATAAGCCCGCTGATAATCAGTATATTTCAGTGGGCCTTATTTGAAAATTACTGCACGTTCAATTGCTGGTGTTGTCGGGAGGCGGACAAAACTACGCAACAAATACGATAAACGGTGAAAGGAGAGGCCGAAATTTCGGAAGGCAGGCGCTTATCTGGAATCATTCAACAATACAAATGCAGATAAGTTGTGGGGTAGGGATGTGGGGAGAAAAGCTTATGCGGTTTTGGTATGGGTGGTTTATAAGGTCGAATTTGGTTGTTTTAAACATATAAGCGCTCATTTTATCTATGAATTGACGTAAATTTCGACCTTGAAATGACGCACGTATATTTTTTTAAACATGTACAACCAAATTGCCGGAAAAAGACTGCCCCGCATTGAAGCGCTCAGCGATGGCGTATTCTCCATTGCCATGACGTTTTTGGTGTTCAACCTTAAGGATCCGTTGGCTGCCACCACGGCCACCGAAGAAGCATTGTTGGGTGCTTTATGGAGCATTGCCCCCAATATCAGTTCATTTTTCCTGAGTTTTATGACTTTGGGTATTTTCTGGACAGGCCATTCTACCCAGTTTGATTACCTGGAACGTTCGGATCGAAACCTGTACTGGCTCAATCTGTTTTTCCTAATGTTTGTTGCGTTGTTGCCGTTTACGACCTCCATTTTGGGCGGTCATATCGACAATAAAGTGGCCGTTATTTTATACTGGCTCAATATTTTAGCCCTTGGCCTGGCCCTGTTGCTGCACTGGAATTATGCTTACCGTAAAAAATTGTTGGCGCTGGATGAAACCAATGCCATGCAGGTACACAAAGCAATTCGGCAGCGTATTATTTATGCACAGGCTTTTTATGCCGCGGGCGCTGCGTTGTGTTTTGTACATCCTTTTTTGAGTTTGGTGGTGATATTTGCGATTCAACTCAATTATGCTTTTGGGATTTTTTCTAAGAAATAGAAGCGTTTCGATTTAAACAATACTGCTCGGTTTTATTGATTTCAGATTTTTAACCATTTGGTTAAAAAAAATCCGAAAAAGTTTGCACATCTAAAACCCACACCCTTATATTTGCCCCAGTTAACCAAATGGTTAAAAAACGGATGCGCGCAACAGAAATGACACCAAACGATAAGACGAATGATTCGACAGAGCAAAAGATTTTTGACGCAGCCCATGAGCTGTTCGTACAAAAAGGGTTAGACGGTGCCAAAATGCAGGAGATCGCCGATCGGGCGGGCATAAACAAGGCTTTATTGCATTATTATTATCGCACCAAAGATAAATTGTACGAAATGGTTGCAAAATCCATCATTCACCAAGGCATTCCGATTATTCAAAAAACGATTGAGTCGGATTTGCCTTTAGAGGAAAAAATCATCAAATTTGTTGATTTTTACATCGATTTGATTCGAAGAAACCCTTTTATTCCTTTGTTTATCATTTCAGAAATGAATAAACACCCCGAACAGTTTATAGAAAAAATACTGCCCGCGCGGCTTCCACGCCCCGAAATTTTTCTGAAACAAGTGGAAGATGCTGTGGCGGCCGGTACGATTCGACCTGTAAACCCACAACACTTGTTGCTCAACATCATCTCTTTGTGCGTGTTCCCTTTCGTGGCACGCCCAATCATGCAAATGGTGCTTGGGATGCAAAAAACCGAGGCCGATCAATTTCTGAAACAACGAAAAACAGAAGTAACGGAATTCATTTTTGCTGCATTACGCCCCCGATAAAAGGGCTTTTTTTTGCACCTTTATTAACCAAACAGTTAAACCATTCTTCTAAATATGCGCTATTTTTTCTTGTTTGCCTGCTTCATTTGGGTACACGCACCATTGCGCGCTGGCGACACCCTCACCCTTGCTCAATGCAGGGCACTCGCCGTGCAAAACAGTCCGTTGCAACAAAAAAAAGGCTTGGCCGAAAGCACCGCAGCCCTGCAACTCCGCTCTTTGGAAAGCAACAACCTGCCTAAAATCAATTTAGGCGCCCAGGCGAGCTGGCAAAGTGATGTGTTCGGCCTGCCGATCAGTTTTCCAGGCGTAGAAATCCCGAAAGTGCCCAAAGACCAGTACAAACTAACGGCGGATGTGTCGGAACGCATCTGGGACGGCCGCCTAAACCGCACGCTTTCCGAGCAAAAAAGCCTCGAAAAGGAACTTACGCTGGCCCAAACCGAGGTGGATGTTTACCAACTCCGCGAACTGGTTACCGACCTTTATTGCAAAGCCCTCTTGCTCCAGGAATCGGCTGCGGTACTGGAAAGTGCGAAAAAAGACCTCGAACAGCGCTTAAAACAGGCCGAAGCCAGTATCGCAGAAGGTATTGCCTTGCGTACCACAGCCGATCAAATTCGGATCCAATTGCTGAAAAACGACCAGCAAATTGCCACAACCGTAGCCGATTTTAAAACCTTGCTGGAACTTCTGGCCATCTGGATCGGTCGCCCGACCGCCGATTTTTCCATTACAGCACGCAGCCTTGCACCGCCTGTTGCTCCCACGGTTTTCAATCGACCAGAGTATCATTTATTCGAGGTACAGGCAAAAAACCTGCAATTGAACAAAAGCTTGCTGCAACAACGCACCCAACCGCGGCTTGATGCTTTTGCACAAACTGGCTTGGGTAATCCCAATCCTTTGAATTTCTTTGATCAAGGTTTTAAACCCTTCTTGCTCATAGGCTTACGCGCTGCCTGGACACCCATCGACTGGGGCAATACCAAACGCGACCAACAAGTGCTCGATATTCAGGTAAAAAACATCGAAGTGCAAAAAGCGAATTTTGAACAACGCTTGCAGGTTTCCTTGCAACGCGATCAGCAGGATGCCCTTAAATACCAGGCTTTGCTCAAACAGGACGACGAAATCATTGCCTTACAAGCCGACATTATCAGCCGGGCCGATGCGCAATTGCAAAATGGGGTGATGACCGCGACCGATTATTTGACGCAACTCAATTTGCTGACCCAGGCTAAAATTACCCGCAAAACCCATGAAATGCAGGCTTTGCAGGCACGCGAACTTCAATTGGCCAAAAATGGCGACCAGTAGGCATTTCCCATTCAATTTCAACTCAAACATCACTGTTAAATTCAAATAAAATGAAACCATTGTATTTTTCCTTTGTGGCCCTGGCGCTCCTGGCGCTTTCTTGCCAACGCTCAGCCCCCAAAGCAGATGCTTATGGCAATTTTGAAGCAGATGAACTGATTGTTGGCGCGGAAGCATCGGGCAAAATCATCCAATTTTCCATTGAAGAAGCCCAAACCCTGAACGCAGGTACGGTAGTCGGCCGCATCGACTCGACCCAATTGGTGTTGAAAATTGCTCAATTAAAGGCAAATATCCGTGCAGTTGCGGCAAAAAGTCCGGCAATTGCGGCCCAATTGGCTGTATTTGAAAAACAACTCAATGCCAACAAACAACAATTGGCTACGCTGCAGCGCGAAAAACAACGCATCGAAAATTTGCTGAAAAAGGACGCGGCCGTGCCCAAACAACTCGATGACCTGAACGCTCAAATTGAACAGGTGCAACGCCAAATGGACGTCGTAAACGAACAACGCAGCGCCTCGGATGCCAACCTGAATACGCAAAAAAATGGCCTTTTAGCCGAAATTTTGCCCATTCAGGATCAAATTGCGCAAATGGAAGATCAAATAGCCAAATGCAAAATCGTCAACCCGATTGATGGTACCGTGCTCACCAAATTGGCCGAAGCCGGTGAAGTCACGTCTTTTGGCAAACCCTTGTATAAAATCGCCAATTTGCAACAAATCATCCTGCGCGCGTACGTGGCGGGCGACCAGTTGGGCAGCATCAAAGTAGGCCAGGAAGTGAAAGTTTCGATTGATGGCCCGGACAATACCATGCGCGATTTTACCGGCAAAATCAGCTGGGTGTCGTCTAAAGCGGAATTTACCCCCAAAATTATTCAAACCAAAGACGAACGCGTCAATTTAGTGTACGCCATCAAAATCCTGGTACCCAACGATGGAACCCTGAAAATCGGCATGCCAGCAGAAGTGCATTGGTCGGCACCGAAGTAATCCCCAAACGTGCATTTTTTCGCAGTCGCATCAAAATTCCAGGCATGCAAGCAATTGTTGTTGAACAAATTACAAAATCCTACGGACCTAAAGGCACGGTCAAGGCGCTGGACGGTATCTCGTTTTCGGTGGACAAAGGCGAATTGTTCGGGATTATTGGCCCGGATGGCGCCGGGAAAACCTCGCTCTTGCGCATTTTAGCCACCCTGATCCTGCCCGATGCGGGGGAAGCCTACTTGCAAGACCTGCACGTGGTGCGCGATTACAAGCGCCTGCGGTCGTTGCTGGGGTATATGCCGGGCCGTTTTTCGCTGTATCAGGATTTATCAGTCCAGGAAAACCTCTCGTTTTTCGCCGCCGTTTTCGGTACCCGCATTGAAGACAATTACGAGCTGATCAAAGATATTTATGTGCAATTGGAGCCCTTTAAAAATCGCCGGGCGGGTGCGCTTTCGGGTGGGATGAAGCAAAAATTAGCCCTTTGTTGCGCTTTAATCCACAAACCCGAGGTGCTGTTGCTCGATGAACCCGGTACTGGCGTAGATCCAGTTTCGCGCAAAGAATTTTGGGACATGCTGCAACGGCTCAAAAGTTGGGGCATCACCATCCTAGTAAGCACCCCCAACATGGATGAAGCGGAATTGTGTGATCGTGTGGCGCTGCTGCACAATGGACGTATCCTGGCCATGGACACACCTGCGGGTATCCGCGACAGTTACGAGCGGCCACTGTTTGCCGTGCGTTCGGCCGATATGTACCGCTTGATCCAGGATTTGCGCCATTGGTCGGGGGCTTATAGTTGCTATGCCTTTGGCGAATATGCCCATCTTGCTTTGCACCAAAGTTTACAAGGGTTTGATAAACAAGCAGATACAGTTATGGCTGAACTGCAACAATACCTCGAAAGTCATCACCACACCGGAATCGAAGTATTGCGCGCAGCACCAGGTGTGGAGGATTGCTTCATTGCAAGTACCAAAGACCGTTAAAAACCGAACACCATGGAAGAACATGTAATTTTTACAGATAAACTGACCAAAACCTTTGGGGCTTTTACGGCCGTGAACCAGATTTCCTTTGCGGTAGAAGCGGGCGAAATATTTGGTTTCCTTGGCGCCAATGGGGCTGGCAAAACCACGGCCCTGCGCATGTTGTCGGGCTTGCTCAAACCGACCAGCGGCATTGCTATGGTAGCTGGCGTAGATGTGATGCGCCATCCCGAACAGGTAAAACGCCGCATTGGGTACATGAGCCAGAAATTCAGTTTGTATGAAGACCTCACCATTCGGGAAAATATTCGGTTTTATGGCGGTATTTATGGCCTTTCAGTGCAAACGATTCGGGAAAAGACTAAAAAACTAGTGGATAAACTGGAATTAGGGGCCCATGTGGATGAGTTGGTGCTGCGTTTGCCCTTGGGCTGGCGTCAGAAACTGGCCTTGTCGGTAGCGATGCTGCACGAACCCCGCATTGTGTTTTTGGATGAACCCACCAGTGGGGTAGACCCGCTCACCCGTCGGCAGTTTTGGGACCTCATTTACGAAGCCGCAGCCGATGGCGTAACCCTCATGGTAACAACGCACTACATGGAAGAAGCAGAATACTGTAACCGTGTGAGCATGATGGTCGACGGGAAAATAGAAGCCCTGGATACACCTGGTGAGTTGAAAAAGACCTATCACGCGACCAGCATGGACGAAGTATTCCGCAAACTGGCGCGCGGATAAAAAGATTGATCTTCAAAGGCTTATCTCAATAACCTATCGAAATGAACAGATTTTCGGCTTTTATCATCAAAGAATTCCGGCATATCCTGCGCGATCGCCGCACCTTGCTTATTTTGTTTGGGATGCCGATGGCCCAGGTGCTTTTGTTTGGTTTTGTGTTGACCAACGAGATCAAAAACGCCGCGATTGCCATTGTGGATCCATCCAAAGATGCGCAAAGCACTGCTTTGATTCAAAAATTAGCCTCCAGCGGATATTTTCGCATTGAAAAGAATTTGGAGGCCGCCAGTCAATTAGATCCCGCTTTTAAAGAAGGTAAAATCAAATTGGCCGTGGTTTTTCCACCTGATTTTGCCCGGCAATTGGACCATGATGGCAGCGCGCCCATTCAGTTGCTCGGCGACGCGTCTGACCCGAACACCGCAACGACCTTGATCAATTATGCTTCCAATATTATCCAGGATTTTTCGACCCAAAGAAAGGCGGAGGCTGTATTGCCCTATCAAATAGAGGTGCAAACCCATATGTTGTACAACCCGGAATTAAAGGCGGTGTACAGTTTTGTGCCGGGCGTAATGACCCTCATTTTGATGCTGATTTCAGCCATGATGACCAGCATTACCATTGCCAAAGAAAAAGAATTGGGCACCATGGAAGTGCTGTTGGCCTCCCCTTTAAAGCCAATTCAGATTATTTTGGGCAAAACCACGCCTTATTTGGTGCTTTCGTTTATAAATGCCATCATCGTGGTGCTGATTGGCGTGTTCATTTTTGGGATGCCGATTCGGGGGAGTATTTTGTTATTAGGCCTTGAAAGTGCGCTGTATATGTTCGTCGCTTTGTCGCTGGGAATTTTAATCAGCACCCGCGCTGCCACCCAGCAAGCCGCCTTGTTTATGTCGGCCCTGGGCCTGTTGATGCCCACGATGTTGCTTAGCGGCTTCATTTTTCCGCGCGAAAGCATGCCCTACGTGTTGCAGGCATTGGGCAATATTATTCCGGCCACCTGGTTCAACCAGATCATCAAAGGTGTGATGATCAAAGGCGCGGGCATTGAAGTGCTATGGTTTCAAACTTGTGTGTTGGGCGTCATGGCCATAGTGTTTGTAGTATTGAGCATGCGCAATTTTAAGGATCGTTTGTAAAACGCCTTTCCATCCCAATTTCGAATTTTAAACTATTAAAATATGCGTACCGTTTTTTACCTCGTTCAGAAAGAATTCCTGCAAATTTTCAGGAACAAAACCATGTTGCCCCTCATCCTGGTGATGCCTATTTTTCAGATGTTGCTGCTTTCTTTTGCGGCCAATTACGAGGTAAAAGACCTGAAAATCAGCATCATCGACCATGATTTGTCGACGGCTTCACGGCAATTGACCGGGAAATTTGCGGCCAGCCCCAATTTCAAGGTACAATCCGCGTCGTTTTCTTTCCAAACCTCTATGGACGAAATCACCCAGGATCAGACCGATTTATTGCTTGAAATACCGATCCATTTCGAACGCGATCTGGTACGGGAAGGGCATGCGCCGGTTTCTTTGTCGCTCAATGCCATCAATGCGCAAAAAGCGGGCCTGGCGAGTGGATACGCGAATGGGATTATCCGCGATTTTAATGCCGATTTTATCGCCAAATGGCTGCCCAAACAAAGCATCAAAGCTGCCCCGAGCGGCCAAATAGAAGTAACTTACAGCAATTGGTATAATCCGCGGCTCGATTACAAAACCTTCATGGTGCCGGGTATTTTGGGTGAAATCGTTTCCTTAATCATTTGTTTTCTGACCGCCATGAACATCGTGCGCGAGCGCGAGTTGGGCACCATCGAGCAATTGAATGTGACACCCATTCAGAAATGGCAGTTTATTTTGGGCAAATTCATTCCATTTTGGATCATTTCCCTGTTCATCATGCTCGTAGGATTGACCGTGGGCAAAATGGTCTTTGACATTCCGCTTTTGGGCAGTTTGTGGCTGGTATTTGGGTATACCGCGGCCTACATGCCTTGCGTGTTGGGGCTTGGGTTTTTAATTTCCAATTTTGCCGATACGCAGCAGCAGGCCATGTTTACCGCCTGGTTTTTTATCCTGATCTTTATTTTGATGTGTGGATTGTTTACCCCCGTAGAAAGCATGCCTGATTGGGCGCAAACAGCCAATAAAATCAACCCGATCGCCTATTTTGTACAGTTTATGCGGATGGTATTGATCAAAGGCGCTGGTTTTCAGGACATTAAGGGCAATTTTTACACCGTGTTGGGCTATGCGGCGGTGGTGAATGCGTTGGCGGTTTGGACTTATCGGAAGCGGGTGTGATGGCTAAACAGTAGGTTTTATGTCCATTTGAACCAAATATGCGGCGTATTCCGGGATTTTTGTACCAAGATAATAGGGTAAATTCATCAGCAAAAACGGTTTTCCATTGGAAGTTTGCAGTTGATCGATGGAATATTGGTTTCCTAATATCCGAATAGCAAAGGAGTGATCGCAGGCATCCATAAATTGAAAAAGGGAGCGTAGGGTGCCCGTTGCGCCCGATTTAACCTCAATGGGAATAATAAATTGCTGATATTGATACAAGAGGTCAACTTTAGCCTGACTATTGATCTTTTCACGCACCCAAAAATGCGGTTTATAGGAGGGTAAATGATGTTGTGCCATCAATTCCTGCGTAAGGAGATGTTGCACAATTCGGCCTTTGTACAGCACATTTAGATTTTCAATGCCAATCATTTCAACCTGAATTTGCAGTGCATGATTCAGTAGCCCAGTGTCTAAAAATTGTAAACGGGGGCGCTTTTTAAAATCCGTTTCTATTGGGGGCTTTGTGGTGGTACTCGGATAAATCAATTGAACGATGTGGGCCATATCCAGCGATCGCATCGCTTCCCCAACTTCGCGCGATTTATAATTAGAATGGCCAAACCCTTCGAAAACGATGCGGTCTTTTTCTTGTGGGGCGGTAAAAATAAGGTGCTGCAACACCTTGCGCTCTGCCGGACTTCGCGCATATTTTACAACATCATCTTTGTATGCTTGCCACAGCGATTCATAAGTTGAACCCAGGTTGGCCACACTGTTTTCCTGGATATATTGGCTGATAATTTCTGGCATTCCGCCAATGGCTGCATAGGTATGATACAGATCCATGAGCGTATCATGCGCGTAAGAGGCCACTGGAATTTGCTTCAAAGCTGCTAAGGCCGACGTATGTCCTAATGCCATCAGAAACTCCTCAAAATCAAAGGGATGGAGTACCATTTGTTCCACCCTGCCTACTGGGAAAGAAGGGACTTCATGTAAAGCGAATTCTAACAAAGAACCGGCAGCCACCACATAAACGCCTGGATGTTCTTCATAAAAATAGCGCAGCATTTGAATGGCTGCCGGCGATTCCTGAATTTCATCGATAAACAATAGGACAGAATCTTCATCCTTCGGGATGTTAAAACTCAGGAACAGCGCATCGAGGATTTGTTTTGCCTCCAAACTGCCTTCAAAAAAACGCTGATGTGTTTTCTTTTCCAGGTTTAGCGCGATAAAATGCCGAAATTCTCGCGAAAATTGCGATACCAAGGTAGATTTGCCCACTTGCCGGGCACCCCGAATAACCAAGGGTTTTCGGTTCGATTTATGCTTCCATTCCAATAACTTTGTATAGGCTTTTCTTTCAAACGGCATGGTCGTGTAACGTTTACAGGGCAAAGTTATACATTAATTGTAACAAATAGGGGGCAATTTGTGACAAATGTTGTAACAAATAGGGGGCAATTTGTGACAAACGTTGTAATAAATACAGGGCAATTTGTGTCCAACGTGCTAAAAATCTCGTGTGACCAAGCCATTAGTGCTACCTAATCGCTATTACATATTCATAATGCGCTGCTGCTTTCTTAGCATCTTTTGCCATTGCTTTTAATGATGGGAGCAAGTCACTGTCATCCTGGACCATGAAGGCGGCCAACTTCAAATTCAGGTCTTCCAAGGCGTCATTTTTCAGATCTCGTAGAAATTTTTCTCCCATGAGTTCCAGGATTTTTTTCTCTGATTTACTCATTTTTTCCAGGTCAAGCGCTGAAACCGCTTTGCGTTTTTCCCCGTAATTTCATTCAGGATGGAACATTTGGAATAAAGTGCGTTGTGAAAATCCTCCAGCGCCAATTCGAATTTATCCCGGTTAGGGTAATCTTTCCTGAAGGGCAGGGGCTTTGTTTTACCCCATTTTCTTTTGTCAATTTTAAAAAAGTCAACGGATATTCCCATGGTGTATAATACTAATTACAAGTACAAACCGAATTAGAAACAGCAGTAGCCTGAATCGTTAATGGACCGCTATAGCCCGGCGGCGGACACACATTGATGTTGCTGTTTTGTCCGTTTGAACTTTGGGTAAATGTCCCGATCACACCCGCAGTGGCGCCTCCCCCCCCGATATTCGGATAACCAAATAAAAAGCTTTGTGCCTGCAATGCCGTAAAACAGGGCACCGAGCAAACTAATAGGAACAGCAGGATACGAAAGCGCGGCATTTTTTTCATGGCATAACAAGTTTATTGATTTTCATTGGAATGCGGGGACAGATGCCCTATTTATTTCAGCCAAACTTACACTAAATGCTTCATTTCCCACACTTGTAAATTTTACGTTAACTCTTGTAAACGCGTTGATTGGATCAACACTTGCCAACTATATTTGTTGCATGAAACAAGAAACAACACTCGGCACGGCGAACAGAATCGTTCGCTTCTTCAACAGCGTTCAATCCGCATTTGAAATTGTTAAAGGGGTAAAAGACGATCCGGGCGACAACGAGACGGCGGTTTTCACCACGAAAGTAGCCAAGCGCATCCTCGAAGTGCGCAACAACCTCACCTCTTTCCGATTTGACTCCATCGAACAAATTGATGCGATCCCCGGTGTGGGCCCCGACAAGATCGAAGACCTTTTTTACACCTTTGGTCGGCCTGCAGCGGAAGCGTTTGAGTCCAATTTGTTCGAAAAAGGCCTTCTGTACGAGAACTGGACCGTGCTGCGGTACGAATACGTTTCTGAAACCGACGAAGCACACCGTGCACTGGTCGACGACGCAGCCGCGTTCCGCAAAGTGGTACATCAACTGGCTACCCGGGCCGCGATGGAAACCCAGGGATCTACAAGCGAGGAGGCCGAACGCAATACCAGCAGCATTTTAACCGATTATATCGATACCTATTCCAACAATACCCCGGAAGCCGCGATTGCTTTCGCACTTTGGTTTTTCCGGGTGGATGCCGATAATTGGTTTTCTTTCGACCGTATGTTGGTAGAAACCACCTGGTTTTTCGATTACCACAGCGATCCTTACGCGCCCCAGGAGTTGCGCTTGTTCAAAGGCTTCGACAACAGCGTGCTGCTCAACCTGGTCAATCCGACAGACCTGGCAGTTACAGTCAATGACGCGGAACGGGTAATTACCCTTTGGGTGATAGGCTTGGCGGATTAAGCGCCATCCAGGCCAGATATTCCGGCAGTTTTTCGCCCAGGAAGTAGGGCAGATTGAGTAGTTTATAGGTTTTGCCTGCCTGCGTTGTGGCCGGGTGGAGGGCGATATTTCCGGCAAAAAGGCGGACCGCCAAGTCATGGTCGCAATGATCCATGTAAATTTGGAGTGCGCGCATTTTGCCTGATTTTCCCGACTTGACTTCAATTGGTATCAGCTTGTTTTCAAAGGGCAGCACAAAATCAATCTCCGCACTACTCTGATTTTTTTCGCGCACCCAAAAATGTAGTTTGTCAAGCGGCGAATTGAGGTTGGCCAATATTTGCTGCCCTACAAGATGTTGCACCACGCGGCCCTGAAAGGCATCCCCCAAATCTTTGGTACCAATCAAATCAGCTTGCAGACCGCAGAAAAAATTCATCAGTCCGGTGTCCAAAACCTGCAAATAGGGTTGTCGTTTGTGGTCTGGCATCGGAGGCAAGGTTGTCTGCGTAGCTGGGAAGACGAGATGGCAAAGCATCGCTTTTTCCAAAGTGCGAAGGGCCTCACCAATTTCGCGCGAACCATAATTGGATTGACCAAAACCATGAAATTTGATGCGTCCTCCTGCTTCTAAAAACAAATTCTGTATGGAAAACTGCAAAATTTGTGCACGCCCCGGACCAGCGGCATATTTTTGAACGTCGTCCTGATAGGCCGTCAAAAGTGTATTATAAATAGGTTTTAGGCTCGTAAGTTCTCTTTTTTCTACGTATTCCTGCACAATTTCGGGCATGCCACCGATAAGCGCATAAATATGAAAGAGGTCAAAAAGTTTCGGCGTAGCGTAAATCGGTAAAGGGACTTCATCCATTGCTTTGGCTGAAGCCGCCTCGCCAATGGCCCTTAAAAACTCTGAAAATGACACCGGGCGCAGTACTAAATACTCGACCCGGCCGACGGGAAAGGTGTTTTTGGCTTCTAACAGCGTTTCGAGAAGCGACCCGGCTGCGATTACATAAAGATTTGGGAATTGCTCGTAAAAGTAACGGAGCCAAAAAACGGCTTTAGGCTCGCTCTGGATTTCGTCAATAAAAAGAAGTATCCGCCCTGTACCCGGAGCAATATCCCGGTCAAAAAATATAGCGGCCACCGCGTCTTCAATCCGGTCGAACCGAGTGAAATAAGCGCGGTGGTCACTTTTTTCGAGGTTTAGACCAATAAAATGGTCAAATTCTTTTCCAAAAGCCCACACGGCAGTGGTTTTTCCAACTTGCCTGGCACCGCGTAAAACGAGCGGTTTTCGTTTAGGCTGTTTCGCCCACGTTCGAAACGACTTGAGAATATCCCGTTCAAATTCCATGCTTTAAATTATTTAGCACAAAGTAAGGGTAATTTTTTGAGAAAATTGACACAAAGTAAAGGTAATTATTTGTGGGAGTGACACAAAGTAAAGGTAATTATTTGTGAGGGTGACACAAAGTAAGGGTAATTTTTTGGGAAAATTGACACAAAATAAGGGTAATTATTTGTGGTAATGACACAACCTAAGGGGTGTTACGCATTGCTGGGGTGTATTGAAGCAACATGAGGTTGGTAGGCCTGGCGGATTAAGCCCCTAATAAAAGGATGCCCTGTATGCCATGGGCGTTTTACTGGTTTTACTTTTGAATAACTTGTTGAAGGATTGCGGATGCTCAAAGCCTAATTGGTACGCAATTTCACTAATGGATAAATTGGTAGTTGTTAAGGTTTCTTTTGCCTTGTCAATCAATTTATTATGAATGTGTTGTTGCGTACTCTGCCCGGTAATGGTGCGCAGCATGTCACTCAAATAATGCGCAGAAACATTTAATTGTGTTGAAACGTACTGAACAGAAGGGAGCCCTCGTTGCGCTACTTCTGCGCTGTTGAAGTAATTGGTTAGGATATTATCTAATTTGACCAACAGGTCGCTGCTTGCCGATTTTCTGGTAAGAAATTGTCTGTTGTAAAATCGGTTGCAATAACTGAGTAATAAATCAAGGTTAGCAACCATCACATCCTGGCTAAATGGGTCGATAGAGGTTTGATATTCCTGCTCAATGCTTTTAAAAATCCCCTCCAGCATTGTTTCTTCTCTGTCCGAAAGATGCAGTGCTTCTTTTACCGCGTAAGAGAAAAAGCCGTAGTTTTTGATGGTGGTAGCCAGGGGATAGTTCAAAATAAAATCAGCATGAAAAACCAGCCACCAGCCCGAAACTTCATAGTTTTCGGTGCTACTGACTGATAATACCTGTTGCGGTGCCGTCATGGCCAATACCCCTTCGTCAAAATCATAATAACCTTGTCCGTATTTGAGTTTGTCTTTCAAATTGCGCTTCATAGAGATACCGAAAAAATTAAGCACAAACTGAACGGGTTCCGGGTGGCTCGACTTGGGTACTTCATCCATATTAACTAAGCTGATCAACGGGTGCAAGGGTTTGGGTAAACCCATCAACCGGTGTAATTCAGAGATTGAATGGACGATGGTATGTTTTACATCGTTTTTCATGGTCCAAATTTAGGTAAAATCAGGAGCGCCAACTATTCTAAATGAGGCCTCAAAGGCAGCGTTCATAGGCATGCTGAGCGCTTAGATCGTAGTTGCGGTTGTTTCTTTCGTAAAAGGCCAGGCCCATGCAATCAGTAAAAACTGGATAGGCAGCCGGATCAAACTGGCAACAAAATTTTTATTGCCAGTTTGGTAGAAATCAATGCTTTGTGGGATGTGGATGGCAAAAAGGAAAATCACCAACATCGCAATAATAAGTTTGGCCGCCAATGCACGTGTTTTAACCGGAATGAGCAGAACAGCCAAGGCTATTTCAACCAGACCACTTCCATAAATTAGCACAAGTTGCGCAGGTAGCCAGGAGGGCATCATCGCCAAATATTGTTCAGGCATGATAAAGTGCATAGTTCCCATCAATAGGAAAAGTGCAACAAGCAGGTACCGTAAAATATTGCTTCCGTTTTTCATATTAAAATTCATATTTATGTGAAACTAAGCCTTCGGATACTTCCCATAGTTTTTTTGCCAACGCGGGGTCGTATGAAGTTTCGCTTGACTGTACCAGTGCAGGATAACCTTTTAATTCGTTCATTTTAGTTGGACCAAAAAACTCCGCGCCCTTTAAATTGGGTGCTGTAGCCGCTCGGAGGATCGGCAATACCCCCATGTTTACTTTCTGGGCCAACACAATATTCATAATTTTCATCACAAATCCCGCGTCTTTTTGAAGGTTGGTCGCCGTGTAGCCAGGATGGGAAGCCGTAGCAATTGCTTGCGTATGCGATGCTTTGAATCTACGATCGAGTTCGTATGTGAACAACAAGTTGGCGAGTTTGCTTTGTGCGTATGCCTTTTTAGTATCAAAATTTTGCGAAAACGAAAGATCGTCAAATTGGATAATTGGCTCAAAGTTTTGCCCTTGAGTCTTTTTATGCAATACACTACTTTGGGTAACAACCCGACTGTTTGGCGTTGCTTTAATCAACGGCAGCAACAATCCTGTAAGCAGAAAATGCCCCAGATGATTGGTTGCAAACTGCATATCATGGCCCTGTTTGGATAAAAATCGTTGAGGGGGCCACATAATACCTGCATTGTTGAGGAGTAGGTCGAGTTGGGTGTATTCCGTTTTTACTTTTTCGGCAAATTCCCTAACCGAATCAAAGTCTGAAATATCCATCAGTAGGCATGCAACCTCCGCTGCTGGAAACCGTTGCTTGATTTCCTGCACGGTATTTTTACCCTTTTCAAGGTTACGCATCGGTAAAATTAACCTCGCGCCCTTTTCACTCAGCACCTTTGCGGCTTCAAGACCGATTCCACTGGTTGCTCCAGTTATAAGGACAATTTTACCTTTTTGGCTTGGAATTTCATTCGTTCCCCATTTTTCATTTGTCATGTTGCTTTGTTTTTAGTACGCTGCAAAGTTCTGGGCAAATAAGAAAATGGAATTATCCAAATCGTGGATCGTTGTAGCCAAAAAGGAGCAATGGGGTAATTTTATGCCAATACAGATGCGTATCCTGGTGTGAAAATAAGTTTTACTGCACCGGCGTCTCAATATTCGCGATGGCTACCCATTGTTGGTTGTAGTTGCCAAAGGGGAAAATCGCATGTTGTTTGGCAGTAGTCCCGCCGCAATCGCAGTTACCACCGGTAGGGGAAGCGGTGTATTTGGAGTTTCTGCCGTGCATCATGGTGTACTTGATCACGTTGCCGGCGTCATCCTTTACGACGGATACTACGGTGGCAATGTGCATGATCACGCCTTTAGGTACCCCGCTTGGTGGGCCAGCCAGGAGATCAATGGTCATATTGGAATACTGCTTATCGGTGTTGGCAAAAAACATCACGCTTCCAGGCCGAATCCGATTAGCATCGGCTTTTCCGTCTTCCACGATGTGCAGGTTGTGGTGCTCAAAATACCAGCGGGCAATGCCACGCGAGGAGCGGTGCTCATTGGCATTGGGAAAAATGTATTTCGATTTATTTGCCAGGGCAGGAATGCGGGCCCGAAGGCTGTCAGTGATGCGGAGGAAGATACCGGAACAATCCTGTAACTGAGGCCCGCCTACGATATAAGGCAGTTTTTCGGCTGTAATAGACTCCGTGATGTGAATCAGTTGCGTACCGATTCTATTTTCGCTCAGGACGCGATCGGGTATATCGTGATCCTCGGTTGGTGTTACAGGCGTGGTCGTGGGTGTCGGCGTTGTCGTGGGTGTCTGCGTTGTCGTGGTCGTGGGTGTTTCTTTTGTTGCCGCTGCAGTGGTGTCTGTTGAGGTCGGATTTGATGTCACCGGCGCAGATACAGTGGGTGTTGTGGTTTTTTCTACTTTGGGATCGGACTTACAGCCAAAAGAAAAAAGGGCGAGTACTACGAGTACCCCGGAAAAAGATAATCTTGATGCTTGCATAAGTTGGAAAACGTTTTGGAAAGTTTCAGAAGCGTCGGCACCATATTAAATAAACACTTAATGACGCAAATATATATTACTCGGATTTAATGTTTTATGTTGTGGGTATTATTTTTTCTATAAATCTGCCCGCAATTGATTTGTTATCTTCAATATTTTTCAATCAGGTAATTTGTATATTCATCCCGAATATCCAAATCGGATGGTAATTCAACCACGCCACTTAGGCTTTTGACCAATGGCGTGATTTCTACATTTTTAGGATCAACTAACGACCTGAGGTAAGTTTCGACCAATTTGGATAAACTGATTTTGTTTTGCGCAGCATATATTTTAGCAGACGCTATGACACTTTCATCCAAACGAAGGGTCAATTTCTTGTTCATGATGTTTTTACGTGCAAAAATGATTGGTATTTACCTAAGAAGCAATGGTTGGCGCTATTTCATTCTTAAATATCCGAATATTCCGCAGGATACATAAAATAATTAGTGTTTTTGGATACATTGTTCAGGTATTGCGGATCTGCTTTCATCTTTTTCCATAATTCTGAATCCCCAAATGCTTTCCAGTGTGCATCCCTTGCTGCTTTGTTTTCAAAAGTCGTCATGTACTACACGCAAGAACTATTTTTGTTGATGATAACATGATATTTTGGGTATGTTTGCGTGAAATTTAACCTTCCAATGGTTTGAATAACACGAAGTTAATTGTCCTGTTCCTGCTGCTATGCAACGCTCCATTGCACAGCCAGGTTAAGTTGAATTATCAACAACTCACCACTGCAGATGGTCTATCGCAGGGTTTGATATTTGATATCATTCAAAGCCGGGACGGTTTTATCTGGATCGGTACCAAGGACGGGCTGAACCGCTATGACGGCGCTCGCTTCAAGGTGTTCTCGCCCGACCCCTTTGATCCCTTTTCTATTGCCGAAGGGTACGTAAATGCGCTGTACGAAGACAGTCGCGGCTGGATATGGATTCATTTCCTGAATGGTACAGACGTGCTTGACCCGCAAAGTGGACGCTTTTTCCACTTAATGAAAGATGGGAAACCTATAGCCTCGTCTATATTTGAAGATCAAAATGACGGTACGATTTGGTGCCTGTCGGGCGGCGACCGACTCCTGAAATTCAATATTCAAAAAGATATGCTGGAAAAGGCGTTTCAAGCCGGTAACGCCAATATTGAACCGCCTTGTAAAACGTTTCCTTTGCCTGCTTTCAAAGACGAGTTCGGCAAACCAATACAGGCTATTTCCCTTCTTTTTACCAAAAATTATAAACCTCTAATTGCAACGACTAGTGGTTTGTGGCGGCTGAATCAAGGTAGCGAAAAGATGGATTTGATGGCATATACTACATTATCAATAAACCGCTTAATCCAGGATACAGATGGCAAAATCTGGATGGATGTCTATAATAATAATCCTGCTAATAGAAATGGCTCGCAAATCATTATCTGGGACGAGCAGGCGGGGATGCAACAAGGGCAAATTATGCCAGGAGCTTATTTTTCGTGGTGGCCCTTTGACGGGGCACTTTGGATCATTCAGGATAAAACTTTAAAAAAATTCCAGCCACAAAAGTATCTGAACAAGGAGCCTGCTGATGTTCAATGGCCTTTAGAAACCTTATTCCCGCAGTATGAACAAGGCCGCATTAATAACTTATTCTTAGATCGGAGCGGCATGGTTTGGATAGGCACCGATGGCTTTGGTATTGTTAAGATCAACCCTCATAATCCCACTTTCCGAAGTTGCGTTCCCCATATTCCCCAACGAAAGATCTTCGAGACACCAGCGGGCCAACTCCTTACTTCAGCCGAACCTGGCAAACTATATCATTCCGTCTATTTTGACCAAAGCACGCCTGATCAGTCCCTATCATCGCTTCATCCTATATATACACCACCCTTAACCGTACTTTATGATCAGGACGGCAATTGCTGGTCGTACGCCGTTGACTCGTTGCTGTACCGAAGGGATGCTCGTACCAAAGCGGTCCAGACATTTCCCTTGAAAGGGCGAGGACTATGTCTCGACGCAAAAAACAAGCTGCTCAGTGTCAGTGAAGCGGGTTTGCACGTGCTAGATCCTGTGACGGCACAATCCCGGCTGTTCGCCTTTAAAACACCCCTGCAACAGCGCACTGAATTTTCTCATTTCTTTTGGAAAGATGCCGAATCTACAATTTGGATATTTGGCTTTGAAGGATTGATTAAAGCAATCTCTTCCGATGCCGGGTATCAATTTGAATATTTCGTCAATAACCGGAAAAACCGCGCTTCCTTATCCTCCAATACGGTACTCAGTGCCGCCGACGATCCCCTCGAACCTAATCGTTACCTCTGGCTGGGCACTAATACAGGCCTCAACCGGTTGGACAAAAAAACAGGACAATTCAAACAATACAACATCGCACAAGGGCTTCCCGACAATGTACTATACGGTGTTTTGGCCGAAAATACGCCAAAAGACGGTACCAGGCCCGGATTTATCTGGCTGAGTACCAACAAAGGGTTGTGCCGCTTCGATGTGCGCGCCGAAACGACCAAGAACTTTACGGTTGCCGATGGCTTGCAGGACAATGAATTCAACAGTTCGAGTTATCTGAAAACCCGCAATGGCACCCTGATTTTTGGGGGGATAAAAGGCCTGACCGTATTTCATCCGGATAGTCTGCGTTTTAATCCATTTGTTCCTCAAACCCGTATCGTTGGCTTGCATGTCAATAATCAGCCATTCAATATGAGCGGACAATCGTCCATCACGCTCACACACGATCAAAACCTGCTCACCTTTGATTTTGCATCGCTTGAATTTACCAATCCGGCACAGAACCTGTACCGCTATCAACTCGTGGGCGTAGATAAAGACTGGGTGCCCTTAGGGAATAAAAACAACATCCAGTTTGCCAATCTGGCTCCCGGAACCTATACCTTCAAGGTGCTGGGCAGCAACAACGCCGGTATCTGGAGTGCGCAGCCCGCCGAACTGCGTTTTACCATCCGACCGCCGTGGTGGACTTCCTGGTGGGCCTGGCTACTGTATCTTGGAATATTGGCAGCAGGGGCCTGGCAGTATTATCTATACTTGCTCAATCGGCGCTTATCCGAGCAGGAAAAACTACGGCTGAAAGAACTCGACGACTTCAAAACCCGATTTTTTACCAATATCACCCACGAATTCAGAACGCCGCTCACGGTCATGCTGGGGATGAGTGAACAGTTGGCAAAAGACGAAACCGACGATCCCAGACGTAATAAACTCGGCTTGATCAAACGCAGCGGAGAAAACCTCCTTCGACTCATCAATCAGATCCTTGACCTGGCTAAGTTGGAGTCCAATACCTTGAAAATGAATTACATTCAAGGTGATGTGCTGACGTTCATCCAGTATGTTACCGAAAGCCTGCACTCGCTGGCCAACGCGCAAAATCTGATGCTCCGCGTCGAAAGTGACCAATCGAAAATTGTAATCGACTACGATCCCGAGCGTTTTTTGCAAATCATCCACAATTTATTGTCGAATGCAATCAAATTTACCCCATCGGGCGGCAAAGTGGTCATTCGGGCTGGTGTAGACTTGGCAGGTTTTAAAAACCTGCCTTGTCTTAATATCGCGGTGACCGATTCAGGTGCGGGAATCCCTCCCGAGGAACTGCCGCATTTGTTCGAACGATTTTTTCAGGCCAGGAACCAGGAACACGCCAAGGCAGGTGGGACAGGCATTGGACTCTCGCTGACCCGCGAATTGGTCAAAGCCATGGGCGGTGAGATTTCGGTGGAAAGCACCCCGGGCGTGGGCAGTACTTTTTTGGTGCGCTTGCCGATCACCAATAACAGTGCATTAGCGCCTTCAGGGCCCAACTTCAGGTTGGAAGCCTGGAAGCCCTCCCCTGCAAAACCGCCAATAACCCGCCATGCGGAGCCGATGCAAAGTCACCCCCTCACCGCGCCCACCGTCCTTTTGGTGGAAGACAGCCCGGATGTAGTGGAATACCTCAGTGCCTGCCTTCAAGAACATTATCACCTCGATTTCGCCTACAATGGACAGGCTGGCATAGACATGGCGCTTGAAAACGTGCCCGATCTCATCGTGAGCGACGTGATGATGCCGTATAAAGACGGCTTTGAAGTATTGGAAAACTTGAAAAACGACGAACGCACGAGCCATATTCCGATTGTTTTGCTGACCGCAAAGGCCGATATTCAGAGTCGGCTGACCGGACTGCGCAAAGGTGCCGATGCCTATTTATCCAAGCCGTTTAACCAGGAAGAATTGCTGGTCACCTTGGAGAATCTGCTCGAATCACGGCGGAAATTACAGGCTAAGTACCAGCAAAATGTGCTTTCAACCACAGTGCCCCCTGTTGAGGAACCCGACCCGGAAGACAGCTTCCTACAAAAGGTTCGAGCGGTTGTGGAAAAAAATCTTTCCGACGCTGATTTTGAAATGCCGCAACTCGAACGCGCCTTGGCTATGAGCCGCAGCCAGATTTTCCGTAAAATCAAAGCATTGACGGGCAAATCACCCAGCCTGTTTATCCGTTCCATCCGTTTGCACCACGGCAAACAAATGCTGCTGAGCACCACGCTTACGGTTTCTGAAATTGCGTACGAGGTGGGTTTTTCTTCGCTCAACTACTTCTCCGATGCATTTTTTGAAGAATTTGGAGAGCGGCCCTTGAAGGCGCGGGGCGGAGGCGAATAATATGTGCAAGACCTTCCAAGTTTTCAGATGCAACATCTAATCTATTCATAATAAGGTAGTTATATTCCAGTCGCCTCCTCCTGTGCATCATAATCAGTAAAGAAAATTTCCTACACACAACCTCAACGGTAGCGTTTGAACGATGATTGGTAGCCCACAGCACTGGCCTACCCACACCTTTGTTGCAGTTCCAGAAGGAGCCGATGATCATATAATAAACAAACTTTTAAAACATGAGAAATCTATTTTTCCTCGCGGCGCTGTTGTGTGCCGCAGTCAACATTGCCGCTGCACAAACCGTAGCGCACCCCAATGCCCAGCGCGATATTGACAATTTCAAAGCGGCCCGCACGGCCTGGAATTCCGGCGATTGGGCTGCTTACCTGACTTTTTTTACCGCTGATGCCATGGCGTATGGCGTGGGACCCCAAGATTCTATGAAAGTTGTCGATTTGGTGGCAAGTCAGAAGGCCAGCCGCGATAAGTATACCAGTGTTAAGGTGGGCAACGGTGCCATTCTGCCGGTAAACGTACCGGAAGGGGGACTAAAAGGCGACTGGATTTTGGAGTGGAACCAGCATACCGCTGTGCGTAAAGACGGCGGCAAGGAGTCCTTCCGATATCACATTAGTTGTCAGATGGTAGATGGAAAATGTCGGCGCATCACCTATTACTACAACGATGTGCCGGTAATGCGGCAACAGGGCTGGGAGTTTACGCCACCGAAAAGCAATTGATTAACAAGGTCATTCATTCAACCAATCATAATATTTTTAAAATGAGAAATCTATTTTTTATCGCGGCGCTGTTGTGTACCGCGATCAACATTGCCTCAGCACAAACAGCAGTAGGAAAGCAAGCCAACCCTGTACCAACCAAACCCATCTGTCTTGTTCAAAAAGGATATGAAAACGACCAGTTATTCTACACCACGCGCTTTAACGCAGCAGGACATATTCAGGAAAGCAAGGAGTATAAAAACGGTCAACTTAAATTGCACCGGCTCATAGAACGTGCCGATGCGGAAGGGAGAATACTGGAAGCGCGTCTGATAGACAGCATCGAAAAAAAGATATTCGTCGACAAATTTAGCCGCGATGCCAGAGGGTATGTTCAAGCCGCAGAGCGTTTTGATATGACGAATGGTGCCGCGCCAGTATTGGTATCACGCAGCGTTTATGAAAACAATCCGGCGTCTCCATGTGTCATCACCAAAATAACCAGATACGACGGCAGCGGCAACCTGAAGGAGGTCGTCAGTATTGAGTGTTTGGATGCCAATGGCAGTAGCAAATCGGTGACTACTGATAAAGCTGGTAAAGTCACAAAAACAGAAGTATGGAAGCGCGACGACAAAATTTCAGGCCGGCAATTCGTTGATGCTTTCCCCTACCAATGGATTCACAACCGCATCGAATTTACCTTAACCAATGCCGATGGCACAGTGGACCCCAGTTCAAATAAAGATGAAAACCGGGTTTTAAATGCTCAAGGGTATACGACCAGCCTGACCACGCGATACGCCGACGGGCGTGTATCGAATTTTAGGTATGAGTACGTTTGCCAGTAGTGCAATGGTGAAAAAGGGGAGTGTCCTTTGGGGGATACTTCCCTTTTCTATGGTGTTTTTGAAAAATATCCACTGATCACTTTTTCTCTTCGCATTTTGGGTATTCACGCCAGGTGTAACTCTTTTGCACTATTTTCCAAGTGCCCTCATATTTAAGCAGCAAAAAATAATCTGTAAAAATTCTCCAATTGGGTACTACTATTTCTGCTTTTGCAATTGCAGCATCTTTTTCATAATCTATTGATATTATTCTACCAATCCTATTGCTTTTTTCGCCTGTTTTAATACCAGAAATATATTGGGCTCCCGACCGTATCCAGATGCTATCTTTTGTTACGGTATACAGGTTAAAATCTGGGTGAAATGCTTTCCTTAGCCGCTCAGGTTCACCATTAGCTGTTCCTTCAATGTAGTCCATCAGCGTTTCTGTTATTTGCTCGAAATCTGATTTTTCAGGCGAAGTTTGAGCATAACTGTTCAAGCCCGTAATCAGCAATATTCCAATTATTGTGTTTTTCATTGTTTAGATTTTATTCATTTTTATTAGTTGTGATTATCGGGTGAATGGGCGCGGGAATTGGTAGAGATTGGTCAACGAAACGTTTACAGTACGGTCTGCAAAATCACTCACAAATACAATTCGCATCCGTTAGACTTATCGCTTCCACCGTTAAAAGACCCAAAAATCCCGCAGGAGGACAAATCGATACAACGCCGGAATTTGTCCCAAATATTTGTGTTTGTTGCCCCAGGGGTGAATTATACGTCAGATTAAAGGGTACCGAACCCGTGAAGGTTACAGCCACATCTTGGCATTCACCCGCACAAATGTCGTTTTGAGCAATTGAAAAACTGACCGTAGGCAAGCCCAACCACGTCACTTGGGCAAAATCATCAGACAGGTCCAAGCAGGGATCGTCGAGGGCAACCAAGCCATTCAAATTGTTTCCTGCAATGCTTCCAAGGTAATAAGTTTGACCAATAACCATCGTATTTTCATCAAAACCAATAACAGCAGCGGCACTTTGAGCTAAAATACTGCCTGCGGGGTCGCTCAAATCTTCAAATAAGATGTAACGCAAAATATCATCGGCATCCAATATTTGACCGCCCGTAAATGGCACAGTGACCGTTGATGAAGTGCCACAGAGGTTAAAACTTTGGGTCGTCACGTTACCCGCATTCGTCGTGCAGGGACAAGAAATTGGAAACGAATAATCGTTTGGCGAATCGCCTCCACCAATAATGAACGGTATATTATTGCAAGCAACCTCCCAGGTTTGCGTGTTAACATCGTATTCCCAGACTTCCGACGGCGGTGTAGTGTCGTACACAAACCAAATTAATTTTGGGCAAGTAGGGTGATTGATGGATGCGCCTCCTGCGAAAGGCATAACCATGTTCGTAATAATCGCCGAAGCCGCTGGATTGTTCAGATTGACATCTACCAATTTCCAACCTTGCGGTGTATTCATCGCTCCGTAATAAATACCATTAAGATACACCAATTCACCTGTGGAAACCCATCCGGCAGGAAACTGACCCATATTTTGCACAACGCCAGTGGTTGGGTTTATTTTGAAAATAAAAGCACTTATGGCATACAAAAAACCATCTTCGCCCCATTCCAGTCCACTTGCTGCAATATTCGGCAACGTTGCAACGGGTGTAATCGTACCAGTTAAAGTATCAACTGATTCGATTTGAATGGCGGAGTGGACTACATAAATTAAACCATTCGGGGCAATACACATATCCAACGTGCCTGCGGGTATGTCAACCAGCGGGGCAGTCGTACAAGTCTCCAAATTTACCTTTAAGACTTGACTCGTCTGTGGCGTAAAAGTACTCGCATAAACGATTTGCGCTTCAACTTTTGAAGGCTGTAAAACATATAAGATAATAAGGAAATGAAGATATTTCATTGCATTGACAATGGTTCGTAAAGATTTAAGCGGCAATTTTGCCAAGGTTGTGTAGTTTTTGGCGTGCGGGATGATTTTTTGACCAAGGGATCATTCGTAAACTTTCGTGTAATCTCTACATCTTCCAGCAGATACTTGAACACTACGTCATAAATGGGATTGGCGATGATTATACCTAATATTTTGTTTGATTTCTATTACAAAGTAAACTATTTTGGGGCGGTTTTGGTTCTTTTTTGCTTTTTTTATTTGTTGGATCTGGTCATCGAGTATGTTCGTTTCCTTGCCAAACCGCCACGCTTAGCGGGCATTTGGCAGCCACGCAAGGTTATCTCCGCTTTATTCCTTTAGAAGTTTGGTATGAAACTTTCCGTCCGTGATGATAACTGTGTCGGACTGGTTTTTGGTCGCTGTAGCCGCTCCCCAATAGAAACGATCATTTGGGTCGTCCTTTTTACAGGATTGGTTTGACAGAATTAATAATGTGATTAATGAGAAATAAATGATTTTCATATCAAAAAAATTTTGCGCTGTAACAACGATATGCTCTTGTATAAGAACGGCTTAGTTTTCGTGCTGTTAACCATTAGCCTGGTATGGTATATTTTATTCTAACAAAGTTAGACAAATAATACACACGTAGTATAGCCTCGCGCGGGCAGGAGGTGCCTTGTTATGCTTTGGGCAGCATAGCCGACCAAGCATTGTTGTGTGCGTTCTACTTTTCTGCTTTTAATTTTCTCTCGGAGGTAGTAATTACTAAAATTCCATGGATGGATTTCAAGTTTGTCGCTGCAAATTTTTCGGGTATCCCATTGCTCGATGATATCCATGTGTTGCTAAATTTTGTTTTGCTATAAACCCCATTCCATTGTCCTGCAAATAGGGTATTGTTTTCATTTAGTACATTAAATGTATACAAGTTTTCAGGCAGTCCGTCTTGAATGCTATTCCAAGTAATTCCATCTTTTGAGGATAAAAGTAATTCATCATAGGTCATCGCATATAGTTCGGTCTCATCTGAACTGATATTATGGATGCTATGGTTAGGTAAAATGTTTACCCAATTATTTTTATCTTTTTTATAAACACCCTTGTTTGTGCCAATAATAAAATTTCCCCTAAAACAAGTTGCCCCATTTACTTGTAGCGAAGTATTACCGTATCCAAGTTGCCACACCCTCGAATTTTCGTTTAGTGAATAAAAACCGTCATTTGTGCATACATAAAGCGAATTTTTAAATTCTACAAATCTTCTTATTGTCTGATTTTCAAGCCCTTTATTTTGAGGCGACCACGTTTTGCCATGATCATTTGAACAAAATATTCCCTTCTGTTGTGTGCCCACATAAATTGTATTCTTAAAAATTGCCAATGCGCCAATGTTACTTTCAATAACTTCATTCGCCGTCGGTACACTAACCCAAACGCTATCACTGAAATTGTAAAAATAAATGCCGTACTGCTTTGTTGCTACTCCGAGTGTCGTTTCAGAAACAGCCACACCGCCTAAGCCTACGCTAATTTTTTGAGGTAGACCTGAACTTGCGTTTTTCCAATTCATCCCTTGATCAGTTGAAAAGTATACGATTCCTTCAACCGACTGCATCGTTTTACTTGTATCTTTCGGATATGACACCTTGCTTTTTATCTCCAGATTATTTTCGTCTTGTCCATTGCAAGCACTTAAACAAAAGCATATTAAGATTGATATAAGGCAGTTTTGCATATTTATTCTTCTCTTTTTGATTCTTTCATCCATTGAACCATTTCATTGAATACTTCTTCCTCCGTCCTTTGGTCTTTCAGAATGGCATCATAGGTCATTCCTTTAATGTTTATAAGATATTCAACCATGATTCTGCCTTTGAAATAGTAAGTTGGCATAAAATGACCTTCTACCGCTTCAAAGGTTTCACGCTTGGCATCCTCATCAGCCGAAATGAAGCGATGTATTTCTTTTCGTAAATCATAGGTTTCGCTATTCAAGTAGGTATTCCGTGCTACATATTCAGGATACCCTTCCAATTTCCACATAGGCGGATGTTTCAACGGACTGAAATTTAGGAGGCCGTATTTGTCGGCTTGTAGGATATGTACCATTTCATGTGCCATAAGTTGAGTAAGGTCAACGACACTTCTATCGGTGTACATTCGGTTGCTTTTTAAATCTATATCTTTCTTAAAAATGATATTCCATGCTGTTGCCCTGGCAATTACGCCACTGCCTTGAAGCCCTTCAATTTTGTTAAAAATGTTATTGTAGGCTAAAAAAATCTTGTATTTGAAATCTGGATTATGCAATTCGCTCTTTTCAACGATTTCGTAGGCATTGTCCAAAATGACTTGAAATGCTTCCTTTTCGATGTTATAGTCTTTGTTGTAGTAGACCGTGAATTGGTTGTGTTCAAACTTGTTTGCAAACAAGGATTGAGGGCAGAATATTAGCGTCACTAAACCTCCAATTCCGACTAATGCAAAGACCAGCGTCCCTGCGATTGTTCTTTTGATGATTTTCTTCATTTTATTGTATATTATTGGTTTATAATTGATTAAAATCAGCATATTCGTCCATTTTCCCTAATATTGAATAATTGCGTCAAGATAACCTCACCGGTTAGCTTGACGCAATTATTCAATATTAGTACAATATCGGAATATGGGTTCATGTGTCAAATTTTATCCATAAAAATATACGCTAAGCATTAAATATCCAAATCATCCAATGGACTTTTATCTTATCCCAACTCTTTTTTGTAATGTGGGTATATATTTCCGTCGTTTTGCTGCTTTGGGCCTCGCTTGGTGTTCCTGTTCTACTCCAACCGATGCTCAAGCGCAGCGCTTGGGCGTCGATTAAAGGGGGAGCGGGAACACCAAGCCAGGCCAAAAGCAATACCTATCGCCACACCAATTTTCCAACGGCCATAACCTGCCCTTGCTCCAGTATTTTTGCGAAATAAAGCCCAGCCGACAGTTCGCCCCGCAGCAGTTCTATAGATTCATTGTACCAGGTTTTTTGCAAAACGGTTCTACCCAATGCATCGGTCAGTACGAGTGTGCGAGGGTTTAAAGCGCCTTTTTTGAAAACAATCGAAACCGCATTCGCCGCCGGATTGGGGAATATTTCGAGTTCGTTGCCCGTCCACAGCGCTTCGCTGGATGCGGATACGAGTTTGACCATCAGAAATGCAGAGTCAATGGTGTGGAAAACCTCATTGGTCATAATCACCGGGTTTTGGTTAAAATTGATGCCCGCGCGGTTGACCAGGGTTTTTCCTAGTGGCACATTGGCGCGCACCTTGGCCGAAAAACTGACAAAACCGAACGATGAATCAGGATTGACCTCAGAGCCTGGAATATTCGCGGAGATGAGTTTGAAAACAACCGAACCATCACCTGCCACAAATGCCGCAAAAGGATGCGATGCGGCCCCAAAATGCACCGTCGAAGGGTCGAGCCAAATAGACAAAGTATCGCGGATGGCCACGTAATTGACCGCTGTATTTCCAACATTTTGGAATTGAATGATGTACTCTAATTCCGTTCCGCGCTCTATAAGATGTTGATTACCAACACCTGTCGGGTAAACGATCATTTTGTTTTCGGCTAAGGAGCCGCCAACATCGCGGCAAAGCAGGTCGCTGAACGGATTGCCCGTCAGGTTAGAAAATGCATTGACAAAACCCACTTGAAAACCATTACAACCCTCAATCGCCACGCTCGGGTTGCCTTCAATCGGGTGGTTTGGTTCTTGTTCGGCACTGATACGGAGCGTGCTGCCACTCGCCGGAAGCCAGAGGTTTTTTACATCGCCGGGCGAAAAACCGGCTGGGATTTGTCCCTCCATCATAACCACGTCGTCGTCAATGATGACGTAATCGAGTGCCTGTGTAGTGGGTGCACCACCGGTATTCTGGAGGCTGAAATGGATGGTGTCGCCCGCGCAAATACCCGCTGCTTCGATGCTGGCCGTGGACCAAATGCCCGGTTCAAGACAGATGGAATCCGGGAAAACATGCGCCTCGACACAGAGTGATTGCCCAATTTCCGCCGAATCGCAGGAGACCAGGCCCGTAAAATAAAATTGTCCGGAGGCCAGTGGCGGCAGATTTCCAAGTTCAAAACGCAACGTTTGCCCGTTTTGTAAATAGGGTTTGGTACTGCCCGTGATGGTGATTTCTGCGGGCAAATACACCTCAATGGCCGCGTTTTCGGCTACTCCACCGCCAGAATTGAGGTATTCGACCTTGAACCTACTCTCCGAACACTGCCGCATTTCGCCTGTGCTCAGGTAAACCGACATCCAAGGGCAAAGTACGGTGCCTTGCACTGGGATTTCGACTTCGAGCGTCAGGCCGGTTGTGTCGGCGGGCATGGTCAGTTGCGGAATCGGGCAAGGATCCAGCAAGAAAGCGGGCGGGTCAACGGAAACATCGATCGTGTAGGCCGGGCCGCTGGGTAGGTCGGGGATGGTGAATTGCCCGGCGGTGTCGGTCGTAGCGTAATAATCGTTGCCGCCCGCGCTTGCTTTGACAATCCAGCCGGAAAACGGCATTTCGGTGCTGTCATTCAAACAGTTCAAATTCTCGTCGTGCCGAATGGTGCCGTGCAGGGTATTGGGGTAAATCACGCCGTTTGCGTCCATTTTCAAAAGCATGAGGCTCGGCGGCTGAATGCCCGCAAAAACGAAGGAGCCATCGGCCAATTCCAATCCGTCGCCGAGGCGAAACATGGGCATTCCGCGATAGAATTTTTTCCAAAGCAAGTTGCCCGCAGCGTCAAAACGGGCAATCGCCGGCACTTGAACACTCGTATTGCCGTCGAGGGCAACAGCGCCCGCCATCAAAATGCCGTTGTCGTTGGTTGGCTTTAAATGATACGGGTAAAAAGTGTGGTGAACCTTGTCGTACAAATCCACTTCCCAGAGCAGTTCGTGGTTGACGGAAAATTTCCGGAAAGGAAAATTAATGGGGAGAGAAGGCTGATTATCAGCCAGTTGTGCAAGATAATAGGTTCCGTTTTCGGCAGGTTTAAAGCCGGAAATTTGCTCGGTCAGGGGTAGTGTTATATCTTCAATGATGCCGTCTGCGGAAATTTTGTGCAGCGACTCGACGATTTCTGACGGAAAATAAGAGGCCGCTCTGAACACCACGCCACCGTCGGGCGTTGCAAAAAGTAGGCCCACCCAGGCGTAATCGGCATCTGGAATGGGTACGCCCGGCTGCACAATCCAGATCGTTTGCCCTTCGGCATTTAACTTTTGGATGAAAGACCCATCTGTAGTTCCTCCTGCGAACATCAAACCGCCATCGTTTGTGTGCACGGGGAGTTGTGAGGAAAAAACCAAGCCTGGAACTGCAACGGTATCGCCCCGAATTTGATTTCCGAAAATATCGAACCACTTCATCACGTACAGGCTATCGCCCGGAGCCATATTGGAACGTGCGAAATAGGTGCCGCATCCGGTCGGCCGGATATGTGGCGTGGCAATTTGGTCGTATTCGCCGCCGGTCAGCATATAGTTATCGCCTTCGAGGTCGGTTTCAACCATGGCGAGTTCGGTAAAAGGGTACGGCCCGGTATGGTAAGGCACGGTAGTGAGGCACCAACCACCGGGTTTTGGCTCTAATTTTGGCAGGTAGGAGCCGCCGCTTGTAATCACGGGATAGGTTTTGATAAAACCCTGCGCGGATATTTGAGTGGCGACCAACAAAATGCTCAGGAGCAGGGTCGCGATGAAGTTGAATTTGTTGCTGAATGAGATTTTCATACCGAGTTATTTTTTTGATGGGGCAAAAGTCCACTGATATTTTTTGATATTTTTGGACAAATTAGCACGACTCTCAAACCTGATTTTTGATATATTTATACTGCTTGATCACCAAAATTGAGAATATATTTACCCGAAAAGACGTTTTTTCGTCAAAAATATAATATTATTGCACAAAATTGTTCATTTCGAGCAATACTTCGACTTGCTCGAAAGTGCAATTTTTTTGACAAAAAAATCAGACGCTCAAAACAATGGAGAATACCACATTGCTCCAACTTTGGAAAAATTTACAAAAACGCGAACGACTACAACTCCGAAAATGGCTTCTAAGCCCGTACCACAACGTTCGGACCGACATCCTCGAACTGTTTGATTTGCTCAATGCTGCGCCCGAAGCGGAACTTGGTTTGCTGACAAAGCATACGATTTTTGAAAAACTTTTCCCTGGAGCGCCCTATGACAACGATGTCCTGAATCACCTTTTTTCCTTTTTGACCAAACAAATCGAGTCGTTTTTGACCTACGAGGAAATCACCAAAAACGAACCTGATTGGCACCAACTCTTTCTGGCCCGGGCCTTGCGCCGCCGCCAAATCCCTGGGGCTTTTGAACGAAAAATTGCGGTACTGGAACAGACCCACGCCGAAAAACCGCAGCGAAACGCCGATTGGCACTTAATTCGCTACCAAATTCAGCGCGAAAAACTGGCGCAACAATCCTTACAAAGTCACACAAAATCTCCCGATCTCGGTACGGTCACGGAGGCGCTCACCCATTTTTTTTTGTTGGAAAATATTCACCTGAACGCTACCGGGCTTTCGTTCAAATCGCTCTACGGTTCTGAATCGAAAGTGCCGCTTTCCGAAGAGGTACTGGCAATGGCAGCGGGTTTTGCGGAGCGGGATTTTCAAAATTTGAAAAATAGCGGAAACCAGAACGCTGTGCCATCGCCCGCTACCTTAGCCCTTGAAATCGTCCGCCTCAGTTTTCAAGCGCAAAACGACCCAGCGGATGAGGGCAGTTTTCAAAAACTAAAAACACTACTTCCCGAAAACGAGCATCTTTTTAATGCCGCTGAATGGCATGACCTCTATCGATCGGCCATTAATTTTGCCCTGCGGCGACACAATCGGGGTGAGCGTCCGGGCTATACACAGGAGGCACTGGATTTGTACCGAACATCGCTGGAAAAAGGTTTTTTGTTCGAGTCGGGCAAGTTGCCCAAGGCCGCTTACAACAATATCAACCGCCTCGCCTGCTTGCTCGGTGAGCGCGATTTTGCTGCGGTATTCCTCGAAAAATACCGCGACGCGCTGCCCATCGCCGACCGTGAAAATGTTTACCGCTTCAATCGCGCCATCTTCCACTACCTTTCCGGGGAGGACTTCCAACAAGTGCCCAAATTGCTCCAATCCTTTGATTTTACGGATGTGTATATGAATCTCCACGCCCGCGAAATGCTGCTGCGCAGTTATTTTGAGCTGGAGGAGTGGCAGTCCTTGGCCTCACTTTGCGATAGTTTTTCTACCTATTTGCGCCGCAAAAAAGACCTCGGTTACCACCGCAAGACTTTTTTGAACTTGATAAAATTTATCCGCCAGGCGATGAAACCCGGTGCCATGCAAGGCAAAAAAGCGAAAAAATTGGCTGCAAAAATCAGGAGTGCGGAGTACGTGGCCGGTCGGGAGTGGCTGCTGGGGAAGTTGGGAATGGAATAGAGGGGGGCTACCATCAATCCTCAAAAAGGGAATCTTCCTTTTTCGGATAATCGGGCCAAATATCCTCGATGCTATTGTAAAGTTCCTCGCCGTCATCCTCCATGACTTGGAGGTTTTCAATGACCTCCAAAGGGGCACCGCTTCGGATGGCATAATCAATCAATTCATCCCTGGTAGCGGGATAAGGAGCGTCTTGCAGATGAGTCGCTAAATCTAATGTCCAATACATATTATCAAGGTTTAGTGTTTTTTTAGCTCTGATGAACGGTTTCCAACCACCTCCAAACAAGCCAACTGCCTTCATCAAACGATGTATCCACCACATTCTTCAAATCACGGTAATATTTTAAACTCTCCTCATATTTATTTTTTTCATCCGGCGTGAATTTGGCGATTTCGGCATTTTCAACACATTTTATTCTGATTAAGTTTCCACGCCTGGTTTTGTAAATTTCATTTTTCAGGGAGCATGCCTGGGCCTCGCGCAAGTTGGCTTTGAGGGAAGTGCGTTGTGTTGTCGGCACAGCCGACGCGAATAGAATGGCAAAAGGCGAAAAAGCCATGCGCCAGCGCCGCGCGGCGTGGTTTTGGAGGTAGCTAAGCAAGGCAGCCTGGCGCTAGCGGGCAGCCAAGCGAGCGGGGGGCAATCGTCATAGGTTTCAACCAAATAAACAAAGCCACCAAGGGTTCCCTCAGTGGCTTTGTTTATTTGGTTCTTGATGTTCTTTTTGCCGTCTTTATCGCTCAACCAAGATCTTCCCTGATGAGCAACTACCTGACGAACACGCACTTATGAAGTATTGCCCGTTGGGCAAGTGTTTGGGTAGTTCTATTTGAAGTGTCGTTTCACTATTCGCAAGGTGCTCAATATCCATGTTGTGGATCATTGCCCCCTTTGCATCAAAAACACGAAGCGAGATCTGCCCAATGGTCGGCTGCTTCAATTTCAAGCGCACCAAGCCCATCGTTGGGTTCGGGAAAACCTGGAGGTCCAAAAATGCTTGAACCTGCTGCTCATAAACAGACGAAACGAAATTGCTGCTACTCCAAACCTGCACCTTGCCCGCTGGTGTATTACCAATTATTTCCTCAAAACCGTCGCCATCCAAGTCATAGATGAACTTGATTTCGAAGCCGGCGCCAAAAGGTTTGTGGAGTTCGCTATCGCTGGTCTGCACGGTCTCTGCGCCGTAGATGATTTCTTTTTGGCCGTCGCCGTTGGCATCAAAAAAGCCGTGGAAGAACGGGGCGGGGTCAATTGGGCCAGTGGGCACGGTGGTTTCCCAAATCGGCTGGAAGGTTGCGCCGTCCAGCACCGTAAAACCAGCTATGTCATTGCCCACGCTGTCTTGTAGTACGAGGTTGGGCAGGTCTACCATCCCATCGGCATTCACGTCCAGCTCGGCGCCACCGTAGAGCCCCTTGATAGGCATGAACAATTGAACAGGAATATCCGATTCATACACCATGTTGAGTGTATAGGCCAAACCCCCATCCGCATTAGGTAGTTTTGGTTCAATCAAGGTGTTCGTGCCGCCTCCCTGGAAGCCGGGCCCATCGCCCACCACGATGACCCGCCCTGTGTTCATGTGGCTCATGACGATGACTGTGCCCATGGCGCCGCCCATCCCGTTTGAGTTGCCAATGGCCACCACCCGAAAGCCCTGCTCCAGGAATGGCATCATGGAGGTGTTGATTTCGTTGGTTTTCGGGTTCAGCCAAAGGATGATTTCCATGTCCCTGAGGCCGCTGCCGGAATTACTGCCGCCAATCATGATATGCTTGAAGCCCTCGTTAGTAATGTCGGAATAACTCATTGACGTAAAGTTGAGGGAGAGCAATGCAGCAGGTACAGGGCTATTGTCCAATACTTCGTGGTTGGCGCCGCTAACGACAACGGATTTGCCCTCTGTGCCTTCCATTTTTAAGAAGCCATATTCATTGATGTTATCGTAGTTGAAATCCTGGCTGCCCGGCTCGATATAGTTGAAATTGCTCGGCCAGCGGAAGTTCGGTGGGGCGACGTACTGCACCTGAAAATTAAGCCCCATGACCTTTTCCGTAGGCTTGCCGTCCTTGAACTTTTCAGCTGGATTATCACCCTTCAAGCCCGGCGTGAAGCCCTGCCCCAGCACGTAAAACTGCACGCCCGGCTCGACGGCCAAAATTTCCGACTGGGCGTCGCCATCAGTGTTAGTGACGCCAAAAAGATAAGGCGATGCTAAATCAATTCCATAGGCGGGAACGAAGTGGTTGTTGGGGTTAAGCGAACAAGCAAGGACATCACCCATCATGCCTGGCTTCGGCACCAAAACCATTTCCTTTTCTGGCCCTCCACCAATATCGTGAAAGCCAAGGCATTTGTAGTCGTCGAGCGAGATGCCTACCTCAGAGGCCATGAGCACCATATTATCAGGCTGGCTGAAAGTGCGCACCACGAGGTTATTGCCCACCCGTGCGATGACGTCCCGTTTGCCATCGCCGTTGAAGTCGAAATCATCGGGCGTGAAAAGGCCAATGAGAATGGCGATGATGGAATTGGGCGGCGGGCTGCTTTCGTATTCCACCATGAGTTGTTCTTGGGCAAAACTGGCCGTTGCGCAGCACGCAATCAAGGCCGAGAGGATGAAAAGTTTATAGCATTTTTTCATGACTTAGGTTTTTGATAATGTGAAAAATAAGCTGGTTTAGCGGAACTCCACGTTGAACTTGCCCTCGTTGGTGTCATAGACCAATAGGCCCGTGGCGGGCGCTGCTATGGCCGTGCGCTGGGCAGTGGTCATGCGTGGAATGAGCATACCCTTGGCCGTGCTCTTCACGTCGAGGATGGCCGATGCATCCGACGAAGAGCCATCCGTGTTGATACCCACAGCTTGCGTGTAACTGATGTTTGCTGTTAAAAGCAAAAACAAGGGAAGGATGAGATTTTTCATTTCAAATGATTTAAACTGTTGATTAGAGGCCACACGTAAGTGGTAAGGCGATTTGTATCAATGCAAGCACAGTCTGTGCTTTGCACAGTTTGCTTCATTTGGCTCGCATTTTTAGAATGGGATTAACTCAAATCGAGTGGGCCAGGTGTGCGGATTGGATGGTACAAAGATGGCGCTGTGCCATCGGCAAAATCATCTGGGAAATCATGGATTTTGGAAAAATACCGGAATTCATAGAGACGGTGGACGGCGAAAGGTGGACGGTGGATGGGGATTGTCAACCATTAATTGGCATGGTCACGCTCACTGTTGTCCCCTGCCCCTGCACCGAATCCCACTCGATTTCCCCATTCAGGAACTGCACCCTCGACTCCACGCTGGATAGGCCGAGGCCCTTTTTCAGGCGGGCAGCTCCCACCTCGAAGCCCTTGCCGTCGTCTTCGACAAGGAGCGTCAGGCGGCCTTCGTGCCGGATGGCTTGCAGCAGCAGGTGGCTGGCTTGGGCGTGTTTCACGGCGTTGTGCGTCAGCTCCTGCACAATGCGATAGACCATGACCGAGCGGGCGGGTTCGAGTGGGAGGTCGTCCAGCCCAATAAGTTCGAGCTGGCAGCTAAGTCCCTGTCTTTCAAGGTCTTGCGCCAAGTCTTCTATTGCCCCTTTCAGCCCGGAGAGGGAGAGGGCACGGGGCATCATATTGTGCGAAATGCGGCGCACTTCGGTGGAAGCGCCGTCGAGCATTGCATTGGTTTTTTCAAAAATATCGTTGTCAGCGTTGGGGGGGGGGGCGGCGTTGAAATGTGATTTGATGGAAGCCAACAGGCCACCGAGCGAATCGTGCAGGTCGGCGGCGATGCGGCTGCGCTCCTGCTCCTGCCCTTCGAGCATGGCGGAGAGGGCGGTCAATTGGTTGGCCTGTTCCAATTGCCGGATTTCCTGCTGGCGCAAGGTATCTTGTTGCTCCGCAATGCGGTGGTTGGCCCTCATGCGGTTTTTCAGCCCAAAGAATATGACGCCAGCCAGCGCTGCCAGCGCAATAGTCAGCGCCACCAGCCAGGCTATCTGCAGCTTGCGACCCTGATTTTCCAACTCGCTGATTTTCAGCGCCTTGTCCTTTTCGGAGGCTTGGTAGCGGGCGTCCATCTCGGCCATTTGGTTGGTGGTTTCCACGTCCATCAGGCTGTCCCGCAGTTCGGTGCGTCGTAGGTATAAGTCCATAGACTCCTTGTACTCGCCCAGCCCATAATTCGCTTCAGACAATAGGCTCAACACGTTGACCTCCTGCGAACGGATGTTTTCGGAACGGCAAAGTTCGAGTGCTTCTTTCGCCAGACCGAGCGCCTCCCGGTGGCGCTTTTGGTCGTTGTACATCTGCGCCAAGCCATTGAGGGAATACACGATTTCCGTTTTGTGTCCCAGTTTGCGGCGGATGGCAAGGCTTTCGAGCAGCAGTTGCTCGGCCCGCTCGTATTGTTTCTTGAGCCTGAAAATCCTGCCGAGGTGGTGCAGGGCGTAGCCCATGGCGAATTCGTCGCCGGTGCGCTTGGCAAGCTCGTAGTCCTTTTGGTAGTACAGTTCGGCCTTGTCGAAGTCCTTCAGGTGGCGGTAGGTATTGCCAAGGTTGTTGTAGGCATTGCCGAGGGCCACCGTGTCTTTTAAGGCTTCCAAGATATTGACTGCTTCCAGCCTTAGGGCAGCTGCTTTTTCGTGCTGATTCATGCCTTGGAAAACTTCACCCATTGAGCTTAAGGCCTCTGCTTCTGCTTTACGATTGCCCAATTCACGGTTGATGCTTAGGGCTTTTTGATAAGTTGAAAGGCTCATTTCTTTATCACCCTGCATGTCTTGTATAAAAGCCATTTGGAAGAGCGCATTTGCCAAGCCCGCCTTGTCCTTTTTTGCTTCGCAAAACGCACGATATGCACCAAGATGCTCCATCGCTTTGCTGTATTTGCCCGCAAACCTGTATGCCACACCGTGATGATAGCCCGACAATTGCGTCAGGCGCTCGTCTTTCAGTTGCTGGCTTAGCAAAGTCGCACTGTCGGCATACTGCAATGACTTAGCGATATTGGGCTTCAAATTGGCCGTAACCAAATCGAAATAGCGGTGCAGCCGCACGGTGTCGTGCATGGGGCCTTGCAGCAGCCCTTCCAGGCTGTCGGGCACCGTTTGCGAAGCAGCCAAAAATGGGAGCAAAAGCGTAGCAAATTGCAGAAGGATGTGGAAGCGTCGTTTTCTCATGGTCAATCTAGCAGTTTGTACTCAATGGCCGCCTTCACCAGCCCGGCGGTGTTGCGGGCATTGAGCTTCATCAGTATGTTGCGGCGGTGCGTCTCCACCGTGCCGAAGCTGATGAACAGTTCGTCGGCGATTTCTTGCGTGGTCTTTTCGTCCACGATGAGTTGTAGTACCTGTTTTTCCCTCCGGGAAAGGCTGGGGAATGGGCTGGTCATCAGCCGTTTTTTCTCCGATTCTGGTTGCAGGAAGATGTCCAACACCTCAGCGCCAAGCGCCCGCTCGCCTCGGTGTACCTTGCGGATGGCCTCCAGCACCTCGTCCTTGCCAGCGTTTTTGAGCAGGTAGCCCGATGCGCCCTCGTTGAGCAGCAGCTTCACGAGGCTGCCCTCCCGCAGCATGGAGAGCATCAGGATTTTTACGGAAGGAAAAGCTGCCCGCACCCGGCGGCAGGTCTCCAGCCCGTCCATGCCCGGCATGTTGATGTCGAGCAGCAGCACGTCGGCAGGGGTGGTGGCGAGGAGTTCGAGCGCCCGCTCGCCGCTGTTGGCCGTGCCCACGCACTGGAAGTCGTCGGCCTCGTCGAGGATGAGTTGGATACCGTCTATGACCAATTGGTGGTCGTCGGTGATGAGGATTTTTATCATAAAATCGGCGGTTAGCTGGCCAAAGTTAGCAACTAACTTGCTAAAAATCGCAAAACCGGAAATCTGGTCCATTCCTGAAATAACCTTACACCTTTCGGGCACAAAAACGGGAAAGGGGCCTGCGAAAGAATTACACCATTTTAGATCAATATTTCAATTCAGGAGATAAAAAATAATAATCGAAGCCGATGAGTTGGACAAATAAGGCTTCAAATGGGAGTACTTAACGCGCATATTTCACAACACCAAAGGCGTTCAATATGCAATTTTATACGATATCGCTTGGTTAAAGTTGGAAAATGGAAGTATTGAAATACTCAAAAAGTAGCTAATTGTACGACATTTTGCAATTGGCACACATTATTTGAAGTAGGTTCAACGCATCCTACGCTGCAACATCACCCAAGCCGATTTCTTTAAGAACCATTAATAAAAAGGACACATAATCAAGGCACGAAGAACGCCCATTCCATCCATTTCCAAACCCGATATTCCGGATCGATTGTAAATTCCGGATCACCCACTTGCGGCAAAGCGAGCGTTTTAAGTAAGGCGCCGTCCGACAATCTCCAAATACTGGCTGACTTATCGGCATGGCTTCCCATAATGTATTGATTATCAGGCGAACAGGTCACTCTTGTTAGCTCGCTTCCTTGCAGTATGTGTCGTATGTTACCGGTTTCTGTATCCCAAACGTATACTACCCCCGAGCCACGCCCGGCTGCCAAGATTTTTTCGTCGGGAGAAAAGGCGAGGAACTTGATTTCGCTTTCCACTTCTATCCTTTCGTTTTTTGGGAATTGGAGTTCAGTCAGGCGCTCCAGTGTTTTGCCATCGACCATGGAGGGCAGTCCGTAACGCAGTCCGGAAAGCGCCAGGTATGTCCCTGTAGCGGAATAGGTCGCACGGTATTCAATCCAGGAACCATCTCTAGGTAATTGTTGAACGAATGACCCATTACTCGAAAAGAGTTGAACCGAGTCTCTTTCCTCGATCAGCACAAACATGCCATCCGGCGAAATCGTCATTTGGGAGGGTTCTGAGGAGTCGGCTTTCGGGAAAGCAAACTTTTTTTGCCGGGTCGATTTATCCCAAACTTCCCGCAGTTTATTGCCCGAATTAATGGTAAACAGTGTGCCATTAGATATGCTGGTATGCGCCTCGATGTCATTCCGGCAAATTGTTTCCAGCTTAAAGGTTTTTGCATCCATGGTCAGGTAATCGCAGACCCTGGTATAATTATCCGCTAGCGCGGATTGGTGAATCAGGAATTGCCTGTAATCCGACGATTGTTCTATGCTCCTAATTGTGTTCATTAATCCTTCGAAGTGCTTGACTATTGTATCGTTAGTGAAATTCCTGAAAAATGGCGGGAACTGTCCAACAATGCCATATTCTCTTCCATCCGGTGTAAAACACACATCCTGTAGCCAGTAACTGTAAGAACTTATGGATACTAACACTCCGGTATTCAAATTCCAAATTACAGGATAATGATCGGATACGGTTGCCAGCAAAAACTGCTCATCCGGTGAAATTTTCATGGACCATACACAACCATCGGCATATTGAGTAATTGGAACTCCGATCGTTTTTCCTTTAAAATCTCTAATCACGATATTTTCGTAAGTGCTGACCAGAAACTTCTGGCTTTTCGGAAAAAAACGGATGCCGCCGTTCATGTAATTATAGGCAGGGCCTGAAAACTTCCTGATAATTTTATTTTTTTTTATATCCCAGAGCACCAATAGCGAATCGCCACCTACCAGCATGTAATTACCGTCGCTTGAAATATCCAGTTTTGTAATTTTTTTGTTTGCAATTTGGATATTCAAGACCTTCATCAACCATTTTAAGGTTGATATGTTAGAGAAAAAAGTTAAAATATGGTATTTAGTCCCTCTACCTCTACCTGGTTGATCAAAAACGTTGATTATTTTTTCACCTGTAATATCCCACTGTACAATGGAGTCATCTTCAGTGGCTACTACCAGACTTTTACTGTCTGGGGTAAACAAAACGGCTACAATAAAACTCGCGACCAACTTGGTGTACAATAATTTGCCTGAGTTAAATTCAAACACGGAAAAACTGTTACCTTGTCCGGTCGCAATAAATTGTTGGTCATTGGATACAACCATATGGTATACAAAATTTCTGGAGGCCAAAATAGTTCTGACCAGCACACCCGATAGTTTATCCCAGATCTTAATCGTACCGTCTTCCCCACCCGTTATCACAAATTTATTGTCATTTGAAACGACAACACGACGTATTGTGCCATTGTGCCCGCTCCAGGAAAACTTGTGACTGTTTTGAGTATTTGAATCCATTTACATATCATTTCTTGTTTGCCCAACGGCGGCTTCCTTGCATACCGCCGCGCTTAGCGGGTGGTTGGCAAGGAAGAGTTATGGGTATAATTTCAATTTTCAAGTTCACCCAATAATTGAAACAAACCTGTTATCTTCATACCATCTTTAATTTCTTTAACCCTCATATTCTCTTCGCAGAAGAATATGTCTAAATCAAATAAGTTCACAATTTCAGGGTGATTAATTAATTGAACTTTAATGATTTTTCCATTTATTACTTTTCCATTAGATATTGTACATTTTTCTACACTAATTACTATGCCTATGAAATCAAAGCACCCAAATTCTGCAAGATTTTCATTTGGCATATATGCACAAAAGTCTTCGCTGAATTTTTGAGAGTCATTTTCGTCAGACCTATATACATCTAAGACATAGCCAAACCCAAAAAGATTTACCCTGTGATTTATATATTTTTTATATATTTCATTGTTTTCAAAGTAATCAATACACAAAAATTTCAAGCCAAAAGTATCTTTCCCACTACCACTAATAACAGATACCAATTTGTTGTAATTATGCCATTCATGAATTTCTTTTATGTTGAATTGGAGAGAACTTTTTTGCAATAATGTTGGGAAAAATAATTTAATCCCACCCATCTCTATTGCTTTAAATTTTATTTTATCAAATACTAGATTATGCTCAACGTACAATCCATTGTTTTTTATTGAATCAGTTGAGATACAAGTTGAATAATATTCCATTTTTATATTGCTCCCTTGGTCTCGCAATGAATTAAATCCAATAGTTGCTCCCCAGGTAATCTCAAAATTTCCATTATTTACTTGTTTTATTTTGATCCCTAATTCATTTGTTGAAACTTCTGGTTTTATAATTATTTGCTCTTGAAAATACTCAGACATAGTTCTCTTCACTAATTGGGTAGCCATTATCTTATCAGTCTGGTCACTGGTAAAACCAAAAATATTTTGATATGTAAATTCAGTGCCATTCCAATCATAAGGCACTTTAAATGTTCCTTTTTCATTGTTTTCTCTTTTGTATTCAACATAAATACAATTCAAACCATCTTCTTCTGGATTAATTCCTTTTCTATAAGTTTGTGTATGGTAAAATATTGCATATGATTTTATCTTATTTAAACTCAATCGACTATTAAATTCTAATCTCATTTTTTCGATAACCTCTTCTGCGGAAATATTATAGCTGTCATCTTCATTCAAATAGATATACCCAACCAACTCATCTTGGTCGTTTTCAAAGGATGCAATCGGAGAATAATTCCCATTGCTATGATTTCTAATGTAAATAATTAAATATTCTGCATATTTGAACAGAAAATCAAATTCTGATCTCGGAGAATTTTGAGGACCCTGGTCATTGGTAGACGCACTGCCACTTTTGTTTTTGAAAAAGTCGAATAGTTTCATATTTTATTTTTTTACCCAGAACTCAGCATGTTCGTCAATTCCCCCTAATAGAGCCCATTGCGTCAAGCGAACCAGCGAGCTTAGCTTGACGCAATTGTTAAACATTCTTATAATATCGGAATGTGGGTTCATGTGGCAAATTTTTTCCTTACAAATATACGCTAAGCATTAAATTTCCAAATCATCCAATGGACTTTTTATCCCTACCCAACCACCTCCAAACAAGCCAACCGCAACAACGCCATATAAGCCAAGCCCTTTTCCTGGGCAAACGCAATATTACGCTCCGGGATGCCTTCCGGGTCAATAAAATGCCGCACCGCCTTGGTAATACTATCCTCGCGCAACAAATGCAACATCGGGTACGGCGAACGGTTGGTGTAATTGGCCGGGTCATCGTCGGTGGCGCCCGCAAAACAATAGGCAGGGTGAAAACTGGCTAACTGATAAATACCCTCATATTCCAGTTCTATGGATAAATCTTCGGCCAATTCAACCAAATCTAAGTAATCGATAAAATCCGGAAATTGCTCGGGAAAGATGAGTAGGGTGGTTTCAATATCGGGCGATGCATCGAGGTAACGCAATTCTTCCTCCACCGCCGAAAGGGCGCTTTTTAGGGTTGCATCCGATAAAACTACATAACGGATGCTTTTGCGCAACATGGCTTTTGCCGCAAACGGACAAAAATTGCAGCCAATCACCACGGAGTTGATCCATTGATTAGTTTGTGCAATGACGGTGGAGGAAGTCATAGGCGAATTATACCTTCTTAGGAGGCAAATCAAATGCCACAGCCTCATGGTCCATATGACCATTGTGCGCGCCATCGCAAAAAGGTTTGTTTTTCGACAAGCCACAGCGGCACAAGCCCAGGG